>Ga0210400_10006069_pt1 | contig 10197 bp, 8 predicted proteins | sample IncBWH26MmetaG_FD_155456 | JGI IMG/M metagenome (GOLD analysis project Ga0210400, IMG submission 155456) | Forest soil microbial communities from Barre Woods Harvard Forest LTER site, Petersham, Massachusetts, United States - Inc-BW-H-26-M | ecosystem: Environmental > Terrestrial > Soil >... | reverse complement strand
AACAGGCGGACCATCTCGCCTCGCGTGTCCGACGGACTCTGTTGACCTTGAGCGGACGGATTATCAGAGCGCAGTAGCGTGTCGACATAGCCGTTCAGGGGCGAGGATTGTGCAGCGTTGGCCGCTCCCTGGGTGGCGCCGGCGATCGTTCCGCCCACCAGCGAACTTGCCGGAGAGGCGAGCAGCACGGCACCGAGAACGGATGCGGCCGCCCAGGCCAAAAAGCCGTGCGCTGTATCGCGGAAATGCACCTCGGTGGTCTGCACGCCTACCCATTTCGTCCGCAGGCGCCCTGCGAGATAGCCACCGATGGCTGACGAGATCATCGCCATCACGATGAAGTACAGCCCCGTGCCGATCTTGAAACTCGTTGTGGAAACGCCGGAATTGCCCCACGGCGAAATCACCGAAAATCCCATGCCCACGCCAAAGGATAAAAGCACCAGCGTCAGAGCGAGAGATGCTACCGCACCGGCCAAGACGGCGGCCCATGACACCCCGGGCACCGACGGTTCAACCAAATCTGCCTGCGCGTTCTGTCGAAAAACTTGTTCCATTGATTCCTCCCAGCAGCCGAATTGGCTGCCCGGAAAATGCCCAGATGAAAGAATGGTTCCCGGCCTTAATCTCTGGGAGTCAGGTCGTCCCGACCTCTCGAAAGTAACCGCGGAAGAGCGCAGTCAGCGCCACCACTGAAGCGGCAGTTCTCGGAAATTCCGATCATGACGGAACTCCCCATCTGGTCTTCTTTCGTTGCCCCTGGAGGTCGCGGCGGTGTCTGAGACGTGATCGGAAACGTCCAGCAGCCCGACGATCCGGAACCGAGCCGTCCCTCAATTATTGGGTAGAACGACAAACCCGGAGAAACCTACATGTCCCTCGACTATCCCAAGCCGCCATTCCCCGCTCAGAAGCAACCGATGCCGGGATCGACAGATGCGATGCAGCCCCGTCCGGATCATGGCGAGATCAGCTACAAGGGCGCGGGCAAACTGAAGGGGATGAAGGCCGTCATCACTGGCGGAGACAGCGGCATAGGCCGGGCGGTCGCGATCGCCTACGCACGCGAAGGCGCAGACGTCCTGATCGCCTTTCTCGATGAGACCGAAGAGGCGAACGAGGTCAAGAAACTCGTCGAGAAGGAAGGCCGGAAGGCGGTGCTGGTGGGCGGCGACCTGAAGGACGCCAAGCATTGCCGCGATGTTATCAAGAAGGCGCTGGACGATCTTGGCGGCATCGACATCCTCGTCAACAACGCGGCGCATCAGGCGACCTTTAAGGACATCGGCGACATCTCGGACGAGGAATGGGAGAAGACCTTCCGCACCAACATCCATGCCATGTTCTACCTGACAAAGGCCGCGGTGCCGCACATGAAGCCCGGCAGCGCCATAATCAACACCGCGTCCGTAAATTCGGACATGCCGAACCCGATGCTTCTCGCTTACGCGACCACCAAGGGTGCGATCCAGAACTTCACTGGAGGTTTGGCGCAGATGCTCGCGGAAAAAGGCATCCGCGCCAACGCGGTCGCGCCCGGCCCGATCTGGACGCCCCTGATCCCGTCGACGATGCCCGACGACGCAGTAAAGAACTTCGGCAAGCAGGTGCCGATGAAACGCCCCGGGCAACCGGCCGAGCTCGCGACGACCTACGTCATGCTGGCCGATCCGCTCTCGAGCTTCACCTCCGGCACGACCGTAGCCGTCACCGGCGGCAAGCCGTTCATTTGATGGTTGGTCTCCAGCATCCCGTGACTCCGGACGGACGCTATTTCGTCGTCCGCAGCAGGCTATGGCGGCTGGCCAATCCAAACCTTTCGCCGGAGGCGCGGTCCGCACTGGTAAGTGAACTGATGGCTGCCCGCAGCGCGGCGGTCAGGTCAGCCAAGCTCGCAGGCGACCACGCCGCGGAAGCTGCAGCATTATCACGCGGTCGATGTCGCGAAACGAAAGCTAGGCGAACGCGGTCCCGTGTGGTGGACGGACGGATCGCCCGATTTGAACAGGCATATGGTCAAGAATACGCCTTACGCGGCTTGGCATTCGGGCTTGAGAACGGCAGGCCGGCGTGAGCAGCGTAATCAATCGTCCGAGATGGGCAGCGGCCGGATGCCGTAGCGCGCTCCAACCTGTTTCGCACCCCAACGATGTCGCTTCGGTCAAATATGGCCATTGCGAGATCGCCATTGGTCCGTGGCGGCTCTCCATGGCTCGGATCCATCGTCGCCTCTCGACCGACCTCCGCCGCCGGCCCTCGGGCTCGTTGTTTTCTGTCGCAATCCGAACTATCGCACGGCGAATACCCTTCCTGGGACCGGACAACTAGATCGAGCGGCGTCATCTCACAAGCCGCCTCCCATGAGTCGAACAAGCAGATCGCAAGGGCCGACTACCGCGTCGCAGACGGAACTCTCGCTTCACGGTAGCGATTACATCACTTGGAGGGAATTTATGGGCCTGGAAACTGAACCTGATCGGCGTCCCCATCTCAACGGATGGAACCTTGCTGCGGCGCTTGGTCTACTGGCTGCTGCTTTCCTCGTGGAGCGCTTGGCGTCCGGGGAGAATGAGGGCGTCTCGGAGCGAAAGACGAAGCGAGATGCCTCAACCCTCGGTTTCAAGGCGGAGGGAAGCGACCGCGGCCGGCTTGCGGCGTCGCCTTCAGAGATACCCGCGAAGGGGTGGAAGGACATCCTGCTACGCGTGTATTCCAACATTGGGGACCATCGTATTCTCGCCTTGGCTGCCGGCATGACGTACTACAGCCTTCTTGCGATCTTTCCCGCGCTTGCGGCTCTTGTTGCGATCTACGGATTGTTTTCGGACACGGCCACCATCGCAAAGCATCTCGATGAGGTGTCCGGCTTCATGCCGGCCGGTGCCATCGACGTGGCACGCGACCAGCTCACGCGTGTAGCCTCGAAGGGGAATCAGACCCTCGGTCTGACGTTCGTCAGTGGCCTTGCGGTTTCGCTTTGGAGCGCGAATGCTGCGATGAAGTCGTTGTTCGACACATTAAATATCGTTCATGCCGAGAAAGAGAAGCGCGGTTTCCTGAAGCTTAATTCCATGTCTTTGGCCTTTACCTTCGCGGCCATTGCGTTCGTCTTGGCCGCGCTCTCGGCCGTCGTTGTCATACCCGTGGTCCTTACCTACCTGTGGCTATCGAACTTCGCCGACCTTGTCGTTAGCATTGCGCGATGGCCGGCCATGTTCCTGGTCGTGGCGCTGGCCCTTGCATTCGTCTACCGCTTCGGGCCAAGTCGTGAGGCTCCGCGTTGGAGATGGATCACGTGGGGCAGCGTAGCCGCCGCGATTCTTTGGCTCGGTGCCTCGGCACTTTTCTCCTGGTACGCCGCCAATTTCGGCAAGTTCAATGAGACCTACGGCTCGCTGGGGGCGGCGGTCGGATTCATGACGTGGCTCTGGATTTCGGCAATCGCGATCCTGCTCGGGGCCGAGCTCAATGCCGAGATGGAGCACCAGACCGCGCGAGACACCACAACAGGTTCGCCAAAGCCGATCGGCGTGCGAGGAGCGCGCATGGCCGATACGATCGGCCCCGCGCGAGGCAGCTGAGATGCCGAACCTTCTGAATCCCACATGAGCGTTGCAGCGGCAGGCGCTTTGTTCCTCGCTGACTACGAAGACCCGACAGTGTCTTTTCGTCCGTCTCTCGCTTCGTGGCTCAGGTTTGAGAACTAGGGTCCCGCGTCAAGAGCGCTCAATCCTTCGATATGGGCAGCGCCGAATGCCTTGACGTGGCTCCAATCGGTTTCACACCGCGACGACACGACGAATACTTTTCCTGCCGCCCAATCGATGGCTAAGCGCCGGGCAGCGCCACCGGCGCCGTCTCCGGAAATTCATTGATCTCGAGAACGAGCAGGTTCTCCCCCGGGCGATAGCGATAAAACCTAAACTCCTGGTCCCTAAGGGGCGAACGGAAAGTCACCGGCGTTTCGTCCGACCACCGGCTCAGTTCGGATTTCAGGTCGCCGACGGTCAGGATCGCTAGGGGTTCCGTCATTTAGTTTATCCTTGCTTGAAGCGATCGCACGCACCGTCAAGGTCAGGTCGGCGACGAGGACTCGGCTCCGTGGGCAGACTTTATGCCGTGCTCCCGTTCAACGGCCTTCAGGTGAACGAGGCCGCCGACGGTCAGCCGTTGTTCGTCGCGCTCGCCGCGGTCCACCATTCCAAAAACATGTTGGGTCAGGATTTTTCTGGCCTGCACTATCACCGATTGATCGCGAGGTTGCATCTGCTGATAGACGGCCAATGCGCGTTCGATGGCGGCGGGTGCGATGACCGCTTCAACCGCATCTGGGAGAACCTGCGTCTCAGGAGCGGTGCGCGCGGGAGCTTCCATCGCGATGCCCGCTCCGACGGCCTGCGATTCCGGGTCATGACCTCCTCCTTCCCACCAATCGAGAGTTTCCAAACAAAACCGTTAGCCCGCCTTGCGCTGACGGGCCGGACGCTTGAATTCCTTGGCTGCAGGCTTCGCCTTGCCCTCGCCCTTTCCAGAGATTGCCATCAGCATTTCGCGCTGGCCCGATGCGGCCTTCTTCTTCCGGCCCTTGGCCGGTGGCGAAGCGCCGCCCTTGCCGGCGTCGCTCAGGCTCTTGCGCAGTGCGTCCATCAAATTGACAACGTTGCCGGTGTCGCGCGGCTTAACCGCCGTGCGCACCGGCTCGCCCTTTCGCTTCTGGTTCAAAAGCTCGACCAGCGCGTTCTCATACCGGTCCTCGAACTTATTCGGTTCGAAGTCCGCGGACTTCGTTTCCACAATATGCTTGGCGAGATCGAGCATCTCATTGGTGACCTTCACGTCCTGAATGGCGTCGAAATATTCGTTTTCGTCGCGTATCTCGTATGGATACCGGAGCAGCATACCGACTAGACCCTTGCCGCGGGCTTCCAGCGCGATGATATGCTCGCGGTTGGTCAACACGACCCGGGCGATCGCGACCTTGTCCATCGTGCGGATGGTTTCGCGGATCACGGCAAAGGCGTCGTGGCCGACTTTGCCGTCCGGCACGATGAAGTACGGCCGTACCAGGTAAAGCTCGTCGATTTCGGACTTCGGAACGAATTCGTCGATATCGATGGTCCGTGTGCTCTCAAGCGCGATGTTGTCGAGTTCGTCTTTGTCGACCGTCACATAGGTGTCGGTGTCCACCTTGTAGCCTTTGATGATGTCCTCGTTGGACACTTCCTCACCGGTCTCGGCGTCGACTTTGGCGTATTTGATGCGGTGGCCGGTATTCTTGTTGATCTGGTTGAACGAGACCTTTTCGCTTTCCGAGGGCGCCGGAAAAAGCGCGACCGGACAGGTCACCAGCGAAAGCCGCAAAAAGCCCTTCCAGTTTGCTCGCGGCGCCATCTCTCGGAACTCCGTTACATCCGCGACTCAATCGGTCAGCCGACGTTGGGTTCCCAGCTAAATCTCATGAATCAGCATTCTGGACACGTGTCACCCACCGACGCCAATACCTCCCGGACGACTCCATCGCCTCTTCCGGTGACAATCCAGCCAGCGGCTCATCGCAGGCGATTCGCAGCGCCTCCTCCCGGGCGTGGGGGTCAGCTCGGTCCTTTGCCCACCCGCGGTGGCCGCATGTATGAATTGCGTCGGCTTCAAGCAAAAGCTCGATCGCCCACCGGTCCACCGCCCCGAAATTTGGCCGCCGTTCTCTGTCAGCATCTTGCACCTCGTTTTATGGTGAATCCGCCGAGCATGCTGTTAGTTCCGTGCTTTTCCCAGCTTCTGGGCGCTGGATGATCCGCGGGCGCGTCAACTGTGTTGCAGATGCATTCGTGATCTAGAAATGAGCAGCCACCATCGCTAGGAGCCATTATTCATTCCCGCGAGTTACAAATTAGCTGGTTGCGATCGCCCTGTGGAAGGCAGCGTCAAGATAGACGCTTGATCGAAAAGTCGCATAGAGCGTTACCTACGCACGGCAACGCAGTCACGCGCTTCACCTTCTTCACGTCTGATCCCGGGTGCTTGGAGCCGCGGTTGTGCGCGGCATATTCCTGGTCGTCGACCGGTGCGACTCAAATTCTACGCCAAGCCCACTCTCTCCAAGCCGACGCGCAACCTTTCGTTAGGGACAACGCCACCTAGCCGAATAATGCTAGGTAGCGTTGGTTTGGGTCCGGACCGCGCAATCCCCCGGTGAGGACCAAAAGAGCACATAACGCAGCGGTCGTCTGTTCAAAATTGCTCACTTCAAAATAGGCCACTGCGAAAAATCAAATCAGGCCAGCACCCAAAAGGACCACTGCTAAAAATGAAAAGGGACCACTCCGTGAACGGTGGATGGAAAGGGGCCAGTACTTGTTCGGGCCACCCCATGCAGCGGAGGTAGTGGCCTGCCGAACATTTCTTTTTTTATCCACGCAACCTTTGCGCTGCCCATCTATTGGGTGAGAGCGGCGGAACTGGGAGACCAGCAGTCGCTTTATGAAGCCGCACGGTGTCATGCCCGAGCGGCTTTTTTTATGAAAATGGGCGCCCTTGTTGCACGAGCATGTTGGAACGCTAGGATCCAGGTTATGGAAAGCAAATGACGCCTTTGATCAGACAGCCATTTAAAGCGCGTACTACTGAAGAACTTATGGCGCTGCTCAGCGCAGTGGCCACTGCGATTCTCGCGGCTATGATTATTGCCATGCTCTATTTTGGTCGCGAGATCTTCGTGCCCATTGCATTGGCGATTCTGCTCAGCTTCGTGCTGGCACCGCTAGTAGCAATTCTACAACGCATACATGTGCCGCGCGGCTTTGCAGTCGTGAGCGTGGTCGTCCTTGCCTTTGCGCTCATTTTTGCGATGGGGAGTCTTCTCGCCACGCAGCTGACCCAGCTCGCCGGAGATCTTCCACGTTATCAATCGACGATAAGCGAGAAAATCCAATCTTTCCGGGATACAAAAGCTGGCAGGGGTACACTGGAACGCGCCTCCGACATGTTGAAGGATCTTAGCAAAGAACTCGATAAGCCAAAAGTCGCCGTTCCCGCGGATGCGTCAAGCTCGATCGTTAGTCCGAATTCAACGCGACCACAGGCGCCCGTTCCCGTGGAACTACGCCAGCCAGATCCTGGTGCACTAGAGAGCCTGCGAACTTTGATCTCCCCGCTCGTTCATCCGCTCGCGACGACCGGCATCATCATTATTTTTGTCATATTCATTCTGCTTCAACGCGAAGATCTGCGTAACCGGATCATTCGCTTGGCGGGGTCATATGACCTCCAACGTACCACTGCAGCGCTGGACGACGCGGCGAGACGCCTCAGTCGACTTTTTCTGACTCAGCTCATTGTGAACGGCGCCTTTGGCGTGGTGATTGGTTTAGGCCTTTGGCTCATAGGCATTCCAAGTGCGATCCTTTGGGGCATCCTGGCGGCGGTACTCCGCTTCGTACCATACATAGGCGCCGTCATCGCCGCTGCATTCCCGCTCGCCCTTGCGGTCGCCGTCGATCCCGGCTGGTCGATGCTTTTGTGGACGCTTACGCTCTTTATAATTGTTGAACCGGTCGTCGGCCATGTTATCGAGCCGATGGTATACGGCCGCAGCACGGGGCTTTCTCCCGTTGCCGTGGTAGCGTCGGCAACGTTTTGGACCGCACTTTGGGGTCCCATTGGGCTCGTCCTCGCTACGCCTCTAACGGTGTGCCTAGTTGTACTCGGGCGTCACGTGGAACGCCTCGAATTTCTTGACGTCATGTTTGGGGACCGACCTGCTCTTTCTCCCCCCGAGATCTTTTACCAGCGGATGTTGGCTGGTGATCCTACGGAAGCTGCCGAAAAGGCCGAACAATTCCTGAAGGAACGGTCTCTCGCCTCGTACTATGATGAGGTCGCTTTGAAGGGTTTGCAGCTGGCACAAGTTGATGCTGAGCGCGGCGCGCTAGACCCGGCACGTCTCACAAAGATTCGAGATGCCGTCAGCGAATTTGCTGCCGATCTTGCCGATCAGGAAGATCGGACGCCGGCGAAAGTCAATTTAACCACCGATGCGGAAGCATCGTCTGCGGTGGAAAGCGTCGCTGAAGATTCGGCGCATGAAAATTTGCCCTTTCTCAGCAAGGAGGACCTACCGCTTGAATGGCAAGGTGAACATCCCGTCCTCTGTCTGGCCGGACGTAGCCTTATCGACGAAGCGGCCGCGATTATGCTAGCGCAGCTATCGACAGCCCACGGTCTAGCGGCGCGGGTCGAAGGGGCGGAAGCGCTTTCTACGACCAACGTCTTCCGACTTGAGACTACCGGCGTTGCCATCATCTGCTTAGTGTATCTTGATTCCAGTGGTCCGGCACACATGCGTTATTCAGTTCGGCGCCTAAGGCGGAAGTCGCCAAAGGCAACAATTATCTTGGGCTGTTGGGTCAGGGATATCGAACCGGCCGCGCTGGAACTGTTGCGGGAGGGAGCGAAAGCAGACCTCGTTGCCGCCAGCCTGGGCGAAGCCCTCAAGCTGTGTATTGAGGCGACGGGAGTAGAGGACCAACGTCAAGCAGCCTCCAAGAAGAAAAAGTTTGCAACGGTAGTTGCGTGAGAATTCGTTGACAACACGGAGAAGATAGCTGCCATGTCGTCCGATGAATCTCTCTTGTTCCATCCTGACGGCAACATTGCCGCATTACGACCGACCAATGTCGGCCGCTCCAAGCGGGCTACATACAGGCGAGCGGCCGGGCCACAGTCGTGCCGCCAAGAACTAAGAGAGCAATGACTAGAGGCGCGGCGAAATTTGAAGTTCCAGCAGGGCCATACGCTCCAAAGCCCTTGGGTCTCGCTCGCCGTCTTTGGCTGTCCGCAGAATTGTTTCAGCTACCGACTGAACATGCCTTGAACTGACCGGATGCGGAAGGGTCAAGAGCGCAGCGTTCATTGCCAACGTCATGACTGCGATGGTGTCAGGTGGGAAAGATGCGTTTGAGAAATCTTTCATGCGTTCAAATCCGGCCGGGCTTCTGACGGCACGACGGGAGGTTCGACCTTCACCAGTTCGTCGATCAACGCAAGCAAGCGGGCGGGCAATTCATTGGATTGCTGGCCTAGAGCCGCGGAAAGCCGTTCACCGATTTCATTACAAATTGCACCGCTGTGAATCCGATTGATTTGGACATCAAGCATCATAATTCCTAAACTGTTATTCGCCGAGAGTGTCGCCTAGCGACGGACGGCCACAAGGCGCGCTTCGATAACCTTTGCTTCCGAACCGCTGTTGCGCAAACAAGCCGTGGCGAAGTCCGGCCAAATCTGTTTGAAGCAATTCTGAGGAGGGGATCGGACTGCGAGCCGATCGGACTTTGCTAGTGCAAGTCCCTCGCTGGCATCCGCTTTGGGAGCGAACGACGGTAACGCGATCATCGAGGCTCCCGAGACGGCGAGTATCGCGAAGGTGGCTGCAAATGATTTGATCATTGTGGGCGGCTCACGGTGGCTGAATCAATCCCGCTTCGCTTGGGGATTATCAAGCCAACAACCATTGTTACGAATTGTTCCAATCCAACAACTTATATTTGTGGCTTAACGGCGGGTAGCCGCGACAATCCGCCGCCTGAGGTCTGAGAATGGGATGGACCGGCCGTGCTCCCGCCCCGAACCGCTCAGAGGATGACGGGGGGCTTAGAAGGCACGAGGAGCACATCGCTATGCCCCATAAGACAGGCGCTACAGTCGCACAAACCATTGGCATCGATACGGGCAAGAGCACCCTGCATTTGATCGGCCTCGACGACAAGGGAGCAATCGTTTTGCGGGAGAAGATTGCCCGCGGCCGGATCGCAGCCCGGCTCGCCAACGTGCCGCGGTGCCTGATCGGGATCGAAGCTGGCATGGCGACGCACTATGTGGCTCGCGAGCTAAGTGCGCTCGGCCATGAGGTAAAGCAGGTACCGCCCGCTTATGCCAAACCGTTCCGACAAGGCCACAAGAACGACTTCAGAGACGCCCACGCAATCGCGGAGGCTGTTCAGCGGCCGTCCACACGCTGCGTTCCAGTGAAGACCGACGATCAGCTTGATCTACAAGCACTGCACCGGGTGCGATCTCGCCTGGTCGGCCAACGAACGGCTGTGATCAATCAGATCCGCGGCTTTCTCTTGGAGCATGGCATTGCGGTACGTCAGGGGCTTCGCTTCCTCCGCCAACAGCTTCCGGACATCCTGGCTAAAC
>Ga0210400_10006068_pt1 | contig 10198 bp, 9 predicted proteins | sample IncBWH26MmetaG_FD_155456 | JGI IMG/M metagenome (GOLD analysis project Ga0210400, IMG submission 155456) | Forest soil microbial communities from Barre Woods Harvard Forest LTER site, Petersham, Massachusetts, United States - Inc-BW-H-26-M | ecosystem: Environmental > Terrestrial > Soil >... | reverse complement strand
AGTTGTAAGTTTTGCGAGACTGCGCCGGCGATGAGCGCCGTCAGCAGCACGAGCGTTACTAACGTGCGCCGATCCCCTGGTTTGGAATTCGTCAAGGCGTCGCGGAGTAAGGGATGCTCAAAGAGCCGTTCTTGGCCGTGCCCGAATTGTCGTTGTAGCTGTAATTCAAATTCAACGACGGCGTGCCGCTGGTCACCACGGTCGGCGCATAGCTCAGCCCCAACTGGCAGCCGCTGCCGGTGCTCACCGTCGCGCACGCAAAGCTGGCGGAGGAACTCGTCCAGCCGCTCGGCAGCGCAGTCAGATCGGAGGTTATGGAGAAGCCGCTGGCAGGATTGCCATCGTCGGTGTCAAAGGTGATCGCGACCGCCGCCGGCATACCGCTGCCGATGCTGACCATAGGTGAGGCCGGGATCGCGGACCAGACGATGACGTCGTCGGTCGTCGCCCGATAGGCAATATTCACCGATCCCAACTTGGACTGGCCCGCATTGTTGATGTACGCGTAACTCAAGACCAGCGTGCCGCTGCCCACGGTGGCGGGAGCATACGTCAAGGGCAGCTGGCAGCCACTGCCGCTGTTGAAGCCGCTGCACGCGAAACTGCTGGCCGAACTGCTCCAACCCGCCGGCAGCATGGTCAAGTCGCTGGTGAGCTGCAGTGCCGTGGCGGGGCGACCGTCATCGGTCGTGAAGGTGACCGAGACTGCCTGCGAGCCGGAGGGCGCCACATCGTTGATCTGCCCGGTCGGCGACGCGGTCGCGATGGCGTTGTCATTGGTCGTGGCAGCGTAGTTGAGATTCAGCGAGCCGGTCCCGGCGATACCGGCCCCGTTGGTGAACGCGTAATCCAATATCAGTGTGCCGCTCGTCAATGCGGCCGGCGCGTAGGTCAGATGCAACTGGCAACCGTTGCCGGTGCCGAGGCCAGCGCAAGCAAAGCTGGGTGAGGCGCTTTTCCAACCGGCGGGCAGCGCCGCCAGGCTCGAGGTGACGTAGAGGCGGGACGCGGCCTTGCCATCATCGGTGGTGAAGGTGACCGACACCGGGCGTGAACCGGTCTTTTCGATCGCGTTGATCTCGCCCGCCGGCGACGCCGTGGCGACGACGTTGTTCTGACCGGACGTGGCGTACGGAATATTGAGCGTGCCGCTGCCGGGATTGCCGGCATTGTCGGTAAAGCTATAGTTGAGCGTGAGCGTACCGCGGCCGGCAGACGCCGGTGCAAAGGTGAGCGGCAGCTGACAACCGCTGCCGTCGCTGACGATGGCGCAAGAAAAACTTGCCGCGCTGCTGCTCCAGCCGGTCGGCAACGCCGAGAGATCCGTGGTCAGCGTGAGGTTGGTGGCGGAATTGCCGTCATCGGTGGTGAAACTCACGATCACCGATTGGCTGCCGGCACCCATGACGGCGTCGACCTCTCCGGTCGGAGACGCCGCCGCAATGACGTTGTTGTCCGCGGTTGCCGCATACGCGATGGTCAACGAGCCGAGGGTATTCGGCACGCTGGCATTGTCGACGTACACATAGTTGATGGTCAGCGTGCCGCTGTCGACCGCCGATGGTGCGTAGACGAGATTCAAGACGCAGCCGCTGCCCGTGCTGACCGATGCACAACTGAGGCTCCCTGGCCCGCTCCAACCAGCCGGCAGCGCCGTCAAATTACCGGAAATTCCGAACCCAGAGATTGCGTTGCCGTCGCTCGAGGTGAACGTGATGCTGATCGTCTGCCGGGCGCCCACGGCGACCGACACGATTCCGCCGACCGATGCCGTGGCGATGACCGAATCGCTGCTGCCGTTGAGGCCGCCGGGGCCGCTGAGCGGATCGCCCGGAGGCTTGCTGCCGCCGCTTCCGCCGGTGACGGCGGTGACGCTGCTGATCGTTCCTCTGCTGCTGCTATAGGAACTCGATCCGCATCCGGATAACAACAGCAGCGCGCAAACGCCGATGAGTAAAGTACGTCCGCTTGACTGCATGTGAGTGGCGCGTGATCGAGGGGAGTCAACGGTAAGCCCCGAGTTGCGCATTCGGAGTTAACTGCGTCACGCAATGCGCGTTGCGTTCCGACAACTAACATAACGCATTCGATTCAGCCGCTTGAATCGAGCGACGCGCTCGAAAACGCGGCGCAACGCGATTATGTTCAGCGAGCGATCGCGTCGTCGCGCGTGCTGAACCAGCCGCTGATGCTGAGACGATCGCGCCGCGTGGGCAGCACAGAATGCTCGCGGCCCGGCGTCAGAAAACATACCAAGCGCCCCGCGATCGGTTCGATGTCGCGATACCGATCGGGTGCGTCGAAGAAACGCAGCTCACCGCCCGCGGGCGGCGCCCAATCCTCGTTCAAGTACAGTGCCAACGACACCTGGCGCTGCGCCCGTCCCTGCGGCTGGTCGACGTGCCGTGCGTAGCCCGCGCCCGGCGGATACCACGCATAGTGCAATTCGAGGTGGAACAATCCGAGCAAGTCGCGCGCGTTCAAATCCAAACGCAAGCATTCGAGTTCTTCCATCAACATCCGCTCCGCCGGCAATAGCGGCGCGGCGATCCAGCAGGTGGAATCACCGCGAATCTGCGGGTGTTGCTGCAGGCTGCGGCCGCCGCCGATCCGCGCCGCCGCGAAATCACCGCGTTCGCGCCGCAGCCGGGCGCAATCGAGCAGCGCCCGCACCTGCGGCGGGGCGAGGAAGCGATCTCGAACCGCGACCCCGTCCACCCAATCGGCAGCGCCGCTCACGAGATCACCGCGACGCCTGGCTCAGCCGCGCCGCCGCACTCGATCGGCCGCACCGCGGCGCGGGGGATGCGGTGCACGTGCCACCTTTTTGGGCGGTTTTCTGCGCGCCTTGTTCGGCGGCTTCTTGGCAGCTTCCAGCATGCTGCCGCGGCAGCTCTTGGCGCCGCAGCGGCAGGCGTACACCTCGTCTACGTCCGGCGGGTCGTCGCGATCGCGCTGAATCTGGTAGTCGTAGGATAATTCTTCGCCCGGCTGAATGGTGCGGATCGCCTCGATGAAAATGCGCTTGTCGAGCGTGGTGCTTTCGCAATTCGGATCGCAGCCGTGGTTGATATAGCGCGCTTCATTGCCGTTCACGCCGGCATCGATCACGATCTTCGCGTCCACCGTGAACAGAAAGGTGTGGTTGTCGTGCGGATCCTTGTCCTCGTAGCGCGCGTCCGCGACTTCGTGGCTGACGCGCTCACCCAAGTATTCGACGACGGTCGTGCCCTTGCGGATGCGGCGCGCGGCGAACACGCCATACCCATGAACGGGCGAGTGTCGCACTTCGAACAGGGGAGTGCGGCGGCGCTGCGGTTTTTTTTTCATACAGCGATGGGCGCTTTGATGGCGTCGTGATGGCGGTAATCGAGAATCTCGAAATCCTCGTACTGGTACTCGAACAGGCTCGGCGGCTTGCGCCGCAGCACGAGATGCGGCAGCGGATAAGGAGCGCGGGTCAGCTGCAGATCGGCCTGTTCAAGATGATTGAGGTACAAGTGGCAATCGCCCCCCGTCCAGATGAAGTCTCCCACTGCGAGATCGCATTGCTGCGCCAACATGTGTACCAGCAGCGCGTAGGAAGCGATATTGAACGGCACGCCGAGCAGCGCATCGGCGCTGCGTTGATACAACTGACAGGAGAGGCGCGCGTCGGCGACATAGAACTGGAACAGCGCATGGCAGGGCAGCAACGCCATGCGGTCGAGTTCACCGACATTCCAGGCGCTGACGATGATGCGACGCGAGTTCGGGTTGCTCTTGAGCTCTGCGACCACTCGCGCCAGCTGATCGATGCTGCGACCATCGGCGGTGGTCCAGCTGCGCCACTGCTTGCCGTACACCGGGCCCAGGTCGCCGTGCTCGTCGGCCCACTCGTCCCAGATGCTGACGCCGTGCTCGCGCAGATATCGGATGTTGGTGTCGCCGGTCAGAAACCACAGCAGTTCATGAATGATCGAGCGCAGGTGCAGCTTCTTGGTCGTCACCAGCGGAAAGCCGTCCTGGAGATCGAAGCGCATTTGGTAGCCGAACACGCTCAATGTGCCGGTGCCGGTGCGGTCGTCCTTGGCATTGCCGCGCTGCCTGATGTGGCGCAAGAAATCGAGATACTGCCGCATTACGCTGCCACTACGCCTAGATTTCCGCTCGCCGCGTTGCGCCGGTAGGCAAAGACCATCATGCCGGCACCGATGAAAATCATCGGCAGCGTCAGCAGCATGCCCATGGTCAACCAGTCCCGCCCCAACCAATCTCGCGCCAAGTAGCCGATATTCGCATCGGGTAGTCGCACCCACTCGACGCTGAACCGGGCGCAGCCGTACAACAGCAGGAACAGTCCGGTGGGGGCCAGGCGCGGCCGCGGCTTGGAGGTGAACCACCATAAAATGAGGAACAGCACCAATCCCTCGAGACTGGCTTCGTACAGTTGCGAGGCATGCCGCGAGACCAGCACGCCATCCGCGTTCGGCACACCGAAACCCCAGGGAAGATCCGTGGGCCTGCCCCACAGCTCGCCGTTGATGAAATTTCCGAGCCGGCCGGCCAAGAGACCAATGCCCGGCAGCGGCGCCAGGAAATCGAGCACATCGGAAATTCGCTTGTGCTTGACGCGCGCGAATGCGACCGCGGCGAATCCGACTCCGGTCATCCCGCCGTGAAACGACATGCCGCCGTCCCAAATGTGAAATACGTTGAGCCAGCTCTCGGCAATGACGTCATGGCCGTAAAAAATGCACCACCCGACCCGGCCGCCGACGATCACGCCGATGGCGCAATAAAAAATGAGGTCATCGATGTCGAGCGCGACCCAGGTCGATCCGGGGCGTCGCGCGCGGTAACGCGCAAGCCACCAGGCGGCGGCGAACCCGATGAGGTACATGATCCCGTACCAGTGCACGCGCAGCGGTCCGAAACCGAAAACTGGTCCAATCGAGATGGCGATGGGGTCGATGTGTGGGTAGGTCAGCATGCACGCTACTTTAGCTTGTCGTTGACGCGGCAGAAATAGGCTTTCAGATAGCGCGTCTCGGGAATCGCGGGATGCACCGGATGATCCGGCGCTTGGCCGCCGATTTCCAGGATTTGCAGGTGCTTTTCCGCCGCCCGTGCGGCCTTTGCAATGGCGTCCTGCAACTCCTCGGGGCTCACGTGATGCGAGCACGAGCAGGACACCAGAATGCCGTCGTCCGCGAGCACCCGCATGGCGAGCTGGTTCAAGCGCTTGTACGCGGCGAGCGCCTTGGGTTGCTCCTTCTTGCGCTTGGCAAACGCCGGCGGATCGACCACGACGAGATCGAAGCGAACGCCGCTCTTGCCCATCTCTTCCAGCACATCGAAGGCGTCGCCGCGGACCGCGACGATTTTCGTGCCGTTAGCCTCGGCGTTGCTCACCGCCAAGTCGAGCGCGGCGGCCGAACTGTCGACGCACAGCACTTCGCGCGCCCCGCTGTGTGCGGCGCGCACTCCCCAGGCCCCGACATAACTGAAGACGTCGAGCACCCGCGCGCCCTTGCGCACGTACTTGGTCAGCGCCCGGCGGTTGGCCGCCTGATCGAAGAACCATCCGGTTTTCTGCCCTTGCGCCAGCGGCGCGCGGAACTTGAGGCCATCCTCCAGGACGCTTCCCAAATCGTCGAAATTCGCCGTGGCGGCCTCCACATAGCTCGGCAGGCCCTCCATTTCACGCGCCGCACTGTCGTTCTTGAAAAGCAGCGCCTTGCAATTGAGGACCTGCTGCAAGGCTTGTTGAATTTGGGGTTTGAGCCGCTCCATCCCCGCGGTGCCGATCTGCACCACACAGGCTGAGCCGTAGCGGTCGATCACCAATCCCGGCAATCCATCGGACTCGCCGTACACCAAGCGGTAATACGGCTCCCGGTAGAGGCGCTCGCGCAGCTCGAGCGCCGCGCGGATGCGCGTCGCGAGCCAGGCCGCATCGGGAAGATGCCACGATTCGAGCAGGCGTGCACTGATCAGCGACTGCGGATTGACGTAGGCGAGGCCGAGCGCCCGGTCATTGTGCGCGAGAACCCGCACCAGCTCGCCCGCCTCGAATTTCGTCAGGGGCGTCTGCTGAGTGTCGACCTCGTTGCTGAAGATCCATAGATGTCCCGCATTGAGACGACGGTCTTCGTTGCGTTTCAAGCGCAGGGCGGGCAACTCTGCCACTTTACCGGAGTCTGACATGGGCGTACTTCAGCTATATTGGCGCGCATTCTATCCGACGCGGAGCTGGAACATGCAGCGCAATCGCCTTGCCGCGGAAACCAGTCCCTACCTCAAGCAACACGCCGACAATCCGGTGGATTGGTACCCCTGGGGAGATGAGGCGCTGCGCGCGGCGCAGCGGGAAGACAAGCCCATCCTCTTGTCCATCGGCTATTCGGCCTGCCACTGGTGTCACGTCATGGCGCACGAGTCCTTCGAAGATGCCCACACCGCTGCATTGATGAATGCGTTGTTCGTCAATATCAAGGTGGATCGCGAAGAGCGGCCCGATCTGGACAAAATCTACCAGGTCGCGCAACAGCTGATCACGCATGGCAGCGGCGGCTGGCCGCTCACCATGTTTCTGACCCCGGACGACCAAACGCCTTTCTTCGGGGGCACTTATTTTCCCAAGGATGCGCGCTTTGGGCTGCCGGCTTTCGGCGATCTGCTGCGGCGCGTGGCCGAGTACTACCACAGCCACGGCGCCGAAATCGCCGCGCAGAACGCGCAATTGAAACTGGCTTTCTCGTCGTTGGGCTCGGCGGCGGCGCCGCCCGGCATCACGCTCGACGCTGCGCCCCTGCGCGAGGCACGCATGGCGCTCGAACGATCTTTCGACACCGACTTCGGCGGCTTCAGCCAGGCGCCCAAATTTCCACATCCTGAGAGTATCGAGCGCTGCATCCGGCACTGGTACGGCACTCGGGGCCAGGTGAGCCCGGATCTTCAAGCGCTGTCCATGGCGAGCCTGACGCTCACGCGCATGGCCGAGGGTGGAATCTACGACCAGCTGGCCGGCGGATTCGCACGCTATTCGGTCGACGGCCAGTGGATGATTCCGCATTTCGAAAAAATGCTGTACGACAACGCGCAGCTGCTGTGCGAGTTTGCCCGCGCCCACCTGGCCACGGGCGAAGCGCTGTTCGCGCGCATCGCAGGTGAAACCGCGGATTGGGTACTGCGCGACATCCGGGCGCCGCACGGCGGCTTTTTTTCCAGTCTCGACGCCGATTCCGCAGGTCATGAGGGAAAATTCTATGTGTGGACGCGGGCCGAAGCAGAGAGGCTGCTGACGCCGCAGGAGTACGCCGCATTTTCGCGCCGCTTCGGTTTGGATCGAGACGCCAACTTCGAGGGTCAATGGCATTTGCACGTTTGCGATTCGATCGATGCCGTTGCGGCAACGATCGGCGAAGCGGCGCAGACCGTTGCCACCCTGCTCGACTCGGCCCGCAGCAAACTGTTGCGAGCGCGCGCGCAGCGTGTGTGGCCGGCGCGCGATGAAAAGATTCTCACCGCATGGAATGCGCTCATGATCAAGGGGCTCGCCGTCGCCGCCCGCGTGCTGCAGCGGCCCGACCTCGCGGACGCTGCCACCGCGGCCGTCGACTTCATGCGTCGATTCCTGTGGCGCGACGGTCGATTGCTCGCCTCTTGCATGGACGGCCGCGCGCATCTGCCGGCCTACCTCGATGACTACGCCTTTCTCGCCGACGCCCTGCTCGAACTGTTGCAGACCCGTTGGCGCAGCAGCGATCTGGAATTTGCACGGCAATTGACCGAGGTTCTTTTGGCGCAATTCGAAGACGCCGCAGCGGGCGGCTTCTTCTTCACCGCCGCCGATCACGAGCGGCTCATCCATCGCAGCAAGACCTTCGGCGACGATGCCTTGCCCTCCGGCAACGGCGTGGCGGCATCGGTGCTGTACCGGCTGGCGTACCTGCTCGGTGAATTACGCTACCTGGAGGCCGCCGAGCGCACCCTGCGGGCGGGCTGGCCGATGCTGCAGGAATATCCCCAGGCTCACATGAGCCTGGTGAATGCGCTGGAGGACTACCTCGCGGCAATGCAAATCCTCATTATCCGGGGCGATGCCGCGGCAGCGCAGAATTGGGCCGCGGAGTTGGGCGCGCATTACACGCCGCAACGCATGATTTTCGCCATACCCCGCGATGCCGCCGACTTGCCAGCGGCGCTCGCCGCGAAGCACGCCGCCCCCGGCACCGTGGCTTACCTTTGCAGCGGCATGACCTGTTCGGCGCCGCTCGGCGACTTACAGGCGATAGCGCGCGAGCTGGCTGGGCGCGGCGAATGATGGGCGCGCGAGGGCTAAGTGTCTGCCAGGGCGGCGAGATGTTTTTCCAGGCGGCGCCTGAAGTCGCCGTGCACGACATCGCTGTAGGCAGGCGCCGCTTTCCAATCGAGCGCCCAGGGCTGAGCCGTGCGCGTCGCTTCGGGCTCCGTCGAGCGGCGCGGGAAAATATGCGCATGCAGTGCCGGTTCCACATTGCCGAACAGCGCGTAATTGATGCGCACCGCGTCGCTGATCGCGAGCAGGGCATCGCCGACCGCCGCCATATCGGACAAGAACCGGGCCCGCGGCGTCGATTGCAACGCGTTCAAATGCGGCACCACGGGATCCGGCAGCAGCAGGCAGTAGCCGCTGACAACCTGTTGCTCCGCCATCACCACCCAACCCGAGCGTAGGCGCGCCACCGCCGGGGGATAGTCCGCGGCACGGCACCGATCGACGATCCGGTGAATGAGCGTCGGCGCGGTCACGGACCGAGCGCCTGCGTCACCGACGCCGCGTCCACCGCAGGAGCGGTATTGCCGAAATTCGAGCGCAAGTAGGAGAACAGCGCCGCGGCGTCCGCCGCTTTCATCCATCCGAACTGCAACATCTGAGTTGAATAGCGGCCCGCGGGCATGGTGGGAGGTCTTTGTCCTTTGATCACCCAGCGCGCCAATTCAGCCGGGTCGCCGAGCACCACGGGCGAGCCCGCGAGGCTGGGATAGACGCCGGGTATTCCCGCTCCGCTTTGCTGATGACAGGGCACGCAGTTGCCATTGTAGATGCGCGCGCCTACCTCCGCAGCCGGCGCGGCGCTGCCGGCAGCGGCGAGAGCGCCCGGACTCTTCGGGGAGCAGCCGCCGATGAGTCCACTCATCGCCAGTAGGGTCAACGCATTGCAGCGGGCCATCTGTTAAATCCTAGCATCGCCTGGCGGCGCCGTTAGAAGAACTCGTATTCCAGCCGCGCGAGCCACGTCTGCCGCGGCGCATCGGCATTCAATCCGAGCACCACGCCGACGCGGTACTCCAGGTTTCCGCTGGTGCCGGGAACGTGCCATTCCCCCGTCGCAATGGGACCTGCCTGGTAGGCGTGATCGCCGCGCCGGCCGTACGCCTCGAGACCCGGACGAAACGCCGGCGACACGGAGTAAGTGCCCGAATAGCTGTAGCGAAACTCATAGTTGCCGCCGGCGCCCGCCCCGACTTCCTTCTCCCAGATCAGATTGACGATGTGCGCGAAGCGGCCCGCCGTCTTTTCCAGCAACGGGCCGAATTCGATCGCATCGGGAGTATTGGCGGCGGTGTTGCGTTCGTACGAAGCGAGAAAGCCGATGTCGGCCCAGTAACGTCCTTGAGGGGTCAGTTGAAAGGTGTTCTCGAATTCGTAGCCCTGAAGAGAGCCGCCGCCCGCCGGAGTTTGCTGGTATTCCACCAGGTAGAGCTCGGGCTTCCACCAACTGTTGACGCCGTGCGCAACCGACAGCTCGGCCGCGCTGCCCTTGAGATCGGACCGGGTATCGCCATAGGTGTAGCCCCGCAATTCGATCTCGTTCTGCGACTCGATGACGTAGGGGGGGTACACGATGAAATCATCGGCGCGCACCGGCGCCGGCGACAGGTTGAGTGCCAGTCCGAGGAGCATTGCGGTGGCGGCCGCGATGCGGCCCTGTTGCCAGCGAACGCCGATCACCAGCAAGGCGAGAGTCGCCAGATAAAATGCGACTTGAATTCCTGCGGGCGCGGCCTTGTATCCGATCAAGATTCCGAATGTGCGGCCCAGCACCGAAGCGTCCGACAGGAAACGCGACGTGTCCCACAGCTGCGCGCCCCATGCCGGCAAGAGATCGCTCTGCACCAGGAATCCGGCGGCCGCGGACGCGAGACCGGCGGCCAGCAACATCAGCAGCGT
>Ga0210400_10006065_pt1 | contig 10201 bp, 8 predicted proteins | sample IncBWH26MmetaG_FD_155456 | JGI IMG/M metagenome (GOLD analysis project Ga0210400, IMG submission 155456) | Forest soil microbial communities from Barre Woods Harvard Forest LTER site, Petersham, Massachusetts, United States - Inc-BW-H-26-M | ecosystem: Environmental > Terrestrial > Soil >... | reverse complement strand
AGGAACTCGGCGAAGGCAGGACCGACGAGGCCGAGGCTGAAAACCTGCGCGAGCGTTTGGCCAAGGCCGATCTCCCCGAGGATGTCCGCAAGGAAGCCGACCGCGAGCTGGAACGCCTGGACAAAATCAATTCGGCCTCGCCCGAGCACAATGTGATCCGCACCTGGCTCGAATATGTGATCGAGCTGCCGTGGAAGAAGCGCAGTGACGATAACCTGGATCTGAAGCGGGCCCGCGAGGTTCTCGACGAGGACCACTACGGCATCGCCAAGGTCAAGGAGCGCATTGTCGAGCAACTCGCCGTGCTCAAGCTGAATCCGGAAGCCAAGGCTCCGATTCTGTGCTTCGTGGGTGCGCCGGGCGTCGGCAAGACGTCGCTGGGGCAATCCATTGCCCGCGCGCTGGGACGCAAGTTCGAGCGTATGAGCCTGGGCGGCCTGCACGACGAAGCCGAGCTGCGAGGGCATCGCCGGACCTACATCGGCGCCCTTCCGGGCCGCCTCATCCAGGCCATGCGCCGCGCCGGGTTCATGAACCCGGTGCTGATGCTGGACGAAGTGGACAAGCTCGGGCGCGATTTCCGCGGCGATCCCGCGGCGGCGTTGCTCGAAATCCTGGATCCGGAGCAGAACAAAACCTTCCGCGATAACTATCTGGATCTGCCCTTCGATTTGTCGAAGGTGCTGTTCATCACTACGGCCAACACCCTGGATACTATTCCCGCGCCGCTGCTGGACCGCATGGAGATCCTGCGCCTGTCCGGCTACAGCGAGGAGGAGAAGACCCAGATCGCTAAGCGGTACCTGCTGCCCAAGCTGTTGCAGCATACCGGCCTGACTGCCGAGCAGTGCGTGATCACGGACGCCGCGCTCCAGAAGGTCATCGAATCGTACACACGGGAAGCCGGCGTGCGCCGCCTGGAGCAGATGCTCGGGCGCTTGATCCGCAAGGTCGCCGTCAAATTCGCCGAAGGGCAAACTGGTCCCGTGGTTGTGAACGGCAATGACGTGCCCGAAATGCTGGGGCCTGAAGCGATCCTGCCGGAGCTCGCTCGCAAAGAACTTCCCGCCGGCGTCGCCACGGGGCTCGCCTGGACCGAAACCGGCGGCGACGTGTTGTATATCGAAGCCGCGCTCCTGCCCGACGGCAAGGAACTCACCATCACCGGCCAGCTCGGTGAGGTGATGCAGGAATCGGCCAAAACCGCCCGCAGTTATCTCTGGAGCCATGCGGCGGAATACGGACTCGAATCCCGGCTTGTTTCTGAGAGCGGTCTCCACATCCACGTTCCGGCCGGAGCCATCCCCAAGGACGGACCTTCGGCGGGCGTGACGATGACCACCGCGCTGGCCTCGCTCTATTCCGGCCAGCCTGCCCGCAATGACACCGCCATGACCGGCGAGGTCACCTTGACCGGCTTGGTGTTGCCCATCGGCGGTCTCAAAGAGAAGGTGCTGGCGGCGCGGCGCGCGGGTATCAAGCGCGTGATCGTACCGCGCGGCAATCAGAAAGACCTGCGCGATCTGCCCGAAGACGTGCGCAAGGAGATGACCTTCGTCTTCGCCGACCGTGTCAGCGAGGTTCTGGCCGAAATGCTCCCGGGCGTCGTTTCCAAAATGACGCCCGAGGCTGCCAAAATCGTGCCGGAGTCTCCCGCCAAGGCGGCATAAGCCAACTCCTCGCGGCTGCATTAAAAGCTCGCTCCGACGAGCCGACACCGCCTCGCAGCGATGAAGCGGTTTCAATTCAGACCTCGATGCGCCGTTTCCGGCATCGCGCTCCCCACGAACGACCTGAAGTAATATATCATCACTTAAATCCGGTCTTCGCTATTCGATGGGCAACGGCGGGCCGCGGCAGAGGTAATTGAAATGTCTCGAGTTTCAGGCAGTCTTCGTTCCCGTCGTCAGTTCTCTACAGCATTTTTGTCGTTGACTTTTGCCGCCACGGCAAGCGCGCAGTGTTATCAATTCTCCGGCCCCAATGTAACGCTGCAGATCAACGTTGCCACAATCAATATGCAGATAGGGCCCACCTTCCTCGCTGGTGGCCATACGGCGACTTATAACTATTCGGGCGGCAATACCTTTACACTCGGAGGCGTCACTCAAACCTCCCAGAGTGTGTTCGGGGACGGCACCGCGAACATCCAATACCTTCCTCCTTCCGGTCCCGGTCTCATGGATGATGCAACCACTTTTCAAATGGTGGTTCCAAACGCCGATCCAGCTGGTAAGGGATCGCACTCGTGGGACATCTTGCTGGCAAGCAATGGCGACTTGATTCCCAGTGGTCTTCTGCCTTCACCACAAGCTCTTCCGCCGGTCTCGGCATGGGTTCTTCGAGGGGCCAATAACGTGGCCGGGGTGAACTACAACTACATTGAAGTGCAGAGTGGCTCAACCAGGACCAAGTACCTTCTTACCGACGTCCGCAGTTGCGGCGCGGGCGGCGGAGGCGGCGGAGGCACCGGTCCGGTCATCACCCGCGTGACGAACAATTCCAGCGATATTCCCGCGGGCTTCCCGAACTCGGGCATCGCACAAGGCGCGTTATTCAAAATTGTGGGGGGGAGCTTGGCCGACGGCGGTGATGCGACGCTCCATGACAGCCAGGCGCCGGGTGGACTTCCGCTTACGTTGAGCGGGGCGACAGCCACTGTAACAGTCGGCGCCACCTCAGTGAATGTGCCGTTGTATTACGCGACCCCGACGCAGATCGATGCAGTTATGCCCGCCAACATGCCGCTCGGTTCGGGAACTGTCACTGTAACTCACAATGGCGTGAGTAACGCGTACCCAATCCAAGTGGTGGCTGCCGCGCCTGGAGTTACTACCTATAACGGTTCGGGTGTCACCCAGCACGCACTGAGCGGCCAGCTGGTAACGTATACCAACTCCGCCGAACCCGGCGAGATCATCATCATCTGGGGGTCCGGTTTCGGTGCAACCACCGACAGTGACACCAGTTACACTTCGTCGCCGCACCAAACGAGCGTGCCCTACACCATCTATATCGGAGGCATCCAGGCGAACGTCGGGTACGCAGGCAGATCCGTATATCCAGGAGTAAGCGTTTTCGGGGTGACGATACCTCAGAACGCTCCCGCCGGCTGTTACGTTCCCATCACCGCGGCTGCGAGTGGCAACGTCGTGAGCAACGTCGTAACCATCCCGATTCACGTGGGCAAGGGCACGTGCTCCGATCCGCAGTTGGGGCTCAGCGGCGATCAGATCGCTACGCTCAGCGGAAAGGACACAGTGAGCACGGGCGTTGCGCTTGTGGCCCAATCCACCGCGCCCGGAGCCGGCACCACCAACGTCGCGGGCGCAGTCTTCAATCGAGTCACGGGCGCCAACTACGCCGGGGGCGGAATCGTCTCGATCGGCGGATGTGTCCTGATCCAAGCGACGTCGGGCAGCGCAGCCGGAACGGCAACCGGGCTCACGCCAGGAACGATTACCGTGACCGGACCGGGCGGAACAAACGTGACGCTGACGGCGATTTCGGGCGTCGCCGGTGCTTACTATGCGACGATCCCGGCCATACCTTCGACGGGCGGAGTGTATGTTTTTAACGCCACGGCCGGATCGCAGGTGGGAGCTTTCAATACTACGGTGACCTTCCCCAACCCGATTCTGAGCTGGACGAATCAGGGCGCGGCGGCAAGCATCGCTCGCAGCGGAGGACTCACCGTCACCTGGACGGGAGGAGCGCCAGGCAGCTACGTCACCATCTCGGGAAGCTCGACGAGCGGGAACGCGACGGGCACGTACACGTGCCTCGCTCCGCAATCCGCCTTAACGTTTACCGTGCCGTCATACGTACTGCTGGGTCTGCCGGCGGGAACCGGTTCCACAACTCTTAGCAATTCGACGAATTTCTCGACCTTCACCGCGACCGGCCTCGACTTTGGCGGCGCCATCGGAACCGTATCGTTCTCTGTAAGTTCGAACTACAACTAGCTCTTGAGCATGGTGGGCAGCCGGCGCTGGCGGAGTATCGGTCTTGACAGCGTCAGCGCGCCTATGCATAACTGGCTTGATGCCCGATCACAGAGAGCCCGGTCTTTCTGAGAGCGGCGATCTGTGAATTAGGATGGCAGAGCCTGCAATACGCGCCCTGGGGCTGACTCGTACTTTCGCGACCGTTCGCGCCCTGGACGATCTCAACATCGAGGTTCCCGCCGGCTCAGTATTCGGTTTTCTCGGCCCCAATGGCGCCGGCAAGACCACCACCATTCGGTTGCTGCTCGGCTTGATCGAACCGACCAGCGGAAGCGCTCAGGTGCTGGGCTTCGATACGCGAACGCAAGGCGCCGAGATCCGCGCCCGCACCGGAGCGCTGCTCGAACACTCCGGCCTTTACGAGAGGCTCAGCGCGGAGGACAACCTGCGGTTCTACGGGCGCGTGGCGCACATGCCCAAAGCACAACTTGACCAGCGCATTCAAGAACTGCTGACCCATCTCGGCCTGTGGGACCGGCGGCAGGAAGCCGTGGTGAAGTGGAGCCGCGGCATGAAGCAGAAGCTGGCCATCGCCCGTCCGCTGCTGCACCGCCCCGGACTCGTGTTCCTCGACGAGCCCACTGCCGGCCTCGATCCTGTGGCCGCCGCCAGCCTCCGCGACGATCTTGCCGCGCTGGCCGCGCGCCAGGGCGCGACCATCTTCCTCACGACGCATAACATGGCGGAAGCCGAGAAGCTGTGCAGCCTGGTTGCGGTGATTCGGCAAGGTAAGCTGCTTGCTGTCGGCAGTCCGGCCGACCTGCGCTCGCGCGGCGGAGGCCAGCGCACCGAGATCGCCGGGCGCGGATTCTCCGACGCCATGCTCGCGATGCTGAGGCAGCAGGCGGACGTCTCGCAGGCGTTGGTCGAGAACGGCCGGCTGGTTCTGCTTCTCAAAGACGGCGCGAGCGTTGCCCCGTTAATCAGCATGATCGTGCGCGACGGCGGGGAAGTGCAGGAAGTCCGCAGCGGCCAAGGGAGCCTGGAAGACGTGTTCCTCACGCTGATGGAGGAAGAAAAATGAACGATTTCGTTACCGTTCTGTGGAAGGAGTGGAAGGAGATCGTGCTGGAGCGGTCGGCCGGTTCCGCCGGGAGCTACCGGCCGCTCATTCTGATCGCGGTTTTCGGCATCTTCATGCCTCTTCGCATGGGCCCCGAGCGATTCTTTAGCACGGCAGGACTTCTGGCTCCCACATTTTTTTCCGCCGTTGTGATTACCGCCGTTATCGCCGATTCCTTCGCCGGGGAGCGGGAACGGCACACGCTCGAGACACTGCTCGCCAGCCGCCTCTCGGACCATTCGATTCTCTTCGGCAAGATCGCCGCGTGCATGGCTTACGGCTGGCTAATCTCCATCTCCTGCATCCTGGCCGGCGCGATCACGGTCAATATTGCGAACTGGCACGGACAGATCTTGATGTTTCACGATGCGGCCAGCTGGCTCCTCCTCCTATTGGGACCTCCTCTCTTAGGCGGCACGATCGCCGCGGCTGGTGTTCTCGTCTCGCTGCACGCCACAACCGTGCGGCAGGCCCAGCAGACTTTGAGCGTCGGGTTCGCGGTGGTGTTGATTGGAGTGATTTTCGGAAGCAGCATGCTGCCCGCGGATTGGAAGGCATGGTTCGGGCGGATTCTCTTTACGTGGTCCCAGGCTGACTTGGTGTTGGCCGCGGCTGGCGTGCTCTTGGCCATCGACCTCGCCCTGTTGTCCGCGGGCATGGCTCGGTTCCAGCGGGCCAGGCTGGTCTTAGACTGAACGTCATAGTACCCCCCTCGACTTCGTGGTTCCCAACACGATATGATGTGAAGCCTTAGGAGGACTCCGATGAGAGTCATTAAAGTTTTGGTGGCGTTACTCGCTACCGTTATTTTCTTTGTGCTTCTGGCGCAGAGCGATGCTGACTATCAGGGTTTCATGAAGTCCGCTGTCGCCAGTAAGGGCAAGGTGGCGAAGGGTATCGCGGCCAAGGACGGTCCTGGTGTCGCGGCGGATGCCAAGGCCATGGAATCCTCGTTCAAACAAATCGAGGACTACTGGTCGAAGAAGGGCGCCGCTGACGCCGTCGGCTTCGCTAAGCAGGCCAGGACTGGCTCCGCGGATATCGCCAAAGCTGCTGCTGCCGGCGATTTCGATGCCGCCAACGCCGCGTTGGCCACCGTCGGGGGCGCCTGCGGGGGCTGCCACATGGCCCATCGCGCGAAGGGCGACAGCGGTTTCCAGATTAAGTAAGCCTGGCGCCTGTCATTTTCTGGTCGCGCGAACGGTATCTGCACGTTCGCGCGATCACGTGCGTCTAGCGTTCTGAGTGCACAGCGCGGGGACCGCTCAATGATTCTAAGGGAAGCTCGGGATCCGCTGCGTTGTGCGCGACCTTAATCGGTGAAAGGAACGCCATGCGTACTTTAGCGATTGCCCTCTCCATCAGCGTCCTGTTTGTCGGCCGGGGTTCGGGCCAGAGCCCCGACAAAGGTGACCAACGCGACCGGGTCTTCTTCCTCACCCACACCGCGACCGTCCAGCAATTCCTGGAAGTGGTGACGACAATCCGCACCATCACCGACATCCGTGAAGTCTCCACCGATAACGATCAGAAGAGTGTGACGGTACACGCTACCGCCCCCCAAATCGCGATGGCGGAGTGGCTTTTCAATGAGCTGGATAGCCCGATAGCCCAGCCTGCCATGCCTCATGAATACCGAACCCCTGGAACCAACGACGATGTGGTGCGCGTGTTTTACGTCATCACCGCCCCCACCGTCCAGGACTTCCAGGAAGTTTCAACTCTGGTGCGCACCATCACCGATACCCGGCGAGTATTTACCTACAACGGACGTAACGCATTGGTATTGCGCGGAACCAGCGCTCAGGCCGCCCTGGCTGAGTGGCTGGTTAAGGAGCTCGTACCCGAGCCCCCTTCTTCCACCCACCAATACGAAATGGCAGGGAATGACGACGTAGTTCGAGTGCTGCGTCTCCCCCGTACGGCAACCGTCCCGGATTTCCAGAAGGCCGCTACTTCGATCCGCGAAGCCACGCAAATCAAACGAATATTCACGTATAACGCGCCCAGAGCGATGGCTCTGCGTGGGACTGCCGACCAGATCGCTCTGGCCGAGAAGCTGGCCCAGGATCTGGACAAGAGGCACTAGAACGAGTTCACCGCCGCGATGACCTCGGCGACTTCGGCGTCGTTGAGGTGCGGATGAATCGGCAGGCTGACCTCGCTCGCGCACAGGCGTCGGGCATTCTGGCATCCGTCGGGCGTTTCAAGCTGTACGCCGTTCAGCGCGTTCTGATCCGGGATCGCCCAGGGATAGTGCACGGGAAACCCGTAGGAATCGCGAAGTTCCGGATCAACCCAAACCGGGAATAGATGCCATGCGGGCTCCGAGCCTTCAGGCGGCGTAGGCAGGCGCACTGCGGAATTTCGGATCCCCTTGAGGTATGCCGCTGCGATCTCGCGGCGGCGCGCAGTCCACCGTTCCAGCCGCGGCAAGCAAGCCCGGCGAAGAAATGCCGCCTGAAGTTCGTCCAGCCTGCTGTTGTAACCGATGAAGTCATGCCGGTATTTGCCGATCTGGCCGTAATCGCGGAGCGCGCGGATTCGTGCATCCAGCGCGGCATCCCGAGAGAGAATTGCCCCGCCATCTCCCATCGCCCCCAGGTTCTTGGTTGGATAGAAACTGGTCGCCGCGATCTGTCCCGCCGACTGGTTTGTTTGCGCGCAATCTTCCACCACCAGCAGTTCATGCTGGTCACGCAGCCGCCGCAGCGCGATGCAATCCAGCGGGAATCCGTACAAGTGAACCGGCACGAAAAAGCGAATATCTGGTCTGCCTCTCAACACTTCGTGGCACCGCACAAGATCAATAAGCCCCATGTCGTCGGTATCAACAAACACCGGCACGGCGCCGATCTTGACGATCGCCAGCGTCGTCGCGAATGCCGAGATGGGCGTCGTCAGCACGCGGTCGCCTGGCCCGCAGCCCAGAGCCCGCAGGGAAATCTCAATTGCGTCCAGTCCGCTGGCGACACCCGCTGCGTGCGGGAATCCCCACAACGCTGCGAGCGCTGCTTCGAATCCTCGAACTTCCTCGCCCAGAACGTACCAGCCGCTGGCGCCGACTTTTTCGAATGCCGCGAGAGCGTCTTCGCGAAGGTCCTCCCACTGCCGCCGGAAATTGTTCGATTGAATCAAAAACTAAAGTGGAATCAGGTCCCGAATTATCTCGGATCGGAAGAAGGTCCGACCGTGAGAATCACGATCTCCGGCGGCACGCCCAGGCGCACCGGCATAATACTGGTGCCGATCCCCGTGGTCACGAACAGGTGGCGGCCCTGCTCCACGAATTCGCCGGCCGTGTAGCCCAGCCGCGAGGTGGTGACCACTCTGCCGATCAGCGGCAGGTTGACCTGGCCGCCGTGCGTGTGCGCCGCCAGCGTCAAGCTCACGCGGGCCGGAACCTCAGGAAAGATGTCGGGATTGTGCGTGATCAACACCACCGGATCGTCACCCATCACCTGCCGCAGCGTCCCGGCGACGTCCGGGTCACGTGTCCACAGGTCCGCGATTCCGCCCAGCCAAATATGTCCAACATGTACCGCCCTGTTCTCCAGCAACTCGATTCCGGCATCGTTCAGGGCCTTCCCCACGCGTTCGCCGTCGTACCACCAGTCGTGATTGCCCAGCACCGCGTAGACGCCCAAAGGAGCCCGCAGCTTCTTCAACTCTTCGGCGATCGGTTCGGGCTCGACGAAGCCTCCTCCGCGAATGCCTCCGCCGCGATTCGGACCGCCGATCACGTAATCCCCCAATAGAACCACCAGCGCCGGGTTCTCCGCGTCGGTTCGCTCCACGATCGTCCGCAGTTTATCCAGCCCCACGTGCGGCGAGCCTACGTGCAAATCGCTCAGCACCGCGATCCGCAGGTCCGACTGCCACCCCGGAAGCTCCATGCGCAAGTGGCGGACCACCAGCATGCCGGGCTCGATCTCAAAAGCCCACGCGGCCACCAGAAAAGGCGCGACCAGCAGCGTGGTGGCGACAATTCTGATCTTGATCTTGGAGCGGACCAACACCTAGGATAAGGTAGAATGCCTTAAACACCATGTCTTTATCCGCCGGTGAGCGCCTCGGCCCGTACGAGATCATCGCTCTCATCGGCGCCGGCGGCATGGGCGAGGTCTACCGCGCAACGGACACGCGTCTGCGCCGCGATGTCGCCATCAAGGTCTCCCACCAGCAGTTCACCGAGCGCTTCGATCGCGAAGCGCGGGCCATCGCGTCGCTGAACCACCCCAACATCTGCAGTCTCTTTGATATCGGCCCCAACTTTCTGGTCATGGAGTACGTCGAGGGCGACGCTCCCAAAGGACCCCTTCCGCTCGAAGAAGCCCTGCGTATCGCAAGGCAGATAGGTGATGCCTTAAGTGAGGCCCACGAAAAAGGCATCATCCATCGCGACCTGAAGCCCGCGAATGTCAAGATCAAGCCCGATGGCACGGTCAAGGTGCTCGACTTCGGCCTGGCCAAGATGTCGGAGCCGCCGCAAGCCGCTTCGCAGGGAGCCACCCAGTCTCCGACCCTCAGCATGGCCGCGACGCAAGCCGGCATGATCCTCGGCACGGCCGCGTACATGGCTCCCGAACAGGCCAAGGGTAAGCCCGTCGACCGGCGCGCCGACATCTGGGCCTTCGGTGTGGTGCTGTACGAACTGCTGACCGGCCGCCGGATGTTCGAGGGTGACGATGTTACCCAGACGCTCGCCGCGGTGGTCCTGCGCGAACCCGAATGGGACGGCGTGCCGGTCGAAGTCCGCAGGTTGCTCAAGAAGATGTTTGGAGAAAGACCCGAAGAAGCGCTTGCGAGACATCGGCGACGTGTGGGAATTGCTTGAAGCCCCGCCGGTAACGGCGGGGGCGGCCCCTGAGCTGACGGGCAGGGCTGGACGGAGCACGATGATGCTCGCCGTCGTGGCAGCAGTCGTGACGCTCGCCCTGGCAGCTCTGGCGTTCCTCCATTTCCGCGAGACCCCGCCGCCCGAGCACATACTGCGCTACACCATCGCCCCGCCCGAGGGCGCGCAGAATATCCATAGCTTCGCGATTTCCCCTGACGGGCGGACCGTTGTCATGGCGGCCCTGGTCAACGGCAAGCAGCAGCTTTGGCAGCGGCCGCTCGACGCCCTTCA
>Ga0210400_10006063_pt1 | contig 10201 bp, 9 predicted proteins | sample IncBWH26MmetaG_FD_155456 | JGI IMG/M metagenome (GOLD analysis project Ga0210400, IMG submission 155456) | Forest soil microbial communities from Barre Woods Harvard Forest LTER site, Petersham, Massachusetts, United States - Inc-BW-H-26-M | ecosystem: Environmental > Terrestrial > Soil >... | reverse complement strand
CATGGTCAATTCCGACCGCGGAATCACCAATCTGCACGTGCCGAGCGACGTGATCATCGATGCATCGATGCCGGCGATGATTCGCGAGTCCGGGCACATGTGGGGCGCTGACGGCAAGCTGCACGATGTGATCGCCGCGATCCCCGATCGTTGCTACGGGCCGCTGTTCGAGGCCGTCATCGAGGACTGCAAGGCGCATGGCGCCTTCGACCCGAAGACGATGGGCTCTGTGCCGAACGTTGGGTTGATGGCGCAGCAAGCCGAGGAGTATGGCTCCCACGACAAGACGTTCGAGGTCGCCACGGGCGGAACGGTGCGCGTGGTCGCCGATAACGGCACGGTTCTGCTGTCACGGCCGGTCGAGACCGGCGACATCTTCCGGATGTGCCAGGTCAAGGACGTGCCGATCCGGGACTGGGTCAAGCTTGGGGTGCGCCGCGCGCGCCTGACCCGCACCCCAGCGGTGTTCTGGCTCGACGCCGAACGCGCGCACGATGCGCAGTTGATCGCCAAGGTCGAGACATACCTGAAGAACGAGGACACATCGGGTCTCGACATCCGCATCCTGGCGCCGGTCGAGGCAATCAAGTTCTCGCTCGATCGCATCCGCAAGGGGCTCGACACCATCTCCGTCACTGGCAATGTGCTGCGCGATTACTTGACCGATCTTTTCCCGATCATGGAGTTGGGCACGTCGGCCAAGATGCTGTCGATCGTTCCGCTGTTGGCGGGCGGCGGGTTGTTCGAGACCGGGGCCGGCGGTTCGGCGCCCAGGCATGTTGAGCAGTTCCAGCACGAAGGTTATCTGCGCTGGGATTCGCTGGGCGAGTTCCTGGCGCTTGGTGCTTCACTGGAACATCTGGCGCAGACAAGTGGGAATAAGGACGTGCAGGTGCTGGCCGAGACGCTCGACGAGGCCAACGGCAAGATCCTTGAGTACAACCGTTCGCCGGCGCGGAGAGTTGGCGAACTGGATAATCGTGGCAGCCATTTCTACCTGGCGCTGTATTGGGCACAGGCGCTGGCTGGGCAGACCAACAGCCCGGCGCTGGCAGCCCGCTTCAAACCGCTGGCGGAGGCGCTGGCGGCCAACGAGGCCAAGATTAATGCTGAGCTGATCGCCGCGCAGGGTAAGCCGGTGGATACTGGCGGCTATTATCTGCCCGATCAGGCTAAGACATCGGCGGCGATGCGGCCGAGTGCGACGCTGAACGCTGCCCTCGCCGCTCTCTGACGCGGCTGACCGCCAATCAGTTCCTCGACAAGCTCGACGGCAATCTGAAGCGCGCGATGGGCTAAAAGAAGAGCGGCTCGGTTAACCGAGCCGCTCCTGATCGAGGATAACCCGGAGGAGCGGCGGGAAGCCGCCCCCCGGTCGGGTCTTTCGCGATTATTGCCGCGGCGGCGTCGCCGGCGCGGTCGTCGTGGTCGGGCGATTGGTGGCCGGCGGGGTGCTCGTGCCGGTGCTGGTGTTGCGCGCGTTGAGGTCGAACGCCTGCGCCGCCTTCAGCTGATCCTTGGTCATGTCGACCGCGAAGCGCGGCTTGTTGCTGCTGTCCTGCGTGATCTTCAGATCGTTCATGCTGACCGCAACATACTTCCCGCCGACGCCGAGAAACGCGCCGACATCCAGCACGACCGCCGCGACCTTGCCGTCGCGGTCAATGATCACGTCTTTGATATCGCCGACTTTCTGGTTCTGCGCGTCATAGACGGTGGCGCCGTCCATCTGGGTGGCGCGGATCTGCCCGGGCTGCAGCTGGGTCGCCACGACGCGCGGCGCTGATGTCGAGGTAGTGGTGGTGGTCGTCTGCGCATAAACCGGCAGCGAGGCCGCCATCAGCAGCGCAAAGGCTGCCGTCATGGTCGTCTTGTTCACGAGGTTCCCTCCTTGGGATTTAAAAGGGGTTCCTCCGACGGAACGAGCACAAGCCGGATCGGGTTCCGGCCGGTCAATTCGACGATTTCGCCAACTTTCGGCTTTACTGAAAAACGGAGCGTTTCGTCGCCTCAGATGTTTTCAATTGAAAGATTACATCGAGAGGAACCAAGCAATGGACGAACGACCGATGCGCGATCAGGGCCACGCCGGTGGGAATACCGGCGGCGGCACGGCGACCCTCGATCAAGGGCGGGCGATGGAGCAGGCCAAGAACGCGGCCAATCAGGCGGTGGAACAGGTCAAGACCACCGCCAATCAGGCGATGGACCAGGCCAAGACGATCGCTCGCAATATCGGCGACCAAGCGGCCGCAGCGGCTGCCGACCCCGCCGCCACCGCGCAGGATCTGGCGCGCAAGGCGACCGAGGCGGGCGATGTCCTCCATCGCCAGGGCCAACGCGCCGGCGAATACCTGACGCAGAACGTCAACGAATATCCGCTGACCGCGCTGCTGATCGCCGGCATGGTCGGCTACGGCCTCGCCTACCTGATCCACAGCCAGTCGCAGGGTCGGAGCTCATTTCGGGCTGAGCGCTGACCGTATCAGGCGAAACGATAGTCCTCTTCGACAACCGATGGGTCCGTGCGGCACGGATCCATCGGCGTGTCGATTGACCAGACAGCAAAAAGACCGCGCTCCACCCCGCCAAACCGCCTAAACTGCATGAACTCTATGCAGGAAGGCCGATGGCATGCGGCTGCGGCTCAACGACCTGAAAGGCAACGCGCCGCGGCGCGGATTAGGCCTGCTGCCATTCCTTGTTCTGCTAGCGGTCGCGGCGCTATCCGCGACCGCTTCGGCTGCCGACGCGCCGCCGACACCGCCGGCAACCGAAGCCGCGCCGGCCGCGGACGCGGGCTTGAAGATGAATTCGGCCGGTTGGCTGGAGCACATAATCGTCGGCCTCGAACGCGAGGCGATGTCAGACATCGGCATGTTGCCCGATACCCCTTCGGCGTTGGAGCGCGAATGGCGGTCGTTCGATCGGGAAGGGTCGGCGATCGGGGCGCTGATCGGCGTCGGCTGGGTCGTGCTGGCCGCTTGCATTGCGCTGCTTGCTGAAAAGCTGGTTGCCCGCGGATTGAGCCGGCGGTTGCGCCGCTCACTGCGGACGCGGATCCAGGGACCGACGCTGGCCGATCTCCTGCTGCTTCTGGTATGCGACGTTGTTGGGCTGGCGGTCTTTGCCGGGATTTTGGTCTACAGCCGGCATTGGCTTGCCAGCGTCGGAGTCGCGCAGAACCTCGCCGTGCTTTCGGCCAGCTGGCTGATCCGCTGGCGGACCTTTATGCTGGTTCCCCGCGTCGTGCTGCGTCCCGGCGAACCGGTCGCCCGTTTGATCGATATCCCGGATCGGGAAGCACGCCGCCTCTCATGGTTCCTGTCGGCGGTTCTCGTCGCGATCGCAATGCTGATCGGCTTTGGCCGCTACGGCCTGTCGGACGAGGACGGCGGTGCGCCGCACGTCATCGGACTGATCGTCGCCGCCGCGGTTTGCGGCCTCGACGCCTGGATCGTCATTCGCGCGCGCGGCGCGGTCGAAGCGTTGATCCGCGGCCGCCGCTCCGAAGGCATCATCCCGGCGGTGCGCGGCGCGCTGGCGCGCGCTTGGGTGCCCATCGGCTTGACGCTGGTCGGCGGGTTGATGCTGTTTTTCGTGTTCGGTCTGTCTCTCGACCTGCTGTCCTATTATCACGCGGTCGTATCGACGCTCGGGGTATTGCTCGTCTTGCTGGTGCTGGAACGCCTGACCGAGCGCGGCTGGCACGATAGCAACGCGGCCAGGGTCAGAGGGCCAGCCGGCATCCACCAGCTGGTGGCGCGAAGCTTTCACCGCATTCTGCGCGTCGTCGTTCTGCTTGTCGCGGCAATGACGCTTGTCACCATCTGGATCGATGCGATCAACCCGTCGCCGGATGCCGCGGCCCCAGCGATGCGGGCGGCGACGGTGGCGGTCGGAACCCTGTTCGTCGCCTATCTCGCCTGGGAACTGGTTCGGCTGGCGATCGACCGCAACCTCCAGAATGTTCCGGGCGGACCGAAATTGCCGGGCACCGCCGATGACGACGAGGAATCGACACCGGCCTCGCGGCTGCAAACCATCCTGCCGATGCTGCGCGCCTTTGTCGGGGTTACGGTCGGCGTCGTCGCGGTGCTGATCGTGCTGTCGCACCTCGGCATCGACACCGCGCCCTTGATCGCCGGCGCCGGCGTCTTCGGCCTGGCGGTGTCGTTCGGCTCGCAGTCGCTGGTCCGCGACATCATCTCCGGGCTGTTCTACATGTGGGACGATGCCTTCCGGGTTGGCGAGTACATCGACACCGGACGCCTCAAGGGCACCGTCGAAACGCTCGGCGTCCGCTCGGTCAAGCTGCGCCACCACAACGGCCCGCTGCACACAATCCCTTATGGCCAGCTCGGCGCGGTGACCAATCTCAGCCGCGATTTCGCGACGATAAAGTTCAATCTGCGGCTTGAGCCGGGCACCGATATCGAGCTGGTCCGCAAGACCGCAAAGCAGATCGGCCTGGCGGTGCAGGAGGAGAATCCCGAGGTTGCCGCCGAGGTCATCCTGCCCTTGAAGATGCAGGGGATCGCCGAGGTCGCGGACAATGCCATCGTGGTGCGCTTCAAATTTACCGCCCGGCCGGTCAAGCCGAGCTGGATCCAGCGCGAATACCTGAAGCGCATCTATCGGGTGTTCGCCGAAAAAGGCATCACCTTCGCCTCGGGCGCACTGCGGTTGCAGACCGAGCCGTCCCGGAGCGGCGCTTCGGCTTCCGGGGCGCAGGCGATCGCCGATGTCATGTCCGCGTCGGGCTCAGCGGATATGCCGCCGGTGCGCTCACCCGCCGCCACTGGCGTTGCCTGACGCATTCCTCCAGGATCGCGTCGCAGATTTTAGCGTGGAGGAGAGAGATGCAGATCGGCGTGTTTTATTTCCCGGCCGACTACGGCATCAACATCGTCGAATTGGCGCGGGCGCTCGAGGAGCGCGGCTTCGAATCGCTGTTCGTACCCGAGCACACCCACATTCCGGTCAGCCGCAGGAGCCCGTTCCCGAGCGGCGGCGAATTGCCGAAGCGCTATGCCCACACCCATGACCCGTTCGTGGCATTGTCCTTCGCCGCGGCGGCGACAAGGAAGCTGATGCTCGGCACCGGCATTTGCCTGATCCCAGAGCGCGATCCGATCGTCACCGCCAAATGCGTCGCCAGCCTCGACCAGCTGTCCGGCGGACGCTTCATCTTCGGCATCGGCGGCGGCTGGAATGTCGAGGAGATGGAAAATCACGGCGCCCGCTACAACACGCGCTTCAAGCTGATGCGCGAGCGGATCCTCGCGATGAAGGCGCTGTGGACCGAGGAAGAGGCCGAATATCACGGCGAGATGGTCGATTTCGACAAGGTGTGGTCGTGGCCGAAGCCGGTGCAAAAGCCGCACCCGCCGATCATTCTCGGCGGCGAGACCGATTACACCTTGCGGCGCGTCATCGAATATTGCGACGGCTGGTTCCCGCGCCCCGGCCGCGGCTATGAGATCCGGGAACAGCTCGCGCGGCTGCACCGGATAGCCGAGGAGAAGGGCAGGGATCCCAAGACGCTGTCGACGTCGGTGTTCCGCGCCCCGCCCGACAAGGCGACGCTGCGGGAATACGGCGAGGCCGGCATCGACCGCGCCGTCCTCGAAATCCCCGATGAAAGCCGCGACGAGATCCTGCGCGTGCTCGACCGCTATGTGCCGCTTCTTGCATAAGACCTTTGTCATTGCGAGGAGCGCAGCGACGAAGCAATCTTCCGCCGGTGGAGCATAATCGGCGGGGGATTGCTTCGCCGCCCTGCGGCGGCTCGCAGTGACAGCCGAGATTTAGGGGAGATGACGGATGCGGCTCAGCATTCTGGACGATTACCAGGGCGTCGCGCTCGACATGGCGGATTGGTCATCGGTGCGCGCCCGCGGCATCGAGATCGCCGTCGAGCGCTTTCCGTTCGCCGACGAGGACGATGTGGTGCGGTCGCTGGCCGATAGTGAGATCGTCTGCGCCATGCGCGAACGCACCGCATTCCCGAAGCGCGTCGTCGACCGTCTGCCGAAGCTGAAATTGCTGATTACCACCGGCATGCGCAACGCCTCCTTCGATATGGCGGCGCTGAAGGATAGCCATGTCACGGTTTGCGGTACCGGCGGTCCGGGTGGTGGCAACGAAGACACCGCCGAGCTGGCCTGGGGCCTGATCCTCGGCGCCGCCCGCCGCATCGCCGAGGACCATGCGTTCATGCGCCAGGGCGGCTGGCAGACGCGCATCGGCCATCGCGTCGCCGGCAAGACGCTGGGTCTCCTGGGGCTCGGCCGCCTCGGCAGCGGCGTCGCCCGGGTCGGCCTCGCTTTCGGCATGAAGGCGATCGCCTGGAGCCAGAACCTGACGGCGGAGAAAGCGGCCGCGCAGGGCGTCGAGCGGGTCGAGAAGGACGAGTTGTTCCGCCGTTCCGACATCCTGTCGGTGCATCTCGTGCTGAGCGACCGCAGCCGAGGTCTCGTCGGCGCCCGCGAGATCGGGCTGATGAAGCCGAGCGCGATCCTCGTCAACACCTCGCGCGGGCCGATTTGCGACAGCGCCGCGGTCATCGAGGCGCTGAAGAGCGGCCGGCTCGCCTATGCCGGTTTCGATGTCTACGACAAGGAGCCATTGCCGATCGATCACCCGCTGCGCACCGCGCCGAACGTGATCCTGACGCCGCATATCGGCTACGTGACCGACGAGAACTACCGCAGCTCCTATCCGCAGATCGTCGAGAATGTCATCGCGTTCCTCGACGGCAAGCCGGTGCGGATCATCTGATCTGCCGCGGAATTGATGAGCGGCGCCGATTACATGATCCGTCCGTCGCGTGACGCCGACGTGCCGGCGATTACCGCGATTTATGGCTATCACGTGCTGCACGGGCTGGCCTCGTTCGAGGAGGTGCCGCCGGACGCCGCCGAGATCGCCCGGCGGCGGGGCGAGATCGTCAAGCGCGGCTTGCCGTACCTCGTTGCCGAGCGCGACGGACGCTTGATCGGCTATTGCTATGCCGGGCCGTTCCGGCCGCGCGTGGCGTATCGTTTTACGGTCGAGGATTCGGTCTATGTCGAGGCCGGCGAGATCGGCCGCGGCCTCGGCCGGGCCCTGCTCGAGCAGGTGATCGCGGGGTGCAGCGAACTCGGCTACCGGCAGATGGTGGCGGTGATCGGCGGGCGCGAGACCACCGGCTCGATCCGTCTGCATGAGAAGCTGGGCTTTACCCATATCGGCGTATTGCCGTCGGTCGGTTTCAAGTTCGATCGCTGGGTCGATATCATCATGATGCAGCGGCGGCTCGGGCCGGGCTCGGATACTTTGCCGGACAAGGCCGTAGCCGCTATCGGCCCGACTGCCTGAGGAGGCCAGCATGGCTGAGAGCTTCGCCGAACCCGGACAGATTCGCAGCTATCACGCCCACATCTATTATGATCACGAGACGCGCGTCGTCGCCGAACGGCTGCGCGAGGCGATCGGCAACCGCTTCAGCGCGGAGCTCGGCCGTTGGCACGATAAGCCGGTCGGCCCGCATCCGGTATCGATGTATCAGGTGGCTTTTCCGATCGCCGAGTTTCCACGACTGGTGCCGTGGCTGATGCTGAACCATGCCGGGCTCAGCGTGCTTATCCATCCGCAGACCGATGATGCTTACGACGACCACACGCGTCACGCGCTGTGGCTCGGCGCGCCGCTGCCCCTGCGTGTCGAGGGGCTGCGGCGTAGCCGCGAGCGACAGCCGGCCTAATCAGATACGGCCGGCGACCAATAGGATGATCACGATCAGTAGGATCAGCCCGGCGCCGCCGCTCGGGTAGTAGCCCCAGCCGCCGCTGTACGGCCAGCTTGGCAGGGCCCCGATCAACAGCAGGATCAGAATAATAATCAGAATAGTGCCAAGCATAGCGGTCATCCGAAGGGTTGCCTGTGTTGCCGCTACAAACGCGGCACGGCAACAGCCGGTTCCGGTATGCGCGCGCCCGGCCGAAGAGAAGCGCTACCTGGTCCTAGAAAACTACCAGTGGCGCACCGGCCCGCAATCGACGTGGACGAAATCCGAGCGCGGATAGTAACCGACGCCGCCGCCGCGCAGGCTTAGCGCCGCACCGCGCAGCTGCGGCAGGCTACGGCCCTCGCAGCGTAGATCGATGGCCATGCCGTGGATGTGGTAGCTGTTGCTCGCCACCCCGTCGTGGCGCAGGTACATCCGGTGGTTGGTGGTCGGCGAGCGATAGCCGCTGATCACCAGAAACGGGTCATGGCTTTCGAGGCGGTCGCGCAGCATGCCGAGGAGGTCGAGCACCCCGGCATTCATCGGCCGCACCTCGTCCGAATGGTGGTCGCGCAGGACCCAGTTGATGTCGCGGACCGCGTCTCGGATGTAGTGGCCGTCGGCCCAGTAGACCGTACGGACCCATTCGCCAGTATGGATGTTGTAAAGCGATACCGAGCGCGGCGCGAAGGAAACCGCCGGGCTCGGTGTCACGAAAGCAATGGCCGTCGCGGCGGCAGCAGTGCCTAGCACACGACGGCGACTCAGCACAGAAGACGCTTGCACTGGCTGGTCCCCCACATTCCCCGAGGGACGCCATAGCATCGGCCCGCGCTTGGAACAAGCCTGTTATGCGCTATAACATCTATAAAGCCGCGCGATGCGCGCTTTTTTACTTCTTCGGTTGCGCGGAAATCGGTCTTATTCAGCTGCGGCGTTGGCCCGCCGACTCGCCCTGCGCGATCGGCGCCTGCGGCATCCGGTGTAAATGCTGCCAGATCTCGTCGTCCCGCTGATAGAAATCCGGGCGAAACTCAATCGCGCCGTTCTGGTCGACGAAAGCGGTGTGGTAGACGAAAAAGACCGGCACCGGTTCAGGCAATGGCAGGCTGTTGGTGTGGCCGAGCCCGATCCGCTGATTGATCGCCTCGATCGGCCGCTGCAGCAGCAATGCGCCCAGTTCGCGCGGGTTCTGCACCCGCACGCAGCCATGGCTGCGCCGCCGGCTGTCGGAGCTGAACAGGTTCTTCAGCGGCGTGTCGTGCAGATACACGTCGAAGCGGTTCGGCATCTCGAACTTGATCTGCCCGAGCGCGCTCTTCTCGCCGGGGAGCTGCTGGATCAACCCGTTGTGGCGCACGATCATGTGGTGCTTCGCCAAGTAATCGGGGTCCTGATTGAGCTTCGGATAGATCTCCTTCGCGGCGATCGAGCGGGGCACATTCCACGGCGGATTGAACAGCACGCTGCTGATTGTGGCCTGCACTTCCGGCGTCTGCTTGTCGGTCTCGCCGACGACGACCCGGGTGCTAAAGGTGGGCTTGTTGCCGCGATACAGCACGAGCTGCGCGCTCGCGGTATTGACCCAGACGCGGTCAGCCGGCATCGAGTGGGGCAGCCAGCGCAACCGTTCGAGATTGATCGCGACCTGTCGCGCCCGGGTCTGATTGACCGTGGGGCTCGGCGTTGCAGGGGTTTTCGCGGCCAGGCGCCCCGGAGCGCCGCGCGGCGCGGGAGCGGCCTGCGGTGCCGCGGCCGCCGGGCTCTGGTAGTACTGCAAGGCCCGGCGCATCGCCTGGTACTCCGGCGTGTTCGGGGCCAACGCCTCGATCGCCGCCGCCGGATCGGGGCTGGCGATCACGCCGTCGAGCGCCATCGCGACATCGACCGGCTCGGGCTTCAGATCCTCGTCATCCATCCGCAGCTCGACCGGCACCGCGCCGCGGGCCAGCGCATCGGCATAGCCGAGGAAGGCGTCGGACAGCAGCAGGTCGCGGTCGATCGGCGGCAACGCCGCCGGATCCTTTAGCGCGGCCGCGTGGAACAGCTCGGGGTCAAGCCCGTGTTCGCCGGCCCGCAGCACCGCTTGCAACAGCGCGCTGGCCTGGGCCTGCCGCGTGTTCCACACCGGCTCGTTGTTATGCGCCGCGTAGAACCGGCGCAGCAGAGCCATGTGCAGGTGCTCGCCGGCGATTGCGAGGCCGGACGGGCGGAGCCGAATCTGGATCTCGGTCTCGGGAGCAGCAGGCGGTGTCGCCGTCGCCGGTACGCCGGCATCGGCGGGCACCGAGACCGGCACCAGCGCCGCGGCGCTGGTGGCCGGCGCCTGGGCGCGCGCGCCGTACGGCACGGACGCGGCGAGCAGCATGACGACAGCCGCGCCCGCCGCCCAGCGGCAGCGCCCGGCGATCCGATCATTCATGACCAGTG
>Ga0210400_10006062_pt1 | contig 10202 bp, 8 predicted proteins | sample IncBWH26MmetaG_FD_155456 | JGI IMG/M metagenome (GOLD analysis project Ga0210400, IMG submission 155456) | Forest soil microbial communities from Barre Woods Harvard Forest LTER site, Petersham, Massachusetts, United States - Inc-BW-H-26-M | ecosystem: Environmental > Terrestrial > Soil >... | reverse complement strand
CTTTCCGTCCTTGTCGAGCGAAACTTTGTTCATCAGAACCAGAGCCTCTTGATAATACGCGTCGGCGTAGTTGGGATCCAACTCCGTGGCTTTCTTGAAGGCCCCCTCGGCGGCATCGTTCTGCTGGGTGTTGACGTACACCGCGCCGAGATTGTAATAGTACTTGCCCGCTTGTGATGGATCCAGTTGCGCGGCCCTGGTCAGCTCCGCCTGGGCTTGATCCATCTTCTTACCTTTCGCCAGAGCCAGCGCATAGTTATTGTGATAGTTCGGATCGTCGACCTTGATCTCCACAGCCTTGGCGTAGGCCGCGATGCTCTTGTCGATATTGGTCTGCTGCTCGGCCCCGCTCTTGGAATCGGCCAGGTTCATGTAGGATTCCGCCAGTTGCGCCCACACTACGTGCTGGGTAGGAGCCATGGTGCTGGCCTTCTCGAAGTTCTCAATCGCGACCGGATAGTTCTTGGCGTTCTTGGCTTCCATGCCGGTGTTAAAGGCGTCCTGCAACGCCTTGTCCTTGGCCATGGCCGCTTCCTGTTCCTTCAGCTTCTTCTCGTACTCGGCCCGCTGCTCTTTGGTCATCGCGGTGTCTTGCTTGCCTTGCCCTTGACCCGCGCCCTGGCCCGGAACTGCACCGGCCGCCGCCGGAGCCTCCGCGGCCTTGGAAAGATCGAACACGAGAGGCGGATTATCGCCCTGGCGCGGCCGCACACCGGTGACCTGCCCCATGTCCTTGCCGTTCACCTGCAGGGTGATGGTATACACGCCCGTCGGCAGGTTGGCATACAGGAAGTGCCCGTTTTTATCCGTCTTGACGTTAAAGCTCTGCTTGATGTCGGTGCGGTCGAGCTTGATCTGCGCGCCCTGGAGCGGCTTGCCGTCCGGCCCTTTCACATCTCCCTGGATGTTCGAGGTCTGCGCGAAGCCCGCCGCTGCGAGCCAGAACAGCGGTGCTAAAGCGATGAGTTTGCGAAACATAGTTTGGACGAACATGCTTTGAGGACCTCCAGCAATCGAATGGTGAGAGTTCCATGTACAGCATACTACAGGGCGTGAGCGCGATCAAAAGACGCGGCACGGTCTAATCACGCCTCATTGCCCCGGGGCTCGTTCTTCGAGGACCCGGCCGGCCTCCCGGTCGCTGCGGGCTCCCGCCTCGTCGCCCATGGCGGCGCGCGATTTGGCGCGCGCCAGGTAACCCATCGGGCTGCTGGGGAACAGATCAATGACTTGATCCAGGTCGGCGATCGCCCTCTTGTGCTCTCCCATCATCTGGTAGGTCACGGCGCGCTGGAAGTAGTTTTCCAGTCCCGGCGAGAGTTCTACCGCGCGATTGAAATCCTCCAGGGACTTTTGGAGGCTGCCCGTTTCGCGGAGCGCCGTCCCGCGCAAAGTGTATCCATACGCGAGCTTTGGATCGCGGCTGATCGCCTCTCCGCAATCGGCTATGACCGCCCGGTAGTCCTTTTGCCCCAGACGGACTCCGGCCCGTTCCAGAAACGCATCCGGATTGTCCGGGCGGAGCTGGATCACTTTGGCGAAGTCTGGAATCGCCGCATCCGGGTTCATGAGCAGCACCTGGGCGCGCCCTCGCAGCAGATAGGCGCTCGCCAAATCCCGCTCGAGCGATATCGCGCGATCAAACGAAAGTATCGCTTCTGCGTATCGGTTGGTTTTGAGCAGACGTTCACCGGCTTCCAGGGCCTGCTGCGCTTCCAAAGGCGCCGTCGAGGACCGGTAAATCCAGATCCCCACGAGTACCGCCAGAAGTGCCGCGCCCACGCAGGCCAGCACGATCCGGCGCTTCCGCCGCGCGAAATCCTCAGCCGATACCGGTGTCAGAGGGCCTGGGGGAGTTTGCGGATGCACACCCATATCATAGCGAGGAACCCTTGTGGAAAACCCCGGTTGACGCCCGGAGCCCATCGACTCCCGTTCCTTCATATCCCTAACAGTACCAGTACCATAGCCATCAAAATGTGACCCGAAAAGCATTGCTCCGCGCTACCGGAACCGGTTAAACTACTTCTTCAGAGAAGACGATCGACGATACAGTTGATCGCGGTTAGGGTGGAGGATACGAAAACGTGAGAGCCGTAAGTAGTGCCCTTTTGTTTGCAGGGCTCTGCGTCATCGCGCCTTCCGCGCACGCCTCGATTAGTTTTGCCGGATCGGGCGGTCAGGGCACGAATGGCAACGTGCTGACTTTCTGTCAGACCGGTGTGCCGCCATGCGGCTCCGGCGTTTTTACAGTTTTGGCCAGCGCCTGGTCAAACACCGGCGGCGGAGGCGTTTTAGCGACGGCGGATTTAGGACAATATAATCCTTTCGGGTTAGGTGTTTGCAATGCGAGCGAGCTTGCAGCCTCGGGCGGCTGCCAACCCCCGCAACATGCCATCGACGACAGTGGGCACCTCGATTTTGTTCTGTTGACGTTCAGCCAGCCGGTTCAGTCGATTACCCTGACGCTCAGTCCATTCAACACCATAAATGACCCCATGGACGCGACTTACATCGTCGGAGACTGCAAACCGAGCCCCACTTCTTGCAGCCCCGGCGGGAAAACCGTCACGATGCTGTCTGCGATGTCCGGATTCAGTACTGTCAGCGTTACCGGCCTGAACAGTGGCAACCCCGCGCACGACATCACCCTCACTCTGAATCTCGCGGGCACCGGCACCAGCGGCGTCAATTGGGTTTTGATCGGAGCCAACATTTCCGAGACCAACAACTATTTCAAGCTCGAAGGCATGACCTACTCGGCCACGCCCGAGCCTGCGACGTTCGGATTAGCGGGCGCGGCTCTGCTTGGCCTGGGACTGCTCCGGGCACGAAAGAAGCGTTCACCTAGCAGTTAGTACGACTTATCTGCCACGTTGGGAATCCCGTCCGGAGCTCCGGGCGGGGTTTTTGCTTTAGCGGGTCATGAGTTGCACCTTCGCCCCGATCCCCCGCGTCCAATGTGATGTAAAATATGGGAACCGGGTTGGTGATGCGGGGATCTTTATTCTTTTTATTCGCCTTTGGCCTCTGGGCCAGGACGCCCGAGTGGTACAGCGCCCACGAGCTTTACCAGCGGACGGAGTATGTCCAGGCGCTGGCGGTGCTCGACCGGGTCCCCACCAGGGACGTGGATGACCTGCAGCTCGCCGGCCAATGCCATTTCATGCAAGGCGACTACAGACAAGCCATCGAGGCATTTGAAAAGGCCCTGGCGCTGGCGCCTAATAGCTCCGAACTGCACCGGTGGCTGGGCAACGTTTATGGGCGCCGCGCCGAAACCGGCAGCGTATTTACGGCTCCTGGAAACGCCCGAAAAGCTCACCAATACTTCGAGCAGGCGGTGGAGCTGGATCCCAACAATCGGGAGGCCGTGGCCAACCTCTTCGAGTACTATCTGGAAGCGCCCGGCTTCATGGGCGGCGGCATTGATAAAGCCGAGAGTCTGGTTGTGCGCATCGCCACGCTGGATGTGCCCGCAGGACACCACGCACTGGCGGAATTGGAACGAAAACGGAAGCGCTATGACGCCGCCGAGCAGCAGCTAAGGCGCGCCGCCGAGCTGGCCCCGCTGCAGGCCGGACGCCAGATCGATCTCGCAAGATTCCTCTCCGATCACGGCCGCCTGAAGGAGAGTGATGAGAGGTTCGCCGAAGCCGCCCGCTTGGCGCCCAACAGTCCGCAACTGCTGTTCGCCCGCGCCGAGACGTATATCCAGCAAAAGCGCAATCTGAATGACGCCCGTCAGCTGCTGGAGCGCTACCTGGCCAGCCCGCTGACGCCGGACGATCCGCCGCGCGAGCATGCTCGCACGCTGCTCAGTCAAACCGGGCGCTGATGTTCCACATAGAGGCTTTGCGCTCCAGCGTCCAGGCGTTGCGCGCGAATAAATTCCGCGCGTTTCTGACGGCGCTCGGCTTGGTCATCGGCAATGCCTCGGTCATCCTGGTCGTCACCATTTCCCTCACCAGCCGCGACTACGTTCTCGATCAGATCCAGGCCATCGGTTCGAATATGATTTACGCGCAATTCGACGGCGGGAATAACCCAGCCATGGCCGTGGCGGATGCGGACTATATCAAAGCCGCCGATGTGCAGGCCGTCCGCGACCAGCTAGGCTCGCGCATTGTGGCCGCCACCGGCGTTATGAACAATTTCGACCGGATGCGCATCGAGGGCCGCGAGGAGGACGTCTCCATCATCGGCGCCGATCAGTATTATCCCCAGGTACGCAATCTGGCTTTGCTTGCCGGACGATTTGTAGACGCCGGGGACATCGAGAGCCGCAATCATACCGCGATGCTGACCGAGCGTCTGGCCAAACGGCTTTTTGGAAGTCAATCGCAAGCGATTGGCCAGACCATAAAGCTCCACGGTCTGCAATTCGACATCGTCGGCACCTTCAAGGAACGGACTACCAGCTTCGGACAATCGGAAATCACCGGCGAAAACGTGATGATTCCCATCACCGTTCTGAAATACTTCGCTCCCCTGGAACGCATCGATCCGCTGTACGTCCAGGCGCACACCACCGGCGACGTGGACACAGTGACGCAGTTGGTCCGCACGATTGTCGAGGGCCGGCACCGCGCCGGCGCCCGCTACAAAGTGGAGAATCTGTCTGAGATCCTGAATGCCGCGCGCAATATCGCGCGTGTCATGACCGTGGTGCTGATCCTGGTATCCGCGATCGCCTTGATCATCTCCGGCATCGGCATCATGAACATCATGCTGGTGACCGTTACCGAGCGGACTCGGGAAATCGGCCTGCGCATGGCGGTAGGCGCCGCGCGGCGCGACGTACTGGAGCAGTTTCTCTCCGAGGCGGTGTTGATCAGCCTGGGCGGGGGTCTGGCCGGCATCGCGCTGGGCGTTGCGATTCCGCTGGCGGTGGACTACTTCGTGGACGACGTCTCGATCCCTATTTCGTGGGTTTCGATCGTGGTGGCACTGTGCGTCTCAATGCTGGTGGGCCTGGTGTTCGGGCTGCTGCCGGCCAACCGCGCCGCCCGGTTGAATCCGACTGAAGCGCTACGTTACGAGTGAAGTAGGCATGGAGCCGACACGCCGGCGCCCTTCGTCTCGACTACTTGTCATCGATCCAAAGAATCGGGTGTTGTTGTTCCGATTCGTGCACAGCAGCGGATCGCTCGCCGGTCGGACCTATTGGGCGACGCCTGGTGGTGCTGTGGAGGAAGGAGAGAGCTTTGCTGACGCTGCCCGCCGCGAGTTGTTCGAGGAAACGGGAATTCTTGTAGATACCGTAGGCTCGGAGGTGGCAGAGCGCGAATTCGTCCTCCAACCGGTTGATGGCGAATACGTCACGGCAGAAGAGCGGTTCTTTGTGGTTCGGGTTGCTGACCAAGCCCTTTCGCGGGATCACTGGACCTCCGTCGAAATGGAAGTGATGACAGGACTATCGTTGGTGGTCAGCCGAAGAACTGAGATCTACAAGTGAAGTGGTCTTTCCAGAAACACTAGCCGCCATTCTCGCTGCCCTCGACTAACTTGACACGTCGGCCCGCGGCTTTCGGACAAAGGAGATGCTGGTGGGTGTTCGGCCTGCTGCCGGCCAATCGCGCCGCAAAACTGAACCCTACAGAGGCCCTACGGTACGAATAAATACTGGCGATAATAGCGCTATGGCAGTGAAGCTGCTGGTTCCCCCTGCCTTATTGTTCTCGATCTCGATCGACAAGGTTATCGAACCGGTGGAACTGGTCGGCGCCCTTCAACGCAGATGGACGCAGCGCGATCGCTGATGAAAAGAATCATCAGGGCCGTAGCCTTCGTGTGCGCGCTCATCTTCGTGTGCTCGGTGATCTGGGTCGTTCTCTTTATGGTGCGCGCATTCTTCCCCTCAATCACGGTAAAGATAACTAGGGGCAAGACGTATGCGAACCTTGTGACACTCCCCGGCGACAATCGCTCCGCTGCCCTCGCCGCAGACACCAAGCACCTTCCTGGCTCGGGCGAGGCGTGGGCTAGGAGTAGCCCGGCCGAGTTTTCCTGGGAATCGCAGTACGATTTTCGAAACTCGGACGGCCATCCCGATCTACTATTCATTCGCGTCTTCGAGCAGTACCAGGGAGAAGACGAGCGTTTCTATGGCGACACGGATTTCGCTTTGGATTTAAGCGGAAAGGTGGCGCGGCGCGCATCTGAGCAGGAGTGGAACAGCGCTCTTGGATATGCCTACGACGGAGACGGGGGGTACTACAGGAGTCACTGGTTTGAGACTGGCCGTGTGTCTTTTCCGGATAACGATGTCGCGTTTGACGGCAAACGGTACGCATGGACTGGGCCATCTATGCGCAGCGTGCAAATCTCACCATCTGGAAAGCGGATCGTCCTTAGCAGTTCTAGTTACTTTAACGGCTCGGCCTGGTGGATTTTTCCTTGGCCAAGGGCTTTGACTTATTTCCTGGACGTTTACGACGCTACATCGGGAATACACCTTGTGTCAGCTCACGGCGAAATGAACGAATATCAGATTGCTGTTGTGAGCCAGGAGCGATGGTTTACCGACCGGTACCTTATCATGCCCCAGAGCCGGGGCCATGAAAAGCTTCTGCTCTTCGACTTCGGGCCTCAATAGAGGCCGTATAAGATACGATGGCCGCCGAATCTAGTGTATTAGAGGCTAGGTTCTAGCAGGATCTTTCCGCTCAGGATCAAAACCCATCTCCGCCACCGCCGTCGCCGCGCGATTCGCGTCGATCTTACCTTCGCGCGCCAGCGCCGCGAGCGTCGCCTGCACGATCGCCTCCGCCGACGTCTCGAAGAACTTCCGCAGATGCTCGCGGCTCTCGCTGCGCCCGAACCCGTCCGTGCCAAGCGAATTCAACCGGCCCGGCAGCCACTGCGAAAGCTGATCCGGCACGATCTTCATGTAATCCGATGACGCGATGATCGGACCGTTCGAGCCTTCGAGCGCCGTTACGATGTATGGCGTTCGTCGCGGCTCGGTGGGGTGGAGCCGGTTCCAGCGCTCCGCGGCGAGCCCATCGCGGCGCAGTTCGTTGTAGCTGGTCACCGACCATACATCCGTCGCCACCTGATAGCGCTCCGCCAGAATCTGCTGGGCTTTCAAAGCCTCGTTCAGAATCGAGCCACTTCCAAACAACTGCGCCGCGGCAGGACCTTGAGCGGCCGGGCGGAGTTTGTACAGCCCGCGCAGAATCCCTTCGCGGACACCTTCGCCCGCGGGCATCGGAGGTTGCACGTAGTTTTCGTTGTACACGGTCAGGTAATAGAAGCAGTCTTCCATCTCCTGATACATGCGGCGGATTCCGTCCTGAATGATCACCGCCAGCTCGTAAGCATACGCCGGATCGTAGGTGATGCAGGTCGGCACCGTGCTCGCGTGCACCGGGCTGTGGCCGTCCTGGTGCTGCAAGCCTTCGCCATTTAGCGTAGTGCGGCCGGCGGTGCCTCCCATGAGGAATCCCTTGCCGCGCGAATCGGCGAACGCCCAGATCAGGTCGCCCACGCGCTGGAATCCGAACATCGAATAGTAGATGAAGAACGGGATCATCGGCACGCCGTAGTTGGCGTACGCAGTGCCCGCGGCGATGCAGGAAGACATCGACCCGGCCTCGGTGATGCCCTCTTCCAGAATCTGCCCGTCCTTGGCTTCCTTGTAGTACAGCAGGACGTTCGAATCCACGGGTTTGTACTTCTGGCCCTGGCTGGCGTAGATTCCGCGCTCGCGGAACAGCGATTCCATTCCAAAAGTCCGGGCTTCGTCCGGGACGATGGGCACCACCAGCTTGCCGATCTCGGTCTTAAACAGTCCCTTCAGAATGCTGACGAACGCGGCGGTGGTGGACGCCTCCCGTTCACCCGACCCTCCGGTCGCATCCTTGAAAACTTCGAGGCCAGGAGCTTTGATTTCGATCGGCTTAACGTTGCGTTGGGGCAGGCTGCCGCCCTGCGCCCCGACGCGAGCCCGCAGATACTTCATTTCGGCGGAATCTTCCGCCGGCCGGTGGAAATCGACGTGCTGTACCTGTTCATCGGTCAGCGGAAGACTGAACCGGTCGCGGATCTTCATCAGATCCGCATCGGTGAGCTTCTTGGTCTGGTGGGCGGTCATGCGGCCTTCGGCGACTTCGCCCAGCCCGTAGCCCTTCACGGTCTTGGCGAGGATCACCGTAGGCTGGCCCTGGGTCATCATGGCGCGCCGATAGGCGTTGAATACTTTTATAGGATCGAGCCCCCCGCGGCGAAGATTCCAGAGCTCGTCGTCGCTCATGTGCTCCACTAGCTTGAGCAGCTCGGGATATTTGCCGAAGAACTCTTTCCGGAGAAATGCCCCGTCGTTCGCGCGGAAGGTCTGGAATTCGCCGTCGACGCATTCATGCATGCGCTTGATCAGGAGGCCGCTCGAATCCCGGGCGAACAGATCGTCCCAGCCCGAACCCCAGACCACCTTGATGACGTTCCATCCTGCCCCCAGAAACGCCGCCTCCAGCTCCTGAATGATGTGGCCGTTGCCGCGCACCGGACCATCCAGGCGCTGCAAGTTGCAGTTCACCACGAAAATCAGGTTATCGAGCCTCTCGCGGGCGGGCAAAGTAATGGCTCCCAGCGATTCGGGCTCGTCGCACTCGCCGTCGCCCAGGAACGCCCACACCTTGCGGCCGGACGGAGGGGTGATGCTGCGATTCTCCAGGTAACGCATGAAGCGCGCCTGATAGATCGCCGCGATCGGGCCGAGCCCCATCGACACCGTGGGGAACTGCCAGAAATTCGGCATCAGCCACGGATGCGGATAAGAAGACAGCCCGGGATGGTCCCGCAGCTCATGCCGGAAGTTTTCGAGATGCTTGTCACTCAGCCGGCCCTCAAGGTAAGCCCGGGCATAGACTCCAGGAGAAGCATGGCCCTGGAAATAGACGAAATCGCCCGGTAAAACGGTCCCATTGGGCCCGGCGTACGATCCCCGGAAGAAATGGTTATACCCGACCTCGAGCAGCGTGGCCAGCGACGCATACGTCGCCAGGTGGCCGCCGATGTTGGCGTCGTACTTGTTGGCGCGCACCACCATGGCGGTCGCATTCCAGCGGACCAGACTCTTGATCTTCCGCTCGACGGCGCGATCGCCCGGATAGGCGACCTCCTCCTCGGGCGGGATGGTATTGATGTACGGGGTATTCCAGCGCAGCGGGACCTGGACGCCGAGGTTCGCGGCCCGCTCCATCAGCCGTTCGAGTAGATAGCTGGCCCGGTCAGGCCCGGCCTCGTCGATCATCTCGTCGAGGGCTTCCACCCACTCGCTGGTCTCCTGAGGATTCAGGTCATCAGGAGCGTCTACTTTGGCTTTCAACATGAGGGCTAAATACCAAGGTACCATCCCTTCCTCGCGGGTCGCGAGACGGTACTGACATACACTGCTGACTTACACTTATAGTGATGCGCGCCGTCCAGGTTATTCTCGGTATCGTCCTGGTCCTGGGCCTGGCCGGAACCATCTGGTTCATGATCACCGCGCCCAGCGGACAGCAGGCCGCGGCTCCTAAGGCCGCACCGGATGAAACGACTCGGGCGCCGCTTCGGTCCGACATTCCCCCGCCCGAAACCATCGTTTTTGAAAACAAGTACGGCAAGAGCACGTTCACTCATAAGCTGCACTATGAGCGGGTCAAGGGCGATTGCACCGTTTGCCATACCAAAGTCTTTCCGCAGTCGCGGGCGCCCATCAACTACGCCAAAGCCCTGCATCGCGTGGCCGAGGCGAATGCGACTGCCTGCGCGGCCTGCCACCGGGTGGGAGGCGCCTCGTTCGCGGCCGATAGCAACTGCGTTAAGTGCCACGAAGTAAAGTACTAAGGTCCTTATGCCAGGCGGCGAAAATCCAGGGAAGAAATCGCCATCCTCGCGCGTCTTAGCGGGTGAGTTCGGCATGGTCCTGGACGTAGGTCAGCGCGACGTGAATCACCTTGACGTGATCGAGGCCTGTCAGCGTGGCGACGAAGAAGCGTTTCGTGTGCTTTTTGAGACACATAAGGATCGGGTCTACTCCATCGCGCTGCGCTACGCGGGTAATTCGGCCGCCGCGATGGATATCGCCCAGGATACGTTTTTGAAGCTCTTGTCGAACATTCAGCAGTTTCGCGGCGATTCCAGCTTCGAATCGTGGCTGTACCGGCTGGTGGTGAACAGTTGCCTGGATTATCACCGGCGGCGGCGGCGGTTTT
>Ga0210400_10006059_pt1 | contig 10203 bp, 7 predicted proteins | sample IncBWH26MmetaG_FD_155456 | JGI IMG/M metagenome (GOLD analysis project Ga0210400, IMG submission 155456) | Forest soil microbial communities from Barre Woods Harvard Forest LTER site, Petersham, Massachusetts, United States - Inc-BW-H-26-M | ecosystem: Environmental > Terrestrial > Soil >... | reverse complement strand
CAGCGCTTTGTAGCTCGTCACGCTCCAGACATCCGCCGCCACACCGTATTTCTGCTCTAAAATTTCCTGCGCGCGAACGGCTTCGTTCAATATCGCGCCACTGCCAAAAAGCTGCGCTTTCAATTTTGCTTTCTTATTCGAAGTCGGCTTGAATTTGTACATGCCCTTCAAGATGCCCTCGCGAGCTCCTGCAGGCATCGCCGGCATGACGTACGGCTCATTCATCACAGTGATGTAATAAAAAATGCTCTCGCCATCCATGTACATGCGCTTGATGCCGTCCTGCAGAATGACGGCCATTTCGTAAGCATATGCCGGGTCATAGGCCCGCAGGTTCGGCACGGGCAGCGCCAGAATGTGGCTGTTCCCGTCCTGATGTTGCAAGCCTTCGCCGCTTAACGTCGTGCGCCCACTCGTTCCGCCGAGCATAAAGCCGCGCGCGCGCATATCTGCCGCGGCCCAAACAAAGTCGCCGATGCGCTGGAATCCGAACATCGAGTAATAAATGAAGAACGGAATCGTGTTGATCCCGCTGGCCGCGTAAGCTGTGCCAGCCGCAATGAACGAAGCCATTGAGCCAGCTTCCGTGATTCCCTCTTCGAGAATCTGCCCATCTTTCGCTTCCTTGTAGTAGAGCAGTGTGTTCACGTCGACCGGTTCGTACTTCTGGCCGACGCTCGAATAAATTCCAACGGTACGGAACAGCGATTCCATACCAAACGTCCGCGCTTCATCCGGAACGATTGGCACAACCAATTTCCCAATCTCCGGGTCCTTTAGCATCTTGCGCAGCATTCCGACGAACGCCATCGTCGTCGAAACTTCGCGCCCCTCGCTGCCGTCGTGAAATTCCTTGAACAACTCTTCGTTATCCGTCGTAATCGGCTTCGAACGCACAGCGCGCGCCGGCGTATATCCGCCGAGAGCCTCGCGGCGCGCCCGCAAATACTGAATCTCTGCGCTGTCTTCCGCCGGCCGGTAGAACGGCACTTCGATACAATCTTGATCGTTCAAAGGAATTCCAAACCGCGAACGAAACTCCTTCAACTCTTCTTCGTTCAATTTTTTTTGCTGGTGCGTGACGTTCTTTCCTTCGCCCGCTTCCCCTAGGCCATAACCTTTAATCGTGCGAGCCAAAATGACTGTTGGCCCGCCCTTATGCTCGACCGCTGCTTTGTACGCCGCGTAAACCTTGCGTGGATCGTGCCCGCCCAAGCGCAAACGCCGTAACGCCTCATCCGGCAGCGGCTCCACCAACTTCAGCAACCGCGGATCATGGCCAAAGAAATGTTCGCGAACATAGGCACCCGACGAAACAACCAACTTCTGATACTCGCCGTCCACCAACTCGCCCATACGCTTGACAAGCAATCCTTCCGTGTCGCGCTCCAGAATTGGATCCCACTCGCTGCCCCAAAGAACCTTGATGACGTTCCAACGCGCGCCGCGGAACGCTGACTCCAGTTCCTGAATAATCTGCCCGTTGCCGCGCACCGGCCCATCCAGCCGCTGCAAATTGCAATTAATGACAAAAACCAAGTTATCCAGTTTTTCACGCGACGCTAGCGTAATCGCACCGAGCGATTCGGGCTCGTCCGTTTCGCCGTCGCCGAGGAACGCCCAAACTTTCGCGTCCGTCGCCGGCTTCATTCCGCGATTTTCCAGATAACGCTGGAAGCGCGCCTGATAAATCGCCATCAGCGGGCTCAAGCCCATTGAAACCGTCGGATACTCCCAGAAATCCGGCATCAGCCACGGATGCGGATAAGATGAAAGCCCCCCTCCCGGCTTCAATTCACGTCGAAAATTTTCCAGTTTCTCCTTGCTCAGCCGCCCTTCCATGAACGCGCGCGCGTACATTCCCGGCGCCGCATGGCCCTGAAAATAAATCGTGTCGCCCTCGAACGCCTCGCTTCGCGCCCGCCAGAAATGGTTGAATCCAACTTCATAAAGTGTCGCAGCCGATGCGTAAGTGGAAATGTGACCGCCAATGTTGTGTTCTTCGCGATTCGCGCGCACGACCATCGCCAGCGCGTTCCAGCGAATCAACGATTTAATACGCCGCTCGAGTTCCTGATCTCCAGGGAAGAGCGGCTCCAGCCGCAGAGGGATCGTATTTGTATAGGGAGTGTTCGCCGTAAAAGGAAGGTCAATTCCATTCACCGTTGCATGCGCGCGCAACCGTTCAAGAATTTCCCGCGCTACATCCGGCCCGCTCGCTTCCAGGACGGAGTCCAGCGATTCGAACCACTCCTGAATCTCGACATCTTCCACATGATGGGTCTGGGTATACGTCTCGTTTTCCATTTCCGCCCGTGTCTCCTGGGATTCGTCGCCAAACTGGGAATGTGCCGTCGCCATGCACTCCTCCCGCAAATCTCACCGCATTTTCAACTTCCTAGAATACACTGCCGCACAATTCTCTGCACTGACGATTGCGATCGTGTGCAATTCCTAATCGGCTCATTCAGAGATGGGACTAGTCCACAACACTTGCAGTGGACGAAGAACACCTTTTGGAAGGTCAGCTCCCTCGATCGCGGTAAACTCTCCGTGCAGTTTCAAGCTGCAGGAAGGGCTTGTCTTCAATCGCTCCTTGAGAACCGTTTTTAACTCCTCGCATCTCTTAGAATCGGGCGGTAGCGCAGGATGTGTGTCGAGGCCAACTTTTCCGGCGTGGAACGCGAATTCCCACCTCCGCCAAATTGTCCAGTCTTCCATCGTTAAGCGAAATGTCTCTTCGCTTATGGGAGTAAGCCAAAACGATTCAGTGTATGTGTCCAGATCCTCATCAAAAATACATTCGTAAAAGTGTGGCTTGCCGCAGTAGTTGGCGACACCCACTCGCGGGCCATCGTAATACTCAGTGACGGTAAACACGGTCTCAAAGCCAGGGTTAGGGTGCCCCTGATTAATTGCTGATTCCATTTTAAAGCGTTCTTCCCCCATCCAGCACCAGCACATGCCCCGTCAAAAATTTCGCATTCACCAAATACGACACCGCCTCCGCTACATCTTCCGGCGTTCCCGTTTTCTTTAGCAGTGCGAGCTTCACAAATTCCTGCTCCCACTCCGGCGGATCGCCCGGCATCGTAATCGTCCCCGGCGCAATCGCGTTCACGCGTACCTCAGGCGCCAGCGCTTTTGCCAGCGTCTTTGTCAGCATGATCATCCCCGCCTTAGAAACCGAGTGCGCAATGTACCCAGGCCAGCCCAAAATTCCGCCCGTGTCCGCGAAATTGACAATCACTCCATTCGCACGCCGCAACCACGGCGCTGCCGCTTGCGCCAAAAAAAACGGCCCCTTCACATTCGTATCCAGCGATGCATCCCAAATTTCTTCTGTCGTGGAAATCACGCTCGACGGCAAAAAATTCGCAGCACAATTCACCAGCACATCAATCCGCCCAAACTCATGCGCCGCGCGCTGCACCAACCCGCGGATCTCTTCGACACTCGTTAACTCCGCCTTCATCGCAATCGCGCGCCGGCCCAACTTTTCAATCTCCGCCACAACTTCACGCGCCTCGCCATCCGACCCACGATAGTGCGCGGCAACATCCGCGCCCTCACTCGCAAGCCGCAGAGCAACAGAGCGCCCCAGCCGTTTCCCCGCGCCCGTCACGAGCGCCGCTCTTCCGCTTAATTTCGTTTCCATCGCCTCAACCTATCACACTCTCGCCAGTCACCTTATAATCTCCATTCACCCAGGAGCTCCCATGAATCTCGATCTTCTCGCTATCGCCGCCCATCCTGACGACGTCGAACTCACCTGTGGCGGCACAATGCTCAAAATGGCGCAAGCCGGCTACAAAACCGGCATCCTCGACCTCACCGCCGGCGAAATGGGCACGCGCGGCACGCCAGAAACTCGCGCCAAAGAAGCAGCAGCAGCAGCAAAAATCCTCAAAGTAAAATACCGTGGCACCCTCGGCGTTCCTGATTCCGACGTCCAACCTTCCCGTCAGCACAAGCTCCGCCTCGCGGCCGCCATCCGCGAACTTCGACCCCGCACGGTCATCATCCCCTACTGGGAAGCACGCCATCCCGACCACTACAACGCCGCAACTCTTGGCTACGAAGGCTGCTTCCTCGCCGGCCTCAAACAGCTTCCCATCGACGGCGAACCCTTCCGCCCTCACAAAATTCTTTATTCCACCGCCTTCACCAGTGCCCATCCCACTTTCGTCGTAGATATCACCGCCCAATTCAAGCAACGCCACAAAGCAATTCTCGCCTTTAGCTCCCAGTTCGGCCCGCGCTCCCGCTCAAAGAAGACCAACGTCTTCCTCGCCATCGACCGCCTCGAAGACGAAATGAACCAACTCGCCCGTCACTACGGCGACATGATTGGCGTCCGCTACGGCGAACCCTTTTTGCAAAAGGAAATGATGAAAGTAAACGACGTGGTCGAAATGGAAGTTAGGTCAGTCTAGATAAATCTGCTATTGAAGTAGCTGGAGTGAAGTCGCAATCACTCAAATCCCTTAATCGTCCTGCGCCGGCACATACCCTGGCAGGTTCTGACCGCCCGGCACCCTGTCCACCTTCACTCGAATCAGCGCCTCGTTCTCCGCGCCGGACTTCCGCAGCACCGCCATTGTCGCCAGCGCCTCGGAGTAAACCCTAGTCACCAGGAAGACTTCCCCGGATTTCTCATTCTTCCAAAGCTGCCCTATCTGGATTTTCGCGACCGGCATGACCATTTCGACTTTAGAGGCGCACGGCAGGGGTGTCAACCGCCTCTTTCCCCTCCTGTACACACATCGCACCGCTGACCGCCCTCGAAGAAACCTTATCGGCACACCTGTCATCCTACTTAACCGAACATCTCCGGCAACTTGCACGCGCCGGGTGTATACTCCGGTCTAGTGGAGGTACCTTCCATGCAAGCTATCCTGCGCCGCTCTCTTAAGCTGACCCTCGCCGCGGCCATCGCTCTCGTTCCTGCCTATTTGCCGGTTTACGCCCAATCTGGCCAGGATCAGTCGCCTGCCCCTGCGCAGCAGCCACCTGCACAACAGCCGACAACTCAGCAGCCGACTTCGGACGCTCCGAAGCCCGACGCCTCCAAACCGGACGCCACGAAACAGGATCCGCAGCAAACCGACAAGTCCAAGCAGGATGCCAAGAAACAGGACAAGGATCTCACTCGCGACGCCCCTGTCCAGCAGCAGGACACCGTCCATCCCAAGAATTCCAAGCAAGACGTTGACGCCATCGGCAATCGCAAACTCGGTGGCTTCAACATGCACTCGCTCGAGACAGACATTGCCATCGGCAAACAGTACGCCCAGGAAGTCGAACGCTCTTCCAAGCTGATTGACGACCCAATCGTGGTCGAGTACGTCAATCGCGTCGGCCAAAACTTGGTTCGCAACTCCGACGCCCGCGTTCCCTTCACCATCAAAGTTATCGATTCGGACGAAGTCAACGCCTTCGCACTTCCCGGCGGCTTTTTTTATGTCAATAGCGGCCTAATCCTTCGCGCTACAGAAGAAGCTGAGCTCGCCGGCGTTATGGCCCACGAGATTTCGCACGTCACTGCGCGTCACGGCACGCGCGGCCAGTCTCGTGCTGAAGTTGCTCAGATGGCCATGATTCCTCTCATTCTTCTCGGCCCCGGCGGCTGGGCTGGATACGGCATCTATCAGGGCTTGAATCTCTCGATTCCCTTCGCGTTCCTGCAATTCAGCCGCAGCTTCGAACGTGAAGCAGACTACCTCGGCCTCCAATATATGTATAAGGCCGGATACGATCCGAACGCTTACATCACCTTCTTCGAACGCGTTCAGGCCGACGAAAAGCGCCGTCCAGGGTCCATCCCCAAGGTCTTCTCAACGCATCCGCCGACGCCGGAACGCATCGAGGCCGCCCAAAAGGAAATCGCCTCGATTCTCCCCGCGCGCGACGAATACATCGTTTCCACGTCCGAATTCGACTCCGTGAAAGCGCGTCTGCGCAACATCATGTTCTCGCGTAAAGCGCAGGATAACGGCCCAAACAAGCCAACTCTGCGCACACGCACCGAACAGACCGACAAGCAGAAAACACAGACCCAAACCACGGATCCCAATTCCAACGACGACGATCGCCCAACGCTCAAGCGCCGTCCCGACAACAACTAGTTTTCCTTATTTGACCTTCTTCGCTGGGGCCGGGCTTCTGCCCGGCTCTTTTGTTGCGGTTTACTTCTTCTTCGCAGTCTTCTTATCCCCGGACTCTTTCACAGTGCTCTCTTTGCTCGCGCTTTCCTTCTTCTCGTTCTTCTCGGCTTTCTCGCTCTTCTCCGTCGAACCTGTCTCCGCTCCAGCCGATTCTTTCGCAGGACTCTTCCCCGCGTAGTCTGTCACATACCAACCCGATCCCTTAAACTGAATTGCCGGGGCCGTGATCGCCCGCTCCACTTTCCCGCCGCAATGCGGACACTTTTTCAAATGCGGCCCACTCACCGTCTCAATCTTCTCTGTCCTCCGATGGCATTTTTGGCATTCGTACTCGTACAGTGGCACTGCTCTCTCCTTGTAGATGATCTGAATTGGTCAGTATACCATGTGCCTTTCGCGCTCCTGTGACGTGCTAAACTCCCGTCATGCCTCCCTCGTTTCCTGACTCTCGCGGCTGCCTCTACCTCGTCGGCACACCTATCGGCAATCTGGAGGACATTACCCTACGCGCTATTCGCATCCTCAAAGAAGCCGACCAAATCGCCTGCGAAGACACTCGCCACACGCAAAAGCTCCTTACCCACTATGAAATCCAGCGGCCACTCGTTAGCTATCACGAACACAACGAAATGACCCGCGCGCCTGAACTTGTCGTCGCTATGGAACAAGGCGCCAAAATCGCCCTCGTCAGTGACGCCGGTATGCCCCTCGTTAGCGATCCAGGCTACAGGCTCGTCACACTCTGCGCACGCCATCAAGTACCCGTCATTCCTATTCCGGGTCCGTCTGCTCTGCTCGCTGCACTCTCCGCTTCCGGCTTGCCCAATGAAGAATTCCTCTTCGTCGGCTTTCTTCCTGCCCGCACCGGCGAACGCCAACGCGCCCTCGAACGTCTTCGCCTCGAAGACCGGACCCTTATCCTTTACGAAGCGCCCCACCGGGTCGCGGAAACCATCGCCAACGCCCATGAAATCCTGGGTGATCGTCCAGCATGCCTCGCCCGCGAAGTCACCAAAATCCACGAGGAATTCCGCCGCGGCACCCTCGCCGAACTCTCCGCTTCCCTGGAAGACCGCCCGGCACGAGGTGAAATTACGCTCCTCATCGGCGCGCCGCTCCCCGGCCAGTCCGCATCCATTGGCGACACTTCCCAAAGTCTCGCTGACCGCGTCGATGAACTCATCCGCCAAGCCAAGCTCGACCGCAAAGAAGCCCTCAAACTCGCCGCAAAGGAACGCGGCCTCACCCGTCGCGAAGCTTACAAAAACCTCCTGGAAACGCAAAACCCTTCGGAACAATAGTGTTTCCTAGCTCCGAATATCCTATGTACTTTTTTTCTGGCTCGACTTAAATCGCCCTTTGGTTTGACACCATTTACCCTCATTGCTATTGTTCCGCCGTTTACGTTCGGGTATCTACAGCACGCTCTCACTGATCCCGGTTCTCCCGCGAGCGAACACAACCCGACCGTGAAATTCATTCCGCCGTGTCATCTCAATCTTGTTCGAGGAGCCACTCGTGTCCGTCCACCGCGCGCGATTCTTGGCAAACTCCTGTTTCGCTTTCCGAATTTTGCTGTGTGCAGGTCTCTCTGCCCTTTGCGGCGGCTCTGTGCTCCCACAGGGTAGTTGCACGCTGAGCCCCTACAGTAATTGGGGAATGAGCGGTGATTCTGGCCCCAACTGGCTGCCTCCAGAGAGCGACTCGTCTTGGCAGCAAACAAAATCCAACTTACAAAGCTGGTACGGCGGTGTGGGAACCTGCAACAGCACAAATATTGTGGATAATCCTTTAACCGGCGCCGGTCACTGGTACACCGAATGCCACTCCGTCAACTTCACTTGCACCGGCGCGCCAACCACTGGCCGCGAATATCCTTCCAACAATCCCTCTCTTACCTGCTCCGATTGCAATGCCAAGACTGGCAAGCCGATCAATTTGATGAACGGCGACGTCTGGGTAACCGAGCAGGACTATTCGCTTCCCGGTCTCGGCGGCGGCATCACTTTGGAACGCACTTGGAACAGCCTTTGGCCCAGTGCGCGCGACGCTATGCCCCAAACGGGCATGTTCGGGGACAGTTGGCGCAGCACCTACGAAGAATATTTGCTCTCCTTCGGAACCGACTACATAAAATATTTTCGGGCCAATGGCGACGGTTGGCTTTTCCAATGGAACAGCTCCACCAGTAACTATCAACTCGTCACTCCTCCGAACCTCCACGCTACGCTTACTCAAGACAGCACAACACTCCAGTACACAATCACGTTTGCAGACGGCTCAACTCGAATTTTTGGCAACAACGGCTACCTCATCACCATCGCCGACCGCAACAACAACCAGACTTCGCTGACTTACGACACCTCGAACCGCATCACCACCGTTACCGATGCCGCTTCGCGCACGCTCAACTTCACTTACGCAAATTCCTCGTTTCCTTCGCTCGTTACCACCGCATCGGACGCCACCGGAACTATCGCCAGCTACACCTACGATTCTTCGGCCCACTTGCTCAACGTCACTTATCCCGACTCCTCTCAATACAATTTTGCCTACGACAGCAACGGTCTCATCACGTCCGTCACCGACGCCGCAAGCAAAGTCATCGAATCGCACACCTATGACATGTATCGCCGTGGCTCAACCTGCCAGAGCGCTGGCAGCGTTGACGCGGTCTCGGTCTCCTACCCAAGCTGGGGAACCACCACGCTCACCGACTCGCTCAGCAACACCACCACGTATAAGTACACGGGCGCAACAGGGGCCTCACTTATTAACTCTGTCAGCGGCAACACGTGCAGCAGTTGCGGCGCCACCAACGCTGCGTCTTATACCTACGATCCTTCCGGAAACCAAACCTCCGCGACCGACGCCAATGGAAACACAACCAACAACACGTTCGACTCCATGGGAAATCTGCTCACACGCTCCATTTACGTCAGCGGTAGCACGCTCACCTGGACCTACACCTACAACTCATTCAATGAAGTCCTCACCGCCACCGATCCCCTCGGCCACACCACCACTAATACCTACGATTCCGCGGGAAATCTTCTCACCACCACCACGCCGTCGCCCAGAGGAACCACTGCGGGCAGCGTCACCACCTTCACTTACGACACAAAAGGCGAACTCCTCACCGTAAAAGATCCGCTCAACAACACGACCACGCTCACTTACACGACGCCGGGCCTCATCTCCACCATTACCGACGCGCAAAGCAAAGTCACCACCTACACTTACGACGCCCGTGCCAATCGCCTCACCGTCAAAGACGCCCTCAATAACACAACCACGTTCACTTACGATGCGATGAACCGCCTCACCAAAATCACTTACCCGGACACCACCACCACGCAATTCACCTACGATAGGCGAGGCCGCCGCACTAGCGTCACCGACGGAAACAGCAAAACCACCACTTACGCCTATGACGACGCCGACCGCCTCACCTCCGTCACCGACGCCGCAACCAACGCCACCTCGTACGCCTACGACACCGAAAACAATCTCACCGGCATCACCGACGCCAACAGCCACACCACTTCTTTCACCTACAACGCCAATCGTTGGCTAACCCGCACCACGTTCCCGTCCACGCTCACGGAGAACTATACCTACGATTTAAATGGAAATTTGAAGACCAAAACCGACCGAAATAACCAGACCATCACCTACACTTACGACCAGTTGAATCGCCTCACCCAAAAATCCTATCCTGATTCCACTACCGTGACGTACACGTACGATAACGCCTCGCGCTTGACGCAAGTCGTCGACCCCACCGGCACCTATTCCTCCTCCTTCGACAACATGGGCCGCCTGACAGGAACTACAACCGCATATTCCTTCCTTACGGGCCGTACCTTCACGATGAGCTACGCCTATGACGCGGCTTCCAACCGAACCGGCTTCACGGATCCCGAAGGAGGTGTCACGACCTACGCCTACGACTCCCTGAATCGCCTGCAGACTCTCACCCAGCCATCCGCATTTTCTAGCACCGGCAATTTCGGTTTCAGCTACGACGCCCTTT
>Ga0210400_10006058_pt1 | contig 10204 bp, 6 predicted proteins | sample IncBWH26MmetaG_FD_155456 | JGI IMG/M metagenome (GOLD analysis project Ga0210400, IMG submission 155456) | Forest soil microbial communities from Barre Woods Harvard Forest LTER site, Petersham, Massachusetts, United States - Inc-BW-H-26-M | ecosystem: Environmental > Terrestrial > Soil >... | reverse complement strand
CGCTTCATGATCTGCGAGTACGGGCGGCAGGCCGGGTTCAAGATCGCGTTTGACGGTGATGCCTTCAAGGCGTCCTGCAAACATGGCGAGCGCCTCGTCGGCGATCTGGTTCATATCGCAGGGGCGGGGTTGCGGCGCGGGAAACTGAGCGAGCGCGGAGAACTGGTCGACGAGCGTGCGCAGCGTTCCAACGCAGGTCAGGATGACTTCGCTGCATTTGCGAATGACCGAGGGCGAATCGGGCTGGCTGCGGTCGAGATGGCGTCCTATGCGTTCAGCGGAGAGAGCGATGGGCGTGAGCGGGTTCTTGATTTCGTGGGCCACGCGCTGTGCAACTTCTTTCCAGGCGAGTTGGCGCTGGGCGCGGAGAAGCTCCGACGTGTCCTCAACAACGAGGACGGTTCCGGGCCTGCCGTGCGCCAGTTCAAGACGAGCGCTGGTGACAGCGAGATGCATGTTGCGGCCACGGAGGTGGAGTTCGATTTCGGTGGATGCCGCACCCATCCGTTGGCCGCGCCGAATCACTCCGGAGAGTTCGTCAATCAAGTCCGGCGGCAACAGGACATCGAGCTTTTGGCAGCGGAGCGTGGCGTTCTCATCCTGACCAATCAGGACGGCGAAGGCGCGGTTGGCCTGGAGGACGGTACCGGAGCCGTCGAGGGTAACCACACCCGATGGGATGGTTTCGAGGATGGTCTCGAGTTCGCGGCGTCGCTCTTCAATGGCCTGATTGGCGGCCGTGAGTTGTGCGGAGGAGCTCTCGGCAAGTTTTCTGCTTGTATCGAGATCAGCCGCCATGTGGTTGAAGGATCGAACGAGCTCTGCCATTTCGCCGTTGGTGACCAGGCCGACACGATGTTCGTATTTGCCTGCGGCGATCTCATCCATGGCATCGGCCAGCGCTTCAACCGGGCGGGTGATTTGCTTGGAAAGAAACAACGCGAGCCAGACGCTGGAGAAGAAGACGACAACGGTGATGAGCAGCAGCATGAGGAAGAACGTAGCGCGGATGCTGTGCCGGGAGCGAAAGAGGTTCCAGTATTCGGTTGCGCCTTCGCGGATGCGCGCGGTGGTCTGGCTCAGGCCCTGTGGCATCGGCAGGGCCGCGATCACGATTGTTCCGGAAGCTGTCGCGGCTTTCCCCAACGCGTAGTCCTGACCGGCGATCCGGATGACCGGTTCGTCATTGCGCTGGGCTGAGGAGAGGATGCCTGCCGAGAGCGGGCCCGGTAGCGGGATGGCGGACTGAAATTTTGTTGCATCGGCGTCTTCAGGGAGCCAGGGGATAAGGCTTGCCTGGCTATTTTCGCGTGGCGCCTCGAAGCTGGCGATGACGCGTCGGCGCTGGTCATACACGAGGACAAAACCGCCCTCAAGCGTGACGCGATGCGAAGCCAGAACTCTTTCCAGGGTGGCTGCGTCGCCATCGGGCGCGCCGGTGGCGGCGATGGATTCTGCCTCGCCGCTGGCGTTGCTGGTAACGTATTGCGCCAGCTCGAGCACGACCCGCGTCGAGTCTTCGCGCAGTTGCGACGTGTTCGGCGAAAACCAGCGATCGATGGACCGGTTCATGAGCTGAAAGCTGAACAGGAACATGAACACTGCGGGCGTGAGAGCAATGAGAGCAGCGCCGAGAACCATCCGCGTCCGGAGGCGCGCGCCGAGAGCACTGCTGCTTTGATCGGCGTAGAGCTTGAGAATCGCGCGAAGTAATAGCAGCAGAAAAACGAGAAGCGAGAGGAAGACGACGACGGTAAGTCCGGTGAAGACCAGGGTTTCGCCGGAGGTCTCGGGATTGAGGAAGCGGATTTTGGATGTATTGAAGGCCTGAAGGGCGCCGAGCAGGGCGAAAAAGAGCAATACGCCGGTCCCCAGAAAGATCACTGTCCTGCGCCGCGAGCTGCCTTCAATGGGCATGGGGGGATTATAGAAGGGATCACGAACGACTGGTCAGTCGTCAGTTTTCAGTGTCAGAAACTGGAATCTTCGCCGAACAGTGTCCCTGGAGCGATTTTCCTATCCGAGTACGATGTCTGTTCCGGTCCACGGCCGCTTCTGGCTGTCGGCTACTCCGCGATGAGTGAGGGTTCCGAGATAGGTGTTGAGGCCCTCCGCAAATCCAGGATCGCGCTTGAGAGCTTCGCGAGCACCGAGATTGGCGATCCGCAGCAAGTACGGGAACGTCGAGTTGGTGAGAGCCAGCGTGGACGTGTGTGGCACTGCACCGGGCATATTGGTAACGCAGTAGTGGACAACGCCATCGACAACGTAGCTGGGGTTGGAGTGCGATGTTGGTTTAGCGGTTTCCACGCATCCGCCCTGGTCGATGGCGACGTCGACGATGACCGCGCCTTTCTTCATGGCGGAAACCATGGCGCGGGTAACGATCTTGGGGGCGGTTGCACCCGGAATCAGAACGCCGCCGATAACAAGGTCGGCCTCACGGGTGGCCAGAGCCACGTTGTAGCTGTTTGAAGCCAGCGTGTAGAGGCGGCCGCTGTAGAGGTCGTCAAGGTCGCGCAGTCGCTGGAGATTGACGTCGACCAGCGTGACTTTGGCGCCGAAGCCGAGAGCGATTTTCGCGGCGTTGGTGCCGACGATTCCGCCACCGATGATGGTGACGTTTGCCGGCGGAACGCCCGGAACCCCGCCCAGAAGAATACCGCGGCCTCCGCGCTCCTTTTCGAGATACGATGCCCCAACCTGGACGCTCATGCGGCCTGCTACTTCGCTCATCGGCGTGAGCAAAGGCAAGGTGCCCTGCCGATCGCGCACGGTTTCATAGGCGATGCCGATCACCTTGGAGTCGAGAAGCTTGTTGGTAAGGCCGGGTATCGGAGCCAGATGGAGATAAGTGAAGAGAACCAATCCTTCGCGGAAGTAGACATACTCCTGCTCGATGGGCTCCTTGACCTTGACTACGGTGTCGGACTTGCCCCAGACGTGGCCCGCTTCGCCGACAACTTCGCCGCCTGCGTCCTGGTAATCGGCGTCGGTAAACCCGGAGAGTTCGCCGGCATGGGTCTCGACGAGCACCTTGTGCCCGGCTTCGGTAAGCGCCTTTACGCCTGCGGGGGTGACGCCTACGCGGGCTTCATTGTCCTTAATCTCTTTGGGAACGCCGATGATCATCGTTGGCTCCTTTTTCAGGCTTTTCGGTGCATTGCTCGCTGGCGGAGGCGGTCACTGGCATGGAAAGCGCGCGCGCCGGATACATGATTTCTTTGGGGGAGGGCTTTTGATCCGGCGCGGTGGCACATCACTGGCTTCCAGTTGCACACATCCTACGGCGCTTGGGGGTTCCAATGTGTGCAAACATCGTGTTAAAACACCTGAATGAGCACAAAACGTGACAATGAAGCCCATCCAATGCACGAATCGACCGGACTGGGGCAGAATGCCGAACTTGATGAGCTTGACGCTTCGATTCTGCGCTACCTCGAACGAAACGGACGAGCCACGAATTACGAAGTCGGCGAGGCAGTTGGGCTGTCAGCTTCAGCGGCGTCGCGGCGAATCCAGGCACTGGAAACTGCCGGCGCGATTCGGGGATACCGCGCTCAGGTGGATGACCGGCTGCTGGGAAAGCGGATGACCATCTACATCCGCGTGACCCTGGAGCGGCAGTCAGCCTCAGTTCTGGGCGCGTTTGAGGCGGCGGTGCGCCATTGCAAGGAGATCGTGAGCTGCCACTTGATGGCTGGACAGTACGATTACATGCTGGTAGCGCGGGTTGCGGGCATCGACGATTACGGACGGCTTCATCAGAATGAACTCTCTCGCCTGCCAGGGGTGACGCGGCTGGAAACGAGCTTTGCGCTGCGGGATGTGTTGGACGGAAGCCGTATTTAGACGCCCTCGCGAACCTAGCTAGTCAATTGATAGCGGACACGAATTGGCCTCGCCGCAGGTACATTGGGGTTACGCTCGTACTTTGCTTTGGATGTTACTGACGTGGGAGAATTCCGCACGGCCCCTGGAAGGCGTAGTTATGTTCGAGTCTGACCAGCACGAGTTCGATGAGGAGTATGCGGAGATAAGCCACCCGGCACCGCCACCTCCGCCTAAGCCTCCGGCAACAACGCCAGCAGCAGCGCCAGTGACAGCCCAAACGGATGCAATGATGGCCGGGACTACTGTGGCTACAGCCCCAACGTCTGCCGCGCCAGCCCCAACGACTGCAGCGACAGGAGCGCCGAAGACAGCCGCGACAGCGGCATCAGTGGCGGCGGTTCGCGAGCCTATCGTCGTAGAACCCGAGGAAGAACAGCCGGAAGCGCCTGAATCTGAAGAGGCGGAGCAGGAGGATTTCGTCGACCCGGCGGAAAAGCCCGTGGTTAAGCCGCCCCAGAAGAAGAAGCCGAATCTGATGCTCATTGGGGGATTTGCGGTGCTCGTCCTCTTTGCGGCTTTTGTGCTGATCACCGTTTCGCGGCCGAAGACAAATGCGCCGCCGCCTGGCGATTTGGGGCCGGGCATTGTGGCCGTGGCCGGGTTGCGCGGACATCTCGACACCATATGGGAAGGCGATGCCAAGACCGGCAAGCTCGCATACAAGCTGCGGATTGAGCCTATGGAGGATCGCTGGGGGCCGGGATTCTCGCGGGCCGCGAGCCACGCGCCGATGCCAATGTTGGTAAATATTCGTCTTCTCGACTCGTCGGGATTTGCCCTCTGCGGGAAGGAAATAGATTTCCGGTTCGACGCGCAGAATGCACAAGTGCCGGTGTCCGTGTCGCCAGTAGGCGCCAACGGGAAGAAGCTTCCGGTGGCTGAGCTCAAAGCAGCCATCGATGCGGCGCGGCAAAGCGAGATTGCCAAGATGCAGGCCGCGGAAGTGATACGGGAGCGTGGGAAAGACATCTTCCAAAATCAGACCACGGACGATGGACAGGTGACGGCGGTGAACGTGCAGGGCACATTGCCCTGCGCTCCCGATCAATACAGGCGCACCGATTACTGGGACTTCAACACGAATTTCCCGACCCTCGATGAGCAGGCCGCGCTGCTCGATCCCAACGCGAGGCATCAGGGCAAGGAATTCGAGCCTCCGGCACATCCGGGGAAGCGAACCCTGGCGAAGCTGCAGGGTGGATTTGTCATCCAGGGCGACGACCGGGTGACAGGATATGACTCTGCGCGCGGAGTCTTGACGGCGGAGCAAAAGACCTTCTCGATCGACAAGCGTTTTGGGCAGGTGACAGCAACCGAGTGGGCTAGCAACTACACCCTGATTCACTACCGCTGTGACCAGCAGGCAAACTGCGCGCTGTCATCGGCAGGGAATGCTGCCGTGCTGCATGCGAGGCTGGGCGAGTAGTTCACTTGGTGCTACCGGCTTCTAACTCTTCGTTCTCGAGTTACCGGTGAGTGGCTCCGATGCAGCCGAAGCGCTGTTTCCAAAAAACCATATGGATAATGAACGGGTGCCTTTTGGGTAGCGCCTCAATTGCAGGAGCATGCGCCCGTGGCGTCGGGGCGGGTGGAGCACGAGCCGATCTGGATGGGTGGGCCGAGGGCCTTGATGCATGCGATGTGTCCTGCGGCGGCTTGGGGAGATGCGACAGGAACCTGAGCGGCGGGAACACCGCTGTCGGTGACGTTGCCGGCTGAATCGTACCTGGGCAGGTTTCCGCCTTTGCCGGTACCGTCGCTGATCTGAACCCGGGACCCGGAGCCGTGATAGCCATTGAGACTGGAAGAGAGAACCGTATGGGTTCCGACCTGGAAGGACGCGGCTTGCGCCGAGCTGGTGACCGTGAGGGAGTTGTCGATGGTGGTGGCGCCGTTCTTCTGGACGAGGAAGGTGTAGGCGTTGTTGGCCGCGTTGGTGACGGAGACCGCGGTGCCGGTTTCTCCATTCGCGTCGGGAGTGATGCGGATGGCAGCGGCATTCGGAGCGGGCAGGAAGACGTTGCTTCCGTCGTCGCAGAACTGCTGGCGGAGAGCGGTCGAGAACGTGTAGTTGTAGCAGCCGATGGGACGTGCTCCCTGATTAGGTGCGAACTGGCGCTTGAAGACTTCGAGGACCGATGCGTGGCCATCCCACCAGGATTCGATGTCGGCCTGGGGAATGCTGGGGAAGTTGGAGTGCGGCCCTGCGCGGCCAACGGCGTTGGAGACGACGGACCATTGCAAGTCGGAGCCTCCGCCAACGGGACCGGCTTCGAGCGCGGCATAGATAGCCCGTTCGACCCACAGGCCGTCATACCAGTAGGAGCCGCTGTTTTCGTCGGTGACGAGGAAGGCGGAGGTTCCATGCGTGGTTCCCGAGCGGTTGCCGGCGATGGTGGCGGCGATGCCGAAAATCTGGCTCATGGAGGGAGATGGGTCGCCGGGAGGGCCGGGGTCGAGTCCCGTTTCGTTGAAGATGTTGGCTTCGACTCCGTAAGTGAGGGAGTTTGTGCTGCCGTGACGCTGGATAGCGATGGGATTGATGCCCCACACGCCGTTGTGCAGATCGCCGGGGTTGTTCTGCGAAACCATGAATGCGCCGACGCAGGGTGCTGCCGAAGACGCGGAGGTGTAGTTGCAATTGTGATAGGTGTAGAGGGGCGCCGTGTCGTTCACGCTCGCGTCAGAGGAGACGATGCGGGTGACGGGCGTGACATAGGGATCGCCCTGCGCCGTCGAAGTCTGCACGCGGGTGGCGGCATCGGAGATGGACTGATTGAAGACGGGGCTGGTCCATGTGAGCGGAGCGGCGGGTGCAGAAACATAGTTCTGATTCACGCGGGAGTTGGGGTGGAAGGCATTGTTCAAGTTGAAATCGCCAGTGAGACGAAACGATTGCGCAGTGAGCAGGTTTTTCACGTTGAGGTTCTGATAGGTCGCGTCGTGCGGATCGGCAGGCGACTGTGAGCAGGCAAAAGCGGCGCTGACAGTAAAGAGGAATGCAATGGGAGATTGAAAAAATGCGCGCATAACGTCGGGGAAGACCTCCGGTGATTGAGCGGGCCGAAAGCGCAGGGCGCTACAACTGAGACGCGTTTTGTGGGGGAAGGGCTCGTGAGGTGCCTGAGACGCTCCGAGTTACGAGCCCCACTCATCGCGTTGAAACCGCGATGAATGGGGCACAACCGTTCATCCCGCCCCAGAACCTGAATTCAGGATGATGAGTCGCCACCTGCCTTTGCGGGAGAAGAAACGGGGATTTCAGCCTGGCTCGTGCGCGCGGTGCCATCTCATATGTAAACGCCTGCAGCGTCTCGGTGGCGCAGCACAAAAATACGGCCCCAGGAGTAAATCCATGGAACACCCACACCCTCGCGAGGCAGCTGCGAATCCTACTCACTCGAACATTGACGCAATCGCCGCACTGGAGCACGACGCGCTTAGCCGCAGAACTGCCACTGAGCGCGTCAGCGATGTGATCACGAAAGTTGTCGGCAATGTTGGATTCCTGCTTGCTCAACTGGCACTGATTGCAGGATGGAGCGTCGTCAATCTCCATCTGATCCCGTCGCTCAAAGCATTTGATCCGTTTCCCTTCGGCGTCTTATCGCTGATCATCTCTACCGAGAGCGTGTTTCTGACGATCTTCGTGCTGATCAGCCAGGGGCGAATGGCCCGCCAGTCGGAACGCCGCTCGCATCTGGATCTCCAGGTCGGCATGCTTACCGAGCAGGAGCTTACCACTGCCCTCCTGATGCTGCACAAACTCTGCGAGCACATGGGAGTGAACGTGGATTCCTCGGTGCAGGAGGTTCGGTCATTCAGTGCGACAACAGACGTGCGCAAGCTGGCGGGCGATCTCGAAGAGAAACTTCCCGAGGATTAGAGAATGCCCGCTTCATCTTGACCACCCCGCCCCGGTTGGCAGTTCCGCGACACCGGACGCCACATCTGTTCGTTTAGTCACTCGGCGTTGTCGATCTGGGCGCGCTGGAGCTTGTCGCTGTAGTCAACGTAGACCGCTTTCCACGTGGTGAAGAAGTCGATGGCGCCGTTGCCTTCGCGGTGGCCGTTGCCGGTGTGCTTGACGCCGCCGAAGGGCAGATGCACTTCTGCGCCGATAGTCGGCGCGTTGATGTAGGTGATGCCGGCTTCCAGATCCCGAATCGCGGTGAAGGCGCGGTTCACGTCTTTCGTGTAGAGCGCGGTCGAAAGGCCGTAGTCGATGGAGTTGGCGATCTCGATGGCTTGCTCGAAGGTGTCGAACTCGATGAGCGCGACGACAGGGCCGAAGACTTCTTCGCGTGCGATGCGCATCGAGGGCGCGACACCGCCAACGACCGTCGGCTCGAAGAAGGTGCCCTTCGCATAGTCGGCGTTTGTGAGAGCGTGGCCGCCGCAGAGGATCTTTCCGCCGTCGGCGCCGGCAATTTCAACGTACTTTGCCGATGTCTCGATCTGGCTCTTGTTCACCTGCGGACCGACCTGGACTGCCTCGTCGAGGCCGTTGCCGATCTTGAGAGCCTTGGCGCGGTTGACAAACTCCTTCGTGAATTTTGCGGCAATTCCTTTCTGCAGCAGGATGCGGCTGGTTGCGGTGCAGCGCTGGCCTGTCGTTCCGAATGATCCCCAGAGCGCACCGTCGAGAGCCAGCTCGAGGTTGGCATCGTCGAGAACGATCTGCGCGTTCTTGCCGCCCATTTCGAGTGAGACGGCCTTGAAAGTTGCTGCAGCTCGCTGCGCCACGTGGGAGCCCACTTCGCTGGAACCCGTAAAGCTGATGGCGCGCACATCGGGGTGTTCGACAAGGGCGCTGCCGGCGCCGCTTCCGCTGCCGCTGACGATGTTGACCACCCCTGGAGGCAGGCCCGCATCGACAAGCGTTTGCACCAGGTTGTAAACGGAGATCGGCGTGTCAGTGGCGGGCTTGATGACGCAGGTGTTGCCGGAGACGAGCGCGGGAAAAAGCTTCCAGCTGGGGATGGCCATGGGGAAGTTCCACGGGGTGATGAGGCCGACGACGCCGACGGGCATGCGGATGCTCATGGCGAACTTGTTCTGCAACTCGGAGGGCGTGGTCTGGCCAAAGAGGCGGCGGCCTTCCCCGGCGACATAGAACGCCTCGTCGATGGCTTCCTGCACGTCGCCGCGCGTCTCGGCGAGCACCTTGCCCATTTCGCGAGTCATGTCGCGGGCATACTGCTCCTTGCGCTGTTGCAGGAGGATACCGGCGCGCAGAAGGATTTCGGCGCGCTTGGGCGCGGGAACGAGGCGCCAGGTAGCGAAGGCTTTTTTCGCGGCGGCCACGGCGGCAGCTACGTCTTCAGGACCTGAAGATGGGAATGCGCCGACGATGTCGTCGTGGTCGGCAGGGTTCACATTGAGGATGGTCGTGCCGCTCGCGGCTGGCATCCATTCGCCGCCAATCAGATTGTGGAATGTGGGGTAGGTCATGGTGAGTTCTCAGTTCTGAGTTCGTAGTTCGGAGTTGGACTTGTCAGTCTTCGGTTATCAGTGGTCCGGGGTGGGCGGCCTGAATTGGCGAGCTGACGACGCGCTGCCCGGTTGGGCACAAAAACACTTGATTTTAGCGCACCGGGGTAATAGCAAGTTTCAGGCAAGACCGCGCTATGATTCTTCGCAATGGAACAATACATTCAAATGCTGATTCCGGCGGACCCGCATTTCATCCCTCCGCCGAGGCAGATCGCCGCGTACTTCGAAACGCTGGCGGACTCCTGGCATTTCGAACTCGATTGGAATATTCCCTACATACACCCCCTTCGCGTGTTCAAGTTGCCCAGCAAGGCGGAGGTAGAGAAGGCTGTCGAAGCGTCTGCGCCAAGTCGAGTTTTCCCGCGCCTGGAACGTTTTCATCTTCAAACGTATTCGGAGATTCCAGCCGCGATCGAGGGCCTGCGCCGGAGCTCGGTGAGTGCAATTGGCAATTGGTCTAACGAATTTCCGCCCATTCGGATTCCCAAGTCCTCATGGCCTGTTGAAGAAAAGGGGCTGTACTGCAGCGTTGGCTGCGATCTCCGCCACGAGCCCACACTCACTTCGAATTGGTGGACGGCTGATGACAGTACGGGCTTACTCCAGTTCGGCGACAGCGCCGAAACAATTCCTGCGTCTGGGACTTTCACTCACCCAATCTCCCATCGAAACATCGAAATCCCATCCGCCGGCTGCGCGCGTTTCTGGGTGAGCTTCGATTTCGGTGAATGGCTGCTGTCGCACATGCCTGAAGATTTCGATCTCCTGGACCCCGGGCTCATCCGCGCAACGGAAGACTTTTTCGACGTTCAAA
>Ga0210400_10006056_pt1 | contig 10204 bp, 7 predicted proteins | sample IncBWH26MmetaG_FD_155456 | JGI IMG/M metagenome (GOLD analysis project Ga0210400, IMG submission 155456) | Forest soil microbial communities from Barre Woods Harvard Forest LTER site, Petersham, Massachusetts, United States - Inc-BW-H-26-M | ecosystem: Environmental > Terrestrial > Soil >... | reverse complement strand
TGAAAGCAATTCGTGGACGCCACGCCTGAGACAACTTTGGGTTCAGCTCGATAAACCTTCAGGTTGGACTATCACAGCCGGCCAAACGTGGTCCCTCCTCACTGCGAACCAACAAGGCATTGCATGTTTAGCGGAACTACGACCAGGCGGGGAGGATGGCCAGTATGTCGTTGGCTTCACCTGGACGCGGCAGAGAGCATTTCGCGTAACGAAGAATTTCAACAACAAGGTCTGGACAGCTTTTGCCGTCGAGGAACCAGAAACTACGTATTCGGCGGCGTTCGTGCCTGCGAACATCATGGGGCTAAACACCAGCCCGAATGCTGCAACTGGTGTTAACCTTCTGCCATTTCTGCCCAATTACAGCAGCGGTTTCTCCACGAACCTAGCACCTGATCTTTTGGCGAAGGTAGCTTTTGAACCCGGCTGGGGACACTTCGAGATCAAAGCCTTGGGCCGATTCTTCCGGGATCGAATTGCATCAACCGCAATCACCAATGGCCATACAAACACCACCGAAGGCTATGGCGTTGGCTTTGGCGCGCTAATGCCGTTTGCGAACAAAACATTGGACGTGTCGCTGGAAGGCCTCCTGGGGCAAGGTATCGGACGCTATGGTTCATCCGGACTGTCAGATGCCACTATAAATCCGACAACCGGTGCGCTGCGTCCATTGCGCGAAGCTAGGATCATGGGGGGATTTGTATATCACCACAGAAGCCGTCTTGATTTGTACGCATATGGCGGAGATGAATACGCGGGCCGGGAAGCATTTATCTCACCCACTGGAACCGCTGCGGGCTACGGTTCTCCTCTGGTCAGTTACGCTAGTTGCACCAACGAAGTGGCGATAAATGGGTGCGGCGGCGCGAATCGCAACATCTATGAGGCGACGGCGGGTTACTGGTATCGCCTCTATCGGGGCGAATTTGGCAGGATCGAACAGGGAAACCAAGTTGTGTACATACATCGCAACCTATGGAGCGGTATAGGTAGAACGCCCCAAGGCAGCGACGTCGTGGTCTACACCTCGCTCCGCTTCTACCTGCCCTAGGTTAACCGGATCCCAAGCTGTTGCATGATAAACCGCCTGCTGCCGGAGGATGACCCTGAGCTCGCTGCTTGGGATATGCTCGCGGCGATGACTAGAGAGGCCGAGAAAAACCTGGACCACTCTCTTGCACCTGAACTGCCGGTCACGCCCGGCTCGCTGGCGGAAAGGCTCAGGGGTCGCCTGTCTCATGGGGCACAGAATCTTTATGTCAAGGCCGACGCCTAAGCAACAAGCCATGCGCGACGAATGCGGCGAAGCATGGCTGGATACAACACCGCGCTGCACCAACGCTTAGGCAAACATCGGCGCTGGTCACAGAATGGTCTGAGCCGATTCCTGCCCCACCCGTAATGCTGAGCGAAAAACCCCGCTATCATTGGCCTCTGCGAGATTCTCCACCCGCGCGAACTACTGCACAGTCAGATTCACGCTGGTCGAGCGTTGCAACGATCCCGACATGGCCGTGATCGCGACAGTGTAGCTGCCCGCAGGAGTGCCCACGCTCTTGTTCGACGAGCCGCTCCCTCCTCCACAAGCGACCTCCAAGATCAAACTCGCAGCGACGAAGCACTTGAGCACAAGGATGCCAAGTCTTCTCTTTCCCCGTCGCCTGCCAGTAAAGCCGAAGCCTCCAAAGAGGAACGCCCCCACCGGCAGCCACACAGCGCAGAGCATCTTCGAATAGGGGCCAGTCGACGGCCAAACCATCCCACTCGACGCACCCGTCGTCGTCACGGTCAGGGTGGAACTGTTTCCTGGAGTCACAGACGACGGCGAAAACGAGCACGCAATCCCCACGGATGCGGGCGCAGAACAGGCCAGCGTCACTGCACTGCTGAAGCCGTTTTGCTGTCCTACGTTGACCGTGTAGGTTGCCGAAGCCCCGGGCGAAATGCCAGAGCCCGAACCGGAAGTGGCCAGAGAGAATCCTGGAGTGGTATTCATCTCGATTTGCAGATCCGAACCCAGCACCAATGCAAGGTCGGCTAGTCCATCTCCGTTCAAGTCAGCGGAGACCATGCTGGTCGCACTATTGGAAGCCGCTAGCGGCGACTGGTTCGGGAACTTGCCCCGGCCGTCGCCCAGCATGATTACCGAAGGAGCCGGACTGACAGTGGGCCACCCGAGTGCTGCGATGTCAAGGTTCCCGTCTCCATCGAAATCTCCTGTGGCTGTAAGGCCGTAACTACCAGTTGCCAGTTCTCCCGGTCCTCCGAAACTACCCTCACCGTTCCCCGAGAGCATGGCGAGAGCCCCCGTCGGCAATAATGGAGTGCAAGCGCCAAACTCGCAGTAATAATTTTGGTAGGACGCTGAAGCCAGGTCAATCTTGCCGTCGTGGTTAAAGTCCCCTGCCGCCAGGGTAAAGCTCCACGAAGTTTCCTCCTGTACCTGTTGCCCGGATTTGAAAGTTCCATCCCCATTTCCCAGGAATACAGCGAGTATGCCGACGAAGCCGCTAGCGATGGAGGCGATCACAATGTCGGGCTTGCCGTCACCATTCACGTCAGCCACAACACTGGCGCCTGGACCAAACTCCGCCGCCGGCGTTATGACGCCGGGAGTGAAGGTTCCATCCCCGTTCCCCAACATAGCGAAGGGTCCAAGAGTGTTCCCATCGTAGCCGAAGAGCGCCACATCCAGTTTGTTGTCACCGTTGAAGTCCGCAACCCCGATGAATCGGTCCGCCTGTCCAGGAAAGACCAGGAAACTCATTACCGTGCTGATCGCTGGCCCGAAAGTTCCGTCGCCATTGCCGAGCAACACGTTGATGCTGGGCCCCGCGGGATTGTAAGAATCCGCCAACACCAGGTCCAGCTTGCCGTCTCCATTCACGTCCCCCACTGCGATGCCAGGAAAATAGCTGCATAGCAAGCAGGAAAATTGGGGAGTGATGGCGGGAAAATCATGCGCCGCCGAGAATGTCCCGTCAGCATTCGCCAGCAGAATACTGACCGTACCGCCAGCAATGCTCATCACCGCCACATCCGGCCTGTCATCTCCATTGAAATCTCCGGCTACGACTTGGAATGGCGTATGAGCCAATGCGTAAGTCTGGGAAGAAAAAGTCACCTGCGCATTCGACGCGATAGAGGTCCCGACGATAACGAATATTGCAGCCAGAACAAGTTTTCTCTTCATAAGAGGCTCCGTGAATCGGACCAATCGTTAGCTTTGAGCTTGACCGAACTTCACTGTATGGTCAGGTTGACTGTGGTCGAGTGCCGCGTGGCGCCCGACGCAGCTGTGATCGTGACCGTATAGGCAGTCGATTTCGAAACACTGCTTCCAGTTCCACCTCCGCTACACGCTGTCTGCATGACAATCCCGATAATAATGAAGAGCGCCAAGCCCATCGGAAGCATCCGGAAGCGTCTTCTTCTCCATGGACTCACGCCAAGTCCGGTTCCGAGGAAAACAAAGCCGGCCACCGGCAACCACGGCAAACTAGCCTTGCGGAACGGTTGAAGAGAGTTGAGCCAAGCTGCATTCGAGCCCGCAGCTACGGTTAGTGTGGCGCTCGCTCCGCCATTCGTGTCAAATGTCACCAAACTTGAACTTAGCGAGCAGGTGGGCGCCCCGGATTGTGCAGGCTGTACCGCACAGGTTAGTGAAACCGGATTGTCGAAATTGCTGAGCAATGTCAGCGTCAGTGACGACGTGGCGCTTTGGCCGGGACCCAGCGTGCTCGGACTGAGCGCCGACGCCGAAAGCGAAAAATCCGTGCCCACGTTTATGAGAAGTTCGATATTGCTCCGCCCAATCAGCACCAGGTCTGGAGCTCCGTCGGCGTTGACATCCAGCACCCGGTCATAAAGCAAACTCTCGTTGATCGCGATAGCAATCGGCGGCTGGAATGTCCCGTCTCCATTGCCGGGTAAGACCTGGAGCTGGAGAGAGCCGTTGCTGGCGAGCAAGCCAGCCAAATCTAGCTTGCCGTCCCCATCGAAATCCCCTGCCTCCTGAACCGGCTGCCCGATGTCGATCCCACTTGCGAACGTTCCGTCGCCGTGGCCGAGACTGAGCACGGGGTTCACGGGTGGACAGGTATGAAAGAGACAGAGGACGAAGGGTGTCACTACAAGGTCGATTGTGTTGTCTCCGTTGAAGTCTCCTACGGTGACCCCAGAACCCAGGATGCTGGGGATGGGGCTTTGGCGAAACGTGCCATCGCCATTGCCTAACCAGATGTCCACACCAATTCCTCGGAACACTGCTATATCCTTCGTACCATTTCCAGCCAGGTCAACCGCTAAAACCGACCCTGGCGAGTTAATCACCGGATAGGCGACTGGCGATTGGAACGTACCGTCGCCGTTCCCCAGCATCACGCTGAATGTTTTGTCAGCCCCGTTCGCGACCACCAGATCCAGCCGTTGATCCCCGTTGAGGTCGGCTGCCGCAATCGAGTAGCGCAACCCGGATGGATTCTTCCCAGGTGTGAGCACCGCCCCTTGATGGAACGTCCCATCGCCATTTCCAAGAAAGATGGTGACGTCTCCGTCGTCATTGACAGTCGGGTCGCCGGGCCGCAACAGCGCGAGATCCGTGTTTCCATCACCATCAAAGTCACCTGCAACCGCGCTGGTGCAGTTTTTTCCAATCGCGATGTTCTTCGCCGATTGGAATGTGCCGTCACCGTTACCTAACAAGATACTGACCCCGCCGGGGTCGCGGACGCTGGCATCTCCCTGATTGATGACTGCCAAGTCGCGCTTTCCGTCGTTGTTGAAATCTCCGGCAACAACCCAAATCGGATTTGTTCCGACGGAGTAGCTCTGCGCCGGTTTGAACGCGATCTTTCCGGCGGTAGCAAATTGCGTCAGCATCAGCAGCACAAACAAGGTTGAAGTGATCAGTCTTCCCTCCATGGCCTCCCCCTTCTGACGAATCTGGTGAATGAATGAGGCAGGTCCTAAGACCTGCCCAAGGCATCAGTTGTTGGCAAACACGCGAGTCACGTCGGCGGTGATCACCGCAGGGAGAACTGTCCCATCGGGCAACGTCAGAGACGTGAAGATCATGCGTGCATGGTTGGTGTTGCTGTCGTACGCCACGTTCAGGTTCGCCGTACGGACGAGTTGGCCGTTCAGGTAAACGCTGACTGCAAAGGTGCCGGTGCAGTTCTTGTCCACCGTGTAGGTCCCGGAGGTGTCCTCGACCTCGGTTTGTCCCGCAAGTGTGTGAGTCTGGGTGCCCTTCAAGTTTCCTTGGGTATCCAACTGGGCCTGACCCACCGCCGCAACCGGCAGCGGGTTCGGCACGAAGACGGTTCCCGTATAGGTGTAGGCCCAGGTGCCCGCGACGGAACCAAGCGAGCACTGAGCTGCTCGAGCTTGTACCGGAAGGATGCCAGCGACGCATAAAATTACAGTCACCAGCCCGGAGTGAACCAACCTGTGTTTCATACCATCCTCCTGATTGATTTTTTTGTCCCCACAGCGACGTTGCGCACATTTATGCCTCGAATCGATTGGCGGCTCAATCCCGCGGATCTCTCCTGCGCCGCTCTTGTGTCTCTCCGCGGCAGTACAACTGAGAGATTCGCCGCTATGCTGTTCAAACTGCTGGTGTTACACTCTGTTGCCAGTTGCGCCAAGGTGTCTTGTGGGGGATTTCAGCTCATCACGCTCTATCGTCCGGTTCGGTCAGTTCGAACTGGATCAGGACGCCGGAGAGTTGCGTCGCGATGGAACTCGGGTCCGGCTTCAGGAGCAGCCTCTTCAAGTTTTGCAAGTTTTGTTGGAGCACCCGGGCAAAGTAATTCCGCGCGAGGAACTGCAAAAACGGATATGGCCGTCTGACACTTTTGTCGATTTCGACCACGGCATCAACAACGCCATTAAGCGGCTGCGCGAAGCGCTGGGCGACACTGCAGAAACCCCGCGCTTCATCGAAACCCTTCCGCGTCGTGGTTACCGCTTCATCGGAGTGGTGGATGTGCCACGACACTCCAGCCATACCCCGATCGAATCAATCGCTGTGCTTCCGTTGGAGAACTTGTCCCGCGATCCTGAGCAAGAATACTTCACGGATGGCTTAACTGAAGCTCTGATTACGAGCCTGGCAAAGATTGGTGCTTTAAGTGTCACGTCACGAACTACCGCCATGCATTACAAGGGAGTTCATCGGCCGGTTCGTGAGATCGCGCGCGAACTCGAAGTGGACGCGGTTGTCGAAGGCTCAGTGCTGAGGTCGGGCGAGCGGGTGCGCATCTCGGTTCAGCTAATTGATGCGCGTAAAGACCGCCATTTGTGGGCGGAAAGCTATGAGCGTGATTTGCAGAATGTACTGACGCTCCATTCAGACATTGCTCGTGCAGTCGCCATCGAGATCCAAGTCAAACTTACGCCGAAGGATCAACAGCAACTGGCGGCTGGCCAGACAGCCGATACACGAGCTTACGAGGCATACCTGAAAGCGCGCTACTACTGGAACAAATTTACGCCCGAGGGAGTGACGAAAGCCGTCGAATACTTCCAACAAGCAATCGCAATCGATTCGGGTTATTCCGTCGCCTACAGCGGGTTGGCCGATTGTTCGTCTCGTATGGGCTGGTGGGGCTTCGTCTCACCCGACCGCGGCTTTGGTGCGGGCAGAGCTGCGGCACAGAAAGCCGTAGAATTGGCCCCCGCGCTCGCGGAAGCGCATGGTTCGCTGGCGTGGGCTATCATGCATTACGACTGGGACCTGGTAACGGCCGAAAAGGAATTCCGCCGGGCGCTTGAGTTCAACTCAAACTATATGAGCGTGCAACATTTCTATGCGGCAAGTCTGGCGGCGATGACCCGTTGGGACGATGCCATGGTCGAGATCAAGAGAGTGTTGCGTCTTGACCCGCTTTCTCTAATAGCCAATATGACCGCCGCCAAGATCCTCGTTCACGCGCACCGCTTTGAGGAATCTCTGAATTACAGTCGAAGGGCGCTGGAAATCGATCCGGCTTTCCCGTCTGCTCGTTGGACTCTGGCGATGGCTTTCCACGGATTGGGCGAGTATGAGCAAGCCATTGCTGAAGTGCGAAGAGCAATGGAGTGTTCCGGCAATCACGGTATTTATATCTCCGCCCTCGGAAGCATTTACGCAGCCTCAGGAAAACGAAATGAAGCGCTCAACGCCGTTCATCAGCTCGAAGAGCTTTCGAAGCAGCGATACGTCATGCCGGACTGGATTGCGTACGTCTATGCATGCCTAAATGAGAAAGATGAGGCCTTTCATTGGCTAAACAAGGCCTATGACCGGCGTTCACCGTGGCTGGCCTACGCCGCAGGATTTTTCTGGTTGGATAACCTTCGGTCAGACCCGCGCTACGACGCGTTGCTGCGGCGCATGAACTTTCCGGACGGCATCCGGGCTGGAGCCTAGCTCTGGGAGCATCGTTACTTCGGACCAAAAGTTCGAAACAGAAAGGTGCTTCGTGACTGTGCTAAAAGTGGTTTTCCGTTAAACGTTGCCTCACCGTCCCCGTACAGGTTTAGGCGCTTAAAGCCGACGCTTAGGCGAAAATCGGCGCTGGTCATAGAATGGTCACAAAACTGGGGCCACGCCGCAAAGTTAAGGTTGCTGAAAAATAGCAGAGATAGGCTGGTAGTACGCAGCCCTGAAGCGGCCGGCGGCGGCGGTTCAATTTCCTGTCACCGGCCAGTCTGTGTTCAACCACATGTCCGACTCCTCAGCCCCCGTTGTGGCCCGCGTTCTCATCTTGGCTACCACGTATTATCAGGTACTTGGCAGTCCCCGGTAGCCTAGTTAAGTTGTTGAAGGTATTGGATCGGGGAAAAGTGTGAAGATGGCACTCTACCGCTGAGTTAAGCGCCCACTATGATGCGGTAAGTTCATCCTTATACACAAAGTTCCCGGTCCACGATTTTGCGCTTGGCGTCAATGATTTTGTTGAAATCGCCGGCCACGCCGCCGAGGGCGCGTCCCGCGACCGAACCGAAGATGTCGATGACCGGCGCAACGTTGTAGGTGCAGCCACTTTATTGCCCGGCGGAAAACGAAGGCCTTACCCGAGATCATGCTTCAACAACGGATCTTTCGGGATTGATGAGAAATGCCCAGATCAACGCACCGGTGAGCAGAACACCCGCAGAAATAAAGAATGGAGTGATCCAAAACCCGCGCTGCACCAAAGCGCCAAAAATAATCGGAGACAATGACGCGGCGAAACTTCCGGCCATGTTCATCACGCCGGACACTGTGCCGCTATATTCGCCACCGACATCCATGGGCACAGCCCAGGCAGGGCTGATCACTAATTCCAGAAAGAACAGCGAGGCCGTCAGGCAAAGGATTGCGGTCCACGCCGAGTGGGCGGTCGCTGCCGGAATCAGGCACAGCCCTGAGGCCAACATGGCGGGTGCAGCAACGATGCGGCGGGCGAACTTCAGTTTGCCGGTTTTTCGGTAGACCCTGTCAGTGAGAGTTCCTCCCACAATATCTCCGACCATGCCCGCCAATAATGGGAGCGAGGCCCATGTACCTACGGCCTTCAACGACAGATGCCGGTACTCAAAAAGGTAGGTAGGAAACCACGTCACGAAAAAATACGTGCAGTAGTAGAAACAGCAGTAGCCTGCGGCGATGTACCACATATTGGGCGAGCGCAGGATTGTTTTCCAAGGAGCGGCCGGTCGTTGACGCGGGTCAATCGACGGTTTGATAGAGCCGTCTGGATTGCTTCCCCGTATGTAAACCAACTCTGACCGATTCACCTTGGGATGTTGTTCCGGAAGGTTGCGATAGAGCGTGTAGAAAGCGAGAGACCATAGCAGGCCCGCGAATCCGAAAACGTAAAAGATCCAACGCCAGCCAAAGGCGACCATGATGCTGACCGCGACAAACGGCACAATAGCGACCGCCAACCGGCTGAAACTGTGCGTGACGCCATGTACGATGCCGCGCTCCTCTTTGGGAAACCAGAGTTGCATGGCTCGAGTAGCCGTGGGGAACGCGCCCGCTTCCGCCACACCAAACACAAAACGTATACCCAGGAGAGAGGCAAAGCCGGCCGCGCTTGCAGTCAGCGCGGTCATGAGAGACCAGAAAGGAACAATGATAAGCAGCACCAGTCTCGGTCCGAACCGGTCCGCGCACCATCCGCCAGGAATCTGCCCTATGGCGTAGGCCCACAAGAAAGCGCTGAATACGAAACCAAGTTCGGTCTGACTGAGTCCAAACTGCTTTGACATTGCTGGCGCGGCAATCGAGATGCCGGTTCTGTCCATGTACGTGATCATGTACATCAGGCTGATCAGAAGGAGAACCAACCACCGCGTCTTGCTCGGTCGGGGAAATGCGTTGGCGGGAAAGGCAACCCGTCCCTGGGCGGGAATGCGAGTCGTATCCGGCATTCGCTCAGGTACGGTCTGCCGTGGCGTTCTTTATGGAATCAGCTTGCTGCGAGGGCGGCGGCTCAGAGGAGCGATCGGCAGGCGTGATCTCGATCGGACGTCCCTCTTCCGCCGATTGATCTGCGGCTTGATAAACCTGCATCACCATCCTCGCGTGCTCCGGCGTTACCAGCGGCTGCCGGCCTTTTGCGACGCACTCAAGAAAATGAATTGTTTCAGCTTCCATCGGGCCCGCGTATACGTGGGCGACCTTCTCTCCCGGCATGGTTGAGATGGGAAACTCGATGCCTCGTTTCATGGTGTTAAGGCTGACGTCACGATGCGTGTCGTCCACCATGATCGACCCCTCGGTTCCAACCATCTCAATCCAGGTGGAGGAGAAATTTGGATAGGCGGGAGGCAGCACCCAGCCTGCGCCGATGGTAAATACACACCCGTCATCGAGGGTGACGATGATCCAGACACAATCGGGGACGTTGTGTGTCGCCTGCATGATCTTGCGCACTTCCTGCGCGTACACGCGAACTGGTCTTCTGGGCGCAAAACACCAGAGCACAAAGTCGATATCGTGCGTCGCCTCCATGGCGGCGGGTGAGAGTTTAATGCGGCCTCCGATCTTGTTGCCTAGATTGCGCGTGATATGCCGGCTCACCAGCGCGCTGACAGCCTGACCGATGGTTCCGTCGTCGATCGAGCGTTTGACATAAGCGAACTTAGGATTGAAGCGCTGGGAATACCCGATTGTGAACAGCAAGTTCTTCGAGCGGGCCAATGCGATCAGTTCGTCGGCCTC
>Ga0210400_10006054_pt1 | contig 10207 bp, 8 predicted proteins | sample IncBWH26MmetaG_FD_155456 | JGI IMG/M metagenome (GOLD analysis project Ga0210400, IMG submission 155456) | Forest soil microbial communities from Barre Woods Harvard Forest LTER site, Petersham, Massachusetts, United States - Inc-BW-H-26-M | ecosystem: Environmental > Terrestrial > Soil >... | reverse complement strand
CCGCAGAGATCTGGGGGTTGAGTTTCATGTCGCTGAAAAACTCTCCGGGGGCCGCCTGCAAAAGGAAGAACAAGAGAGTAGAAACGCCCCACAATAATAGGAGGCCATAGCCCAGCCGGCGTGCGAAGTATTTGCTCATAGCATCACCGGGGCGCCCGGGACGTGCAGGCTGCGACTGGCCGCCAGCAGCGCCAGGGTCTCAGGATGGGAGCTCTCATGGAACTTGCCCGGCACGATCTGTTCCACGATCTTGCCCTCGTGCATGATCAAGATACGCTTTGAGAACAACGCAACAAGGTTGAGATCGTGCGAAATATAAAGATACGCCAGGTTGCGCCGGGACTGAAGCTGAAGCAGCAAGCGCACCATTCCGGCCTGCAGAGGAATGTCCAGCCCGGACAACGCTTCATCCAATATAAGCAGCTTAGGCTGAACCACCAGCGCCCGGGCCAACGCCAGCCTTTGCCGTTGCCCACCGCTGAATTCCGCGGCCCGGCGATCTCTGGCGTCAGGATCCAGTCCCACTTCCCGCATGGCCTCGATCACTCTTGCCCTACGCTCTGATCTGTCGCCTGATTCCATAACTGCTTCCATCACATCAAGGGGCTCGGAAATCAATTGCTCGGCAGTGAATCCGGGATTCAACGAGGTGGATGCATCCTGAAACAGCAATTGAATCTGCCGCCGCGATTGGCGCGGCAATTCCTTCACGGGTATGTCTTCGAACAATATTTGGCCCGAATCAGGCGTTTCAAATCCCGCGATACACCTTGCCAGGGTGGATTTTCCGGAGCCCGACCTGCCTACGAGGGCCACGGTGGCCCCGGATTGCAGCGTAAGATCAATATTTTCCAAGGCCTGAATCGAAAACTTCTTTCGCGACAAAACGCTTCGCTGGCGAAACTGCTTGCTCAAATCAGATATCCGCAGCAGAAGTTTCTCGCTGTTCGTGGGATCGGAGACTGCAGGAGGCAGAATTTTGGCCGGCGAAATGATTTGTTGCACGTATGGATCGGCTCGCTGCTCCAGTTCTTGCAGTGTCCCGCGGGCCACCACCTGACCTTGGCGCATTACGGCAACTCTGTCAGCGAAATAGGCAAGCAGGCCTGCGTTGTGCGTGATAAACAGGATGGTCAGATCCATCTCTTCTTTGAGCCGTTGCAGCAGCTCCAATATTTCAGCCTGGGTGACTGTATCGAGCGAACTCAAAGGTTCATCGGCAATGAGCAGCCTGGGCTTGCAGATCAAGGCCTGCGCAATCGCCACGCGCTGGCGCTGGCCCCCACTGAGCTGATGGGGCCAGGCTCGCGCAATGCGTTCGGGCTCCGCGAATCCCACCTCTCGCAACATGGCATGGGTTTCGTTGCCGGCCTGCGGCTTGCTCAAACGACGATGAGCCCTCACGACATCGGCAATCTGAAGGCCCACGGGCAGCACAGGGTTCAAGGCAAGCGCGGGCTCCTGAAAAATCAGGGCAACTTCAGCTCCCCGAATGTTTCTGAGTTCTTTTGGGCCCGCGAGCAACAGGTCATGCTGGCGATACCGTATTTGCCCGGCGGTGATTCGAGCGTTGCCGGGCAACAGCCGCAAAAGAGCAAGCGCTAAAGAGCTCTTCCCCGAGCCGGACTCTCCCAGAATGCCCACTGTCTCCCCGTTACAGACCTCCAGATCCGTATTTCGAAGGGCACGGATTCGTCCTCCGCGCACGGCCAAGTAGTCAATAGTCAGACCGGAAATTTGTAACAAAGGCGCCATCAGGTGGATTTCGGGGGCTGCGAAACCAGCCATCATATTCGGGGAGAACGGCCTGGAATGCAAACGCACTGAACAGAGGGAAGGGGGTATTTACTGAGAACCTACTTCACCGGGTGAATTTTCTATTTTTGGTTAAAAACATTTGTTTTCCCTATATTTTTTGGACCACACAGCACTCTTTAATTAAGAAAAGGCGATTGGCAATTCAACGAAGGCGCCATGCGGTGCCTCAGATTTAGTGCGTCCTCATGCGATTGATAGCAACTCGCAGCACGTTTATAAGCTCCATAGTTTTAGCCAGCAATCCCGAGCGACTACCCTTAAAAGTATTCAGGCGGGAAGTGCAACCGACGCGAGCATAGCTGGCCTCGGGGCGTGGGTCCGGCAAGACTCACGCCCTTTTTTAGTGTTCCAAACTCCTGCGCGCATTGAACCAACGTAATCCCCTCCTTCAGGTTTTTAACGTACTACCAGCGTGACCGCTTCGAGTTAAAGTGTCCTCCGGCTAATCCCGACAACCCAGTTTACGCACTTTCCGGAGGTTTTATTGAATCGCTGGCGATCTCCATCATTGCTGCATAGGGCCTTAATCCATACAGTCTTAATCCTCGCGACCTTAGCATCTGTTTCCTGCGGTGGAGGCAGCGCAACTCCCACCGCCACCAGCGCGCAGGGCTCCCCGCCTTCGTCCCCCGGATCGACACCTGCTCCGGTTCCATCACCAACGCCCGGACCGACACCGAAACCCACACCACCGCCCCCGACTGGCGGGCCAACGGTGATCGATAACATTGAAGACTCCACGAATTGGCTTACTTGCGGCGCATGCGGCAACGCTGGAGGTGGAGGAGCCATTGCCCAATTCTCCGTGACTCCCAATCTTCCCAGCCCCAGCGAAGATGGCTCAGCCACGCAATTTTCGATCGCGGCAACCGTACCGTTTACCAATGCCTACTGGTATATGCCACACGCTGCTGTCCAGACGCAGTTCACCGCGTTGAATTATGAATTTGATCTCTTGATTCCCAATGGCTCAGAAAATCTGTCGCAGGCCATTGAATTCGAATGCCAGCAGATATTGGATGGATGGATCTACAACTTCGCCTTCCAGGCCGACTACGGCCGCAATCTATGGCGAGTTTTCGACTACGGTTCAAAGACCTGGGAATCGGCCGGCCTCCCGCTCCAGCGTTTCGCTCCTGGGACATGGCATCACATCCTGGCCGAATACCATAACGATACCGCCAACCATATCGTCTTCCACGACGCGCTTACGGTGGATGGCGTCCGCTACACCATCAATATGACTCACAATGCGTTCTTCTCCGGCTCCGGCAACCAATTCACGAATGCGTTTCAGTTGGACAGCAACGGTCGCCCTGATCCTTACAGCGTGTATGTGGACAAAATGAAGATCAGCTACAAATAGCTTATGCCTTGGTTTCACGGCGGAGACGCGGAGGCGCGGAGGAAACGCGAAAAGATCAAGTAGGTCGCTGAGAAAAACAGGTCAAACGTCATGAGCTATAAAAATTGCATGAAGAATTTGCGAGTTCTTCGCGCTTTGACACGATTTTGAGAATGAGAGTCCCTTCGGCGCAAAATACGCGCCGTAATGACGAAAATTTTGTATCATCTGCTTGAATGGCCCTATCCACCACTTGGACCACCGCGGCCACGCTGGGACGCCGCAACAGGTTGGCGGCTGCCGGGATGGTGCTTGTGGGCATTTTCATCCTATTTGCCCTGTTTGCTCCATGGATCGCGCCAAAAGATCCTGCGCTGCTTGATCTGCCTTCAAGGCTCCAGCCTCCCAGCGCAGGCCACTGGTTCGGCACCGACGAACTTGGCCGCGACATTCTCTCCCGCGTGATCTATGGCGCGCGCATCTCCATGCTGGTAGGCGGAGGCGTGGTTGCCGGCTCGCTCCTGCTGGGACTCGTCATCGGCTCTCTCGCCGGATACTACGGCGGATACACCGACAGATTCTTCAGCGTAATCATCATGAACGCCTTTCTATCGTTCCCCGGAATCCTGCTGGCGATTGCTTTTGTGGCTTTTCTCGGCCCCGGTATTTTCAACTTGATCCTTGCTTTGTGCATAGGCGGATGGGTGGGATACGCGCGATTGGTCCGCGCCCAGGTGCTGGCAGTCAAAGAAAAAGAATTTGTGGAAGCAGCTCGGGCCCTGGGTGCAAGCGACTGGCGCATTGTGACGCGCCACATCCTGCCCAATATTATTCAGCCGGTGATCGTGCAGGCGGCCATCGGGATGGCAGGCGCTATACTAGCGGAAGCGACCATGAGTTTCCTGGGGTTGGGAGTACCGCCGCCCACCGCAAGCTGGGGTTCGATGCTGAGCGATGGACGCGCTCATCTGTTCGACGCGCCCCACTTGGTGCTCTTCCCTGCCGGCGCCGTAATGCTGGCTGTGCTGTCCTTCAACTTCATTGGCGACGCGCTGCGCGACTATATGGACCCGCGCTCCCGGATTGAGGCCGGCTTGTAATGATCATCGGCGTGATCTCTGATACGCACGGGCTCCTGCGTCCGCAAGCCATGGATGCCTTGTGCGGTTCAGAACATATCATCCATGCCGGAGACATAGGAGCAGCCGATATCATTCCTGCGCTCGAGGAGATTGCCCCCGTTACAGCCATTCGCGGCAATGTTGACCACGATCCGTGGACCATGAAGTTTCCCGAAACCAACGTAGCCGACCTGGCAGGGCTTCACATCTACATAATTCACAGTGTCCAAGCGCTTGATCTTAATCCGTGCGCGGCGGGATTTGCGGCAGTGGTCAGTGGCCACTCTCACCAGCCGGGTCAGCATGTAAAAGATGGGGTCCTCTACTTCAACCCGGGCAGCGCCGGACCACGCAGGTTCAAGCTGCCCATCAGCGTGGGGAGGCTGGAGATTGTGAATGGGAAGCTGACCGGGAAGATCATTGAATTGGTGGCCACCTAGCGGAAGCCTCTTGCGCTTTGAATAGTTTCGGTTTTAGCTGCTTCAAGTGAAGAGAAGAGATCGGCAGAAAATAGATATTGCCGTTGCGGCCCCAAAAAAGGGTCTGCCCGTCTGGTGAGGCACTCGGGTTGTATTCGGATTCCACGGTGTTGACGTTTGGTCCCAGGTTCAACGCTTCCGTCCAGCGTCCATGCCGTCTAAAACTTACGTACAGATCAGCGCCCCCATAGCCTCCGGGCCTGGTTGAATAGAAGAGCAAGGTAGCACCATCTGGAGAAATGAATGGGCTGGTATCGGAAGCACCAGAGTTAACCTGAGAAGGCAGCCGCACAGGCTTCTCATAGCTGCCGCGAACGAGCCGTGAAGCATAAATCGAATTGACATTTGGCAAGGCCTCGCGATCAGAAAAGAAGTAGAGAGTGCCATCTCTCGCAACAGTTGGCGATCCCTCCTTGTGGTCGGAATTTATGTTTTCGATCCAGTGAGGTGGGGCCCAACGCTTGCCGTCTCGCTCTGCCATCCAAATGTCCATGTTTCGGGCCTGCATATTGGCCGGTGATCCAGGCGCAGGCCTTGTCGAGACAAAGAACAATCGCTTTCCGTCCGGACTGATGAACGGGTCGAGATCGGAATATGGTTCCTCAGAGAATGAAATCTTCGTGGCTGGTTGCCACTGACCGTCTTTCCACACGGTTTCAAAGATGTGGTGCTTCTTTTCCGCAGCGACAAATCGGGTAAAGTAAGCCTCATTGCCGTCAGGCGTAAAGGTCAGGCCAAACTCCTTGCCGGTTGACACAATGCCCGGCGCAAAGACTTCCGCAGCCTCTGGTGGAGACAAGCGAAGTGCGAAGCAGGTTAAAAGAATCAAGCACTCAACCAAAATGGACACGGTACGGACAGCCATCAAGCCTCCAACGTTGACTGGAACAAGGCAATGCTATCCGAGATGCCTTGGCTTTCGCCGCAAATGTTCAAAAGGTTGCTTATTCAGATCTCAGAGAGACTAAGGGGTCGATTTGCGTGGCACGGCGAGCTGGTCCAGAGCATGCCAAGAAAGCTACCCCGAGCAATAAAAAAGAGACGCAGATGAAGGTCACTGGATCCACGGCGCTGACCCCGTAGAGCTGGTTCCTCATTGCTCTTGTGACGATAAGCGAGCCTGCAAGGCCTAGCGCCACTCCAACACAAGCCAAGCGGACCCCTTGGCCGACAACCAATGCGAAGACACGCTTGTGGTCCGCACCCAATGCCATTCGTATACCAATCTCCCGTGTCCGTTGGGCGGTAGCATAACTCATAACGCCATACATTCCCACGGAAGCCAGAACCAGGGCCACCCCCCCAAACACCATCATCAACAGCATCGAGAAGCGGGCTTGCGCAAGCGAGTCATCCACAAGACTCTGGAGACTGGCTAGTTTGGCGATAGGAAGATCCCCGTCCATCGAGTGGATGACCTTCTGTGCGCCGCTGGCAGCGGATGTCGGCGACATTCCGGTCCGCAATACGACTTCCATATTCAGCATCGACGGCCATGGATTCTGCGTAAACGGTACATACATTTCAGGACCGGCTGAATCGCGCAAAGACACTTGCTTGACGTCGGCAACCATTCCTATGACAGTCATCGGAGGAATTCTTGTGCTCCCAAGGCCCACTTGCTTACCGACTGGATTTTCCCCCGGCCAGTATTTGCTTGCCATCGCCTCATTGATGATCGTCACTGGAATTGAGTGCGCTGTATCGCTTTCCGTGAACTCACGACCGCGCAGCAACGGCGTGCCGATGGTGGAGAAGAAAGAGGGAGAAACAATCATATAGCCGGCCAGCGGCTTCCGGTCTTGATCGGCATTTTTTTGGTCAAGGATACGGATAACCGTACTCTCACCTGCACCCCTCATTGGCACCGCCTCCGCTACGGCAGCGGATTGAACGCCCGGGACCGAGCGGAGCTTTGGTAGTAGCAGCTGATAGAGATTGGCTATCTGGTCAGCGCTCTTGTACTTCGACTCTGGCAACGGCAATTCAAATGTCAGAACATTCTGCGCATTGAACCCCGGATTAACACTCAACAAATGCGCAAAACTCCTCACAAGCAAACCAGCGGCTATCACCAAGGTAAGTGCAAATGCCACCTGCGATAAAAGAATGCCGTTGCGCAGGGCATGTCGAGAGCGGCCCACTCCAGACCGGACCCCGCTCTCCTTAAGGGCATTTACCAAATTGATCCGAATGGCCGTAGTTGCTGGGGCCAATCCGCAAAGAATCCCGCTCACGAGCGTGAGAGCTAGAGCAAAACAGAGCATTCTGATGTCGAGGGTCACCTCATGAAGACGTGGAATACCTGAAGGACCAGTTCTTTGAACAAACAGAATTCCCCCCACAGCGAAAACCACCCCTATCACGCCGCCCATGCAAGCAAGAAGAAGGCTTTCGGCCATGAGCTGTCGGACGATGCGTGCGGGAGACGCTCCAAGCGACGAGCGGAGGGTGAACTCTTTTTCCCGTCCGAGGGCCCGTGCTAGCTGCAAATTGGCAACATTAGAGCAGGAAACCAGGAGCACAGCGCAGACTGCGGCCAATATCAGGAACAAGGGCTCCCGAGTATTGCCGACAACTTGTCGGGTCAATGGAACAACACGAGCGTTGAACCAGCCTTTTGAGCGGGGACGCTCCACATCTTCCTCGTGCGCCAAGACATTCATTTCGGCTTGTGCCTGAGCGATGCTTGTTCCTTCCTTGAGGAGGCCAACCACCGCAAGTTCATCAGGCGCGTCCGCAGAAGGTGGCGCCGATGGCAAGGCAAGCGGAACCCACAGTTGAGATTGCCGCGGAAATTCAAAGCTACCCGGCATCTCTTCGCCGCGCGGGAATGCGAAGCCGGACGGCATTACTCCAACAATAGAGTAGACCTCGCCATTGAGGTCGATGGTCTTACCTACGACTCCTGGATCGGCGCCAAACTTTTCCTGCCAAAGCTGATAACCGATTAAGACCTCATGTTCAAAGCCACGCTGATCTTCGTTCGAAGTGAAGACCCTTCCAATGACCGGCTGTACGCCGAGCGTTTGGAAGAATCCCGATGAGGCGCGGAGTCCCTCCAGTAATTGAGGATCCCCAGTGCCGGTGAGTGTGAAGTGGTCGCTCTTGAACGCACCCAAAGCAGCGAATGATCTCGACTCCTTCCAGAACAGGCGGACGTCCGATATTCCCCACGGAATCTCGTCATAGCCAAGATTCTTGTCAGGAGGAACCAGCCTCCACGGTATGACAACTCGCTCTGCGGTGGGATAGGGCAGTTGCTTGATGAGAATAGCGTTGACGACGCTAAAGACAGCTACACTAGCACCGATCCCGATCCCCACGGTCAGTACCGCAATCAGAGACACTAAAGGACTCTTGGAAAAACCACGAAGGGCATATCGCAGATCTTGGACGAGAATATTCATTTGGATTCCGGTCTTAATTTGGGCCTCGCACGATGTAACGCCTGAGAACCATGCAAAGCTGCGGCTTTGCGATTGTCGAGCATTACTTGCGAGGTCGAGGCGGTGACCACTCGACTAAGAAAGCCCGGAATTTTTCCGGGTCGTAGGTCTCTCCTTTTTCAAATGGACTCGTCCACTGAGAAACGAGTACTTTCCCATCGGCGTCGGTCACGAAGAGGTGCGGGTATTCTATAATCTGGCCGTACTGCGCCAGTACTTTCTTGTTTTGGTTTTCCCGGCTGAAGTTAACATCGACCGTCACGTAATTTGCATCCCGCAGCTCCCGTAGGTCAGTATGGGTCTCAAAGAACGTGTCCAGCGTATGGCACCAACTGGCCCAATCGCCACCTACCTGAATAAGAACCCGCTTGCCCGTGCGCTTGGCTTCCGCGTTTGCTTCGCTGATGTCTTTGGAGGCATCTCGAGTGGGATCGTATTTGAGGACCGGCGTGTATCCAGCGGCGGCCTTTAGGACCTGATTGTCCTGCGCCCAGCTTGCCATAGACAAGGCAAACAGGCACGTAGCTAACATCATCGGCAGTCGTCTCATCTGTAACATCTATAGCTCCTATTAACATGTATCTTTCGAGAGGTCCTTGCGGGCAGTGACGTAGCCTCTCAGCCCACGCTGGTAACATTGCTTCCCTTGGCCGCTTCGTGAAGGCCCGTAAGAGATGTCCGCAGTTCGCCGCGTTCTTCTTCGGATTGGCTAAGGCTGAGAGCCGTTTCAATGTCGCGAACAGCATCATCGATTCGATTCAATGCTTGAAAGAGAAGCGCCCGGTTCGCGTATAGATTTGCATTTGTTGGATTGAGTTCAATGGAACGGTCAAAGTCCGTGAGGGCAGCAGCGGTATTTCCGAGCTGATAATACAGGACTCCGCGATTCGCGAAAATGTCCCACTGACCGGGCATTGTCTCTAACGCTGCCGAGTAGTCATCGATGGCTTTCTCGACCATGCCCAACGCATCATACACTTGGGCTCGTCCTGCCAATGCGAGATGATGTCGAGGCTCAAGATCGAGAGACCTGGAATATGCGCGAAGGGCCTCTTCGTTCCGTCCCATTTGCCGGTAACATTGTCCCAGGTTCGTATGGACTTCAAAATAGGGCGAGCTTAGCTCGACAGCCTTCAGGTAGTCTGCAAGCGCCTCGGGAATATGATCCATAGACAAATGAATATTGCCCCGTTCATTGTAGTACTCTGAGTAGTTTGGATCCATTTCGATCACGGAAGAGTAGTAGTTGAGCGCTTCCGCTTGTTTGCCCATAGCTACAAACACCTGGGCGATGTTATATACCAGGATGGACCGGTGCAGCAGATGCTGTTCGGCCCCTAAGTGCTGGTTGAGACGGGCCAGGCCGGTGCTGCACAACTCAATCGCCTCAAGATGCCGGCCTTGAAAGGTACGGACCATCGCCAGGCCATTCCGATTAAAGACACTTTCGAAATGGAATTCGTCCTCAGGCAGTCCGGCGCCGGCGATTTCCTGCAAGCCCCTCTCCAGCCACTCGACTCCACTCGCGTAGTCTCGCGGCTTGCTGTATCTCGCATAGAACATCGCGATGAGATATGAGAGGCGTCCCTGCCACACCTTCTGGCCTTTTTGGGCAGTCTCGAGGGCAGGTCCAAGTGCAAGGCGCAATCCTTCAACTCCATCGCCAAGCCCCATGTAGCACATAAGCATTTTGACGACGATGGACCATTGCAGCCGTATGTCCGCCGGAGAATGTTCCTGGGCAACTTGAAGCAGACCGTTACCGAAGCGGAGCGCATCCTCATAAAGGCCCAGAGTGTTATATGTTTCAAGGGCGAAGTGGCGATAGTACAGTACTTTGTCGGGCCGGCCGGCCTTCAACCATAACTCGATCAGTTCGGGCAGTCTCAGCTGAATTTCAATGCGGTCGCCATCTGCGAGAGTTTCTATTTCTGCCGCGCGTTGCGCCGCCAAGGCGCAATCCGTGTGAACGGGGGCATCTGCCGGCAGATCCAG
>Ga0210400_10006053_pt1 | contig 10209 bp, 6 predicted proteins | sample IncBWH26MmetaG_FD_155456 | JGI IMG/M metagenome (GOLD analysis project Ga0210400, IMG submission 155456) | Forest soil microbial communities from Barre Woods Harvard Forest LTER site, Petersham, Massachusetts, United States - Inc-BW-H-26-M | ecosystem: Environmental > Terrestrial > Soil >... | reverse complement strand
ACAGTCCGCGCGAAAACGTAGTAACTCGCGCCCTGCCTGAGCGCGCAGCGCTCCTGGCAGGGTTGATCACTACGTTGTAGTTCTGGCCGTGATCACTCCTCGACGCTGCGTCCTAAGCGTAGGATTTTTGAACATCCCCGACGGGAACGTGCGTCGATGACTCCTTGTAGTCGGAAGGTTCAGGATCCGCACCCCTAGCCTTCGCTCAAGGCAACAGCCGCGGTGTCCAACAAGCCAAATCCGACTCGAGATCACTGTTACGATTCGAGAGCTTTTCCGCGAGGGCTAGAAATAGGCTTTGCGGAGATATTGAACGGTGGATTGCATGAGGTCTGCGTAGGAGTCGTGGAGGACGGCGTGTATAGCGTCTTCAGTGGCGGATTGGGCGGCAATGCGGTCGAGAATTCGTTCGATGCTGACCATGCCGTCCACGGTCACAATCGCCTCGACGGTCGCGAGCGACCATGCGTACGCGCTGGAGGCGGTTTCTCTGGATAAATTCAGCCAAGACGTTTCGTACGATGCGAGAGAAAATTCCATGTGCCGCTCGTACGCCCCTGAAAGAGCCCCGGCGGCGCTGCGGCTGCGCTTTCCTTCCATGTATTGCGCAATGCCCTCTTGCAGCCACACGGGACACCGACCACTCGTTTTCTGGGTGACGAAACTATGCGTTAGTTCGTGCTTCAGGACGCGCGCCAGCTCATCGGTCATGGTCGACAAACCTTCGACGGGAACGCGCATGCGGCCGTCATTGAGCGCTCCCACCCAGCTCGGTGCGCGCGTGATATCCATGAATGTCTGATTGGTGTACAGAACCACGCCGATAGGCTCGGGCGGAACGTAGTCCAGCGTCGAAGAAATTTCATTAAACTCGGATTCCAGAGTTCGCAGAACTTCGCGAGCCAGTTCGGGTGCGGCGCCGCCGTTGTAACGGAGACGGAAATGAAGGGTTTCCCCCTCCCGATACGTGGATTCCTCTCGCGCATCGCGCTCGGCCTTCTCGAGCGCATTCTGCACCTCCGCATCGGGCCTAATAACTAGGGCGCGCTTCCATTCGGAGACGGCATCTTCGGTGCGGTTCAATCCGTAGTATGCCCAGCCGGACAACTTGGCGACATCCGGGGAATCGGGCTCTATGCGGCGCGCGTGATCGAGCAAATTGAGCGCCGCGGAATACTCACTGCGCCGGAGGCGGAGATAGGCGGCTTCGAGCAACAATGCGACGTTGTCGGGCGCATAGCGGAGCCCGACGTTGTAGTGCGTCGCCGCTTGTTCGAAATCGCCAACGCTAATTCCGAACTGCGCCGCAGCCGTTTCGGCAGCGACAACGCGGGCTATTGCCGTGGGGGTAGGATTCGCATCCGCCTCGGCTTCGAGCTTTGCGAGTAGGGCGAGGTCGATCGAACCATCGCGCACCGTGGCGCGTGTAACTTCGTCATTCGCGGGTGGAGCCAGCGCGTTCGGCGGCGCGATCGGCAAGTTGGCGGCCTTGTCCGGCGGCGTTGTACGCGGGGAATCCACCGATTCGATTTCGCGCACAACTCTATCAACGATGGAAGCGGGTAGGCTCAGGCGGCCAGCGGATGTCTCGTAGCTCACCTGGCCGTTTTCCTGTACCACATGAGTGGCGGTTATTTTTCTGCCGTTCTTGAGATAGATCGTGTCAGCAGACACAATTCGCGGCAGCGCCGCCGCGAGACAAACGGCCACGAGTATCCCAAGTGAATGTGCTACGGGGGACCGCATGACCTTATTTTACCAAGCATCTATGCCGGCTCCGGCAGCACCTTGCTGCTTGATGCCCAATATTGCTACAGTCGGGCGATCATGAGGACTGTGCTCCGAGCATTTCTCGCGGTTTCGCTGGCATTGGGGGCATGTCCTGCCTCTTTGGCCGCAGAGGGAGCCGCAGAGGGAGCCGCAGAGGGAGCCGCAGACGGAGCCGTGGAGGGCTCGGGCATCTCCAGCACGAAGCAGAGTCCGAGGGAAATCTATAAGGCGCTGAACGCGTTGCGCGTCGATACCGCGCAGATTTATTCCGTGAGCGAGATCCGCCTGCGCCGTGACGCGGTTAGTCTGATCTTTTCCGAGGGCATACTGGGATTCCTGCAAGCCTATGACGGCCGAGTCACCGGCGTTGTATTTTCGGGACGCGGCCACGTGAGCGCGAATCTTCGCGATCGCGCCGAAAAACAATCCCTCGTACATTTTCTAGGCGTTCCGCTGCTCGATCAGGGTTTTTCGCGCGCCTATTTGCGTTTCGACGACGGGTCGGCCGAGGAAATCCTCGACCAATTGCGCCACTCCGGCACCAATCCTATGAACGCCGACGATTTTGCCAGCACATGGGACAAGTCGCTCGCGAACCTGAACCCGGAGCAATCCACACGCCTGGTGATGGATCGGGTGGCCGAAGCGCCGGTGCCTTATTTCTACGCTGAATTGGTGGACGAACGATTGGGAGCGTTTGACGTCCTAATCGACGGCCGCAGGGCCGACACCGTAATGATTGGGCAAGATCGCTGGGCATCCGGAACTCATTTCTACGACGTCTGGGCTTCCTTGGCAGGGTCAAACACGCCCATGCCCGCGCCACCCGCTTTCGTGCCTGTTTCCTATACGCTTGATACAACGATTGAGAACGATCGGACAATCGAGGGCACAACAACAATTGAAGTACGAGCTGGGGGGACGGGAGACCGCTGCGTCGTGCTTGACCTCTCGCGGTTTCTCACAGTGCAATCCGCGCAGGATGCCGATGGTCACGCGCTGGATTTTCTTCAGAATGAATCCCTCAGCGGGAACCAACTGGCCCAGCACGGCAACGACACGGTAGTGGTGTTCCTACCAGAGTCGCCACGTGCAGACCAAACCTATCGCATTCGACTGGCCTACCGCGGAAGCGTAATCAGCGACGCTGGAAACGGCGTGTACTTCGTGGGAGATCGCGGGATCTGGTACCCGCATCTTGGAGGAATGGCACAGTTCGCGCAGTTTGACACGACGTTCCATTGGCCAAGAAAGCTTCGGTTGGTGGCGACGGGACAAAAGGTCGAGGAACGTGAAGAAGGCGACAGGCGCATGGGCCGGTGGCACTCGGAAGGGCCGGCCGTGCTCGCCGGGTTCAGCTTGGGGGACTATCGTATTGAAAATATCGAGGCCGTCGAAGGCCTGAAAATCGAGATGGCTACGAATCCGGCGCTTGAAAATGCCATCGCCGACCAAGTCCGTTCGCAATCGAGCCTGGGGCCCATGATCGCCGGGCCGATGCGACCGAATCGACGCTTGCGTCCCCCCATAACATTTGCCGAAGACCCGCCTGCGCTGCTGGCCGGCCCGTTAAGGGAGCTTGGGCAGGAAATCGCCGAAGCTGTGCGCTTCGGGAAACAGTGGATGGGGCCTTTCCCGTTTACGCAGCTCGTGGTCTCTCAAGTTCCCGGGACATTCGGGCAGGGATTCCCGGGACTTCTCTACTTGCCTTCTCTTTCGTTCTTGCCGGAGGCGGCGCAACAACTCGTTGGAATGAGCAGCAACGCCCAGGAAGCGTTGAACGAAATCATTCCTTACCACGAGGTCGCGCACCAGTGGTGGGGCAACGTCGTGGGGTGGGATAGTTATCGCGATCAGTGGCTCACTGAAGGATTAGCGAACTACATCGCGCTCGTGGGCACCGACGCGGAGAAACCTGGCGACCACTTGCTCACGCACTGGCTTGATCATTATCGCAAGGACCTCACTTCACAGGATTCGAACCAGGAAAATACGGTGGATGAAGCAGGTCCTTTGGTGCACGGATTCCGCCTGAATTCTTCGCGCGACCCGGACGCTTACGTGAAAATTGTCTACGGCAAGGGCGCGTGGATATTTCACATGCTGCGCATGATGCTGCAGGATCCTGTTTCGAAAAATCCAGACGAACGATTTATCGGGCTGCTACACGCACTGCTGGAGTCGCATCGCTATCGGGCATTGACTACGGAAGACCTTCAAAAAGCCGTCGAGAATGTGATGACGCCCGCCATGGCCCTCGAAGGCGGACATTCGATGGATTGGTTCTTCGAGCAATACGTGCGTTCGACGGGAGTGCCGGTTTACGGATTAGAGTACTCTGTACGCCCCGGCCCAAAGGGTTTCCTCGTGCGAGGCAAATTGATTCAGAAAAATGTTCCCGACGATTTCGTTCTTCGCGTTCCGATTTACGTGCAGGCGCAAAGCTCGAAGCCGGCGCTTTTGGGCCACGTCGTAACGTCGGGCCAAGAAACTTCGTTTCAGTTCGTGACCCCGGCGCTCCCCAAGCGCCTGCTGATCGATCCACAGATGACTCTGCTGTGCGTATCGCCTTCGTTCTCCACACCGGCCCCTGAATGGCCGCAATGAAGCGCTGGCCGCAAACCTGTTCGCAGCGCTCAGTGCGCCGTGCTCGCGTGAACTAGCGAAAACTTCTGAATCCGTCTGCCGGATTCGACTTCGCCGGTGTACAGATTCCCGTTTGAATCCTCAACGATTTCGTGGACATGGTGAAATTGACCGGCATTGCGGCCTGCGTGACCAAACGTGCCGACGATTGCGCCGTCGCTCCGATGGACGATCCAGATCACATTGTCTTCTCCATCGGCTACGAGTAAATATTTCTGCCCTTCGTCATGCGAGAAAGCGAAGTCGTACGCGGATCCCATGCCGATTGTTTCCTTGCGCACGAAAAATTCCTTCAAAAACTTGCCTTGCTTTGTAAAAATCTGAATCCTGTTGTTGACTCGATCGCAAACGTAGACAAATCCATCGCGTGATACGTGCACGCAATGGACGGGATTCCTGAACAGCTGACCGGGCGGATCAGAGGGATTGTATGGCGTGAGGTTGTCATTGCCGGGTGGGTTGCCGTAGGCGCCCCACAGGCGCTTGAATGCTCCGGTCTCCGAATCGAACACAATGATGCGCCGATTCATGTAACCGTCGGCGATGTACACCTCGTGCGCCTTCTCGTCCACTTCGATTCCGGCGGGACGCCCGAGAACGGTGGTATCCGCATTGTCCATGGGTGCAGCGGAAGGATGGCCAATCTCCAAAATGAATTTCCCATCGCTCGTGAATTTGATCGCCTGACGGTCTTTGGCGCCATTTCCAGTGATCCAGACGTTGCCGGTCTGATCCACAAAAATACTGTGTTCGGTAGACGGCCAGTCGTAGCCTTCGCCCGGGCCGCCCCACGATTTGATTAGGTTGCCCTGTCCATCAAATTCCAGCACCGGAGGCGCCGACGTGCAGCAGATGGATACTTTTTCGTCCAAGCCAAGATCGTCCTTGGCATTCGAAGAAGGTCGCTGCAGGACCCAGATGTGATTATTCTTGTCCACAGCCATCCCGCCAACCTGTCCCATGATCCAATTGTTGGGCAACTGTTTCGGCCAAGAGGCGTCGACTTTATATACGGGAATGGCCTGTGCCTTCGCTGTCGAGCAAATTCCTAGCGTAATTAAACAGAGGCTGATCGAAAACGAAGCCACTTTCGCACACCCATTTCGGTTAGCCACAGAAATCACCTCAGAGTAGTACGCAGAAAAGATTTCAGCCACTAGGGAATCCTGAAAATCGGAGTCGCCGGGCTTGCGCGTTCATTTCTTCCCGGTGAGTTCTCCCAACAGGCGATCCGCAGAGTATATCTTCCGCAGCGCTTCGAGAATTCCCGCTGAATGTACCGCAACGGCGCGGGCTTCCTGATCTGTGTAGATGTAATCAAGCACTAGAGACTGGAGGTTGCCGTCAAAAATGATTCCCACTAGCTCACCCTCGCGGTTAACTACCGGGCTGCCGGAATTGCCTCCGATGATGTCAGCGGTGTTGACGAAGTTAAAAGGCGTGGAGAGGTTGAGCATCCCCTTGCGCTCCCTCCAAATTGCAGGCAACGCGAACGGATCTTTGTTCTCATGTGCATCGGCATGTTCAAACGTGCCGCCCAGCGTAGTGGCCCAGGGAATCTTTTGGCCTTCTTCCGTGTATCCTTTGGCCTCACCAAAGGCCAGGCGCAGCGTGAAGGTGGCATCCGGATAGACGTTGGAGCCATACACGGCGAAGCGGGCGTTGGCGATCTTCCCGTAAGCCTGACGTTGGGGTTCATCCACTTGCTGTTCGAACGTCTGCCGAATCCGGCGCGCGGGTGGGTCGATTAGTTTCGCCAGTTCGATCATGGGATCGTTCGAACCATCAATCGCTTTCAGGCCACCGTCGGCCAGCTGCTTGCGAACGGCGACGTCCTTCAGTTTGGTGCCATGGATCAACTCCGCGGCGCGGGCACGGGGCGACCTGCCGGCGAGAACTCTTTTTACCAGGTCATTGTCCGCGCCCATGACTTCCATCAGCAATCCCAAAGAATCGGCCAGTTTCACCGTTTCGAGGTCATCGTAGACGGGGGCCTCGGAGAACAACTCCAGCTTGAGTGAGTCAAGGTTGGCCTCTGAGAATTCTCGGAGACGTTCGGAGTTGGGCCTGGGAGATTCTTCCGCCAACCGGACCAGCGTCATCGCGATGTCGAACAATTCACTATTGAAACCTTGCGCGCCTTTCGCTGGCCCATACCCGATTAGATTGTACTCGTCGCGGATTTTTACCAGCGTCTTCAAGGTTGCAGCCACCTGATCCCAAGCGTCCCCGTAGGATTCTTGCAGCTTCGGATCACTACGAACCTTGTCCCGCAAAGCTTTCTCCATAGCGCGCTTCTTGTCCATAATCGCTGGATCCTGCAGCCCGCCGAGCATGCCAAGGTACGCCTTGCGGCTGTTTTGTATGCCAAATAGTTCGTCTTCCGCACGCCGGGCGTTTTCGGTGCTACGGTCGGAATAGGTCTTCAGGAGCACCTCACGCCGGCGCAGGAGATTGAGCGCTCCCGGCACCACAAGGTCTCGCTGATATTCGATGTGCGCCACCGTATCGAGACGCTCGGTGCGGCCCGGATTTCCGGAAACGAAAATTAGGTCGCCTTCCGCGGCGCCAGCCTCACTCCATTTCAGGTAATGGTCGACGTGCACGGACTGGCCGTTCTCGTAAACTCTGAAAAAACAGATGTCCAGGTCGTAGCGCGGATATTCGAAATTGTCCGGGTCACCGCCGAAGAACGCGATGGTTTTCTGTGGCGCGAACACCAGGCGCACATCGGTATAGCGCTTGTATCGATAGAGATGATACTGGCCGCCGTTGTAAAGCGTAATCACGTTGCTGCGAAGGCCGGTCTTGTCACGGGATTCCTTCTCGATGTCATTGATTACCGCCCGGCGGGCCTTTTCCGAGTCAGCGGAATTCATGCCGGGCTTGACGGCGGCTGCCACCCGGCTCGTAACATCCTCAATGCTCATGAGAACGTTCAACTCCAAATCCACGCATTTCGGCTCTTCGGTGTGGCTGCGGGCTTCGAAGCCGGACTTAACGTAGTCGTTTTCCTTGGTGCTGATCTTCTGGAGACAATCGGCTCCCACGTGATGGTTGGTCATCACCAGGCCATCCGCGGAGACAAAAGATCCGGACCCGCCGTTGTTGAATCGCACCGAAGCCTTTTGCAGGTGCTCAAGCCAAGCAGCGGTGGGCTGAAAATGGTATTTGTCCTGCAGGATCTTGTAGGGTGGATTGTTAAACAGCCACATGCCCTCGTCGGCGTAGGAAAACGGAACACACAGAACGCAAAGTGCGAACAGGATGATGTTTCGAGTGGATTTCATGGCGACCTATGACCTCTTTAGGGATATACACCAACGCTAAACGTCTGTAAATCGGCCCGGCGCTTCCGTCAGCGCGCCGTTCGCCGGATTGACTAAGGTTGTTCTGCCTGCGAGCGCAATCGCGCCACTACGAGGCGAATCTCGTCAAATGTAAATTCCGGCGGGAGAGCATCCTTGATCGGCGTAAGCTTGCCGAGTCCGAGGGTCCCGCAGGCGTCTTGAATTTTCTTCTGTTTTTCCTGATCCACCCAGCCCGGTTGAAATTCCACTTCTCCACGTTCCACAAGATCCGAGACCATGCTCACAATTGTCGTTCGCTGCCGGCCTCGAATCACGGCGATCTCATCCAAAGTGCGCCCCGCTGCAAGCAATCGCATCGTTTCCGCAACAGGACTCAATTTCTTCTCTGCTACCTGGCTGCTCCGAGAACCGTTTTTAAATCGCCGCAGGGCGTCGAGGATTTCTTGGCCATACAATTCCGCCTTGCGTTCGCCGATACCGGAAACATTGAGAAGTTCAGGGATCGAACGCGGAAGAATCCGGCAGATCTCATCGAGGGTGGTGTCATGCATTACAACAAACGCGGGAGTGCTCTGTTGCTTCGCTGTTTCTCTGCGCCACTCACGAAGATATTCGCGCAGCTCTGGATCGATGTTTGGTGCAACGGTCTCCTGCGAACTGCGGGCCCCTTCCCGTCGCACGGGAGGTCCTGGGCGCGCCGTAATTTTGATTTCCTGGCGTTGCTGGTCTACCTTTCGGCGTTTGGACCTGGATTTTTGCGGCGGCGCGGTCTCCTCACTCACGGAGAGCCAGTCCGGCTCCGAGCCGCAGACATCGCACGCGTCGCAGGTTTTCCATTTTGGAGTCTCGCCAAAATGCCTGCAAATTTGCAGGTGACGGCAATACTTCGATTCGACGAAATTGCGGATTTCGTGGTAACGCTGCCAGGCGCGTTCTTTCTCTGCCGAATCGTGGATCTGGCCGATGAAGTGCGCCAGCAGGCCCGCGTCGCGTTTCTGCCAGAGAAGAACGCAATCGGCTCGCAGGCCGTCGCGTCCGGCGCGTCCGGCCTCCTGGTAATACTGTTCGATCGATTTCGGCAGCGAGAGATGAATCACGGCACGCACAGCGGCCTTATTGATCCCGAGTCCGAACGCAATCGTGCCGACCAGCACGCGCACTTCGTCCGACATCCAGCGCTCCTGATTGCGCCTCCGCTCGTCGGGGTCCATCTGGCCGTGATAGGCGATGGCGGGAATCCCATTTCCCTGGAGAAAATCCGCCGTGGCCTCGACCTTCGCAATCGTGGGAGCGTAGATGATGATGTTTCCGCCATCAGTCCGACGGGCTCCAGGTCGAGCCCGCACCCCATAACTCCGCAGGGCGCTCACGAGTAAATCCGGCTGCGAGCGTCCATCGCAGGCCCTCACGACGTAACGCAAATTGGGCCGGTGGAAGCTGGCGATATATTTATCGGGATTGCGGAGCTGGAGCTGATGAATGATGTCGTGCCGCACGCGCTGAGTGGCGCTTGCCGTGAAGGCCGCGATGGGGCGGTCGGCAAAATGGACGCGCAGCCGGCTCAACTGCCGGTATTCAGGGCGAAACTCGTGACCCCATTCCGAAATGCAGTGCGCTTCATCAATCGCGAAAAATGAGACCGGAATACCCTGCAGCCAGTCGAGGGTGTCCGCGCGTGCCAGACGTTCCGGCGAGAGATACAAGAGGCGATATTCGCCCGCGCGCGCTTTGTGTATGACCTGAGCCTGTTCGCCCGCCGAGAGAGAGCTGTTGAGCAGCGCCGATGCAATTCCCATCTGTGTGAGTTGCGCGACTTGGTCCTGCATCAAGGCAATCAAAGGCGAAACAACAATGACGGTTTGCTTTGGCAGCATCGCCCCCGGCAACTGGTAACACAGCGATTTCCCGCCACCGGTAGGCATCACGACGCAGGTGTCGCGGCCGCCGAGCAGACTTCGCACAATGCGCTCCTGCAAAGGGCGAAACGCATCGTATCCCCAATAGCGGCGAAGTGGGGTGAGAAGATCGGGGCCAGGACTCAAGGAGGCGGAACTCACGCATGGAGTATAGATTCCCTGGCAAATGCAGTCTAGCCAACAGAGACATCGACTGCGCCAAGTCACGAGCGCCCTAACGGGGCGGCGATTTCGCAAAGCCCAGCCCTGAGGTGGTCTAAAGGTCTGTAGTTGCATGGTTTTCAGGATCCGGCGCTTTCCCTGTCATTTTTGCAAATCTCAAAAGGCCCTTGACTTCCCTTTATCTGACATCTTATTATGGTGTCAGTCACTTCGGAGTGGTATTCTATCGCTATGTCTACGGATTCTGATCCCGACCTGCATTTGCGTGGCCGACTGATACGCAGCCTCGGGCAGCTTCGCGAGATGCTGCCGGGCTCCTTCGTGGAACGGAAACGTTCTTGTGGGCGGCCCAACTGCCATTGCGCGGACGGCAAGAACTTGCATACGCAATATCAAATTTCCGT
>Ga0210400_10006052_pt1 | contig 10210 bp, 8 predicted proteins | sample IncBWH26MmetaG_FD_155456 | JGI IMG/M metagenome (GOLD analysis project Ga0210400, IMG submission 155456) | Forest soil microbial communities from Barre Woods Harvard Forest LTER site, Petersham, Massachusetts, United States - Inc-BW-H-26-M | ecosystem: Environmental > Terrestrial > Soil >... | reverse complement strand
CGCTTCATCCAACAACGCGCCGATGTTGACCATGGTCTCGCGCGTCTGCGCGATGACATCGCCGCGATGAATGGTTTCGTGGCCGACGACGCTGGCCGTACCGGAAACGAACAGCTTGCTGCGGGCTGGTTCGCCCCACACGCAGGCCCGCGAAAAAATCGGCCTGTGTCTGCCGAATTTGGGTGGATAGTGATAAGCGCTGGTTTGCCGGGGGTTCTCGATCATTTTCGGCGGCTGCCGGGCCGCCAGAAAATAGATGGATATCGGGCTGCCGGCCGGCGAGCCTAAGGCGCATGCGGCGGGAACCGCACCGGTGGTCGCGCGGCCGGAATTGCGGAACGCCGCCTGCCGCGCCGAATTGAAGTGCCGATAGCGCTCCACACCCCCGGTTTCGCGGTTGATGTCGGGAAGATAATTCCATATGCGAATCAAGTGCCGATGTTCGGTTTCGTTGAGCACCGCGAAGATTTCCTGATAGGCGGTCTGCGTGGCATGCAGCAGCGCGTCCGCCTCGTCCACCCCGGCCTGCTCGGCAACGGTCAGGGACCCGAATAGCAGATCATCGCAGTATCGATAGCGCACACGGCTATGCCGCGCCGCGCCGGTCGATAGTTCAATCCGAGGTCCGGCCACTCGCCAGACCTCGCAAAGGTCAGCCGCGCCCAATGAGGGAATCATGCTCGCGGTAACCGGGATCCGGCTTTCACCGATTGCCGGCGGTTTCTCGAACCCCACGATGCCCAAAACACCTTGCCACCACGAGGCAGACTGCGACGCAATCTGATCCGCAGACAAATAATCCAGCTGCAGACTGGCCGCGCTTAGGGCTATGGAAGACGCCATGGTATTCATTGCAAGGCAGTCTATCCCGCCGCCCAAGATTTGGGGTAGCGGGTCCCCAGCGGTCCTTAGCGGTCAGAATGCAACGTAGGGCCCGGTACCGGCAGAGGTCACCGCGCCTTCGATGGCGGTAGCGACCCGGCGCGAGTAAAAAAACGCCAGGCCGAAGTCAAAGCTTTGCGCATTCGGATTGGTGCCCGCGAGCAGGGGGAAGGCGCTGAAATTGGCGGCAGCGGGGTTGCTCAACATCGTCTGCGCATTGCCCACCAGGAAAGTCAGGTTATTCGTCATCACGCCATTCTGGCCCTGAATGGTCACGGGTAAAGTCAGAGTGTTTGCGGGACAGTAGAATTCCGTGAGGTTCATGGCGGTGCACGCCACCAGGGCGCTGTCGTTGACATAAATACCGTTGGAGCCGCTGTCGATGAAGCTCTGGCTCAAGGTCGCACCGTTGAACATCATGATCAATTCCGCATTGCCGTCGACGGTTAATACGGTTTGCGTCCCTGATGCATTATTCGTTTGCGTGTCGATGCCGAAGGTAAGAGTGCCGGTAACCGTCGTCGCACCGGCGTTCGCGACGCTTGGCAATTGAATGATGGTGCCGTTGTTGTCCTTGGCGAATTTGGTCACGAGATTGGCCACCTGACTGGCGGCGGGCACCGTGGTGCCTGTGCAGGTTGTCGATGTGCAGGAGTAATAAGTGCCGGGAATCACCTGGGTCTCGCATGTGGGGCAATCCAGCGCAAAGGGGCCTACTCCTAAGATGCCGTTGGCGCCGAAGCTTGCCACCGTATCTTGTGCGGTGCCCGTCCCGGAGCAATCCGCCGGCACAGTCGTGAAGCGTGGATCCCCGATGGCCTGGATGGGCACCGAACTTGCGGTTTCGCCCCCAATTTTTACATCCGCGGCTACAACGGGACCCCAGCTGTAGCCGATCACGAATTGCGTGCATTGCACCAGTGAATTGCCGCTCGACGCGAGCTGCACCGGCAAATTCAGCGTCGCGTTCATGACCGGCGCCAATATACGCAGCCCGTACGAGCCAGTGTCCACTTCAATGTGATCGATGGTTTGGCAGTTCGTGGCGTTGCCCGGGAAGCACACCGTGACTGAGGTATACAGCGTATTGACCGTGGCATTCGTCGTTGGCAATGGCCCTGCATCGACGATCACACTGACCACGTTGTTCCCGGTCGGCGACGGGGGAGCGGGAGGTCCAAGATTGGCGCCGCCGCCGCCGCAGGAGAGCGCCGACAGGCAGAGGATAAGGCCAAGGCCGGCGCGAAGCGCGCGCATTGATGCTGGCACTACTGCAAATCTCCCAAGTTGAAGCCGCTCGGGAGGGCTGTGGGCAGGTATGCTCGTCCGGAAAAAGCGCGCATATGGCCTCTGGCCTGCACTACCAAATCGGGCTGGTTAATTTGCAAGTGCTTGTGATCTTGGTGATTGAGCTTGGCGGCGGCTACATAGTTGTCGAAATACCGGCCCAAGGCTTGCCGCAAATTCGGCATATACGGCCCATTCCATGCCACTGCGAACACGTTGCCATCGAGCGAGACGAACTCGCGTAGCAAAGTACCGGATGGCAATTGTATTTCGTGCACCCGGAAGCTGCCGCGATCAGCCGACGCTTTGATCGATGCTTGAAGCCGGGCGACATCGGTCTGCACCGAGGCTTCAGGCTCGCCCAGGGCGGCGCGGGCAATGCCGGGGTTGAGTGCGGCAATGAAGATCAGGCTGCACAACGCGCCGAGTTTAAGATCATCCGATCGGGGTATCAGCATGGGTATCCTCTGCCATCATTGGAGGGGCGAAAAAACATTTGGTTCAGTGGCTCGTTTCATGTGTCGGGCATCGGCGACATCATTCCTTGAACGGCGGCCTGGCGCGGGCCTGACCCTGGAATGCCAGCATCCATCCGGGGTATTCCGGCGGCAATTCGCTCACCTCGTCGAGCAGCTTGATTTCCGCGTCGTCAAGCCGGATCCGGCTCGACGCGATATTGTCGCGCAATTGATCCATCGTTTTTGCGCCGATGATCACAGTTGTGACGAAGGGCTTGCTCAAAATCCACGCCAGGGCGATCTGCGCCACTGAAACTTTGCGCAGGCTGGCCATCGGGCGCATGGCATCCACGCACTTGAAGGCCCGCCCCTTGTCCACCAGGGGGAAATCGAAGGCACCGCGGCGCGCGCCTGCAGGGCCCTTGTCCTCGGCACCGCTGTACTTGCCGCTGAGCAATCCGCCGGCCAGCGGACTCCACACCATCAGCCCCAACTTTTGGTCGGCAAGCAGGCGCACTACTTCGCGCTCGAGATCCCGCCCGGCAATGGTGTAGTAAGCCTGCACGCTCACAAATTTGGCCAGATTCAAGCGGTCCGAGACCCCCAAAGCCTTCATGATTTGCCAGGCGGCCATGTTGCATAGCCCGACGTAGCGCACTAATCCGGAGCGCACCAGGTCATTCAACGCGCATAGGGATTCCTCGAATGGGGTCAAGGGATCGAAGCCGTGCAGTTGATATAGATCGATGTAGTCGAGTTGCAGGCGTTTGAGGCTTGCCTCGACCTGGTTGAATAGATGATGCCGCGACTGCCCGCGGCCGTTCGGCGTCTCATCCATGCTGCCCGTGGCCTTCGTGGCCACGATGAGTTCTTGACGAGCAAGCCCAAGCGTCTTCAAGGACTGGCCCAGCAACATTTCCGATTTGCCCATGGAATACACATTGGCGGTGTCGATGAAATTGATGCCGGCGTCAACCGCGAACTTCACCTGTTCGTTGACGGCGTCCTGCTGCAAACTGCCGATGGTTTCCCAAATACCCTTGGCACCGCCGTAGGTCATCGTGCCTAAGCACAGTTCCGATACATATAATCCGGTTTGGCCGAGCAATCGGTAGCGCATGACGAACTCCCGTATCGATATCCGATGATTGAGCGGAACCCCAAGCTTACAATGAATCCGCCGGCCACGAGGACAGGCGGTATCGATCGATCAAAATACACATTTCTTGACAGGGAATAGCCAAACCAGAAGCAATGAATTCGTGCGCGCGTTGTCGCATACGTAAGTGAATCGGAGACTTGATGAAAATACTGTCCACAATGATCCTAGGTGTGGCGGCGGGAGCAGCAGCATTTTCCCTGCTCAGCTGCCAAGGGGGTATCGGTACCAAATATTCAGTCGGCGGCACCCTCACCGGATTGGTCGGAAGCGGCCTCGTGCTCGAGGATGATTCGGGGAATGATTTGCAGCTGGCCTCGAATGGCGGGTTTGCATTCGGCGGCGGCCTTGAGGATGATGCCGCCTACTCGGTCACCGTAAAAACTCAACCCGCGAATCCGACGCAGATCTGTATTGTGCGCAACGGTTCCGGCACCATCGACCGGGCCAATGTCAGCAACGTCATCGTCTCCTGCACGCAAACGGGTCGCTTTGTCTATGTGGCTAATCAGCTGTCGAACGATATCTCGGCCTTTGCCATCGTTTCGGTGAATGGCGCCTTGGTGCCCGTCAACGGTTCGCCGTTCGTGGCCACCGGCACGACGCCGACGGCGCTCGTCGTCGACCCAAACGGAGAATTCCTCTATGTGGCGAACAATGGCTCTGGCAGCGTCTCGGCGTTTTCCATCGACGCCCTCAGCGGTGCGCTGACCTCAGCGGGCTTGCCCGCCGCCGCGGGCAGCGGTCCCGGCGCAGTCTGCATCGATCCGACGGACCACTATCTCTACGTCGCCAACCTCGTTTCCGACAATGTCTCGGTCTATGCAATCGATAACGGAGTGATGAGGCAAATTGCCGGCTCTCCGTTCAGCGTCGGTGCGGAGCCGGCTGCATTGAAAATCGATCCGAACGGCAATTTCCTGTACGTGACGAATTTCAGCGGCGCCAATGTCGCGGTGTTCGCCATCGACTTGAGCACGGGCTCATTGAGCAATATCTCCGGATCGCCGTTCGGCGCCGGGGGCGGCCCGCTCTCCATTGCCATCGATCCGACGGACTCGTTCGCCTACGTGGCCAACGAGGCTGCCGCCACCATTGAGGAATATTCCCTCAACGCATCCACCGGCGCGCTGACCGCCGTGTCCGGATCGCCCATCGCCGTGGGATCCAGCCCGGAGTCGCTCGCCATCGGCCCGGCAGGCCGGTATCTCTATGCGGCAAATGTCGCAGTCAACGAGGTCGCGAGTTATTCGATTACGCCGGCCAGCGGCCGCTTGAGCCTGCTGTCCACCGTGGGCGCGGGCTCGTTGCCGATCAATATCGTGGTCGATCCCTCCGGTCAATTCGTCTATGCCGCGAATTACAACTCCGGAGATATTTCCGCCTATGCCGTCGATGCCGCGACCGGAGCCCTCGCGCCGGTCGCCGGCTCGCCGTTCGCCGCGGGCGGCCAGCCGCACTCCATCGCCATCGACTAGTGCTGCGCTGCCGATGCGCGTATCTTGCGCAGTACAAGAAAATAATCCGGCGCGTTGATCGCCGGCCGGTCGTGGCGAGGGGAGCAACCAACGGGCGCAAGCATGGCTTCGATGCGCAATCGCGCGCTCATCCTCGCATTGGCGGGGATCCTGCTGCTGCTCGCGGCGGCGGTCCTTGCGTATCGTCCTCTGGCGCCGCGTGGACTGAAGGCCGCAGCGGGCGAATTCTCCGCGGTTCGGGCGCAGGCAATCCTCGGAGCATTGGTGGGCAATGGCGTGCCCCATCCCATCGGCAGCAGCGCCAACGCTAAAGTTCGCGATCTCATCGTCGAGCAGCTGGCGGCCCTGGGATACGCACCGGAATTGCAGACCGGTCTGGTGTGCAGTGCCTGGGGCGTGTGCGGTACGCCCACCAACATCGTGGTCAAGTTGCCGGGCGCCGTTGCGGGAAACGACGCAGTTCTATTGGCCGCGCACTACGACTCGGTGCCTGCGGGTCCCGGCGCATCCGACGACGGCGCGGGAGTCGCGATTGTGCTCGAGATCGCGAGGATTTTCGCCACGATGCCCGCACCTCCGCACCCTGTCATTCTGCTGCTCACCGACGGCGAGGAAGCCGGCTTGCTCGGTGCGCAGTTATTTGTCCGCGAGCACCCCTTTTCCAAACTAGTCAAAGCCGCGGTGAACCTGGACTCGCGCGGCGTCTCCGGTCCCAGCCTCATGTTCGAAACCGGAACCGCCAATGCATGGCTCATGCACTTATATCAATCGGCCATCCGCACCCCGATCACCAACTCCTTGTATTACGTCGTGTACAAATCGTTGCCGAACGATACGGATTTCACGGTGTTCAAGTCCGCATCGTATCAAGGATTCAATTTTGCATTTATCGGGGATGTGGCCCACTACCATACTCCACTCGATAGCCTGGCAAACGCCAGCTTGAGCAGCATTCAGCATCAGGGCGACAATGGCTTGAGCGCGCTGCTGGCGCTCGCCAATTCAACCGACCCGCATCCGCCCATCAATGAGTCCGTGTACTTCGACGTGTTCGCCCGCGCGGTTGTCGTGTGGCCGGCACGATTTGCACTGCCGGCGGCACTGGCTGCAGTGGGCCTGTTATTGACGGAAGCCGTTTTGTTATTTCGCCGCCGCCTGTTGGACCGCCGGCAGGCAGCGTGGGGTGCGATAGGCGCACTATTGAACCTCTTGCTCGGGGTGGTGCTCAGCGTGGCCGCCATCGCGCTGCTGCGCTTTCTCGGCGGGTTGCCGCCCATGAACGCGGGTCCTTGGATTGCGCACCCGCTGCCGATGAGCATCGCTGCGGCGTTCATCGCCCTGCTCACCGCGGGCGGTGTCAGCACCTGGTTCGCGCGCCGCGCCGGATTTTGGGGATTCTGGCTGGGTGGCGCGCTGCTCATCGCGCTGCTGTCGGTGGCGTTGAGCGCGTTGATTCCCGGGGCAAGTTTCGTGCCGCTGCTCGCGAGCGTGGCGGCGGTTCTCGCGGCGCTGCCGTGCATGCTGGGCTTGTTAAGATCCCGCCCGCCGGCTCGAGCGGCAACCGATTTTGCCGTTCTCGTCCCCTGCTTCGTCATTTTTGCCGCCCTTGCGCCGATGCTGCTGCTCTTTTACGCGGCGCTCGGCACATTGGCATGGCCCATTTCCACGCTCGCCCTCTGTTTGACGACATCCTTGCTGCTGCCGCTGCTGGCAATGGCAACTCGCCGCGATCGGCAGCGCGTAATCGCAACGAGCGCTTTGTTTGTGCTGGGCGGAATAGTCATCACCCTGCTGCTGCCCACCTATTCCGCCGACTGGCCGCAGCGCATCAACATCGAATATTGGTTCGATGCCGACCACGGCCGCGCGCATTGGTGGGCGCAGCCGGCGTCGTTGCATTTGCCCAAGGCGCTTGCCGGCGCCGCCAAATTTGAGCCAATGCCGCAGGCGCGCTTTCCCGGAAGCGGATCGCTGGGATTCTTCGCCGAGGCGCCCAATCTCAAGCTCGCGGCGCCCGAACTTGCACAGATCGGCCCAAGCATTTCGGGCGCGCCCTCAAGAACCCACTACCAGCTGCGCCTACGATCCCCGCGGGGCGCGCCGACGGCCTTCGTGGTATTTCCCGCAAGTGCAGATATTCAGGAGGTCGTGGTGGCCACCGCCGTGGGGCCACAGCATGCCAGGCTGCAGAAGTTGCACGGCGGCGCAACCCGCTTTGGCGCCGTCGGCATTCCCCCGGCGGGGCTGGAATTCGGCATCGATGCGCTGGCCGGCTCCGCTGCGGTGCAAGTGTTCGATGAGAGCTATGGGCTGCCCGAGAAGACCGCGGGCGCGAGCTTGCAGCGTGCTCGCCCGCAGAATGCGACCAGCTCGCAGGAGGGAGACATCACGGTGGTGCAGCATACCGTTCTGTTGGATCCTGCGGCTGGTCGCTGAAACCTCATGCGCTTAACCGGATTTCGTGCGGGCCGCATAGATGGCTGCGAGCCGCGTGTTGTGAACTTTCTCCACTGCGCCGGCGACGGCGTCTCTGCGGCACTTCAGCACCGCCTGGTTAGGCATTCGCGAGCCTGCCGGTTCAATGACACAGACCTTTTCGGCTGCCATCTCGATGCGGCGATACAAGGCTTGCACGCCGCTGTCGGACGCAAGACTCGCCGTCGTATAGTGGATGACGACGCTGGGTACATCGCTGTCGGGGGGCGAGGCTACGGCTGCGCTTGCGGCAGCGACGGCGAACCCGCCGACCAGCAGCAATTTGGTGGCTAAACTTGTCATGAAATCTCTCCTTGGATGATTGATTGACGACGCGCACATGAGACACCGCAAGGCGCCTGCCAGTCAGCGGGCCGATATCGAGTTCGTCCCGTTTTGCGACGGTTTCGTCCCGGACGCGGTGCACCAAGCCGCAATTCGCCCGGACTTGCGGTAGGCTTGTCCAATGCTTGGAACCGGTACGGCTGAGTCTTCAACCCGGCGGTTTGCGGGAGGCCTGACGCGCAGGCAGTTCCTCGCCATCGTTTGCCTGTTTTGGGTGTATGTAACCGTATCGAATCTTTTGTACGGCTACAGCATGCGCACGGGTATCGCCCATCTGACCACCGTGATGGTGTTTGCCGCCTGGGACCAGCGCTTGCTGCAGCACGTGCTGCTGCTGCCCATGGTGATGGTGTCTTTTTGGGCGTCGCTGAAGGTGCAGTGGCGTCCGCTAGTGATAGCACTGCCCTTGCAGGTGATTCTCGGCGCGGTATTCGCCGCGGCGGCGTATCCGGTCATGATTCTCTCGGAAATCATCATTGGCGGGGACGATAAGCATGGGTCCGCGCTGTCGCATGTCATCGGCGCATGGAGCGATCCTTTCTGGGGCTCGCTGTGGCTCGCCAGCTTCGTGAGTTTTCTGCCCGCCTACGGATTCGGGCTGGCCCTGGTGACCGGCTTGGCGCTGTACACAAGGTTTCGTGATTCCGAATTGCGTCTCGCCGCGCTCGAGCGCGAATGGAGCGCCGCACGCCTGGCGGCGCTGCGCATGCAGTTATCGCCGCACACCCTGTTTAATCTTCTGCACACAATCCGCGGACAGATCGAATGGGATCCGAAGGCCGCCCAATCGATGGTGGTGCAGTTGGCAGATCTATTGCGGCGTTTGCTCAACGCCGGCGAGCGGGACTTCTCGCGGCTGGCCGATGAGCTGCAGTTTGCGAGATTGTACCTGGAGCTTCAGCAGCGGCGGTTTGTTGACCGCCTCAAGGTCGAGCTGCCGAACGCCGCCGAAATCCCCGCCGTATGGGTGCCGAGCCTGATTCTGCAGCCGCTGATCGAGAACGCGGTAATCCACGGCATGGCCGGGCATCAGGGAAAGGTGACCGTGAGCGTATCCATCGGCATGGTGAATGAATCGCTCATCATGCGGGTCACCAATACGATGGCGCCGGATCGAGCTGTCGGCGCCGAAGGCATCGGCATCAAGAATGTGCGCGAACGCATGGCAGTCCAATTCGAGGGCCGGGCCAGCCTCTTGGCCATGGGCATCGACAGCGAATGGGTCAGTGAGATCACGATGCCGGCCGTGCGCGAGTCGCCCCCCATCATGCGCGAGGCGCCGGCCGCCAACAAGCTGCATACGACCACTCTGCTCGGCACATGATGGATGTCATCATTGTCGATGACGAGGCCGCCGGCCGGCGTACCTTGCGTGAGTTCTGCGAGGCGGAAAACGATTTGCGCGTGGTGGGTGAATTCGGCGACGGCGCAGCCGCTCTTCCCGCCATTCGCTTGCGCCAGCCGCAGCTGCTCTTCCTCGACATCCAAATGGACCCTATAAACGGCATCGATCTCGCCCGTGCGCTGGAGCCCAAGGAGCTGCCTTCCCTGGTATTCGTGACCGCTTACGACACGTATGCGCTCGAGGCCTTCGAAGTCAGCGCCGTGGACTATTTGCTGAAGCCCTTCGATCAAGAGCGGTTTCGCAAAACCTTGGCGCGGGTGCGGCCGCGTCATTTGCACTCGAGCGTCGATGAACGGCAGAGTCTGCTGGCTGGCTTGCTCGCGCAGCTCGAGCGCGGCGCCCGGACCCAGGGTGAGGAGCGCCCGCGCCTGCTTGCGGAATTCGGCGGGCATTTGCACGTGCTCGATGTCACGCAAGTAGAAATGATCGAGGCGGACCGCAACTACGTCATCATACGGGTGGGCAAAGACAACTTTCACGCACGCAGCACGCTGCAGCAGGCGGAATCGGCCCTGCGCTCACAACCCATGCTGCGCATCAGCCGCTCCTGCCTCGTCAACATGAACTATGTCAAAGAAGTAAATCGCACGCTGCGGGGCGATTTTATTCTGGTGTTGGCCGGCGGCGCCACGGTGACCAGCAGCGAAGGGTTCCGAGCCAAGGTCAAAGAGTACTTGGGCACGTTGCGAATATCATAGCAATTCGTCGGGTGCAAACGGCG
>Ga0210400_10006051_pt1 | contig 10210 bp, 9 predicted proteins | sample IncBWH26MmetaG_FD_155456 | JGI IMG/M metagenome (GOLD analysis project Ga0210400, IMG submission 155456) | Forest soil microbial communities from Barre Woods Harvard Forest LTER site, Petersham, Massachusetts, United States - Inc-BW-H-26-M | ecosystem: Environmental > Terrestrial > Soil >... | reverse complement strand
CTTGCCGTCATGAGCTGCTTAGTCCTGCTCAGTTCGGCAAGCCTTTTTGGCCAAGCTACCGCAAATGCCAGATTGCAGGGCACGATCACCGATAAATCGCAGGCTGTAATCGGCAATAAGGCCGAAGTAACCCTTACCAATAAAGATACCGGCGCGATCCGCACCACCAATGCCAACGATGCCGGCGAATATAGTTTTGAGTCGTTGACTGCGGGCAGGTATTCACTTAAGGCAACCGCGCCCGGATTTTCCACCGTAGAAGCAAAAGACGTGGAACTGCTGGTGGGAAGAACGTCCACCCAGAATTTCACACTTCTCCCTGGCGCAGTAAGCGAAACGGTTGAAGTCACCAGTTCGGCTCCCCTCGTTGACCAGACCAAGACTGATGTAAGCACCAACATCACCCCGCAACAGATTAACGATCTGCCGTTGATCGGCCGCGACATCGCCGACCTGGCCTACCTGGCCCCTGGCGTAAAGGCGGCTGACTCCTACGATCCGACGAAGAACCGCTACTCCATCCTTTCAGTGAACGGCGATGGCGGTCGCAACGTAAACGTAACCGTCAACGGCGTAGACAATAAAGACAACACCGTGGGCGGCCCGGTGATGCAGCTCCCGGCCGAAGCTGTACAGGAATTCCAGGTCTCTACGCAGCGTTTCTCAGCGGTGAATGGACGCTCGGCAGGCGCCGCGATCAACGTGATCACCAAATCAGGATCGAACAACTTCCACGGCTCGGCATTCGGGTTCTTCCGCGATCAGGCACTGAACGCTGACCAGAAGACGGCGAATGGAGATGGCACGACGTCTTCCATCAACCCGCCGTACTCACGGCAGTGGTTTGGTGGCTCCGTCGGCGGTCCGATCAAGAAAGACAAATTCTTTGGATTCTTCGCCTTCGAACGGCAACGCGAGCATACCTCGATTGCCGAATCGCCCACAGCGTTCCAGCAACTGTCGCTCGTGACTGCGCTCGGCGCACAGCCTGCTTCAACCATTCCGACGCCGTTCTTCGAGAACCGCCTTAACGGCCGCCTCGATTACACAATCAACCCCAAGCACTCGGCCTATCTGTCGGTTTCCACCCAGGCGAACAACAGCTTGAATGATCAGAGCAACGGGAATTTTGATTTGACGGAAGGAAACTTCACCGTCAATCATCTCCAGGTTGCGAATTTGACCGTTAACTCCTCTCTCACCCCGACCCTGATCAACCAGTTCACGGTTGGATTCCAGTACTGGAACAACCTGATCGACAGCACGACGCGGAAACCGCTAATCACGTTCCCGGGCGGCGTCCAGTTCGGGACCAACACCAACGTGCCGCAGAACTCGATTCAGCGCAAATACCAGTTCAAAGATGACATCGCCAAGACGTTCGGCAAACACACCTTCAAGACTGGCGTTGACTACATCTGGACGCCTTTTATGGGCGGGTTCTTCGAGTTCAACCCAACTTTGGAAATCGACTACGGACAATCGCCGAGCGCGATTCTGGCGCTGCCGCAGGGATTTGCAACTCCCGGACTGGTTCAGGGCATGACAGTCGCCGTGGGTGACCCCACATTCGCCATCAAGGACGCAAAGCAGTTTGGAGTGTACTTCCAGGATGACTGGAAGGTGAGCCAACGCCTCACCGTTAACCTTGGACTCCGTTATGACAAGGATTCCGATTTCATCGGCGGTTCGAAGATTGCCAACAGCCGGACCTTCCAGGAACTGCAGGCGATCGCGCCTTTCAGCCCGCTGGCGGCGTCTCTGGTGGCGAAGAAAGCAACTGACTATAGCAAGGGCTTCAGCCCGCGCGTTGGCTTCGCTTACGATCTGAATGGCCACGGCAACCACATTGTGCGCGCCGGCTTCGGCATGTACTACGACAACACCTTCCAGAACATTCCGTTGTTCATGGAGCAGCAGGCCAACAACACCATCTTCCAGTCGGCATTCGCAATTGGACCTACTCCGGATCCGATTCCCGGCCAGCCTGGTTTTACGCTCGCTAATTGGAACATCATCAACAGCCCTTTCCCGGTGATTCCGGCTCCCTCGCATGACCTGAATCCTGGCTCCACCGGCCGCATTATGGATCCCAACTACCGCACTCCTGTAACCGAGGAGTTCAACGGTGGTTATACCTGGGCGATCAATTCGAAGACAGCATTCGAAGCCGAGTACGTGCACGTGCTCAGCCTGCATGAGAACAAGACCATCAACCTCGACCCGAATATTCCGGTCGATCCCAACAACATCACCACGCTCAGCAGAACCGGTCTCCCCGGCGGCTTCTTCCGTCCGCTGGATGCAGCTTTTACTGCGGCCGGCGTACCCAAGCTCGGCAGCGTACGTGATGAAACTTCGGGCGGGCGTTCACGCTACGACGGCATGAACCTGAGCTTCCGCCAGCGCAACTTCCACAAGACCGACCTTACAGTGAACTACACCCTTGCGCGCGCAGTGGGTTACGACCAGGATGGCGGTTCATTCCGCTATTATCCTCGCGATCCGCAGAAGCCGCTGTCACCGGCCGAGTTCGGACCGTCGTTCAACGATGAACGGCATCACCTTACGCTTGCCGGAACCTCGCACCTGCCGTGGGGCATGGAATTCTCGCCGATTCTGCAATTCGGATCTGCGCGGCCCTATCTCCCGGCTTCGGGAAGCAACATGCTGAACCTGGGCGGCGGCAGCGCAGCGGGAGCTTTGGTTGTGACCAACGCGGCTCCGAAGAACCTTCTTTCGGGCACGCAGCTGGCTCCGGTGACCGATTCGGTCAGCAACATTCCCAGCATCGTTCTCGCTGCATCGAAGTGCTACTACTCGGGCGGCTGCCAGCTGGCGTCTTACAGCGGCCTGCGCGGCGACCCGTACTTCGACATGGATACCCGCGTGGCGAAGAACATCAAGCTGGGTGAAAACCGCAATCTTCAGCTGATCTTCCAGGCGTTCAATCTGTTCAACCACGCGAACTATGGGAACAATTTCGGATTCACGACCAATGAATTCTCGACTATCAAAGACCTGACTGTTCCCGTGAGCGGAAAGAGACAGATCTCAACCCCGGATACCACGTTCAGCAACCCGGTCGGATTCATCAACCCCTCGAGCAGCACGCTGCCGCGGGCATTCACCGCTGAGCTTGGAGCACGGTTTACTTTCTAAACAACAATTCAGCAACTTAACCAAAGGGCCGGCAGAAATGCCGGCCCTTACTTCTGCGCGGAGGTGGGCAAGTTTATTCTTCGTTGCTCTCGTCAGGGTCCCAGGTGATGGATGCGCCAGAGCCTTCCTGGACGGCTGAGCCAGAGATGCCGCTCTCAAATCGGTCGGGATCGCCGCCTGCGAGCTCGATCTTGCGGCGTTGCACTTCGCGAATCTCACGCAGGATAGCCGCCTCGGCTTCCAGATATTGCTCTTCCGTGATGGAGCCGTCTTCCAGTTCCACTTGCAGGTGGAGAAGCTGTTCTTTGAGCGGAGTGTCGTCTGTCCACTGCTCTTCGGCAACCCTGAGCAGGGTGCGCATAATGAAGTTCCAGCCGGAGAAGGGCGCAAAGAGCAGGTCGTCAATTAATAGCATGTTGTGTCGCCCCTCCTGGGAATTCCTTTTTCGTAACGGCACGTTTCAAAATACGTTGCGGGAAGACGATACGATCCGCTTTTCAGAGGCTAAAGCCCGGTTCATTTTCTCGTACTTGCGGCACGATTGGAAGTCGTGCCCTGACACTTGTCTTTCCGAGACAGCCATTCCGCAACCCGTACAAAATTCTCTAAACGTGTTTCGCGACCATCTTCCTCATCCCTGCTCGCCGCGCTCCAATTTGAGGCGGATATTGACAAAGTTATACGGTGGCCACGGGCCGGTATATTTAAAATTCAGTCGATCGCCAAATTTCTGGGCGACCTTGTTCACCGCGGCGTCGAACTCAGCTTCGCGGGCTTTCTGAATCAGGAAGGCTGCGTTCATGATCATTTTGTCGCCAATAGGCTTGTTGTCACGCGAAGCCACACAGACGGCGCGCAGGCCATCATAAATTTCGCGCACGTAGTTGGCGGCCAGTTCGGCCAGGGCCTTATCGATCATGCGGCCCAGCTGCATACGGGCGAAGTAAGTAGACTGCAAGTGCTTGCGCGTAAGTTCCTGGTGGAACCGGTGGATCTCATCATGCTCACGCTGTAGCTCTTCAATGATGCGGTCGCGGTCCCAGGTGACTTTCAGTCCGAACTCAAGCTTGCCGGTCATCTGCTTGAGAACGTCTTTCAGCGATGAGTAGATGCTCTTGAGCACTTCGCGGATATCGTCGTCCGTGCGGAACACCGTGCCGAAGCTCATGGGAATGATGGTGTAATTCTTCATCACCGATTCAATCACGTGCTCATGGGCCAGAGCGTTGTCGCGCGTGGGGTCAAAGATAAAGACCGGGGTGCGGCTGACCACGGCGGCGATATCGCCGTAATGCACGGTGTACACGTCTTCATTGACGCCGCCAATACTGCTGCGGCCGAAGCCGACCGGGGCGCGCGATTCAATCACGCCATAGACGTAGCGGCCTTCCTGCTGCTGTCCGCTGCGGGGCTCAACCTTCAGGGTCGACGGTGCAGGCACCAGATCCAACACCGCTGTCGCCGGTTCAGCCTTAGTGGCCGCTTTGCGAACCGCGGTCGTCTTTTTCCCTGCCTTCTTGCTTGGACTCATTGTTTCTCCTCAACATGTTGGAGGTTGTCGCCAAAAATTCTTCAATATCGATCGGCTTAAACATCACGCCTATGCCACGGCTGGCGGCTTCATCCGCGGTTTCCTTGGTGGCATACCCTGTAAGCAGGGCTGCGGGAATCGAGGAATCAAGCTTCCTTGCCGCTGAGATTACTTCAAACCCCGTGTGTTGCTCTTCCAGTGAATAGTCGCACAAAACCACATCAAACTGCTGGGCCTGCATGGCCGTAATCGCAGCCGAAGACGTGCCGCACGCCACAACTTCATAGCCCTGCCGCTCAAGAATAAGGCGGTAGGTAAGCAGGACGGCTGCTTCGTCGTCTACCACCAGCACGCGATATTTCTGGTCAGCACTCACAATTTTACGACTGGCAAATCAATCTTGAAAGTCGTGCCGCGTCCCACCCTGCTCTTTACAGAAAGCTTTCCCGCATGGTTCTGGATAATTCCTTTGACAATCCAAAGCCCCAGCCCGGTGCCTTTTTCGCCCTTGGTGGTGACGAATGGCTCAAAGATGGAACGAATCATTTCCTGCGGAATTCCGGAACCTGTATCGGAAATCAGGATGCGAACCCACCCGTGCAGATCGTCGTAGCCGGGAATATGGCGGCTGCGTATACGCAGTTTCCCGCCGTTGGGCATGGCATCGCGGGCATTAATCACCAGGTTGGAAAGCACCTGGCGAATCTGGTCGGCGGCGATCACAGCGTCCGGCAGCACTTCCAGTTCCGTCTGGAGTTCCACATTAGCGCGCTGGAGTTGCCGGTTCAGCAACAGCAGCGTGTCTTCAATAATGGTGTTGACGTTGACCGGCTTGACCTGTTCCGTATTGCGGTAGAGCCCCAGCATCTGGCGCACAATGCGCGCCACCCGCTCGGTTTCCGACTTCAAAATGTTGTACACCGGCGCGGCATTCTCCGGAATGGCGCCGGCAAGAAGGTAAATCGCGTTCTTGATGGCCTCCATGGGGTTGTTGACCTCATGGGCAATAGTGGCGGCCAGCCTGCCGGTGGCGGCAAACTTTTCAATTTCCAGCATGCGCCGCTCTACCTTGAGCTGCTCGACCTTCCGCAGGGCGGTGAGATCGCGCAGAACGGTCACGGTATATGCAACCTGGCCGCGCTCGCCGAAGATCTTGCCGGAGCGGGCGTCGTAATCAATTTCCTGCCGGAGCGTGGGATTGTACAAGCGCAACGGCGCCGTTTCGCGATCGGAAAATGAAGAAGTGAAGGCATCAATGAACGCGGTGAGTTTGGTCTGGTTCTGAAACTGCACGGTGTCGCGGACCACATCCATTTCCGTACCGAACAATTCCTGGGCCAGGGGGTCCACCAGCACGATCTTGGCTTTGCCGTCGCAAACCACAATTGGATCGCCGACGTTTTCGATAATCAGGTTAAGACGGTCGCGGTCCTGGCGCACTACCTCTTCGGCTTGGCTCAGGCGTTCATAGTTGAGGCGCAATTCCTGGTCAGCACGGCGCAGATCGGTCACGTCGCGCATCACCGTTACGGTGCCAAGCTGGATGCCGTCAGGCCCGTAGGTGGGAGCGGAGACCGCCTCAAAAAGCATCTCCTCTCCTTCAATCGCATCCACCAGCGTGAGGTCGCGGTGGGAATCGCTGCCGGAAACCAGCATGGAAGAAAGCGCCGCGGAGAAAAGGAGATTGTTAAACTCGACCGCGCGCACCAGGCCTTCGGTCATCTCGTCCGGAACACGGAAGAAGCGTTCTGCGGCCTTGTTCTGCATGATGACGCGATGCTGAGTGTCAGTGAGAATGACCGGGTCGGCCATACTCTGCATCACGGTCCCCATTTGCGCAATGGTGATCTCCATATCGCGCATGCGGTTGTAATAATGCTCAACCTTGAACAGCCGCGAGAGATACCGGTTGGCCAGTTCGATCAACTCGCCTATTTCGGCAACCGCCTGCTCGGTGTAGTTCTTCGGCAGTTCCACCACCACGGCCGCCGCATAAGCCCGCATCTCACAGGTGGAACAAACCTGGTCTTCCAGGCGGACACGTTTTTCCCGGTGGGAGTTCTGGACCGCCAAACAGCTGGAAGTGCGAATGCGGTCGGCTTCCCAGCAAAGATTGCGATTGGAATAAAGGATGGGATGAACGTAAATTGGCCGATTGTGGAGGCTGCTCTTGTTGAGCACCTCAGGCTGCGCGGCATGCAGCACTGCGGAAAGCGGATGGTCCTGCATCCAGAGCGCGCTGGTGAACTTTTCCATTTGCGCGCGAGGCCACTTCAGCGCAGCTGCCGGCGTTATCTCCCCACTATCAAGATTCACATCGACGACGAGAGCGCGGGAACTGCCGAGAGCAACTATCTCTTCCAGCAGCAGCGGGAAAATCTCTTCCGAGCGCTCCGCCTGAAACAGACGAAGAACCGCGGGACGGCGAGGCTGCGCTGTACGCCTTCCGTTCATACGCGCCGGTTGCAACCGGATTTCGGCCGTAGCCATGCGTGACCCCAAGACCAGGCCTTACCGCCGCCGGCGGGGTGTACGTGGCCTGACCTCAACCAGTTCTCCTTCTCCACCTTCTGCTGGAACTTCACCCAGAGTCGGGCGGGAAACCAGACCCGTGAGACCGACAGCGTCGGCGTACCTGAGGTAGGTATCAATGGACGCGACCACAACGCGGGCTTCTACCGTGATCAAGTCAATGCCGACCAGCGAGATGCGGACCCAGGCATCAATGACGATGCCCTTATCGAGAATTCTATCGAGAACATCGATTAAGCTTGATCCGCCGGAAACTCTTTCAACGGCCATTCGAGGGCCTCCTTCGTTAATATCAATCGGCTCACTTTACGCGTTTTGCACGCACAGCGGGCTTCTTTCGGCTCGGCAGCCTGGAACCAGGTGGCGCGCCGGGTAAGCGGGTCCGCCGTACCACATTCTCAGGAATCGGAGCTGTGAGATTGGGATCGTACTTCCACCAGTTGAGACCTATGGCCTCAGCTTTATCAACGGAACAGATAAGCAAACGAATGCGAATAGTCAGTAACTCCACGTTGGCGAGGGAGACGCGAATGTCGCCGGCGATCACGAGCCCTTTGTCGAGGACGCGATCAAGAATATCCAGCAGGTTTGCTGTTCCGGAAACCGAAGGAACTCTTTGCATAATATCTCAGGAAAACACAGAAGAGATCGCTGGGGACAGGGAGAATCCACGCGACTCATGTCACCGCATCCTAATTAGCCCCACTACAAACTGTCAACCTTTGCTGATTTTTTTGGCTGCCTACGGACAAAATCCGGAAGGGGAGGAGCCAGCGTGTAGGTTTGGGATGCGGACATCCTTGAAATAGGTTGTCCGACAGATTCGCTCCAGGTCTTATTGCTCCGGCGACAGCCGAAGATAAAGCCCTCACTTGTCCAAGAGGTTCCCCAATGGCCCCAGTTCAAGGTTCAGGTCTTCAGGCTTTAGCCCGAAAGCACCCGCCAACTCGTTGACCTTGGCCTCCAGGCGCATGAGCGCCTGCCCCATCTCCTCGACTTTTGCATCGCCTAACGATCCACCTTCCATCCGGCGAATGGCCTGCCGTTCCAGCAAACGCCGGAGCAGTTCAATCAAGCTCAGCACCAGCCGCGCCAGCCCCTGTTCAATGTTTTCCGGCGAGCAGTCAATCCGGTCAATGGCGCCTTCGCCCACGGCCTTCAGTTCGCGGTTCATCTCAGAAACCGCTGTCGCGATCTCCTCCGGGGTGATCTTACGTAAGTCCGTCATTTCGCACCGGCACTCTCTGGCATTTTTACCTGCTCGCTAAGAAACTCCGCCGCGGGCCAGGGGCCGCTCATGCGCCGTGACAGGTGTTCCGGAATGGCCACGGCACTCACCGCCTGGCGAAAGTCATTCTCGCGGCCTCGTTCAACCAGCACGAAAATACGAGTTCCGTTTTTTGCTTCGCGCACGCGGACTTCGCCGCACAAATATGCCGCGGCATCTCGCACGGCCTGCACAACTCCTTGCGAAGATCTCAGCGCCGCAGCTTTCTGCTCCAGATACGCTTTGCCGGAACTGCGATCGACTTGAGATCGTGAAGGCGCGGGATAGATGACGCATTCCATCTGCACAAACCTTCTTAGCCGTTCCAGATCTTCCAGAAAGCGCTCTTGATTCTGAGCAACGAATGTCGTGAACGCAGGCCGGTCATCGAACACAGATAGCAAGCGGAAAGGAATGACGGCTCTTTGACGGAAGACGTGGTGTACGACTCCGTGAAACTCCACGGCACTCTTCTGCATTCGCTCCGGATCAAATGGCCACTCTACTTCTGACCACAACAGGCCCAATTCACCATGAGACGCCAGTTGCACCGGCGCGGCGCTGACCCCCGCCGCGGGAAGAGAAAGTTCGGGCGCATGCTGAAAGCCGCAATAAGCCAGAATGCGGCTCACTTCTGCCTCCGTTTCTCCTCTATTTGCAAATTGCTCAGAGCCGTCTCCACGGAGGTCAGGACGACATTCAGTCCCAGGTACACCAGGTCAACCCCGGCAAGTGAGATCACCAGCGAGCCATGGATCACGACGCCGGAATTGAGCACGTGGTCCAGGATTTCGAGAAGTGAGACTTCATCTTCTCCACCTCCCAGAACCTCTACGGATTCGAAATCATTCTGCATCGGAGACAAAAGAGTACGGCGGCCAAGGTCCATTTACTTCGATGCGCCGCTGCCCGTCCCACCTCTCTACAAAATTCTTCAGCACCTGGTCCCATTGCTTGCGTTTGGCGCGCGGCACCAGAAACGTCGCCTGCCATAGCAGGTTGGGTTGCGCTCCGCTGACTTTGCCGCTGGGCGCGGAATCCGTCGCAATCTTCCCCAGCGCCGTCGCCAGCTCCCGCAATTCCTGGTCATTGCGTTCGGGGCGCTTCTTCAGCCGCGCGGCTTTCTGCTGCAAATACTCTTTGCCGGATCGGGCTTCCGTCACCGCCACCGCGGCAACCTGCCGCTCAGCGAAGACCTTCACGCCCCATTCGTCACCGCCAGCGACGCGAGAAAATACCTTCTTGAGCGCAGCTTTTCTTCCCTGCACGTCCTTGAGGAGAGCGGGTTCACCGGAAAATACAGTTCCGAATCTGGCCGGAACAATTGTCGTGTGCTCGGCCACCTCGCCCACGACTTGCTGATGGCGTACGCCATGGAGCGCCAGCCACTCGAGGTTTTCCATGTTGCGCTCTACGGCGTCGGCAAAGCTGGCCTGGTCCACTTCACACACCCAACAGACGAACTCGCCGCAGACTACAGGGCGGACTACATGCACGCCGTCAATGCCCGTGCTGCCGATCTTTGAAAGTCTTGGGGAAAGCTTTTGGGCAAGTTTTGTGGCCGGCTTTTTCCCCGCCGCGCCTACAGGCGACTGCGATATTCCATAAAGGTAGAGCGCGCCGGTGGAGGCTATTTTTCGGTTTGAATTTGCCATAATTCGCCGGTAAATCTTTTCAGCTTTGCCGCGCCCGCAATTTCCGCGGGAAAATCTCGCACC
>Ga0210400_10006050_pt1 | contig 10211 bp, 9 predicted proteins | sample IncBWH26MmetaG_FD_155456 | JGI IMG/M metagenome (GOLD analysis project Ga0210400, IMG submission 155456) | Forest soil microbial communities from Barre Woods Harvard Forest LTER site, Petersham, Massachusetts, United States - Inc-BW-H-26-M | ecosystem: Environmental > Terrestrial > Soil >... | reverse complement strand
GTCAGAGTAGGTGGCACGGGAGCGGGCAGTGAGCAGATTTTGCCTCGTTGAGGGGTAGCCTGATCGGCAGCCGAAGCCAGCGAGACCTCCGCACGGGGGAAGGAAAACACGGGGGAAGGAAAATATGTTCAGAAACGAGCAATTGTGATCAGAACAGCGTGGCGAAAAGGCGCATCATCGCTTCTAATCAGAGCTGGGCATTGCAGGTGAGATCGCGCCCGGCTGGTTTAGTCTTTGGAGCTATATGAGGTTGAAATTGTCCATCGTCCCAAAAAAAAATGACGAAGCACCGGTGGCGTATCCAGGGGCACCGCTGGACTCGGAGCGGGCCAAGCAGCCACCATTGGCGGAGCATCCTTACAAGCCATACGGAGAGAAGCCGGAGCCGGCCGGAGCTCCCTATGAGCCTTACGCGAAAAAGCCGGCGCTGCCTGAAGTTCCGTATGAGCCGTACAAGGACATGTAACGGGTGAGAGAAACGTGGCACCGGCGGGCTGGCGGTGTGGGCGGAGGATCAGAATTGGGGAGAGGGCGGGTTGGGGTTGATGAACGTAATCGGGATTAGCGGCGGTCTGCTGGCGGTGGTGGGCGCCATCCTGCTGGTGATTTTCTACTATAGGATGAGGCGGCTGAGACCGCAGATGGCGGGATACGCATCGCAAAGAATGTGTCCGGCTTGCGGGTTGATCACGCCGCGGTCCAAGGCAGCCTGCCTGGAGTGCGGGAAAACTTTCTTGAGCGTTCCCGTGGGCCGGCAGGATCGAAGACTCTAGACGCCGAGCGCCTCGCTACGCTCGGGCGGTGCCCCTTGTGTCCTAAATCGGCGTTTCGTTCTGGTCCTTCTATAAGTATTTCTTCATGGTGGGGACAGGGCATGGACATCGGAACTCGTAAAATCTGTGAGGGTGAAGCGCGAAAAAGGCGGAGGGTATGGCTCCGCCTGGTTTCGCGAACCTTTTTGGGAAAATCCCTAAGCTTTATTTTTTGCCACTGGGGTGCAAGTGGGCAGGGGCGGTGCAGAATAAGGGAAGCATCACAGATCATAGATTGGGCATCCAAGAGAATATGGGAAAGAAGCAGATCTTCGACGAGAAATATAGGGTGGTGGGCGTCGAGCGGGACCGCTTGCTTTTGCGAGGAGTGCACAGCGGCGATGTGCTGACAATTCTCAACCCCGAGCCCGAGTTTCCTCTTACCCAAGAAGAATATCCGGTGGGCAAACTGATTGCCCTGACGGATCCCTCCAGTGCGCCTCTGAATTAGCTGGGCGACCGCAAGAGTTCAGTTCTCAGTTCTCAGTTCTCAGTTCTCAGAAAAGCAAACCCTAGTTTTGTGTTTCCCACGAGATATTTACGGCGACGGTCTTGCGGTAGGAAACAACGCGAGGCGGCGGTGAATATGGCTTGATTGCCGGGAATCTGTATCGTACTCGCGGGACTCATGGCGTTGGAGTTAAGCTAGAAGACGCAAGACTTGAGGAGGGTGCGTGCGCTGCGGGCGATGCGGCAATGAGAATGGCGAGGCCAACCGCTTTTGCGGAATGTGCGGTGCGGCTCTGGTTGCAAAAACTTCGGCTGCCGGGCAAGCTCCGACCGCTGCGCCGGCGGGAAATATTACAGAACCCAGGCCGGCCGCGGGTTCAGCCCCGGCGGGTTCAGCGCCATCGGTTCTCAAGCACGCGGACCCAGCGCCTCCGGCGGCTCTTGGTGGGCCGACCGGATTGGGTAGCACGACTACGGAACGGCGTCCAGCAGCGGTTTTGCAGTCCAATGCCGGGGAGAGAACTGGCCCGGTGATCACCGGGCCCTCGTTTCTTGGTTTGAACACGCCCCCGGCGGGCGTGGGAAGGGTGCGCGCTGGAGATCCCAAGGGCGGGCGCGATCCGCTGCAGCCGTCTTCAGGAAGTCTCGATTATCTTCTTGAGGACGAGGAAGAATCAAAGCGGGGATGGGGCAAGGTGATCCTGGTTGTGGCCGCGCTGGCCCTGGCGTTGGGATTCGGCTACCTGCACTGGAGGCAAGGAGGCTTTGACTGGCTGAACGCGGGCGACAAGAAACCAGCGGCGGCGAAGACCACGCCGGACGCTGGGCAGAGTGATTCCGGGGGCTCGGGGACGGCGGCTAGTCCGGATGCGGCTGCTCCGCAGACCGGAGCCAGCGGGACGGGCGCGGGTGCCACGGCGGCGAGTCCGGCGGAATCTGCTGCGGCGCAGCCGAATCCGTCGCAGAACACTTCGCAGGGCGCGGCGTCCCAGAACACTGCTTCACAGACCACGGCTTCGCAGAACACTCCCTCGCAGAATCCGCCAACCGAGCCTAACTTGGCGGCAGAGGCTGGCTCACAAGCTGCGAGCGCCGATTCCGACCAGCCATCGCCTCCGGTACAGCCACTTGCCCGCCCGAGGGCGGAGACCCGCAAACCGGAGAAGCCTGCCGCGGCGAAGCCGGTGGATGTTGTGACCGAAGCGGAACGCTACATCTATGGCCGCGGAGTGCGGCAGGATTGCGATCACGGTATGCGGCTGCTGAAACCGGCAGCGGAAAAGTCTGATCCGAAGGCGATGATTTCACTCGGTGCAATGTACTCGACAGGGACGTGCACGCCGCGGGACTTGCCGACGGCCTATCGATGGTTTGCGCTCGCTCTACACAAGCAGCCGGATAATCAGGCACTGCAGGACGATCTGCAGAAATTGTGGAGCCGCATGACGCCGCCGGAACGTCAGCTGGCGATTAAGTTGAGTCAGTGAGTTGACCTGAGTCCTTCGCCGCTGCGGGGCTTGTTGCTGTTCCGCCAATCGCAGATCGATGGTTGCGCGAGAACGCCGCGTACGCTCGGCTGGACAGCCGAGGTGGCCGTCCCTACATGACGGGTTTATGACTATCCCCCCGTGGGCACGTTAGACGGCCGAGTTGCGGAATTACTTTTCCGAGACTTTGGCGGCTCTTGCGGCGGCGGTGTGGTCTTTTCTAAAGGCGCGAGCGATGTCGCCGAGAGGAGTTTCCTGCTTGAGCGTTCCCCCGAAATCCGACAGAGGACGCTCGCCTTGGGCATGACTGTAAGCAGAACAGCCGAGCAAGCTGGACTCCTGCGCCATGGCGTGCTCGGAGGCATGCTGAGGATGGTCGGCGATCTGTAGGGGCTGTGGGGTGTTGGGCAGGACAGGAGCGTTTTGTGCGAACGCGGCCGTGGCGCAGAGAAAACAGAGTGCGACGATGGTGGTCTTCATAACGTTGATCTTCATTGGATTGGTCCTATTCCGGGGGAGAATTGCTTCACGTCGGCGAACTGTGGAATGCCCGATTGGCGCGGCTTCCGAGGGTGGTAGGGGCAATCCGCATACCAAACCGGGGCGGGTGGGATTCGAGTTAGGGTGCCAGGGGAGAAGCCAGGCGCAAGAATTTGCACAATATGTGGAAGGTAGAGGCCTTCGAATTGCGCTGGACAAAGCCTTAACCCGCAAGTCCCGCGAAAACAAGGACGCAAGGACTTACGACGTCCAAGGCCTGGCCTGGGCGAATCTCTGCGGGCCGTTACCCTTCTTCGACAAGGAAGACGATTTGGGCCGTGACGTATACTGGCACACTTCGATCATGCGAGAGCTAATCCAACGTTGTATTCAATCAACAATCATCCTGGTCGTTTTACTGCCTGCAGGATTGTGGGGGCAGACCGATTGCGAGGCGGGCAACGGACTGCTGGATTTCGCTCCACCGAAGACCATGAGCGTGCAGGAAGTGATCCAGAAATTTGGAGCAGCGGAGGCAGCCACGAAAGAAGCCCACCTTCATTACACCTACAAGCAGGACGTGCTGGTGCAGACGCTCAGCGGCAAGGACGTAACCGGAGAGTTTCACGAGGTAACCAGCGTTTCCTACGACGAGAAAGGCAAGCGTCAGGAGGAAGTGACGTTCGCGGCGCAGAATTCGTTGCGGGGAGTTCAACTTACACAGGAAGACATGGAAGATATACGCATCTTCATGCCACTGGCGCTGACTAGCGAGGACCTGCCGCAGTACAGCCTGACATATGCCGGGCAACAGCATGTGGACGACCTGGATACCTACGAGTTTCACGTCGAGCCGAAGAAGGAAGAGAAGGGCAGGCGATACTTTCAAGGGAGAATCTGGGTGGACGCGCAGGATTTTCAGATCGTGAAGGTTTGCGGCAAGAGCGGTCCGGAGAGGGTACGGGTGAAAAAGCATCAGGAGCCGGACTTGCGCCCGATGTTTGTGACGTATCGCCAACAAGTGGACGGGCGTTACTGGTTTCCGGCGTACACGCGGTCGGATGACACGCTGCGGTTTAAGACCGGGTCCGTGCACGTGCGGGAGACTGTTAAATTTAGCGGCTACAAGCGGGCCGGCGGGCGGTGAGAGTGAGAGGAAATCCTATTGTGGGGAGGGCAAGAGTTCGGATCACTCCCGGTCGCAAGCGAGTTCTGAGAAGGCAGGAGAAGAAAGTAAGGGTGAAGGAATTTTCACATTGACAGGGAAAGGGAATGTGAAGACAATCATCGGCATCTTGTTGTCCCCTGCTTCCACTTAACGCGGATTTCAACAAGCCCTGCGTCGAATTCACAACTTGCTGATGCCGATTTTGTCAAAGACTCTAAGGAGATTCCTACACATGAAGCAACGATTCAGTGCGTTCAGCTTTTTGGCTGCGCTTACGGTGGTGTCCTGCTCGACCGGCACCGCCTTTTCCCAGGACGTGCCCGTACAAAGAAATCCAATCGTGATACATGCCGACCACGTAACCACGACCCAAGCCTTCCGCGACATGAAAGAGGTTCCCTGGCACAACGTAAGTAGAGTGATGCCGGAACACAAACGGTATGGAGGACAGCACATCAGCAACGAGCTGGACTCCGTCGCACAGTTTGAGATTTTTCCTCCGGTAGGCACGACCAATCTGCTAAGTTTTGACGGCATAACGGATGCGCAGGGCGGGGGCTTCGTTCCGCCGGACACGAATGCCAGTGTGGGCGCAACTCAGGTAGTTGAGACGGTGAACGTGGCTTACGCCGTGTACAACAAGGCGACCGGCGTGCAGATCATGGCTCCGAAGAACATCCAGACGCTGTACACGCCTTTGGGCGGACAGTGTGCCACCGGCAACTTGAGCGATCCGGTCGCAACTTACGACAAGGCGGCTGGGGTCTGGCTGATCACCATGATCGCGTTCAATAACAGCTTCAGCCAGAACAATGCCTGCGTAGCGGTTTCGACGACCTCGGATGCGACTGGCGCCTATCACCTTTACTCTTTTAACTACAAGAACGTGTTGCCGGATTACCCGAAGCTTGGGGTGTGGCCGGACGCCTATTACCTGACGACGGACAGCTTCCCGAACGGCGGGTTCTTCACCGGGGCGGAAACCTGTGCGTTGGATCGCACGAATATGCTGCTCGGCAATCCGGCGACCTCGATCTGTTTCCAACGAAATAGTTCCGACTTTGCCTTGATGCCGGCGGACCTAGATGGCAGCACGCCGCCGCCCGCAGGATCGCCGAACTATGAGATGGATCTGGCGACTGCCACGAAGATCAATCTCTACAAGTTCCACGTGGATTTCACAATCCCGACCAACTCCACCTTCACCGGGCCTACCGCGCTGACAGTGGCGTCCTATACCGATGCTTGCGCCACGACCGGCTCATGCATTGTGCAACCTTCACCCGGCGAGCTGCTGGACGCTCTCGGGGACCGGCTGATGTACCGGCTGGCCTACCGTAATTTTGGCTCGCACGAATCGATGGTACTTAACCACTCGATCAAAGCTTCCGGCACGGGGAAGGCGCCGTCAGCAGTGCGCTGGTATGAAGTGCGGAGCCCGGGCTCCAGTCCTGTGATCTTCCAGTCGGGTACGTTTGGAGGCGGGCAGAGTTCCGTCTCACGCTGGATGGGGAGCATCGGCATGGACAAGAATGGCGATATTGCGCTGGGATACAGTAAGTCGGGCAGCACGCTGGATCCCAGTATCGAGTACACCGGCCGGATTCCAACGGACACCTTAGGGAAGATGGAAACGCCACACACGATAAAGGTCGGTACGGGGGTGCAGACCTCCAGCTTCAATCGTTGGGGAGATTACAGCTCCATGCAGATCGACCCCGTGGACGATTGCACGTTCTGGTATACGCAGGAGTATTACAAGACGACAGGCAGCTTCAACTGGAGGACGCACATGGCGTCGTTCAAGTTCACTACCTGCCAGTAGAATCAGCTTTTACACGACACCCGCCCCGCAAGGGGCGGGTTTTTTATTTAGCTTTGAAGAAGGAGGGTCTCGACGGGGATCGCGCGCAGTGCTTCTTAGCTACGGGTTGAACGCACGCTGTATTTTTGGAGGACGGAATCGCGGGAGACTACGCCCTCGAGTTGACGCGAGTCGGCGCGATTGACTACGGGAACGAGCGGGAAGTCGTTCACAAAGCGGATGGCAGAATCGAGAGGGAGGTCGGGGTAGAGACTGGGCAGTGACTGTGGGGGGAGAACGGAGCCTAGCGTGAGTTCGCCCTTCCCTTCCTGGAAAAGGGTCTGGAGCTGGTCGTGGCTGATGATGTTCCAGCCACTGGGATGCAGGCGCACGAGGAAGGTGGAGTCGGCGGAATCCAGAATGCGGCGGGCGTTGGCGTCGATGTAATCCTGCGCGCTGAGGATGGTGGCGGGGACGGGGAGCATGGCGTCTTCGACGCGAAGGATGGCTTCTTCGCGTTCTTCTTCCAGGGACGGCAGGATGAGGCCGTCCTGGCGGGTAAGCAGATCGAAGATGGGGACGCTTTGCATGCTGCGCGAGACTAAATAAGAGAAGGTGTTGGCGACGATGACGGGGACAATGATTTCGTAGTTGCCGCTGACTTCGAGGACCATGAAGACGGAAGTCATGGGGACCCGGAGGAATCCAGCGAAGAGGACACCCATGCCGACCAAGACGTAGGTTCCGGTGGATCCGGTGAGGTGGGGAAAGAAGATGCGCTCGATGTCACCAACAGCGCCTCCGAGCATGGCTCCGATGAAGAGAGTGGGAGCGAACATGCCGCCAGGAGTGCCACTGACGAAAGAGACCGTGGTGGCAAGAATCTTCAGAACGGCGAGGATGGCGAGGAACTTCCAGGCGTACTGGCCGTGCATGGCCTGGTCCATGGAATCGTAACCAGCACCCATGATTTGAGGAGCGCCGAGGAAGGCGATGAGTCCGACGAGGAGGCCGGCAAGCGCGGGCTGAGAATATTGCGTCCAGCGCGGCAGAGCTTTGAGGCGGGGGCGCAGATAGCCGATGGATTTGGCGAAGGCAACGGAGGCGAGGCCGCCAACAATGCCGAGAACAGCGTAGGCGATGAGTTCAGTGGGGCGCTTGAAGGTGGTAACGGGAATGCGGAAGAGCGGTTCGCTGCCGAGAAACCAGCGCACGATGACGACGCTGGAAACGGCGGACAGGACGACGGAACCGAGGATGCCGGCGCTCCAGCGTCCGATGACCTCTTCGATGACGAAGAGGACGGCGGAGATGGGAGCGTTGAAAGCGGCGGCGAGGCCCGCGGCCGCGCCCACTGGGGCTATGAGACGCAGTTTTTCGCGGGAGATTTGGAGCCAGCGTCCGAGGGCGGAGGCGATGCTGGCTCCGATCTGCAGAGAAGGATCTTCCGGACCAAGGGATTGACCGGAGCCGATGGCTAGCGCGGCACAAATGAATTTTCCGACCGCGGTGCGAAAGGGGATGACACCGTTATAGATGTAGAGCGCAGCCTTGGTCTGGTTCACGCCACTGCCGCGGATGCCAGGGAACAGGTGGAGCACCAGCGCGGCTACTACAAGACCAGCAAGCGAGGGCACCGCAAACAGACGCCAACCGTGGGTCTGCGGGAGCGGGCCGAGAAGCGCGAGATGCGTCCAGTCTATGGCTAGACGGAAGCAGACAACCGCGAGGCCAGAGAAGATTCCGATGAAAACAGACAGGATGAGGAAGAATACTTCTTCGTGAAAGACGCCTTCGAGAGTGGAAAACAAGTGGCGGGGAGAGCGGAAGCGCCCCACCACAGGAGACGTCGCGAGAGAATTGCCGGCCGCGGCTGGAGGATTCATTGGCTGGCGGCCTCACGTTTTTGGGAGATCAGGAGCAGTGCGAGGTCCAGGCCTTGGGGCGGGCCACAGGTCGCGACAGTCTGGCGTTCGATCTGGAAGACAACGTCCATGAGGACGTCCGGAAGATCGGTTTCCGCGGCGGAGCGGAGATGAGCGAGATCTGGTTTGGCGGCTGTCCAGCGGGATTGCAAGACAGAAAGCTGCGAAACCGAAGGGGGATTAGTGGCTTTGAGGTCGAGCCCTATTTGCTGAGCGCACTCGGTAAGACGCTTTTCGGCTTGTTCAAAGGCGGCGGTGATACGGCGGTTGCGCTCGGCGTCAGAAATGTGACTAAGGAAGGGATTGCTGCGGAGGACGAGTTCGGTGGTGGCGAGAAGCTGACGGGAGCTGGCATCCTGCGGATTGGCGTTGACGGCGGCTTGCAGATAGCGCTGGGCCGTGGCGTAGTTGCCCGAGCGGTAGGCTGTCTGGCCCGCTCCGGCGAGGGCAGAGAAGTTCGCGGGATCGCGGCGGAGAGCCTCTTGAAATTGGGCGAGCGCACCGGCATAGTCCTGAGCCTGGGCGAAAAGTTGCGCGGCCTCGAGATGCAACGCAGGATCGGGTGGCAACAAAGTAGCGAGGGCAACGAGTTCTGATTCGGCCTTGTCTTGAGCGCCTTCTTTAAGCAAGAACTCGATGAGCTCCACGCGGGCCTTGCCGCGATTCAAGTCGGGGTCAGAGTTCCAGACTCCGTAGATGGCGTTGTGATAGTAATGAATTGCATCTTCGATGGAACCGCGATGAGCGGCGACGCGGGCCAGCGCGAGATTGACCGCGGCGTCTTGAGGGGCGCGCTGCCAGAGAGCAATCAGGTAGGATTCGGCTTCGTCGAGACGGCGAGGGTCGTTACTGTCGCGCAGGGCGCGGGCGAGGCTGAGCTGGTATTGCGAGTTGGCAGGATCGCAGGTGAGGGCGGCTCGGAAAGCAGCGATGGCGTCGTCGTAGTGGGCGGCGGCGGCGGCGGCGAGACCCTGGACATAGAGCTTGCGACCGCGGGCCTGCTGATTGGCGTTATAGCGGGCGACCAGATGGCTCACTGCGGCGAAGGCGACGGCGGCGCCGAGAGTCAAGATGAGAAGTATGACTGGTGCGGAGCGGGGGACAGGTTTGGGGAGCGTCCAGGACATATCTCGTATCACGATATCATTCTGCCGGGATTGGCCGGCTGCGGGTTGAGCACAAAAGTGGGGATGAGGGCCTCCGCTTCAGGTAAGATACTTCGTCTGCCGGGACTACCGAAAGAATGAACCGCGAATATCACAAGGGATACAGCCAGGAACTGAACCGTGACATGGATGCGCTGGTTTTCGGGCACGCGGGCACGCCGCTGCTGGTGTTTCCGACCTCGATGGGGAAGTTTTTCGAGTATGAAGACCGCGGGATGATAGGCGTGCTGGCGCCGAAGATCGAGCGCGGCGAGTTGCAGGTGTTTTGCCCGGACGGCGTCGATACCGAGAGTTGGTACAACAAGGGCGTGCATCCCAAGGTGCGGGTGCTGCGGCATTTGCAATACGAGCGCTATATTCTGCATGAGCTGGTGCCGTTTATCCGGTGGAAGAATTCGACGCAGCAGTTGGGCGTGACCGGGTGCAGCTTCGGGGCTTATCATGCGGTGAATTTCGCTTTGAAGCATCCGGATGTGGTGACCCATTGCGTGAGCATGAGTGGGGCGTTCGATATCCACCAGTTTCTGGATGGATATTACGACGACGATTGTTACTTCAACTGTCCGCCGGATTACTTGCCCAATCAGAATGACGAGTGGTTCTTGAGCCGCTACCGGCAAATGAAGATTGTGCTGGGGTCGGCGGATTGGGACATGTGTCTCGATCAGAACGTCAAGCTTTCAGCGATTTTGAATAACAAGGCAGTGCCGCATTGGCTGGATGTTTATGGGGACAATTCGAAGCATGACTGGCCTTTGTGGCAGAGGATGGCGGGGAAGTATTTTTAGAGCAGTGGTCAGTGGTCAGTGGCTAGTGGCCAGTGAGGTGGCCAAGGATGCCAGGCTGGCTCCGGCCTGAGAAAGCATATAAGTTGTTCCTCTATTCGGCATGGACTGTTGTGCGCGTGGGAATCTTCATG
>Ga0210400_10006048_pt1 | contig 10212 bp, 11 predicted proteins | sample IncBWH26MmetaG_FD_155456 | JGI IMG/M metagenome (GOLD analysis project Ga0210400, IMG submission 155456) | Forest soil microbial communities from Barre Woods Harvard Forest LTER site, Petersham, Massachusetts, United States - Inc-BW-H-26-M | ecosystem: Environmental > Terrestrial > Soil >... | reverse complement strand
GTGTTCAACCGGCTCACCGGGTGGCCCACCACCCCGGACCGGTATCGACGGCTCCGGCGCGAACCAGAGCGTCGCAGGCGGCCGCGGCTCGAGCCAGGCTCAAACCGGTACGGCGCAGGACGGCGTCCATCGTCGTGGGCGAACCTTCCAGGGCGGCCAGGACGGTGCGCGCATCGTCGCTCAGCACGCCTGGATCGAAGGACAACTGGACACTGGCCGGCCCCGACGGCAGAGGCGATCCCTGACTCTGGCGCCGGCCTGAGGTGGACTTCGTCTCTCGGGCCGACCGGGTCGGCGTCGATCTCGGTGAAGCACGGTCTCGCCCTTTTGCCGCAACGAACGTCGACGCCTGGACGGCCGGCGCCGGACTGTCTCGTCCACATCGGGACAAGGCCACCGCGGTCAGGACATCGTCGACGTCGCGGACCGGAGTACACCCGTCGACCAGCAACCCGTTGGTGCCGGCCGATGCCGGGCTTCGCACCGAGCCCGGGACGGCGCAGACCGGTATGGACCGGCGGGCCGCCGCTTCGGCGGTGTAGAGGGCTCCTCCGCCGAGTTGGCACTCGACCACAACCACGACGTCGGACAGGGCGGCGATGATCCGGTTGCGGGCCGGGAACACGCGAGTCCGCGGTGTGGTTCCCAGGGCCGCCTCCGAGAACACCACACCGTGGTCTTCGACCTCCCGCCACAGCGAGGCGTTGCTCTTCGGATACACCACATCGAGTCCGGTGCCCACCACGGCAACGGGAGGGGCTGCATCGAGCCGACCGGTCCGGAGTGCGCCGGTATGGGCAGCTCCGTCAATCCCCAGAGCCAGTCCTGACACCACGACGACGCCGGCCGAGGCCAGATCACGGGCCAGCTCCGACGCCGTCTGCAAGCCGTAGGTGGTCGCCGACCGGGTGCCCACGATGGCCACCCGGGGACCAGCTTCGACCACTGAAGGTGCACCGCGAGAAAAGAGGACCGCCGGTGCGCCGGGGTCGCCCCGCAAGACCGGGGGGTAGCTCGAAGCAGTACGCAGATGGACCGAGACTCCGGCGCGCTCGTAGTCCTTGGCCACGACGTCGGGGTCGATCTTCCTCACCGCATTCATGAAGCGACGTTTCTCGTCGGCCGGGTGTCGGCCGTGAGCCAGTTCCTGCCACGCCCGGACCGGGTTCACGTCGTCCAGGATCTTGGCCAACCGCACCGGGGTCATGCCCGGCAGGCCGGCCAAGGCGGCGCCACAGGCCACATCCGACCCGGGTCGCCCGATGCCGGAGGCACTGACCGGCACGTCGGTTGCTGCCTGCCTGTCAGCCGTGGTCTGGATGCCGGTCATCCGTCGAACCCCAGCAACGCGCCACGGCGGGACCGCAGGACGAGGGCTTCATGGACATGAGACGCATGAACCGTGTCGCCGGCCCGATCGAGGTCGGCCACTGTTCGCGCGATCCGTCGAACCCGATGGAGTCCACGAGCGCTCAGGGTCCCGTCCCGCAGACACAACTCCAGGAGGGCGGCAGCTCCGTCGCTCATCGGAACCGATTCGTCCAGCTGGGGGCCGGGAAGTTCTGCATTCGATCGAACCCCTCGACGAGCTGCCTGTGCTCTGGCCTCAGCCACCCGCGTGGCGACGGCCGCAGTGGGCTCACCGGGTCGGCTGCTGATCAGGTCGTCCACCGATGGCCGGTCGACCCGAATGGCCAGGTCGAACCGATCGAGCAGCGGCGCCGACAGACGGCGGGCGTACCGCTCCTTGGCCCCGACCGAGCACCGGCATGCTCCAGGAAGGCCGCCCTCACCGCACGGGCACGGATTCATGGCCCCCACCATGAGCAATCGGGCCGGGAAGGTGGCCGTGCCTCGCGCTCGGCTGACCCGGACCTCCCCCTCTTCGAGCGGCTGGCGCAACGCGTCGAGGACGGTGGTCGAGAACTCCCCCATCTCGTCGAGGAAGAGCACGCCACCGTGGGCCAGGCTGATCTCGCCGGGCCGCATCCATGCCGTGCCCCCGCCGATCATGGACACGGGCGAGGCTCCGTGGTGGGGAGCACGAAACGGGGGGCGCTCGACGAGGCCGTCGCCGGGAAGCGGGAGCCCGGCTACCGAGTGGATACGGCTGACCTCGAGGCCGGTCGGCCGGTCCAGATCGGGCAGGAGACCGGGCAGGCGCATGGCCAGCATGGTCTTGCCTGATCCAGGCGGTCCGACCAGAAGCAGGTGGTGACCGCCGGCCGCCGCCACCTCGAGAGCGCGTCGGGCAAAGGGTTGACCGGTCACATCGGCCAGATCACCGCTGTCATCGGGGTCCCACGGTCCAGGTCCGCGGTGGGGTGCGCTCGGTGGGTGCGAACGCAACCGTGGCCACGGCCGGCGCCCGGCCAGGCATTCGACGAGGAGCCGCAAACACCCAGCGGAGCGCACATCACCGTCTGCGGCGGGTAGCCGCGCCTCGTTGGCGCTGGCCTCGGGTACCACCACGGTGTGGCCGGCGAGCGCCTCGGCCAGCACGACCATGCCGGTGATCCCGCGGAGCGATCCGTCCAGACCCAGCTCGCCGACGAAGGCCAGACCGTCGACGGCCTCTCGATCGAGCTCGCCCGAGGCGACCAGCACTCCGATGGCGATGGGGAGATCGAGACCGGCCCCTCCCTTGCGGACGCCAGAAGGAGCCAAATTGACGGTGACCCGTCGCAGCGGCCAGGTCAGTCCGCTGGAGAGCAAGGCCGCTCGGACCCGGTCGCGTGACTCACGGACGGCGGCATCGGGCAGACCGACCACGGTGAAGCCGGGCAGGCCGTTGGACACGTGAACCTCAACCGAGATGCGGGTCCCGTTCACCCCGACCAGGACGGCAGAGGGAATGGTGGCGATCATGGCGCCTCCCATCCGGACAGTCCGTTCCCGCGACACTTCGGCCGAACAGCAGAGGCCGGGGATCGGATCCCTGTGGTGGAGGGCCGAACTGGGCACGTGGTCCCAGCTGGTTGCCGGCCGCTCGAGGCACTGTCTGCACCTTACCGAGGGGGTCTGACAGGGTGAGGGGGTCTGACCGGCTCAGGGTCCAATCACGCCCTGGAACTCCGGGGCGCTACTTCTCCGCTACTTCCCGTGGAAGGTGGGGTCGCGCTTCTCGGTGAACGCCTTCAGCGCCTCCCACGTGTCCTCCGAGGCGAAGTTGACCGTCTGCGATCGCGCCTCGTCCTCCAGCGCCTGGTCCATGGAGACGGCGAATGAGTTGTTGAGCATGGTCTTGGTCATCGACAGGGCCAGCGGAGGTCCGGCGGCCAGGCGTCGGGCCCAATCATCGACGAAGGCATCGAGCTCGGCCGCCGGCACCACACGGTTGACGATCCCGAACTCGGCTGCTTCGGCGGCACTGATGATGTCGGCGAAGTAAGCCAGCTCTTTGGCCCGGTGGAGCCCGATCATGCGAGGAAGCAACCACGAGGACCCGAAGTCGACCGACAGCCCGCGTTTGGAGAAGATCTGCGAGAAGCGAGCGGTGTCGGAGGCCACCACCAGATCGCAGCCCAGGGCCAGGCTCATGCCGGCTCCGGCCGCCACCCCGCCGACCTTGGCGATGGTGGGCTTGGGGAATCGATGGAGGCGCATGGCTACGTCTCCAAGGGCCCGCATCTGGACCAGATACGGGTCACCGGACCGCCCGGCCACCTCACTGGCGGCTCCAAGATCAGCGCCCGAGCAAAACGCGTCACCGGCACCGGTCAGAACCATGACCCGATCGTTGCGATCGGTGGCAACGTCGTCGAACGTAGCCAGGAGCTCCCTCCACATCACGCCGTTGGCCGCGTTCTTGCGCGCCGGTCGGTTCATGGTCACCGTGACGACGCCCTCAGAGCGGTCCACGATCAGGGTCTCGAGCTCGGTCGACATGGAGGTACACCCTATCGGCGGTCGAAATCGGCGTCGTCAGCGGCATTTCCTCGCGGCGACCAGGCCCTTCAGATGTGCAAACAGGCCTCTCAGAACGCCTCTTCGATCACGTCGATCTTCCCGGCGGTGATGGAGACGACGTCGAAACGAACGTCCACCAGCGAGCGACCCGAGGCCGGGGTCAGCTCGGACAACCAGCGCCGAGCCAGCTGCCGGATGCGGCGCTGCTTGGCCGGGAGCACCGCTTCCGCTCCTGTCCCGAACCGATCGGTCGTCCTGGTCTTCACCTCGCAGAACACCACCGTCCGTCCGCGGCGGACAATGAGGTCGATCTCCCCTTCACGCCGGCGCCAGTTCCGCTCGAGCACCTCGTAGCCCTCGGCCTCGTACCATTGCGCAGCCAGAGCCTCACCCTCGGAGCCGAGGGCCCTGCGGGGGTCCGGGCGCCGCTCGGCGCCCGGGGTCACAGCTCCTTCTCGGGGAGCCGTTCGATATTGACGTCCCGGAAGGTCAGAATGCGCACCGAGGGCACGAATCGGGCCGGCCGGTACATATCCCATACCCAGGCGTCGTTCAGGGTGACCTCGACGCACGCGGGGTTGGTGCCGTCCTTCACCGAGACGTCCACCTCATTGGCCAGATAGAAACGGCGCTCGGTCTCGACTACGTAGGAGAACAGGGGCAGAACGGCACGGTACTCCTGGACCAGCGCGAGCTCGATCTCCGATTCGTATCGTTCGAGATCCTCTTCGCTCATGGGAGCGAACTCATCTCAGCGTGCTCATCACAGCGTGCTCATCGGGCCACAGCCATCGCCACAGCACAGTACCTCGCAGAGGAGGAAGGATCCCGATCAGGGACGGACAGTGCGGCGCTCCTTGATCTTGGCCGACTTGCCGTGACGTTCCCGCAGGTAATAGAGCTTCGCCCGGCGGACATCGCCCAGCGATACCACCTCGGTCTTGGCGATGATCGGCGAGTGCACCGGAAATGTGCGCTCGACGCCGACGCCGAAGCTCACCTTTCTGACGGTGAACGTCTCCCGGACCCCGGTGCCCTGTCGACGAATGACAGCTCCCTGGAATACCTGGACACGCTCTCGAGTGCCTTCCACCACCCGCACGTGGACCTTCACCGAGTCGCCGGGGCGGAAATCGGGAATGTCGTCGCGCAGACTGTCGCGGTCGATGATGTCGGTCGGGTTCATGGGGCGCGTTTCTCCACGGATAGCTGTGCGTCACCGCCTGCCGGGACCCCGGACAGCGCCGCCTGCGCGGAGTTGACCTGGGCATTCTGGCGAAACCGGCTGGTGCCGGCCCCGACAAGACTCACCAATCGTAGCCGTGTTCGGCGAGGAGCCGCGCCTCGTCGTGTTCGACCAGGAGCTTGATCTCGTCAGGCGACAGTCCGCCCCGGGCGGCGATCAGGTCGGGGCGCCGGGCCAGGGTCCTGGCCAGGGCATTCGCCAGCCGCCAGCGCCGGACTCGCCCATGGTCTCCAGACCTGAGTACGGCGGGAACCTCCCAACCCCGGAATTCGGCCGGCCGGGTGTAGTGCGGGTACTCGAGGAGTCCATCGGTGAAGCTCTCCTCCCCCGCCGACTCGTCGTTCCCGAGCACGCCAGGCAGGAGACGGGCAACCGCCTCCACCACGATCAGGGCCGCCAGCTCCCCGCCGGCCAGGACGAAGTCCCCCACCGAGATCTCGTCGTCGACCAGGTGGTCGGCCACCCGCTGGTCCACGCCCTCGTAGCGGCCGCACAGCAGCGAGAAGCCCTCCGGGGCCTCAGCCAACTCGGTGGCCACGGCCTGGTCGAAGCGGCGGCCCGACGGAGTCAGCAGGACCAGGGGCCGGGGTAGGCCCTCGGGGCTCGATGCCACCGACTCCACGCAACCGAACACCGGTCCCGGGGCGAGGACCATCCCTGCTCCCCCGCCGAAAGGCGAGTCGTCCACCGACCGGCGGGGGTCCTGGGCTGCCGACCGGAGATCGTGAACCCGCAGATCGAGGTCGCCCTGCGCCCGAGCCCGGCCCAATATGGACGCGCCGGCATAGTCGTCGATGATCTCGGGGAAGATGGTGAAGACGTCGATACGCATGGATCCGGCCTGGAATCAGTCGAGGTCGAAGAGACCGTCGGGCGCATCGACGGTCACCCGCACGCCCGGTTCGTTGGCTACCACGAATCGCAGGGGCACGAGGGCGCCGCTCGACAGCACCAGGAGATCGCTGGCCGGATTGGCCTGGACGCTCTCGACCGTGCCGAGCACCGTGCCGTCGGTGTCCACTGCCTCCGACCCGACCAGGTCGTGAACCCACAGCACATCGGGATCGTCGAGCGGGGGAGCGAACAGCTCGGTTCCTCGCAGGGCCTCGGCGGCGTCGATGCCGTTGCAACCCTCGAACTGCACGATCCAGCGGCCCTGGTGCGCAGTGGACCGCACCACCTGGAACTCGGTTCCCTCCTCGGAGGCCAGGATCGAGCCGGGGGCTACCCGTTCATCCCGGTTGGTGGAGAGGGCAACGATCACATCGCCTCGAAGTGCATGGGGCTTGACGATGGTGCCCACGTGCAGCAGCGGCGAAGCGGAGGCGCCCCGGTCGTGATCGGCGGGCGTTCCGGACGTGCCCGTCTCGGACAGGAGGGGGATGGCCTCAGTCGTCGACGATGTCGACGTTCGTCTGAATGCCGTCCCGGGCGCCGGCCGCAGCCACCAGGGTGCGGATGGCCTGGGCCACGCGTCCGCGACGACCGATGACCCGGCCCATGTCATCGGGGGCGACGTGGATGCGGAAGCGAACGGCGCCATCGCGCTCCTCGGTGTTGATGACCACCGAATCAGGCTCAGAGGCAATGGAGTTGACCAGGTAGGTCACCACGGCCAGCGGAGTGCCGCCGGAAACGCGGTTGCCGGCGTTGTCATCGCTGTAGTTGTTGTCGGCTCGGTTGCCGTCATCGGCGTCGTTGCCGTCATCGGCCTGATTGACGTCGTCGGCCGAGTCGACCGCGAGGTCGTCTGTCACCTTGCTGCCTTGAGCGCGTCGAATTCGTCGAGCGCACCCGACTTCTTGAGAAGCTTGCCCACCCGCTCAGTCGGTTGTGCGCCCTGGGACAACCACTTGACTGCCTTGGCGTTGTCGATCTCGAAGACCGCGTCTGGCTCGGCCAGCGAGCGCCCACGAGGTGCGTAGGTGCCCACGATCTCGATGAAGCGTCCGTTGCGAGGCGAGCGGCTGTCCGCCGCTACCAACCGGTACGTCGGCTGCTTCTTTTTCCCGATCCGCACAAGGCGGAGCTTTACTGCCACGGTGAACTCCTCTGCGTTCTAACGAGTGCGCCAGACATTCTCGCACCAACCGAGGGGGTCCCGTGCAAAGCCCCCCTGGCCCCTGCCTGAGGAGGGCCCTCGAAGTGGCTGGACAGGGGCTCGAAGTGCCCGGACAGCGGCTCGAGGCGCCCCGACACAGGCTCGAAGTGCCCGGGCAAGTGGTCGAATGCGGACCGCTCAGCGGGACTTGGGGGTGACACGACCCCCACCTTTGCCCTTCTTGCCTTTGCCGCCCTTGTGCTTCGACGAGCCTCTGGATCCACCGCCGCCCGAAGATCCGGCTCCAGCTCCGGCGAAACCACCAGCGCCCAGGCCTGCGGGGGCTCCGGCCTCGCCCAGGCCACCGGGTGCGCCCAGGCCACCGGGTGCGCCCAGTGATCCGGCCATGTCCTCAAGGCCGGCCATACCGCCTGGAGGCATCTTCCCGCCGCGGCCGAAGAGGCCACCCAGGGCACCGCCCATGCCTCCCATGCCTCCCTTGCCCATGCCCTTCATCATTTTCTGCATCTCTTTGAACTGCTTCAAGAGTGCGTTCACGTCGGCCGTGGCCGTGCCGCTGCCATTGGCGATCCGCAGCCGCCGTGATCCGTCGATGGTCGACGGGTCGATTCGCTCCGACGGGGTCATCGAGCGAATGATCGCCTCCACCTGGGCGATCTGGCCGTCATCAATGGCAGACGATGCCTGCTTCAGGTCCTTGGGCACCCCCGGAAGCATCGACAGCATCCCGGAGAAGGACCCCATCTTCTTCACCTGCTGGAGCTGCTCCAGGAAGTCCTCCAGGGTGAACCGGCCCTCGATCATGGCCGACGCGGCCTTTTCCGCCACCCCCTGGTCGAAGGTCCGCTCCGCCTGCTCGATGAGAGTCAGGACATCGCCCATCCCGAGGATCCGGTCGGCCATGCGATCCGGGTGGAACAGATCGAAGTCATCGAGCTTCTCACCGGTGGAGGCGAAGGCGATGGGCCGTCCGACCACCTCTTTCACCGAGAGGGCGGCGCCGCCCCGAGCGTCACCATCGAGCTTGGTCAGGATGACCCCGTCGAGCGACAGGGCCTCGTGGAAGGCCACCGCGGTGGTCACAGCGTCCTGGCCGGTCATGGCGTCGATGACCAGGAATGTGTAGTGGGGCTCAGTAGCGCCGGCGATCTGGCGCACCTCTTCCATCAACGCCTCGTCGATCGAGAGCCGGCCGGCCGTGTCCACAATGAGGACATCGCGACCGAGGCGCCGGGCCTCCTCCAGGCCGGCCCGGGCGACGGCGACCGGATCGGTGGCCTCACTGAAGACGGTGACCCCGATCTGGGAGGCGAGCACCCGGAGCTGCTCGACCGCGGCCGGCCGCTGGAGGTCGGCTCCGACCAACATCGGGTTGCGGCCCTGCTGCTTGAACCAACGGGCCAGTTTGGCCGCAGCTGTCGTCTTGCCCGACCCCTGGAGACCGGCCAGCAAGACCACGGTCGGGGGCCGTCCCGCGTAGGTGACCTTGAGCGTCTCGCCCCCCAGGATCCCGGTGAGCTCCTCGTTGACGATCTTGATGACCTGCTGGCCCGGACTGAGGCTCTGAGAAGTCTCCAGGCCCACGCAGCGCTCGCGGACGGCCCTGGTGAACCCCCTGACCACGCCCAGCTCGACGTCAGCCTCGAGCAGCGCCGTCCGGATCTCCCGGAGGATCTCGTCGACGTCCTCCTCGGTCAGGCGTCCGCGGCTGCGGATGCGCGAGAGGATGCTCTCAAATCGGTCGGTCAGGCTTTCGAACATGCGACTGCCCACGCTACAGGAGCGCGGTCAGGATCCAGTTCAGGTCCGGTGGCCGATGTGGCCGGTCGGAACAGTTCCGTGGCCGGTCGGAGTAGTCCCGTGGCCGGTCGCATCAGTCCAGTGGCCGGTCGGAATAGTCCAGCGGCAGGTCGGAACGGTCCAGTGGCAGGTCGGATCAGAAGAGGGCGTCCACGAAGGCCACCGGGTCGAAGTCGACCAGGTCGGCAATGCCCTCGCCCAGCCCCACCAGCTTCACCGGAAGTCCGAGCTCGCGCTGGATAGCCACCACGATGCCGCCCTTGGCCGTGCCATCGAGCTTGGTCAACACCACCCCGGACACCTCAACTGCCTCGGTGAACACCTTGGCCTGGGCCAGACCGTTCTGACCGGTGGTGGCATCGAGGACCAGGAGCACCTCGGTCACCCGGCCCGGTGGGCGGTCCGCCACCCTGCGAATCTTCTTCAGCTCCTCGACCAGGTTGACCTTGTTGTGGAGCCGACCGGCGGTGTCGGCCAGCACCAACGTGTGGCCCTTGGCCTCGGCCCGCTGCACGGCATCGAAGACGACCGAGCTGGGGTCGCTGCCCTCGGCACCCTGGACGATGTCGGCATCGGAGCGGGAGGCCCACATGGCCAGCTGCTCACCGGCGGCGGCGCGGAATGTGTCCCCCGCGGCCAGCAGGACACGCTCGCCGGACCCGGTCAGTCGGCTTGCGACCTTGCCCACGGTCGTGGTCTTACCGACACCGTTGACGCCGACGAACAACCACACGTCGACCCGTCGGCTGTCCTCGGCGTCGGCCCGCCGGCTGCCCTCGGCGTCAGCCTGTGCCCCGGCGTCGCCTGCGACACCCTCGGCCTCGGCGTCAGCACCGCCGAGGGCGCCGTTGGCGCTGCGGGGGTCTTCGGTTGCAGTGTTACCAGCCGCCCCGGGTATGGCCAGGCTGGCATCGGCCGTGGTCAAGGCCTCGACCAGATCCGCCTTGAGCGCGTCGACCAGGTCCTCGGTCCCGGTGATGGACCCGGACTTAACCCGGGCCCGCAGGTCGTCGAGCAGCAGATCGGTAGCTCCCACGCCCACATCGGCGCGGATCAGTGCCTCTTCCAGGTCGTCCCAGGTGGAAGCGTCGATCTTGCCCGTGGACCGGATGGAGCCCAGGTACCCGGCCAGGAGCCCTCGCGCCTTGCCCAAACGACTGCGGTAGGTCGCCGGCTCGGCAACCTCGACGGGTTC
>Ga0210400_10006047_pt1 | contig 10214 bp, 8 predicted proteins | sample IncBWH26MmetaG_FD_155456 | JGI IMG/M metagenome (GOLD analysis project Ga0210400, IMG submission 155456) | Forest soil microbial communities from Barre Woods Harvard Forest LTER site, Petersham, Massachusetts, United States - Inc-BW-H-26-M | ecosystem: Environmental > Terrestrial > Soil >... | reverse complement strand
GAGGTTTGCCAGGCTCTGCCCCGCCAGCGCCAAGCCGCCCGCCAATCCCATTCCGTACAGGAACTTGCGGCGATTGAGGTAAACGTCGCGGGGGGTGATGTCCGAATATTTCAGGTCTGGACTGCGCTTCAAAAGCATGGCTTGCCTCCTACGAGATTCAACGGGCGATCATTTTGCTTCCCTGTCTCTCTAATATACGCCGATTTCGTATTTTTGGATGAGAGCAATGTGACAGGAGTCACAATGTTAGCTATGCAGAGAGGTCTTTTAGCAGAGACTCACGCAGGCGTTCTTGCTGCTCGGGCTTGAGTTTGCCGCCCGCAGAAGTGAGATAAAAAACGTCGATGGCCGTTTCGCCTTCCGTTTCGATCAGGGCGATGTCGATGTTGCAATTCTGATGCGAGAAGGCGGAGCTCATGCGATACAGCAAGCCGGGCCGGTCGGGCGTAATGATTTCCACGAGCGTGCTGTGAGCCGAGCAAGCATCGTCAAATTGAATTTGCGTCGGCGTCGCAGCGATGGCCGGCGCGTCCTTTTCGGGCCGCAGGCGCTCCTGCAACAGGCGCGCGAGATCCTGCTTTCCCGAGAGAACGTCGTGAACGATAGCCTTGAAGCGCTCCCACTCGGGTAGATTCATTTCCAGAGTCCGGAAGCGATCGGTGAAGCAAAATTTATCGACAACCGTGCCGCCCTGATTGGAGAAAGCGGCCGCCTTTCCGATATTCATTCCGCAGGCCGCCAGAGCGCCAGCCACAGTGGCGAAGAGGAATGGCCGATCGAGCGTGACCAGCGTCAGTTCATACCAATGGCGAGTGCGTTTCAGCGATAGCTGAATCGGGTCCTGGCCAAGCCGCGTGGACATTTCCAGATGCGTCAAAATCTCGTCGACCGGATGCGTGCGCAAATATCTGCGCGGCAAACCTTCAAGAAATGTCTGCAGCTTTTTTCCCGCGGCAGGGACCAGCGATCGCAAATGATTCAAGACCTCGTCATTGGCGTCCGCGTGCACGCGCTCGTCCACGCTTCGATCAAGATAGCTTACCGTGCCGGCATAAAGCTGCCAGAGATCCTCCGCTTTCCAGGCGGAAAGAGTTTCCGGACTCACGGCCTTGATGTCCGCATGGGTGAACAGGCAAAGCATCCTCAGGCGATCCGGCGTGCCAACCGTCTCTGCAAATTGCGCGATGGTGTGGGGATCGTAGATGTCTCTGCGAAGAGCCGCGCCCATGTCGAGGTGATGCTCGATTAAAAACAAAACTGTTTCGCGATCGGCAGCGGGCAGCTCCAGCCGTTCCAGGCACGCCTTGGCGATTGCGAGGCTCGCAGGGATCGGATTATCGGAAGACACGGCCTTGCCCGAATCGTGGAGCAACACCGCGAGATAGAGCAGTTCGGGCTGATCGAGTTCGCCAAGGATTGCCGAGTAGCGCTCGTCCCATTTGGCTTTGGACTGGCGCAGGTTATGCAAATTCTCAATGATCTGAAGGGTGTGCTCATCCACAGTGAAGCGATGCAAGGAATCGCGCACGGCCAGCGCATCAATGCCCGCCAATTCGGGGAGGAACATCTTGAGCAGATGCAGCGAGTGCATCGCTCGCAAGGCATCCGCCGCGTGCGACTCAGGCAGAATGTCCTGCAGGAAACGCCAAAAATCACTGCCACTGGGCAGGCGATTGGCTAGCGACGGCAGAGATTGCTCGATTTGATGTTCCACTGCGGGGCTCAGCTTGAATCCGCGTTGCGCGATCAAGCGCACCATGCGGAACAAAAGCTGCGGGTCACCGAGTTCTGATGAGTTTTCTGTTGCCTGTAGGAAAATCAATCCATCCACGACGGAAAAATCGGAATCGGAGAATCCCGTCCGCCACGTTTCCAGCTGCCGGTAAAAGAGCGACTGTGCGGCAGGCATTTCCTCCAGAAGTTGCCCGGAAATTCTGTCGATTGCGCGCGCGTGTGCGAAGTAAATTCGCATCCAGTCAGCGGAATTTGTGACGTTCGAGTCCTGAAGGCCAACTTTCTCAGCAACCGCCTCTTCCTGTGCCGCCCAGCTGAGGAGATTGTTATCCTGCCCGTTGCGGAAATGGAGGAAGCAGCGCACGGATGCGAGAAACTGGAACGCCGCATCGAGCGTGTTTTGAGTTTCGGGCGGAAGAATCGTGTCGGGCAGTTGCCAGCCCGGCTTTCCCATGTCCGAGCGGGCTCCGAGCGGAGGCTGAACGCCAACCGACATGAGCGCCAGCCAGCAGGCCAACGTGTAATCACGGTATCCGCCCGGACCATCTTTCACGTTCGGCTCCAGGTGAAACACCGTGTCGGCAAACTTGCGATGCCGCGCGCGCGTGATTTCAGCCAGGTGGCCGACGAGGACCTGCGATTCGCGCGTCATGATTTCGGGAAGCAGTTTGTCCCGCAGATTCGCGAAGAGTTCCCGATCGCCTGCAAGAAAACGGCAATCCAAAAGGGAAAGTACGGCTTCCGGATGATAAGGATCGAACTCGTCGTAGTCTGCGAGAGTCCGCGTCGTGGCATTCAATTTAAGCTGGAGATCGAGCATGTCCTGCGACAACCGCTGGACCGCCTCGCTGAATTTATTCTCGGTCTCCTGAGAGCCGAAAAGGCAAAGAAGCTCCACGTCTGAGTATGGAAATAACGAGGTCCTGCCGAAATCGCCGAGGGCGACCAGGGCGATTCCACGTGAATGTTTTTCAGGAGCAAGGAATTGTTCTGCGAGCCGAAGCACGATCGACTCGACGAGAGCCGATCGCGCACGTAAGTAACTCGAACCATCTTTGTTCGCGGAAAAATCGCGTTGCAGTCGAGAGGATTCGGCGTCGTAGAGCTCCTTCAGCTCACTGCTTAGTGGGGATTGTATGGGCATGCCCGCTTTTCTAATCTCTCCCGGAATCGCGCCGCCCAGTTTCGCGCTCACTCAAGAACATTCACTTCACAGCATGGCACGATCCTCGTTCGAGACCAATCGCTACGAAACTTCCTCGGTTATACCCTTCCTTCCGCGCCGCGGAAGGTCCAGCCCTTGATTCTCATTCTCCAGCGGAATGCGGAGGCTGGCGACCGCTCGCGAGGGACACACAATATTCAAACGTAAAACAAAAGAAACAGCCTTTTGTGAATTTCAACCTGCACCGTACAATAACAAATCTGAAGTTCCAGCGCCACACCTCAAAGGCATGTCAGCACACCTATTTCCGCGTAACTGACGCGCGTGCTAACCTCGCGCGGAGTTATTTCAATATGGTCAGCCATTCTTTCGACCAAGGAGAAGTGTAAATGCACTCCAAAATCTGGACGGATATGTTTGTTCTGGCGATTCCTCTCGCGGAAAAAATACTGCGCCCTATGGCCGTCTATTTTTTTCTGGTCATCGGACTGCGCCTCGCGGGCAAACGCGAACTCGCGCAACTGAATCCATTCGACCTCGTCGTCCTGCTGACGCTCTCGAACACAGTGCAGAACGCCATCATCGGCGACGACAACAGCATCACCGGAGGCATCATCGGCGCTTCAACGCTGCTGCTGGTCAATTATCTCGTCGTGCGGTTTCTCTACCGCCACGAAAAGCTTGACCGGTTCGTTGAGGGCGAGTCCTGCGTGCTCATTGAGAACGGGAAAGTCCTGCCGGATAAACTGTTGCAGGAAGTGTTGACGCGCCAGGAACTCGAGGCCGCGGCTCACAAGCAGGGATTTGGAGACTTGAGGGAAGTCGAAAAAGCAGTGCTCGAACCGGGCGGCACGATCTCATTCACAGCCAAAAAACCGGCTCCGGAAGAGACGCGTCACCAGGAACTTCTTCAGCGCCTCGATCAAGTGTCAAGGGAGCTTGCAAAACTACGTTTGCGCGATGCGCCACCGACTCCGTGAATTGGATTGTAGCGTCGGCTTTAGGCCGATATTGTCGATTCGAGCGGATGCCCGCCTGAAGGCGGGCGCTACATCCAAACGCCTCAGTGCAGGAGAAATCCGGTCGCCGCGACACCCAGCCCGGCAAGGCCCGACGCAATTCCCAAATACCAGTAAAATCGTTTGCGCGACAGCAATGCGAGAGACGAAATCACCAGGGCAATTTCCAGAAATACCTCGCCCAGGTCAAAACGATTGGCCTTGCGCTGCTCAACCGCGGATTCCTTCTCAAGATCCTTCGCCTGCTCCTCGATTTCTGATTGTTCTTTCGTGTAGCGCTCCGCTTCCTTCTGATATTTTTCGCGGACCTTGTCGGCCTGCGCCTTGTCCTTGAACTCCACTAAAGACAGCAGGTCCACGCCCATCTCATAGGTGTGCCGGCGAATGTTTTTCGCCTGATAGTAGGCCCACTGATCCGTGGCACGGTTCTGAAAGAGCAATTCTTCAGTATGCGAGCGGTGTCCGAGCAGGGAAACGACGGCGACGCAGACCGCCAGAATGGCCATGGTCACCGAAATGGGCGCGAGCGAGGGATTCTCGCGGCCGTGCTCGGCATTTTCCTGCAACTCGCTGAGTTCGTCCGGCATGAAGGTCACTCCTAATGAAATGAGCTTTCTGATTTAAACAATTTTTCTGTAATCAGGACGTACTTTTACAAAGACTCCGTGGCGCTCACGAGGCTCTCGCGAAAGGCTGCGATGGTTCGATCGATATCCGCATCCGAATGCGCTGCGGATACAAACAGCGCTTCAAATTGCGATGGCGCGAGAAAAATGCCGCGTTCGAGCATGGCGCGAAAGAACGAAGCAAAGCGCCCGGTATCGCATTTTTTCGCTCCGGCATAGTCGCGCACGGGCTCGCCTGAAAAGAAAAGCGTGAGCAGCGACCCTACGCGCGCCGCTGTAGCGGCCGCGGCCGACTCCCGCAGCACCGCCGCAATTCCATCGCCAAGCCGCTTCGCACGCCCATCCAGTGCTTCGTAAAATCCGGGCGCGCTTAGCAAATCAAGCGTAGCAATTCCAGCACTCATGGCCAGGGGATTTCCGGATAGCGTGCCTGCCTGATACACGGGACCCAGCGGCGCGACGCGATCCATCAGATCGCGCCGCCCTCCATACGCGGCGACCGGCAGTCCGCCGCCAATGATTTTCCCCAACGTGGTTAGATCCGGAACGATGTTGTATACGGTCTGCGCCCCACCGTAGCAAATCCGGAATCCGGTAATCACTTCGTCGAAAATCAGCAGAGCGCCGTGCCGAGTCGTCAGATCGCGAAGATTCTGCAGAAAGCCTGGTATGGGAGGAACGACGCCCATGTTGGCCGCAACGGGCTCGACAATCACGGCGGCGATTTTGTCCTGGTGCTGATTGAAAAGATTTTCTACGGCCACGGCATCGTTGTAAGGAGCGTTGAGTGTCAGCGCCGCGAGAGCCTGCGGCACTCCGGGACACGCGGCAATTCCCAGCGTCGCGAGGCCGGACCCGGCCTCGGATAGAAAACTGTCCGAGTGGCCGTGGTAGCAGCCCTCAAATTTAATAATGAGGTCGCGGCCGGTGGCGGCGCGCGCGAGGCGCACCGCGCTCATCGTCGCTTCAGTACCGGAACTGACGAACCTCACCTTCTCGCAAGAAGGAAGCGCCGCCCTGATCTTCGACGCAAGCTCGACTTCCAGTTCGGTGGGCATGCCGTAGCTCGTGCCCCGGCGTGCTTGCGCCGCGATGACTTCGACAACTTTCGGATGCGCGTGCCCCAGAATCAGCGCACCCCACGAACAAACGTAATCAATGTATTCATTTCCGTCGGCATCCCACAAGCGGGCGCCTGCCGCGCGATCCACAACGATGGGTTCTCCGCCGACGGCGCGAAATGCACGCACGGGACTATTTACGCCGCCGACAAGAACGTCCGTCGCGCGACGAAAGATTTCTTCAGAGTGGGGGCGCTCCCCTTTAACCTGTTTTAGTCTGGTCATCTGTATTTATAGGTCGGTGCGCAAAATCAACAGGCTTTCAGCCAACGCGCCAGATCTTTTGCGTGATAGGTGAGCACGATGCTCGCGCCGGCGCGATGAATCCCGGTCATAATCTCGAGCACGATCCGTTTTTCGTCGATCCATCCATTTGCAGCGGCCGCTTTCACCATCGCAAATTCCCCGCTCACGTTGTACGCGCCAATGGGAATGTCGAACGTCTCCCGGACGCGATGAATGATGTCCAGATAAGCGAGCGCGGGCTTCACCATGATCATGTCAGCGCCTTCGGCTAGATCGAGCTCGACTTCACGAATCGCTTCGCGCGCGTTCGAAGGATCCATCTGGTAGCCGCGCCGGTCGCCAAATTGCGGGGTTGACTCTGCCGCCTCGCGGAACGGTCCATAGAATCCTGAGCTGTATTTAGCCGCGTAGCTCATGATGGCGAGGTCCTGGAAGCCTGCGCTGTCGAGCGCCTTACGAATCGCCCCGACACGCCCATCCATCATATCGGACGGCGCAATAATATCCGCTCCTGCCCGCGCGTGCGACAACGATTCCATTGCGAGCAACTCCAGCGTGGGGTCATTTTTTACTTCGCCATTTTCGACGATGCCGCAATGTCCGTGGTCGGTGTACTCGCACAAGCAGACATCCGTCATCACCAGCAGGTTCAAGTTGGCCTTGCGAACCGCCTCGATGGCGCGCTGAACAATCCCGTCGTCCGCGTAGGCTTCAGTGCCGCGCGCATCCTTCTTCTCCGGAATGCCAAACAAAATAATTCCGGGGATGCCGAGTTGCTCGACCTCGCGGCATTCCTCGATAAATTTATCCACCGATTGCTGCGCGACGCCGGGCATCGAGCTGATGGGATTCCGTACGCCCTGCCCGGGGCAAACGAACATGGGATAGATCAAGCCATGCGTCGACAGGCGCGTCTCACGCGCCAGGGATCGGATTGCCTCGCTGCGCCGCAAGCGGCGCGGGCGAATGATTGGAAAACTCATAACAACCTCGCTTGGGACATATTGCCCGACGAGAAATAATTCACAATCGCCGAAATCATCGATTCAGCCGTCGCTGCAGGCGCTTCGATCGCCACCGGCAGCTCCGCTTTTCGCAGAGCCGCGGCGGTTACGGGGCCCACCGCAGCCAGCGCCGCTCGTGCACCAAGCCGCGCCATCACCTCGTGGCCGAGTTCCGCGCGCAGGCTCTCCACGGCAGAAGGGCTGAAGAACAATACAACATCCACGCGCGCATCGCGAACCGCGTCGAGAACTCCCGGCTCGGTTGGACCGACCCCGCCGGTGTGATAAACAATCGTCTCGGTCACTTCGGCGCCGACGTTCTCAAGCGCTTCCGGCAGATCGCGTCTCGCGCGGTCACTGCGGGGCAACAGGATTTTTTTTCCCTGCAGCGATGCGCTCAACTCGCGCACGAGAGCAACTCCATGAAATTCCTGCGCCACATAATCTACAGTAAATCCTCTTTTGGCAGCCGCGCGAGCCGTAGCAGGTCCAACAGCGGCACAGCGCGGCGTGCCACCCGCACACACATCGCGATTCAGTTTACGGCAGCGGTCCGCAAAATAAAGAACTGCGTTGGCGCTCGTAAAGAAAACCCAGTCAAAATTTTCAAGAGAATCAATAACTTGATCGAGCTGGCTCGTATCCGACGGACCAAAAAAACTTACCGCGGGAAGCAGCAGGACCTTTGCGCCAAGGATTTCCAGCCGTTCTTTCATCTCGCCTGATTGTTCCAGGGCGCGCGTAATCACGATGCATTTACCATCGAGTGGTTTTTCCGCGCTCATGCACGTGTTCCGCGGCCCTCGCGCGCAAGCAGCACGGCTGCTCCCTGTTCGAGCAATTTAGCCGCAACTGTTTCGCCGAGCCTCACGGCCTCATTCATCGCGCCCCAGCTTTTCTCCTTCAGCCGTTGTCTGCCATCCGGAGAAAGCACTACAACTTCGAGCACCAGCTTTCCATGCTCCACACGTCCCCACGCGCCGATGGAAACCTGGCAACCACCTTCGAGGCTCGCCAGAGCAGCGCGCTCCGCTTCCACTGCGCTGCGTGTCTCCGCATCATTCAGTTGAGAAAGGATTTTCAGTACTTCGCCATTGTCGGAACGCGATTCGATTCCGATCGCTCCCTGTCCCGCGGCCGGCAAGCACACATCGGCCGGCAGCACTTCAGTGATGTTCGCGCTCAGGCCCAGGCGGTCCAGGCCGGCCTTGGCCAGGACGATGGCATCGTAATCTCCACGCTTTAATTTTCCGATTCGTGTGTCCACGTTTCCGCGAATATCGAGGAATTGCAAATCGCTTCGCACGTAAAGCAGCTGAGCCTTGCGGCGCAAGCTGCTCGTGCCGACTCGCGTTCCCGGAGGAAGCTGCGCGAGGGACGCGCCGCTTGTCGAAAGCAGCGCATCGCGCACGTCGTGCCGTTTGCAGATCGCGGCAATCGTCAGGCGATCGGGAATCTCCGTGGGCACATCCTTCATGCTGTGCACGGCCAGGTCTACGCGGTGCTCCAAAAGGGCGTCTTCCAGTTCTTTGATAAAAACGCCCTTCGTTCCCATCTCTCCAAAACTTTTCTGTTGGAATTTGTCGCCGGAGGTCTTGACGATTACGAGCTCTGATTCGACTCCGCTGACGGTGCGGAGAGTTTCGCTGATGCTTCTCGCTTGCCAGAGGGCCAGCGCGCTGCCGCGAGTGCCGATTCGCAGAGGCTTCAAGGCTTCTCCCGATCGAGGTGAAAAAAATCGCGCAAGGCTTCGAGATTTTGCAGCTTGCGGCGCAAATCGGGGATACCCCGCAGGCGTTCCGCGGGGTTGAGCACCACGCGGTCGACAAATTCCTCGAGTAAAACCGCGACTTGCGCGCGATCCTTCTCGTCAAGACTCGACATCGACGCCAGGCGCTCGCGCAGGAACGCCTCGCGCTCGGCAGCAAGTTTCGCGCGAAGATCTCCCAGCACCGCGCCCGCTGCAACTCCGGCCTGCCAGTGCATGAATTTCTCGATTTGTTCGTCGATGATGGCCTCGGCTCGAGGAATTTCCGCCTCGCGCGCTTTTTTGTTTTGCTCGACGATCTCCGTCAGGTCGTCGATGTTGTACAAATAAGTGTTATAGAGATCGGCCACGCCAGGCGCGATGTTGCGCGGCACGCCGAGGTCGATCATGAGCAAGGAACGATTGCCTCGGCGAGCCATGGCGCGCTCGATCACCGCGCGCGTCAAAATCGGTTCCGCGCTCGACACGGACGTTACGATCAGGTCTGGCCATTCCAGCGCTGCGGTCAGGTTTTCCCAGGGAACAACATCGCCGCCAAATCGCGCTGCCAGATCCACGGCGTGCTCGGGCGTACGATTCACCACGCGCAACTGCTTGATTCCGCGATCGCAGAGGTGCCGCACGACCACCTCGCTCGTTGCGCCTGCCCCGATGATTAAAGCGCGATGGCTATCCATCCGCCCGAAAATGCGCTCGGCCAGTTTCACTCCAGCGAACGCCACGGAAACCGGCCGCGTGCCGATCTCCGTCTCGTTGCGCACACGCTTGCCAACTTCGAGCGCGCCCTGAAACATGCGGTTCAGCACCGGGCCGGTAGCGCCGTGATCGAGCGCGATGCGGTAGGCTTCGCGCACTTGTCCCAGGATTTCCGCTTCGCCGAGCAGCATGGAGTCGAGTCCAGCAGCGACGCGAAACAAATGGTTCACGGCATTGCGATCGCGATGGCGATACAGCGAACTATTCAGTTCGGCGGCAGGCAGTTGGTGAAACGACGCGAGGAACAGCTCAATAGCTCCGCTGCTGTCCGCAGCCAGGTCGCGGGGAACGCCGTAAAGTTCGCTGCGATTGCAGGTGGAAAGCACCAGCGTTTCTTCCAGAATGCCGCGCGAACGGAGCTGGTCGGCGGCCTCGCACGCCTGCTGGACGCTGAAAACCACGCGCTCGCGCAGCTCGACCGTAGCCGTGCGGTGATTGAGTCCGATGAGAACGATTTCCATTCAGCCGACGCCCACGCGATTTCGCGGTTCTTTGCGCTCACATTCAATCAAAAGTAACGGTGAAAATGCGAAAGATACCGATTCACGATACTGTAACTGAAAATTACAAACATAAAATTAAAGATGCACAGGGCCGAGGCGCGCGCCCCGCGCCACGCGGGCGTCTGCGCCAGGAATGTGTAACCGACATAGAACGCTAGAATCAAAATCGTGATCACAGCTTTTGGATCGCCGTCCCAATACCGTCCCTGCAGCCGGTGCGCCCAGATAAATCCTGCCGTCATCCCGGCCACGAGCGACCCACACCCAATCAG
>Ga0210400_10006046_pt1 | contig 10214 bp, 9 predicted proteins | sample IncBWH26MmetaG_FD_155456 | JGI IMG/M metagenome (GOLD analysis project Ga0210400, IMG submission 155456) | Forest soil microbial communities from Barre Woods Harvard Forest LTER site, Petersham, Massachusetts, United States - Inc-BW-H-26-M | ecosystem: Environmental > Terrestrial > Soil >... | reverse complement strand
ATTCATTGCTTCAGATGAGCTGAATCCGCAGAAATCAAGGATCCTGCTTTCGCTAGCGCTGTTGAACAACCATCAGCCGGCGCAGGTTCAAGAGCTCTTCAGAACATATTGATCGAGGCGTGCACGGACATGTTGACCCCGAACATGAAGGCGACCCAAGCTAAGGGGCTTCTGGCTTTTTTACCCCTGTAGGTTTACCTCCTACTGAACATGTCTACCTTTCCTGGACACACTCCTCCGCCAAAATGCTGTCGCGGTCGAAGGGACTACCGGCGGCAGTAAGTTCCTTAGCTGCGCGCGCTCTCCGCTCCACGAGGTCAGTGCCGCGCCTCAAAGATCATTAGCGCGAGTTTTTCGTCTGGCTTAGCTGCACCCGAAAGCTCAACGTAAAGTCGGTTAAGTTCAGGGACAAATAAACCAGTCTTGCCTTGGAAGCCTGTAGGAACTTCTGCGATGTGCTCGTAATGGTCAGGGTCCTGCTGTTGAAATACGCTAGTCGTGCGGTCTCCGGTAACGTAAATTCGCTTATGCACGGCATCATAGAACATATCGTCATTGACGCCAACACAAGGAAGGTTGGCCACAACACTGCCCGTATCCGTATTGAAAGCTATGAATCTCGGCGGCTTACGGCAAGCGACGAAGACACGATGATTCGTTTCATCGAGCGCCAGTGCATCCTGGACACTAGCTTCCGGCACCGGCCATCGTGCGACTACTTGACGCGTCTGCAGGTCCACTACTCCAACCTCATTGGTTGTCGCGAGATTGATAAAAAGCTTTTTATCCGAATGTCTAATCTCCATCGCCTGCGCGACCTTGCCCGGAAGGGTGATCTCCCCGATGAGCTTGAAAGTTCTTGTGTCAATAATGTTGAGTAAATTGTGATCTGCGCCAAGCTCAGAGCTGCGAGACTCCACGTAGCAATATTGGGTGCTCGGGTCAAACACCGCATTGTCCGCACCTGGCGGAAGCTTCATGGTATCGATAATTTCATACGTATTTCCGTTCACCAATTTGCACATCCCGAACCCGGCTCCGCCTACGGTCACGATCAACTGGTTCGATTCGGGTAAATAAACAATTGCGTGTGGCTGCTCAAAACCAGAGATGCTGCGGAGATGTTCGCCAGTGCGGAGATTAAATACCTCAACTGTCTTGTGATCCTCGGCGGCAAGGAATAAGCGATTACCTTTAACGTCGGATTCAAAATGATCGAAATCGCAGCCTTCAAACCCCGGCATAGGGAGGCTCCGGATCAAGCGTAGAGGGGGCTTCGCTTGGGCCACCAATCTGAACGCAGCTCCGAGAAAGGCGAACCCAGCTCCGATGAACGCTTTTGTCCCGAATTCACGACGTGAGAGATTTTTCATTTTTTTACTCCGCCTATGTCTAGAGAATCTGAATCCGCCTACCACGCTATCTTTAGCGCGAATTGGATCTCCCTAGACGTTGTTGTAGTCGAAGTTAATAGTCCCGCGGCGCCAGTGTCCGACCCGGTAGAATCAAATATGTCGGTATTGTCCGGGGTCACAGGAGGGGCAAAGTTCGGACGGTTCAGGACATTGAAGAACTCGGCCCGAAACTGTACATTGAAGCTCTCCGAAATCTTCTTCACCGGGAAGTTCTTGAATATAGAGAAGTCGAAGTTTGATGTTCCTGGCCCGATGAGTATGTTGCGGCCGGCGTTGCCCAGGAGATTGAAGCATTCGAGTGAGCCGGAGGGTAAAGGGCCACCCACACTGGGTGGCGCGGGGTCGCAGTTCGGCGTCCAAAAAGTTGCGCTCGGGGCAGTTGGGACCACGAAGCATTGAGTATTGATGTAGTTATCGGGATTTCCAGGATTGGTCAATGTTCCACAGCCGGACGGGGTCAAACGATTTGGAAAAGCCCACGGATCGCTGTTGCGCTGAGCCAACGGGTCACCGTCTGTACCGAAGGTAGCCGTGAACGGGACTCCATCGCTTGCGGTATAGATGCCCCCTAATTCCCACCCATTCAGTACCCAAGCGGCAGGCCCTGGAATTGACTTCGGAGCAGGCACATCCCATACGACGTTGATCACCAGCGTCCGGCCAATGTTGAAGTCCGATAGACCACGGGATAATTTCTGGTCAAACCAGTGCAAGCTGGAAATCGAATTCGAGAACGTATCTCCATACGCGGTCGCAGAGTTGCTGTCAATGCTCTTACCCCAAGTAAAAGAACTTTGCGCCTGCAAGCCGTAACTCATCTTTTTGTGCACTCCGACTTGCAAAGCGTGATAGAACGAATTCCCCGACCACGTTATGGAATCAATCTTACCAAAGTTCTTGTTGAGTCTTGGAGGCGGGTTGCATAGGTTTGGGTCATCACCAGGAATTGCATTCGGATCGGTTTGAATACAATTGTGTGTCGGATCCCACGCGTTTCCGACAACGTCAACCTTCGGATATAGGTAGCCAGCGGAAGTCAGCGTTGGGATCACAAAATTGGCATCGTCGACCTTGAACGGCTGGTGCACACCGCGCGTACCAATGTAACCAACCATTACGGCAACGCTCGGCGTCAACTGCTGCTGAACGTTAAGGTTCCATTGCATCACATAGTTTCGATGGGGGTGCGGTTCAATATAGGTTCCATTCGCCGCTGTTGGGCCTAGTTTTGAGAACGCGCCTGTGAAGAACGAACCCTTACCCGGGCTGCTCACACTCCCGAACTGGTTGAACGGAGCGGCGTTACCAAGGTGGAACTCATATTCGAGAGGCAGAGCGTCAAATGTTCCGAACCCACCCCGCACCGCTGTCTTTCCAGTGCCGAACGGGTCCCACGCAAATCCGATGCGCGGCTCAAAATTGTGAAGGGTGGGATTGGAGTACACAGGACCACCTATATGAGACGCCGTATCTGTGATGTTAGTGAGCAGGGAAATCCTGTTCTGAGCCTCCGTGGGTACTGTAACCATCTCATAACGCAAACCTAGGTTCAGAGTTAGGTTTGAACGCCAGCGCCAATCATCTTGCACATAGGTGCCAAACAAGGTCTGGCGAAGTCCTGTTGGGTGCAGCGTTTGAGGAAAGCCCGAATCGAACCGCTGTGGTTGATTCGTTAGAAAATCGGCCCTTGAGGCAAAACTGAACAGCCCAGTGGAATCAGAATACGTTATACCATTCGTTTGCATTCGCTCCACGGCGACGCCGAACTTTAGGGAATGGGTCCCATGAGTAAGAAAGGCGTCATCATAGGCCTGGTATGAATTCCAACGCCAAATGGCGCTCGGTTTGCCGCCCAATCCCCCAGTAAATGGCGAAACGCCTGGCATCTGCACCTGGGTCGCGTTTTGCCCGGGAGTTCCACCCAGAGATTTCATGGCAGCCAACGAATTAATTGCTTGAACGCTCGTATCGTTGTCCGCTCGGTCCCGGTTAAAGCCGACTCTGACGGAATTGACTATTGAGGAATTTATAGTGTGGCTTTCCTCCACGGCCACAGTCTGTCTTCTCGTGTGAGAGCCCAGGAGCACATTATCGAGGCTATCGGGAAACGTGAAGGGGGTGTCGTCGTATAAGTAGGTAGCCGAGAGACTGTCCTTTTCGGAGAATTTTTCATCAACTCGGGTCGTAAAAAAGTTCTCTGTGACAACTTGCCGTCCCGAGAATGTGAAGCGACCAGTATCCCCCCTGCTAAGAGTGGCCCCATTGGGCATCGGGTAAAAACCAAGATATTGCTGGGCAGCAGGATCAGCCGCCACCATACAGTGCGTGGTGTCGACCTGAGTGCAGCCGGACGGAAATTTCGACGGGTCTGAGAAGCCAAGAATTCCATTTCGCATCGCCATGGAGGGTACTGTCGATACCGAAGAGATACCCTTGGCCTGTCGCAGTCCTTCGTAGTTTCCAAAAACGAATAGCTTGTCTTTGCGAATTGGCCCTCCTGCCGAGGCCCCAAATTCATTGCGTCGGAACGTAGGAATCTGTGCCGGATCGAAGAAATTACGAGCATCGAGAGCGCTGTTGCGGAGAAACTCGTAAGCGGTTCCGTGGAATTGGTTCGTTCCTGAGCGGGTAATGGCGTTGACTACCCCGCCGGATGTCCTCCCGTACTCTGCTGAATAGTTGCTCGTCAAAACCGAGAACTCCTGGATGGCATCCACGCCCATCTCACCACCCATGACACTACCCGAAGCTCCATTGGCATAGTCATTGATGCTGACCCCATCCAGCCGATAGTTGTTCTGTTGGGGACGTGCTCCGGAAACAGTTATTTGCGACCCGAAGCCCCGGTTCCCCCGGTTGGCGCCCTGGGTAAAAGGCGATTGGGTTTGAACCGCATCAACGCCGGGCTGTAGGTTCGCCAAGTCCGTCCAGCTCCGCCCATTAAGCGGCAGCTCGCGGACCGTCGTTGAGTTAACCTCCGCACTAATGCTCGACGAGGCCAACTCAACGGTAGGCGCCTCCTCGATGACTTGAATCCGTTGTTCCGTATTGCCGACCTGCAAGGTGAGGTTCAGAACTTGTTTGGCTCCAACCGTCAGGGTGATGCCGGTCCAAGCCAGAGTCGCAAAGCCGGGGGCCGAAATAGTCACCTCGTACGGACCAGGCAGAAGGTCCGGTGCTGAGTAAAAACCATCAGCATTTGTTGTGACATTATGCGCGGCGGCCGTCGACGTGTTTGTAATTACTATTTTTGCTTGAGGAACGACTGCGCCGGATTTGTCGGACACTGTGCCGGAAAGCGTGCCTCCCACGACTTGCGCTTGCAGCGAAGCGGGCGTTGTCATGCTGAATACAGAGAAGGCCAGCAAAAAGCATCCGAGAAAGATTCTGTGTCTGTAGTGCAAAAACGCTCGACTGGACTCGATCTTCCCTTCTAGACATAGCTGTCTATGTCTTTTCATTCTGTCCCCCTTCATTGCGAAGTAGGCGGTAGCACAAGAATTTCAATACTTATATTCTTAAGAGGAATGCAAGTCAAGTCCAATGCGACGGTCGCAGTGTTCGAGACAGGCGAATCTTCTTAGTCGCTAGACGAGTTTTCTAATACTCGGGAATCTTGCTCGGGAATCTTGCTTGTTAGCGGAATGTTACGGAGTTGATTTCAAGGAAAACCTACGTGGAGGATGCTTGTGGTCGAAGGCCATGTTCACAATAAACTTGTAGCGATCTCCGCGATAGTAGATGCGAGCAAAATCCACTAGGCGGTTAGACCCGTCGTAGGCGTGTCCAACCTGATAAAGAACCGGGCTTAAGATCGGGACGTCAAGAAGTTGAGCAATTTCGGGACTTGCAAGACGAGCCTCTACAATAGTATCCATTCGTACAATTTTGGCACCGATTTCGTGCAGAACTTGCGTCATGGACGAGTGCCTGAGTTCAGTTGAACGTATGCGTGAACCGAATTCCGGGATGACATAGTTGAGAGCGTAGTTATGGGGCGTTCCCTTCTTGGATCGAAGCCGCCGAAAGAAAAAAACTTTATCCACTGAACCAAAAAGAGTCTTCAACTCCTCAGGTAAGGCGATCTTTTTACGTTCGAGAACTTGAGTTTCATCGATGGCCTGTTGAGAGACAATGGTTTCGACCGAGCCGAGCACTTTAAGCTCATTATGATCATAAACTTCGGGACGGACAAAAGTGCCAAAGCGCCGGCGACGGACAATCATTCCATCTTCTTCGAGGCACCGCAGTGCTTCGCGTACCGTGACAAGGCTCACACCGTAGCGTTTTGCAAGTTGATCTTCAGTGGGAAGGCGACCGGTCTTCGCGAATTGCCGCGTCAGGATCTCGGAGCGCAAACTCTGTTCGAGCTGATACCAAAGGGGAAGCTTACGATTCCGCATGATCGGAGTTGACAGAAGGCACTAGACGCTTTCTAGTTACGCATTCTTCAAGAGGTTCTAACACCCCCACATAGTACGCGATTAACACTAAGATTGCTAGAGATCGAAAAGCGGATACAATTCAGGGTGCAGCAATTTCATGAGCTTGGTGAAGAAAAAATTTGCCCCTGATGATCAGAGTCCTCTTGCACCACTATTAGTTCCTCCACCTGATCTCCGATAGCTCAAATGATTCGGCGGACGCCTAGCTACTAGGCTTCACCTCAAAGACTCGCACTTCAGCAGACTTGCCTTCGTGGCGCGGCGCGGCAAGATAGTACCGATTCTGTTGAGGCACTAAAATTGCCGTCTTGGCCCGGAATGAGCTAGAGACTTGTCCCACGAGGTCGTAGTGGTCAGGATCTTTCTGTTGGAATACATCGATGAAGTCGCTGCCTGTAACGTAAATCCGCTTACTTTTTGCATCATAAGCCATGTCATCGACCATGTGCCCGGTCGGAAGGCTGGCAACGATCGCACCGGAATCAGAGTTCAGAACGATCAGTTTTTCGGGATTGTTCGCAGAGATAAACAAACGACGAGCTGTTTCGTCAAACGCCATCGCAACATTGCGTTTCGACTCCTGCCCGATCGGCCAGGTTGCGATCACTGTCCTTTTTTCCCGATCAATAACCCCACCGTCAGTTGTCGTATCGAGAATGCTGATCGGACAAAACGCCCATCTTGACGCCCTTTCCGCCGTTGACGACGTACATATATTTTGTCGAAGGATCGTAGACCATTGAATCCGCGTCATCCTCGAGCTTTATAGACCCGATGCGCTTGTATGTGTCGCCCTGGTAGATCTTGACTTCTGCCGCGCCTCCGTCAATTACGAAGAGCTTCTTCAAATCATCTCGATATAACATCGAGTGAGGCCCCTCAATATCCGCAAGGATATGAATTAGTTTATTCGTCTGCAAATCAAAAACTTCGACGGCCGCATTTTTCTCGGCCGCTAGAAACAGCCGGTGGCTCGTGTGGGCGACAGCAAAGTGATCGAAATCGCCGTCGTGGAGAGCTGGCAATGGAATTGTTTGCAAGAGTACAAGAGGTGCCTTTGTCTGCCCCGCAGCCCCGATCACCGACGCAATCAACAACATGATAGCCAAGGACGTTCTTGTTAATTTACACGCACCTACCTCCTCATGCGTGCAGGAAGTACGATCACGACAGAACTGTGCTTCACATTCCTACAGGAAGCGGAATATGATCTATTCGTTTATTGACTGCCCACGATCTTAAACTTCTGCACCCGCTCGCCCACGCCCACCTCGCCGACATAGATGTTTCCCTTCGAGTCGATCGCTGTGTGGTGAAGATGGGTAAATTCTCCAACCTGATGCCCGGCGCGTCCGAAACTGGATAGAATTCGTCCGCTGACACGCTCCAGGATTTCGATTTCCTCGTCGTCTTCATTGCTGACGAACATGAATTTCTGCTTTCCATCACGAGAAAATGTCACAGATACGGCCGTGCCCCACGCACCAGGCACCACTAACCCCCACGAACCAGGCGTGTGTCCAGGTCCTGTCGTGGTGTATTGGCTTCTCTGCTCGAAAGGTATAGGGATGTTCTTCTTAAAGTTACCCATCTTGTCGAACACCTGGAGCCGATGGGCGGGGCGGTCACATGTGTACACGTTTCCATCGATGTCCACTGCCACACAAACTACTAACACCCTCCACGCGTCACCGGTTTCGTTTTCTGCGCGGTGCGGCTCCAACTGGCGTAGGAACTGCCCATTACGATCAAAGACCGCGACCCGGTGATTGCCGTCCAGATATTCGCCGTCGGAAATGTAAACGTCATCGTTTTTCGGATCGAAGGCTATGCCCGAGGGTCTAAAGAAAGCCGTATGACTTGAATTCAAAGCTTTCCCCGTCAATGTGCCATCCGACGAATCGACAACGCCCTTCTTCCCGATCTGGAGCAAGAGTTTTCCGTTGTGCGAGTACTTCTGAACAATGCCGTCCCCTACATAGGTCAACCACACGTTATTCTCGCGATCGACCATGCAGCTGTGGAAGCTGCCCAGGCCTAAGACATCTGGCTCCCCCCATGAATTAACAACATCGCCCTCGGGATCGAACTCAATCACCGGCGGTGCCTGATGCCCGGCATCCAGCTCGTTGTCAGTTAGATTGTGCCGATTTAGGACGAACACATGGTCCTGTGTGTCCACGCAAATTCCGCCGATCGACCCTGTTACCCATCTATCCGGCAGGGGCCTAGGCCAAGACGGGTCCACCTCATACTTTGGTATGTCGCCCTGTGCCTGCAGAATCTGGGGACAGACGATCTGAAGCGCCAAAGTCAACCCAGTACCAATCGCAATTATGAGGAAATACTTTCTGTTCATATTCATAGCCCCTCGCGCCAGGGCGCAGATAGCCAATTGAATGGCATGACGATGTCGACCCGGGCAAGCGCCGCCGCCGCCACCACACGAGGGAAGAGGTTCGAGCCCAACGACGGTCTTAGACCTAACCCCATAATCTCTTTTGCTAGAAGGATTCAGCCTTTTTCTGTAGTCGCGTTCTCTATAGCGATCTGCCTTGGGAGCCCGGCCAATTCTTGGATCTCCTTTGAAATGGGTGCCCATACTGCAGGATCCATACCGATGTCGCCCGTCTGCTTGAGGTTCATAAGGCCATCCCTAACTGCCTTGTAGGACCATTGTATGGGCCCGCCAACGTAGTTAACCAATTTGTAGCGCCCCTTGGACGTTCCCATGTCCTCCAATTGCTTAAGCGAGAGACCGAAACCATGCGTCCAGTTCATAGGGCCATTGATTTCTTTGGGCAGTTGTCTAATTTGCTCCAGGCTTTCGATGTGCGAAGGCATAATCATGTGGGCTCCCGCGTCGAGGGCAAGATTGGACCTGCGGACGCCCTCGGCAAAGCTGACGGTCTTAAACGAGTCTGTGCGCGCAACAATGATAAAATCCGGGTCACTTCGTGCTTGAAGAGCGTAGCGTATCTTGTCAAGCCACGGTTCGAGCTCAATTGTGTGCTCTTGGCCCACATGGTAGTGAAACCTCTTAGGATAGATCTGGTCCTCCAGATGAATGCCCGCGGCCCCCGCTTTTTCGAGCAGGTGGACCATGTGTACGACATGAGCCGGCTCGCCGAATCCAGCCCCAACATCAACTACGACTGGGATATTAACTGCATCGGCGACAGCCCGAGTGGACTCGACCATATCTGTCAGAGTGAGATTCGGTTCCATCATGCAGGTCGCATACCCAAGCGCACTACCGGGCAGGTCGAGAGCTCGAAATCCGACTTGTTCCGCAATCCGAGCGGTAAAGACATCGTAGATGCCAGGGGCAGCGATAACCCCGGGCTTGTCGATCATTTCGCGCAAGACCGTGGTCATACGTTTAGCGCTCTGAGCAGAGTTCCCTTGCGCCTGAGCAAGCGGCTCCATCGGGCCGAGCGCTAAACCACCTAAAGCCGTCATGGACACGTTTTTTCCGAAATCCCTGCGTGATAGCACATTCGTCACTTGATCCTCCAGCGGCAATTGTCCCCAGTTTCGACAGTGCCTTTTGAGATGATTCCTTATATATATGATAGGAATACATGTCAAGTTTAAAAGCAGCGATATCCAGATCGCTGCGTCAGCAGCGCGTCACATGTTCTTGAATTGTGTGAATAGCTTTCGATGTACGCCCAGCAAGCTGCAGGGGAACAAGCCGAAGTGGTTCGCAGACAAATCGGCGATCGAGAATTTGACGGCAGCATCCTCGAAATTCTTGACGGTAACTCACGATGTGGCTTGTTTCTGGGTCTCGATGAACGTGTTCGAGTCCTAATTGCGAAGTTGGCCGGACTGCCGCACTTCCCCGAGCTGCGTTCGATACGGATGGAATTCGACCGAAAAGCGCGCGGGAGATCCGCGCATGATGTCGGCGAGGACGGACTGGCAATTGAGGTGTGGTCTGAAGGACCGCTCCCGGCTTAGTGATGTCTTGGAGGTGAATCCGTGGCACGTAGAAAAACAAGCCGTCAGACCGGCCCCGCCGAGATCGCCAGCACGATTAGGGGCAGTTTCGGAAGAATTCTCGCCCATCCGGCGTTTGAAGCGTGGAAGAAAGATGCGGAGCTATCAACAGGAGACATGATCGCGCTCAACAATTCTTTCGTCTTTCGATCAGGAGTAGGCACGCGCAAGAACGAACAGTACCTTGCTGTCGCAGTGGGAAAGAGCGGCGTGCTCTTCGGGCCGCGCTGCAATCACAGGGTTCTGGAGGGCCACTCTACTCAGCTTTTGTCTTCATATGAACGGCATAACATTATGGCAAAAAGCTAGTGGAACGGGATCCACCTTCCAGCGAGGCGTGGCAGGCACT
>Ga0210400_10006045_pt1 | contig 10215 bp, 4 predicted proteins | sample IncBWH26MmetaG_FD_155456 | JGI IMG/M metagenome (GOLD analysis project Ga0210400, IMG submission 155456) | Forest soil microbial communities from Barre Woods Harvard Forest LTER site, Petersham, Massachusetts, United States - Inc-BW-H-26-M | ecosystem: Environmental > Terrestrial > Soil >... | reverse complement strand
TTTCCTGATTGGCAAAAAGATTTTTGTCGGAGTAATTCATCCCCGGAAAGGACTTCAAATTTGTTCCATAGTTTGGATCGGGATACGTCTTGTCCGTGACCAGCGCGCCCACAACCGTTGCCGGAACTTCTGCCTTGTGCCAGCCCTTGGCGTCGAAGCCGACCAAGGAAATTTGCTCGCCCACGGCCTTCACCTTGCACGACGACTGAATCTGCCAATTCTTGTGCAGATAGATCCTCGCAGGCTGGGCTTCCGTTGGACCGGCAACAATTATCGGAAGCACAAGCGAGACGAACGCCCCCTCCAACATCCAGGCCGAGAACTTCCGCGAACGCGGCATAGATCTCCTTAATGAGATTAGAAATTCAAATGGCAATGGGCCGTTGTTTCTCGTGCGAGGAAACCGGCGCACACGATATTAAACCGTTTCAATCCTTGTTGAACGTTTTTTTTAGGGTCAGAGGAGCGAACGCAGGGGGTTCACGCAAAATCAATGAAAAAATCAGCGATTCGCGGGAAACTTGAGTCGCGCTGAGGTCGCGCGGAGAACCAGCACAACTCCACCCCTGGCTCCTCCCCTCAGAAGCAACCCCTGAAATCCGTGCGCGCCACATCTGTAGTCGTCGCTGGAGTCACCTTTAACGGCTGAGGGGGAGTGCTTGCATCCGTCGAAGTCACTATTTCGGATGGCGTACATTCGGGCGCTCCCCCGCTCATCGGCACAGTGTGTCAGTTCTGGTGTCTGTTGGGTTTTCTCTTTGCTTCGCCATCGTGCACGCTGATCAAAGGCCCGCAAAGGTAACAGGCCGGCATCACTGGTGACCTGGCCACCAGAGAAATCAGCTCGAATGGCTCGGTGTCGGTAGAAGAAAAGGAAAGCTGTGGTATATAACGACATGTCACGTTTTGGGTGCTCCGAAAGAGAATGCCGGGTTCTGCTAAAACCCAGTGTTCATCAATCCTTTAGAGCGCCTTTTCTTTTTTTCGCTAGCAAAATCATGGCCGGTAATTGGTCTTCTACGGCGTTGCGATCGGTCAGTGACTCACGAAGTGAGAAAATTGTCAGTCTATGACGAGACGAGCCCTGCATAGTTCAGAACTTGATCAACGGTTGCAGCGATTTTGCGAGTTCGGTAGATTCTGGCTTAAGTCTGTCACCCAACAATCTTTCTATGGTAGCGAGCAGCTCGCTCGTTCGGATGGGTTTCGAGACATAGCCATCCATACCGGAGGCGAGGCACCTCTCCTGGTCGCTTACAAGGGCATGAGCGGTCATCGCAACGATGGGAATGTGTCCGCCAGTCAGCTTCTCTCTTTCGCGGATGGCGGCGGTCGCTTCAAAACCGTCCATCCTGGGCATCTGAATGTCCATCAGCACAAGTTCGAACCCTCCCGTGTGAAATGCTTCAACGGCAGCTTGGCCGTCCGGAGCCACGGCCACCGAATAACCGCGCTTCTCAAGGAGGCGTACCGCAAGAATCTGGTTTATCGCATTATCTTCGGCCAGCAATATACGAATACGACGCTTCTCCTCGCGCAGCGTATGACGAGTCACTAGCGGCTCTGGTTTTTTCTGTGCGCGCCCGTTTAGCGCCTGACAAATAGCATCGAGCAGTTCACCTTGACGTATGGGCTTCACCAGGTAGGCGGAGATGCCCAATTCACGACAGCGTGCGGCATCGCCCAAATGGCCAGCCGAGGTCAACATCATAATGGTGGCATTCACTAATTCGGGATCCTTGTGAATGCGCTCGGCAAGCGTGAAGCCATCCATCTCCGGCATTTGGCCGTCCAGGAGGATCACCGGAAATGGGTATCCTGCATTTTTTGCGACCTCGATTGCCTGGAGCGCGGCACGGCCTCCATCAACGGCCGTTGGCTTCATACCCCAACGGCTCAGAATTCCATGGAGAACGCGCCGATTCGTGAAATTGTCGTCGACGATCAAGGCGTGTAGATCTCGCAACTGAGCTGTCTCAAGATGACTGGGCCGCGAAGGTGAGCCTTGTTGAACAGTGAGTGAAATGAGGAAGTGGAAGGTGCTCCCTTTACCCAATTCACTTTCGACCCAAATGCGCCCATCCATCATGCCGACCAACCGGGTGCAAATTGTCAACCCGAGTCCAGTGCCACCGTACACGCGCGCCATGGAATCGTCCGCTTGGGAAAACGCTTCGAAGATTTTGCTCTGTTTGGTGGCCGGGATTCCCATCCCGGTATCCTTGATGGCGAAATGCAGGCGCACGAAATCGGGCGTTTCACTTTCCTTTTCCACGGAGACGAAGATCTCTCCGCGTTCGGTGAACTTGATGGAGTTGCCCACCAGGTTGACGATGATTTGACGGATTCGCCCCGGGTCGCCTACGAGCGCCTCTGGCACGTCGGGTTGCACCTCGTAGATGAGTTCCAGCCCTTTCTGATGTGCGCGGTAGTTCAGCGCCTTCATGGTTTCCCCCAAACTCTCTCGCATCTCGAAGGGGATCGATTCCATGTCCAGCTTGCCTGCTTCTATTTTCGAAAAATCCAGGATGTCGTTGATGATGCTGAGAAGCGACTCGGCCGAAAGCTTGACCAAGCCGAGGTTGTCGCGCTGTTCCGCAGTGAGATCAGTGTCCAAGACAAGTTCTGTCATGCCGAGAATGCCATTCATGGGCGTGCGAATTTCGTGGCTCATGTTGGCCAGAAACTCGCTCTTGGCGCGGTTGGCTGCTTGCGCTTCGAACGAAGCTTGGCGCGCTTGCGCTTCGGCGATCTGCAATTCGTTGGTGCGCTCCTGCACGAGGCGGGTAAGGAGCTGTGCCGTTTTGTTAACCCTGCGTACGCGAAGCCGGTAGATTGCCGCCAGCGCCAGCACTCCCGTCAAAGCGGTCAAGAAGTAGAACACCCAGGTTTCGTAGAAGTACGGTGTCAGCCTGAACGAAATGGCGGCGCTTTGCTCGTTCCAGACGCCATCGCTGTTCGAAGCGGCGACCCGGAACCGGTAGTCTCCCGGTTTTATTTGGTTGTAGAAGGCAGTCTGTTGCCCTGCCGCTTCGGCCCAATCCGTGTCCCATCCCTCAAGCTTGTATCGAAAACGGATTTTGCCTGTCCCTAGGAGGTCGACGGCGGAGTAGTAGAACTCTAGGTGATTCCGTTTGCCGGGCGCTAGAACAATCGATCCATTGCGCACTGTGTTTTCAAAGTGAGGCGCGGTCGCAACGCCGTTCACAACGATTGGCACACGATCTGCCACAAAGCCGTCGATCAGAACCGTTGGCTGGAACGGATCGGGTTTCAAAGAGGCTGAGTCGAGCACCGCCAGACCGCGCTGTGTTGCAAACCACTGCCGCCCATCGCGGCTCCGGATCGCAAGCGGGTGCGTGGAGGTGCTACAAGACGACGAGGGGAGGCCATCGTCGAGCCCGTAATGCACGACGTTGACAGGCGGGCCGTGCGGTCCCTTGTAGGTGTCCAATGCCGCGCGAGAGACGCGAAGAATACCGGACTCGGTTCCGAGCCACAGGTTCCCTTTCAGATCTCCGGTGATCTGCTCGACGCCGCTCAAGATCCCCGCTTCCGGGCCAAACGCCGTAATAGCACCGTTCTTTAGCCGCACCAGCCCGGCCGGGGTGCCGACCCAGAGCGTGTTCTGCTCATCTTCATAGACCACCGTCGTGGAGTCGTGCGGCATGCCCGAGCGAGCGTTGAACAGGGTCGTCTTGCCATTCTCGAAACGGGTCAGGCCGCCCCACGTGCCCACCCACACGGCTCCGCGGGAATCCTGGTACAGTTCTCGAACGGCGAGCGAGCCTAGACCATCCTCAACACCGTAGTGCGTCCAAGTGCCGTGTTGGAACACCTCCAGGCCCTGCCGCATCGTGCCCACCCAAAGGTTGCCCTCCCGATCTTCGAGCATAACTCGAACGCCGGATCTAAGGGCAACGGGCTGGTGCGGCGTTATGACCGTCCCGTTTTCCAAACGCGCCACTCCGAAACTTGTGCCGATCCACAAACTGCCACCGGCCGCCCCACACAGGGCGTTAACGTGCAAGTGCGGGAGCCCGTCCTTCATCGTGAATAGCCGCAACCGCCCGTCGGGGGTCAGCTCATTGAGGCCCTGGGGCCCGCCAATCCAGATGCTCCCCCTCGCGTCTTCGTAGACGGAGTAAATATAATTGTCGGCTAGACCTTCTTTGGAACCGAAGCCTTCAAATAGGTGCGGGCGAAATCGATGTAATTCGCCCGATCGCGTCCCAGCCCACACGTTTCCCTGTCTGTCCTCGAACAACGCCAGGACTTCCTGGGATTCTGCCAGGAGCCGTCCTGGAACGCTGCCCAGGCGAGATCCGTCGAGGGCGTTGAGCCCGCCCCCGGCCTTGGATATCCACATGCCGCCGCGGGAGTCTTCGAGTACCGTGATCGCGTTGGAGACACCGCCGATCTGGAGCGGGACGGCGCGGCCTACCACGATGCGGTAGAGCCCTACTTCGCCGGAAATCAGAGTCTCTCCGTGCCGGGTCTGCAAGATGCTTGTGACCGAGCCGCCGGGCAGGGGGATTTCCGCCAGTTTGCCACCGCTAATCCGCAACGCGCGGCCGAAACTGCCAACCCAGGTCTCGCCATCATTGCCGAAATATAGATAGCTCACCGGCCCCCGAAAGCTATCTGTATAGATGGGCCGGAAGCGGCCGCCCTCGAACACAGCCATACCGCGCTGCGTTCCAGCCCAGACGCGCCCTTGCGCGTCCACCGCGATCGAAAGCAGATGATCGTCAGGTAATCCTTCACTGCTTCCGTAATGCTTGAATGTCCCCGGGCTCAACGGGGCACCCGGCGTGTAGTGCAGCACGCCGCCAGACGCGGTTGCCGCCCACAACCCGCCAACCGTGTCCGCTGCGAGCGCTGTGATCTCGTTATCGATAATCTGAGGCACGCTGGACTTTCGGAACCAAGTGAAACTTGCGCCTCCGAAGCGCACTAGGCCATCGCCAGTGCCAAGCCACAAGTAGCCGTCAGCTGTCTGGGAAATGGCATTTACCGACGCTCCGGAAAGTCCGTCTTTCTGGTTCCAGTCGTATTGACTGAATCGATCCATGAGGTCGGGTTTGAGCACGCGAACACGCTGGCTAGACGTCCTCGGCGCGGGTTGTGGCGCACCCACGCCTGGCCAAAGTATGGCCGCCGCCGCAACGGCCAGCAGTTTCCGATTTTGGCTTTTCGCGAACGACAGGCACGCAAGAGCTCCATGCGCCACCTTTAGGGCTCGATGTAACATTGCTATGTCCTGATCATAGGGGCCAGGGCTCAGTTTCTTGCCTCCGGAATGTTGCTCGACAGTCAGCGGGCAAAGCACTCGTCGCGATTTAGGAGAAGGAAAAAAAGTATACCCAATCGCTCGGGCCGCGTCTGTCCAGATTTGGACACTTTGGGGTCGCATGTTTCCCTGGCGAGTCAGTTCTTCGAGCGGGTTCTCAGGCCTCTTTGGCCCCAGCAAAAACAAAATGTGCTAGCATTTTTGTCGCCCAGGGGAACATTAAACGTGAAGAGTAAAGTCATTCATCATCCGTAAGGATACGCCGAAAGCGAATAACGGCATGGGCTGTCCCTCCGCGCGGCAGTGGACAGCTCGCGCTAGGAAATGGGGCTAGCGCCATGCTGCTGAAACCAAATGCTGGGAAGAATCGGAAGGAACGCCAGAGTCATGCGAACCTGACACAAACTTCCCTCAAAGAGTGTGCAAACTACTTGCGAAGGGGTCAGAAAAGCATCGCAACGTGAGCTGGTGAAAGTCGCGGAGCAAATCGCAGGCAAGTCCCCGGACACAATCCACGAGAAAGCGGGCATTGCCTAACACTCGGGGGGGCTGGGCCCGCTCAGATTTCTTGCGCCGTAACTCTAGAATAATCAATGGTCCCGGAGGAGGGGGTCGAACCCACACGGTACTAAGTACCACTGGATTTTGAGTCCAGCGCGTCTGCCAGTTCCGCCACTCCGGGGGAACAATTCAAAATAGCACGCCCGCGCCCTCCACTCAAGGCATCACGTCGCTGGGTAGTGGGTAAATTCCCCATAATCCGAACGGGCACTAGGGGCAAGTCGATCTTCTTACAGAAAGCTTCTAAGGGGTTAACTGGGCTGCATTCTAACAAATAGAAATATCGCACCGCGGGTCGAGGGCCTGATAATTTGGGTCTTCTAGGGCTGCGCTTGAACTGACCCAAATGTCTCCGGCAAGAACAGTTTTTCTTACGGCTGAATGGCGAGACCTCGTGATGTTGAACTACGAAGTTGATCCCCGCTTGTTAGACAAGCATGTCCCCAGCGGTACAGTGCTCGATTCGTTCCGTGGAAAAACATACGTTAGCCTCGTGGGCTTTCGGTTTTGCTGCACCAAACTCTTTGGGTCCTTCGCCGTTCCGCTTCATTCTGATTTCGATGAGGTAAACCTTCGCTTCTACGTCCGTCGCAACGAAGGCGATGAGCACCGAAGGGGCGTTGCGTTCATCGCGGAAGTTGTACCTAAGCAGGCAGTCGCGACGGTGGCTCGCCTTCTATATGGGGAGAATTATCTATGCCTACCGATGAAGCACCAAATTTGCAACGAGGGTTCGAAAAAGACGGCTAAGTATCAATGGCAGGTCAAAAATCAGTGGTGCCAGCTGACCGCGCAAGCGATAGGCGCTCCCGAGCTTCCGCAAGAGGGAAGTCTGGAACAATTTATTACCGAGCACTACTGGGGCTATGCGACGCAACGAAGCGGAGGCTCAGTCGAATATCACGTTTCTCATGTACCTTGGCAAGTGTGGGTGAGCACTTCGGCAGGATTTGAAGGTGATGCAAGCTTGTTGTACGGCGAGGAACTGAGCCAAGTCCTTCAGGGTCATCCAAGCTCCGCATTCATTGCCGATGGCTCCGAGGTCACTGTTTTCAGAGGCTACAAACTCTCATGACGAAGCTGGACCAAGAATCGCGGACGATCCTCCCTCGTGTGGGCTGGGTGCTTTACGATGGTGGCTGCGGGTTCTGCTTTCGTTGGGTTCACTTCTGGGAAAGGATAATTGAGCGACGGGGCTTTTTTCTCAAAGATTTGCAATCGGCATGGGAAGACGGCAGCTTAAAAACATCGCAACAGAACTTGCTGGATGACATCCTCGTATTGACCCAGGATGGCAAGTTGGAATCTGGGGCCGATGCGTATCTCTTTGTGGCACGGAGAATCTGGTGGGCATGGCCATTCTACGCAATCTTTCGCCTACCCGGTTTTAATTGGATGCTTTGGCAAGGCTATCGCTGGTTCAATCGTAACCGATACCGCATCTCTCGCCACTGCCCCCTACCGCCGGGAGGCAATTCTGGCAACGCATTGAAGGACAGTGGTCGATTATCGCGCGACGCCTAGCCTTATTTCTGAGATCTTAGAACGAGAGCCTGGCGCTTAGCTGCAATTCGCGTCCTGGCGTCATCGCCATGGTGATGGTTCCGAACTGCGGGGTATTCACGAAACGGTTTGGCGTGCCCAGGTTTACCTTGTTCAGCGCGTTGAAAGCTTCGGCACGGAACTGGAAATTGGTTCTTTCGCTGATGTGGAAGGCTCGCGCGAGCGCGAAGTCCAGGGTCTGCATGGGCGGGCCATACACGGAGTTCCGGCCTGCATTGCCGTATGTAAACGCCGGGGGTGCAGCAAATGCGGCGGGATTAAACCACTCCGCTGCAGTGTGCGCGCCTGGGCCAAAGACGGGCTGGCCTGTGACGTTGGCTCGGATCGGATTCTCGCCCAGCACGGTCCCGGAGTTCGCTGTATCTCCGAAGACGGATATCGTAAAGGGCATTCCCGATTGGACCTGGTAGATGGTCGAGAAATGCCATTCTTGGGTTACGAGGCGAACCCATTCCTGGCGTCGGAAAGCGGGAATGTCGTAGACGCTGCTCAGGGCGAAGCGATGCCGGACGTCACAGCCCGGACCTTTTTCGGCGTTCAGATTCCTATTATCTTGCGGGATGGACGATTCGTCCATGGGAGAACGGAAGTCCGGCGCATTGGTCAGATCTTTGGCAAGGGTATAGTTGGCCAGAAAGCTGAGCCCGCGCGAATAACGGCGGCGCACATTCACGTAGCCCGCGTCGTACCAACTCTGCGCGGTGTTTTCCAACAAGTTGATGGTGCTTACCGGGAAAGTTTCACTCTGCACCACCGCGGTGGTGCTGCTCGGCGTCAACACCGTGCCCGGCACAAAAGTGAGCGTCTTGAAGGGGCGCCGCGGGCCAAGGGGGCCCGGTCCGGGAAGAGTGTTGTTGATCAGGTGCGCTCTTTGCAGGTGGAAACCTCGTGAGCCGATGTATCCGACTTCCAGAGACGTGTTCTGTCCGAAGCTCTTTTGCACCGAGCCGTTCCATTGCTGTACATACTGAGCGGGAGCGTGCGAATCAAAGGCTGTAAAGCTCACCGTAGTGGGCGTTAGAGTGCCCGTGCCAAGAACAGGGGTGCCGAAGTTCATGCCGGTGTTGAAGAGGGCCGCCGGAGGCGTAAAGTTATCGGCTTGCTGTGTCTCAGGAAAAACAAACGGGACGTTGTGCCGCTGGTTGCACCAGGTGTTCAGATCTACAGGCGTGAAAAAGATTCCATAGGACGCATGGAAAACGAGCCCAACACCTGGAAGACTCTTGGCAATTCCCACACGGGCCGCGAAGTTGTGTTTGTTCGCGTACATCAGCCCTCGCGGATAACCCCATTGGCCACCGATGAAAACGGAAGGAACGCCGTTATTAAAAATCAGGTTCGTGTTGGTGTTCTGTCTGTCGTAGAGAGGGCTGGTGTACTCATAACGGAGGCCGAGGTTGAGAGTCGTCGTGGGCGTCACCTGCCAACTATCTTCAGCGAACGCCGCCGTTCCCCAAGCGCGCAAATCCATTTGCGGTATGCCGGCCTGGCGTTGCTTCACGGCGGGCAGGCTAAGCAACATGCTGGCCAGTCCGGAGCCGCTGCCGTCATTGAAACCAAATTCGGTGGTGTACCCCGTAGTGTACTGATAATAGCCGCGATTCTGGAAGAATCCCCACATTGGCCAGATATACCGGTGGAATTCGCTGCCGAATTTCATGCCGTGGCGGCCGCGCTGCCACGCATAGGTATCCCGCACTTCGATCGTGGTGTCCCAGGCATGCATGGGCGTCGCGGCAAAAGTGTCACCGATTCCGGTGTATCCCTGAACGGCGAACCATGGGGAACCCCAGGCGTTCTTGCCTCCGAACCCGATTCCCTGAATGCCCAGCCCGCTAACAATATCGTTGGTTCCGTCATTCTGCGAAGAGCGGTCCATCGAAAGGCGCGAAAGTGCAAGGGAGACAGTGTTGACTCTGTTGCTGGCAAAGATATGGTTCCACGACCCCACGGCCTGCTGGGACAGATTGTTGAAGTTCACGCCAAAGCCCGGCAGGTTTTCCGTCGTGGAGGTCATGCCGCTGCTCGGGGAGAACCCATTTTCTCCGCCGGCAGAGTAGCGAGCCAGAAGAGTGTCGCCGTTCGAGAAATTATGGTCCACGCGAAACGTGCCCTGGTCCTGAGTGTGATATTCGTTGCGGACATCGAGGTAATTGTTGGAATCCGCGGCGCCTGCCATCATCATGTTCGGCTGGGGTAGATATTGCAGCAGGAAGCTTTCCAGAAGCGGATTGATCCTCCCAGACGGAATTTGATTGTTGGAAAACTGAGAACGAGTGTACGGAAAATTCGAGGGTCCGGTCGGCAGACTCGGGTTGTAATTCGGATTCTTGACCGCGGTGGTTGGGTCGTAGATTTTGACATTGCTCATGCTGAAATCACCCTTGATTTCGTCTTGCGTGGGGACGGTCAAAATCTGGGCGTCTGCCTGCGCCAGGTGCAAGCCTTCATAGTTGACAAAGAAAAAGGTTTTCTTTCCGAGGAGCGGGCCGCCGAATGAGGCGCCGAAATTGTTTTGCACCAGGTGATTGTTGCCCATGGACGCAAAGGTGCTGGCGTCCATCGCGCCGTTGCGGAGAAACTCGTAAATCGTTCCGTGGTATTGGCTGGAGCCGGAATGCGTGACGATATTGATCTGGCCGCCGCCGGCGCCTCCCATATCCGCCGTGTAGCTGCTCGTTTCCACTTGAAATTCCTTGACCGCGTCTGGAGAAGGGCTCAGGTTCTGTGTATTAAAGGTGGGATCGGTGTTTGTGGCGCCGTCTAGCAGAAAAAAGTTTGCATTCGGCCGGCTGCCA
>Ga0210400_10006044_pt1 | contig 10217 bp, 8 predicted proteins | sample IncBWH26MmetaG_FD_155456 | JGI IMG/M metagenome (GOLD analysis project Ga0210400, IMG submission 155456) | Forest soil microbial communities from Barre Woods Harvard Forest LTER site, Petersham, Massachusetts, United States - Inc-BW-H-26-M | ecosystem: Environmental > Terrestrial > Soil >... | reverse complement strand
GTCGATCCACGGCACGGTCTCGACGATCTTGGCCGCGGTGAGCATGGCCCCTTGCTCGCCGTGCATGAACTGGCTGAGCGAGGCCTTGAACATCTCGAGGCCCAGGGCGGTGAACTCCCTATCACCCCACTGGGCGATGGGCGAGCCCGGCTCAACGGCGGCGGCCCGGAACAGCTGCATGGACGGGGATCCCTGGTCGACCAGCCCCTCGGGATCGACAGCGGTATCCCAATCCAGATCGGTCAGGCTGTTCCACTGGGAACCCATGGCCTTGTTGTACAGGGTGACCAGTTGGGTCCTCGAACGCTCGTAGTCCCAGAGATAGATCCGGTCGGCATGGTCGTGGACGCGCTTGAATGTCGCCTCCGCCTCGCCCGCGGATACCGGGTTCTCGTGATCGGCCGGGGTCACTTTGGCCACGCTACCGTGAAGGCCAAGGCAAAGCATGGCGTTGTCCGACGTCGTTGCCCGCCGATCCGGCGGCGTGTTGTAATCGAGCAATGGCGCTCCCCCCGCAGTTGGCAATGGACCCTGACGAACTGGCTGCGTTCCTGGCCGGGGACCCACGGCGGCCCTGCTACGCCACCGTCAGCTCGCTGCGGCGCGACGGATCGCCCATCGGGGTGCCGCTCGGCTACCTCTACCAGGACGGCTGGATCTACTTCAGCATGAACCCGGCCACGTCGGGCACGCTCAGGATCCGACGGGATCCTCGGGTCTGCGTCACCGTCTACAACGACCGTTACCCGGTTCGCTTCGTCGTCATCACCGGAGCGGCCGAGGAGTTTCCCGACGCTGACCACGTCATCGAGCGCACCAAGTTCATGCGCAACATGGGCCATGTGGGCGACGAGATCGACCTGGACGCCTACTTCGCCCTCCATGAGGAAGGGGGCCGTGCCGTATTCCGGGTTCGGGTCGACCCCGAAGAGGTGGCCTCCATGGATGCCACCAAAGCGGCCGATCCCGAGACGGGGCAGATGCGCACTCCCGAAGAGGTCAGCCAAGCCAAGCGCTGACATGGGGCGATCAGTCGCGGGGACCCGGGGCCCTCGTGCCCGTCGACGACGGCATTCTTCGCCGGAGCGCTCATCACCTTCGTCGGCATCGACCGGCACCGATCCAGCGCCACTACCTCGAGCCGAGGTCCCTCATCGATAGGGACCCCTGTTGATGCGCCGAGCCGCCCACCGCTCAATCAAAGTCGTCTGCCTGTCACACTCCTTGGTCGCCAGGGGTCATGCCACTGAACAGCAACACCGAGTGGACGTGACAAGGAGACATGATGCAAGCACGAATCAGCAACCCGGCGATGACCGTTCCCGGCGCCTTCGAGGCCCTCCAAGCGGTCAGCACCGCGGCGGGACAGAGCGACCTGCCGCACACGACGATCGAGCTGGTCCACCTGCGGGCCAGCCAGATCAACGGCTGCGCGGTGTGCCTCGACATGCACACTCGTGGCGCCAAGAAGGCGGGCGAGACCGACGAGCGCCTGTTCACGGTGGCGGCGTGGCGGGACTCGCCCTACTTCAACGAGGCGGAGCGCGCCGCCCTGGCCCTGACCGAGGCGGTCACCCGCCTCAGCGACCGGCCCGACCCGGTGAGCGACGAGGTCTTCGACCAGGCGGCCAAGCACTACGACGAGCAGGCCCTGGCCTCATTGATCATGCACATCGCCATGATCAATGTGTGGAACCGCCTGAACGTCACCACCAAGCAGGTGGGAGGGGAGTGGACCGGCCAATACGCCTGACGTCGGGAGGGATCGCTCGGAGTCGACGCCGCGTGAGGCCGTAGCGGATCGAGTCGTGACCCGCCACAGCCTCGGCTGCCCGGGCCAACCCATGTATTGCTACTGTGCGAACGTGAACAGCCGATCGAGGCTGTGGTCTGGGCCAAGGGGGGACTTGTGACCGACGAGCGAGCGCACAGCCGACCATTACGCACCGTTCTCTTCGTGCCCGGGAGCGAGGCCGACCAGGTGGCGCGGGCCCGGTCCCACGGCGCCGACGCCGTGGTCATCGATCTCGAGGAGCCTCGGACGCCGTGCTCCGAGGCCGACCGCGAGCGGGCTCGCCACATCGTCTCGGAGTTCTTCTCCCAGCTGCCCGACGAACCGGGACCGCTCTGGTTCGTACGGGTGCAGCCCGTCGACACCGGCCAGACCCTGAAGGACCTGCGGCCGGTCATGCACGAGAAGCTGGCGGGGATACTGCTGCCGAAAGTGCTGGGGCCGCAGGACGTACACGGGGCCGAGGCCCTGCTCAACTGCATGGAGGTCGAAGCCGGCCTGCCCCTGAAGTCCAAGATCATCTACCCCATCCTGGAGACGGCCCAGGGGATCCGCCTGGCCTACGACATCGCCATGGCCTCCGAACGGGTCCTCTATATGGGCGGAGCCGTCTCCCGGTTCGGCGACATTCACCAGGCGATGGGCTTCCGGTGGTCGGCGGAGGGCCGAGAGACCCATTTTCTCCGCTCCAAGGTCCTGCTCGACGCCAAGGCGGCCGGGATCCGCTACCCCATCAGCGGCATGTGGGGCGGCGACAGCGACGATCTCGATGGCCTGCGACGATGGGCCACCGAGCTTCGCGACCTCGGCTACTACGGGATGATGATCGGCAATCCCGACCACATCCCCCTGGTGCACGAGGTCTTCTCGCCCACCGACGACGAGCTCGCCTACTGGCTCGAGCTGGACCATCTGGCCACCGAGGCCGAAGGAAGAGACACCGGTCGCATCGAACACGGCGACCCGAACCAGGGCGAGGGCTTTGTCGTGCACATTGCCCACGTGGGGTCGGCCCGGAAGAACCTGGCCTGGGCGCGCGACCTGGGCCGCATCGACTAGCGAGAGGGTGTGGAGGGACTCACCTATGACCACGACCAGGAAGCTGACCGCCGCTGATGTCCGCTCGGAGGTCGGCCACCCGATCGTGGACGCCGATGGGCACTTCATGGAGTTCATGCCGCTGGTGAACGACGAGGTACTGACCTATCTTGAAGAGGTGGGTGGGGCCACACTCCGAGACCGGTTCCGGGCTCACGCCCTGAAGGCACTGGACACCGCCGTGTTCGAAGCCGACCGATCGGTGCCCGCGGTGGTCGATGGCTGGCGCTCCATGCCCTCGTGGTGGGGGAACCCGGTGTCGGACCCCAGAGACCGGGCCACAGCCCACCTCCCCCGCTTGATGTACGACCGTCTGGACGAGCTGGGCATCGACTTCATGCTGATCTATCCCTCCTGGACCCTGGGCTTTCTCATGAGCACCGACGACGAGCTCCGCGCCCCCACCTGCCGGGCCACCAACCGGTACTTCGCCTCGTTGTTCGCCCCCTACCGTGATCGGCTGGAGCCCGCGGCCCTCATTCCCATGCAGAACCCGGATGAGGCGGTGGCCGAGATCGACTTCGCCGTACAGGAGCTGGGCTTCAAGTCGGTGGTGCTGGCCGGACACGCATTTCGGTCGGTGGGACCGGCGGACGGACCCCCGGTGGGCTCGCGTCTCGATGTCTTCGGGCTCGACAGCCCCTTTGACTACGACCCGGTGTGGGAGGCCTGCGTGCGCAACAAGGTCGCACCGGCATTCCACAGCTCCTTGCAGCAGGTGCACCCGGCCCGATCGATCACCAACTACGTGTTCAATCACGTCAACGGCATCGCCGGGGCCCACGAGGTCCTGTGCAAGGCCCTCTTTCTCGGCGGGGTGTACCGGCGGTTTCCCGAGCTGCGCATCGGCTTCCTCGAAGGAGGGGTCACCTGGGGATGTGCGCTGCTGGCCGACCTCATCGGCCACTGGGACAAGCGGGGCGGGCACGCCATCAACGATCTCGATCCTGCCAACCTCGACGTGGCCGCCGTGCTGGCCTTGGTGGAGCGCTACGGAAATGCGGCCATGACCAACAACGTGAGTGAGCTGGGAGAGCACCTGTCCCGACGGCCCGGCCGCCCCGCCATGCTCGACGAGTTCGCCGCGGCCGCGGTCACGACGGTGGAGGACATCATCGAGCCCTTCGAGACCCGCCTCTACTTCGGCTGCGAGGCCGACGATCCCTTGATCTCGTTCGGCTACCACCTCAACTTCGATGGACGCCAGGTGGCGCTGAGACCGATGCTGGGCAGCGACGTCTCCCACTGGGACGCACCGGTGATGAGCAACGTCATGGTTGAGGCCTACGAGCTGCTCGAGCGGGGATCGGTCACGCCTCAGGAGTTTGAGCAGTTCACCTTCACCAATCCGGTCCGGCTCCACGCCGGAGCCAATCCCCGGTTCTTCGAGGGGACGGTGTGCGAGAACCAGGCTCTGGCGGCCCTGTGAGCCGCATCGGAGCCGGCGTTCGACGCTTGCTCAGGTGCCCAGATAACTGGAGGTCAGCTCGTCGGCCAGATCGGCCGGCGTTCCCCGCCGCACGATCTGGCCCTGCAGCATGACGGCCACCGAATCGGCGATGGGCAGGACGGTTCGGGCGAACTGCTCGACGACCAGAATGGAAAGCCCCTGTGTCGCCAGCTCGGTCACCAGCTCGTAGAGCTGACGGACCACAATGGGAGCCAGTCCCATGGACAACTCGTCCAGCATGACCAGCTTGGGGTCGGTGCCGAAGGCCCGGGCCAGGGCCAACATCTGTTGCTCCCCTCCCGACAGGGTGCCGGCCAGCTGCTTGCGGCGCTCGCCCAACCGGGGGAACCGGGAGTAGGTCACCTCCTCCAGATGGGACATCTCCGCCCCCACCTGGGTGGCCATGAGCACGTTCTCCCGGACGGTCAGGTTGGGGAAGACCCCCCGGCCCTCGGGCACGGTGCAGATACCCCGCCGGGACAGCGCGCCGGCCGAGGTCTTGGTGACGTTCTCGCCCTCGAACCACACCTCACCCTCGTCGGGTTGGTGCACGCCGGCGCACACGTTGAGCAGCGTGCTCTTGCCGCCGCCGTTCGGTCCGAGCAGGGCGGCCACCTGGCCCGGATAGACCTGGAAGTCGACCCCGTGCAGGACCTCGATGGGCCCGTAGCCGGCGCGGAGGGACCGCACCTCGAGCAAGGGAGTTGCCGTCTCGCTCATCCCACGCCCTCCGTCGAACCCAGATAGGCATCGACGACGGCCGGATCGACCCGGATCTGCTCGGGTGGCCCCGAGGCGATGATCTCGCCGTAGTCGAGGACGTGGATCGTGGCGCACACGCCCATGACCAGGGAGACATCGTGCTCCACCAGGCAGATACCCAAGTCGCCCTCGCTGACCAGCTGGGTGAGGAGACGACCGAAGTCGGCCGTCTCGGACTCGGTCTGGCCCGAGGCGGGCTCGTCGAGCAGCAGGACACGGGGCTTGGTCATGAGGGCCCGGGCCACCTCGATGATGCGGGCTCGAGCCGTGGGCAGCTCTCCCACCTCCCGGTCAGCCACGTCCTCCAAGCCGAGCAGGCCCATGACCCGGTCGGTCTCGGCGTTCACGTTGATCCGGTAGCGGCGGCCCCAGGCGTTGCGAATGTCACCAGCCACCCGGACGTTGTCCCGGACCGAGAGCGAGGTGAACAGCTCGAGCTGCTGGTAGGAGCGCGCCAGCCCCCGGCGGGCACGGGGGGCGGGGGCGGCCTTGGTGACGTCCCGCCCGTCCAGCACCACGCGGCCCCCGTTCGGATCGAGCAGGCCACTGATCACGTTGAACAGCGTCGTCTTCCCGGCACCGTTCGGGCCGATGAGCCCGGTGACGACGCCCTGCTCCACCGACAGGGACACCCGGTCGAGGACCACGTTGCCCCCAAAGGCCATGGAGATCTCCGATGCCTCAAGGATGGCCACTGGTGGACCCCCCTTCCAATCCCATCCGCACCGACCCGGTCGTCGCCGGGGCGCGGGACGCGGCCGTCGCCGGCGCGGCCACCTGCTCCCTCGAGCTGTCGGGTGGTGACCCGGTCGGAGGCTTCGGCGGGACAAAGGCTTCGGGCATCAGGGCCTTGCCCACCAGCGGGAGGGCCAGGGCGATGATAAGGGTGGCCAGCACGAACCACCAGTTGGACATGACCTTGGTCACGACCAGCAGGTAGGCGGCCACCTCGAGCAGGATGCCACCGGCCAGGACGGGCTTCGCCCGCCACAGCGGGGCGTAGCCCTCCACGATCTGGCCGACCGATCCGCTCGGGTTGCGGCCCAGGCTGACCCCGATGGCGGCCGGGGCCACCAGCGACAGGTTGGCGATGAAGCTCCAAGGGCCGCCGTGGTGGGCGTAGATGTTCTGGAACGTGCTGGTGATGGCCTGGAACCCGACGCCGGCCAGGATGCCGCCGATCAGCGCGCCGGCGACGTTGCCGACGCCACCGACGACGGTCAGCATCACCAGCGTGAGGCTGACGAAAATGATGAACGTGTTCGGATTGACCGAGATGGAGGCGGAGGACATCAAGATCCCGCCCAGCCCGGCGATGGCCGCCGAGAACACGAAGACCGACAGCTTCAACAGGACCAGGTTCTGGCCCAGCGTGGCCGTGGCCGCCGGGCTGTCCTTCATGGCCGCCAGGCGGCGGCCGTAGGCGCTGTGGCGCAGGGCGATCAGCCCGATCCCGATCACGATGAAGACCACGGTCACCGTGGTGAGGAAGGCCTTGGGCGCGGCCAGATCGAGCGGGCCCACCTTGATCTTGGGGATGTTGAGGGTCCCGTTGGTGAAGATGGAGAAGCGGATGTGGAAGATGGGCAGGATGTGGGAGGTGATGTCGTTCAGGAGCATGTCGGAGACGAACACTCCGAAGGCCAGCGTGGCCAGGGCTAGGTAGAGCCCGCGCAACCGGAGAGCGGGGAGGGCGATGAGGCCGCCGATGACCGCGGCCGCGGCCATACCGATCAGGATGCCCCCGAGCGTCATTCGCTCGTGGAGCCCGACCCCGGACATACCCAGGTGAAAGGCGAAGATGGTGGCGATGGCGCCCAGGGACACCGGAGCCAGGTTGATCTCTCCGGCATAGCCGGTGAGCAAGGTCAGCGAGAGGGCGATGATGGCGAATGACATCCCGACGGTCAGGGCCGAGATCGCCGTGGTCGTCATGGTGACCTCGAGGAGCAGGATCACGGCCAGGAGGATGATCGACCACAGCCCGGCCGACTTCATGCTGGGGACCTTGAACCGCTCCCGGCTGCGCAGGAGGATCGCACCTCGCAGCCGGTCCTGGGGCAGGATCAAGAGGACCACGAACAGGACGATCATGGGCAGCGAGATCCGGAAGTTGGACGCCCATGTCCAGGTGGTCGGGAAGTAGGCCAGGACATAGTTACTGGCCAGGCCCAGGACGATGGCGCCGAGAAACGTGCGGGGCAGGCTGCGTAGTCGGCCGAACATGGCGGCCGCGGTGGCGGCCAGCACCAACAGGGTGAGCTGGAGGACGTCGAGCGTGCCTCCGCTGATCGGGGTGATGAGAATGCCAGCCAGGGCGGCCAGCGCCCCGCCCAGGGCCCACGAGATGCCGGCCAGGCGCCCGGGTCGACCGCCGTTCAGCTCCAGCAGGGCCGGGTTGTCGACCACGGCCCGCATGGCCACGCCGGTGCGGGTCCGCTGGAACAGGTAGCGCAGGGCTACGGCGATGGCCACGGCCGCCCCGATGGCGATGACCTCGTGGTCGGTCACGAACACACCCAGGAGTTTGAACTTGGCGTTGTAGCCGAAGAAGGGGAAGTCGTTCCGGGGCGTGGTCGGGTTCCAGATCCACTGGGCCAGGGCGACGATGCCGAGCAGGACGCTCACCGTGACCACGATCTTGGTGACCTCGGCCGTGTTTCTCAGCCCTCGCATGACGCCGACGTAGAGCAGAGCCCCGAACAGCGGGGCCAGGATGAGCAGGACCAGGATCAGGCACAGGGGTGCCGGCCAGTTCCAGCCGAAGCGGAACTGCCAGTAGCCGTAGGCGGCCAGCATGGCGATGGCGCCGTGAGCGAAGTTGAAGATGCCCGACGTCGTGTAGGTGAGCACCAGACCCGAGGCGGCGATGCCATAGACGGCACCGATCACCAACCCGGAGATCGTGTAGGAGAGGAACAGGTGCATCGCGACCCCTTTACCCTCCGGTCAGGCCGCGAGCAAGGGCCTGGCCGGAGGGTCGTCGAGCGTTAGGACTGCGGTTTGATCGTCGACGGGGTGACGTACTTGGTCGATTTGTTGTCTGCATTCAGGGTAGTCCCGAGGACGGCCGCACCCGTGTTGGGGACCACGAACTTGGACGAGCACTGGTACGTCCCCAGCTTCTTGGGCGTCACCTGCACGTAGTTGGTGTTCTGGAGACGAAGGAGCACTCCGCACTGCGGCGGCGTGTTCTTGGCCACATCGCCCGGGGCGGAGAGACCACCACCGGTCCAGGCCGTCACCTTGGCCAGGTTGTTGACCATGCATTGGCGGGTCAGCGTGGACCCGCAGGCCTTGGCCTGGGTGGCCCACAGGAGGAAGGCCGACGCCGACTGCTCGCCGAGCTGATTGCTGGGGCCGGTTGACTTCACGATGTTCAGGACCTGCTTTATGGCCGGGACCACGTTGGCCGCACTGAGCGGTGCGTAGGCGGAGCGGACGTAGAAGTTGTTGGCCAGGCCGCTCGTATTCCACTTGGCGAACTGGGGCGAGTACAGGTTGGTGTCGCCCAGCCAGATCGGGTTGTAGCCCAGCTGGTTGTCGGCCTGCAATATCCCGTAGAGCTCGGGGCTGGGCGAGACGTCGGTGTAGACGACCTGGGCGCCGCAGCTCTGGAGCTTCTGGGCGAAGGGCGTGTAGTCGGGCTCGCCGGTGTAGTTGATCTGGAACGGGCAGTTGAGGTACTTCCACCCGGTCTGCTGGAATGCCTGCTTGGCCTTGGCCATCGACACCTCCACCGGGGAGAGGTTCTCGTTGTACTCACCCGTCTTCAGCACCTTGGACGGGAACAGGGCCTTCAGCTGGTAGGCGCTGGAGACCGGGCTGAAGTTCACCGGGTTGGGCGTGGGCTGGTAGGACTCGTAGGCGTTGGCCACGTCCGATCCGACCGCGAAACCGGGCACCTGGACCAGGTTGCAACCCAGCCTGGTCTGCTCAGCCGACTGGTCGAGGGCGAAACCCTCGCCCACCAGCATGAAGTCCGTCTTGCAGGCCTGGGTCATCACGGTGTTGACATTCAGCACTGCGGCGTCGTAGTAGTCGCCCACGATTTTCCGGCCATTGATGCCACCCTGATTATTGCACCAGCTGATGAAAGCTTTGACCGCGTTCCCCATCTCCTGGTCGAGGCCGGGAGAACCCGAGTAGCCGCGGTCGTCGCCGTAGGCGATCTTGATGGTGGTGTTGGTTACTCCCTGGTCGGTGGCCCCGGTCGCTTTGCCCGGCCCACAGGGCGATGCCAACGTGCCGAACGAAGTGGTGGCCGCCGACGCCGCGGCACCGCCAGTTGCCACTGCGGTGACGGTGCCCATGGACCCGATCAATGTCAGGGCCAGTAGGGCACTTATCACCCGAGACCGTTGAAATCGTTTCATGTGTTCCCCCCTTGCTGTACCGGCGCCGGATCCAGTGACCAAACGTTAGCCAGAGGACCTGGAACGACCCCCCAGGCCCGCCGTAGCAGACACACTAGTCAGGTTGTGCCCACCGTGGGCGGCGAAACAGGCTCCACCTCACCGTCACGGTCATGAGGCCACGACCCGTGACCCTTGCCAGTTGGCCACCGGAGCCACCGGTCCTGGGGCGGACGACGGAGGACGGCAGTAAACACCTATTTACCTCTCGTCTGTCCCCGACCCGATGGTCGCCCCTTGACTTCGCGACGCAATACCGAATCAGAGACGGAACGGAGCCGAAAGGCAGGAAATCCAGAAACACCTGTCCATCTCGGCCGATCTCATTCGTCGTGTCGGTGAGGGAAGCAGCACACAGCGAGTAAGCCCGATCGCTTCGGGCGTACCGGTAGCCCTCGCTGCAATTGGCCACCAAAGGAGCGCGGCATGAGCACGACGTCAAGCAGGATCAGCCGGATCCAGCTCGTGATGATCCCGTCGACCGACCAGGACCGATCGATCTCGTTCTACGAGACCCTCGGATTCGAGAAGCGAGCCGACTTCCCCTGGGGAGAGGGCTATCGCTGGGTCGAGATCTATCCACCGAACGGTACGGCCGGGATATCCCTGGTGCCGCCGCGGCCGGGCGAGTCAACCGGCGTACAGACCGGATTCATCCTGAATACCGACGACATCGACGGTACCCACGCCTACCTGCAGG
>Ga0210400_10006043_pt1 | contig 10217 bp, 10 predicted proteins | sample IncBWH26MmetaG_FD_155456 | JGI IMG/M metagenome (GOLD analysis project Ga0210400, IMG submission 155456) | Forest soil microbial communities from Barre Woods Harvard Forest LTER site, Petersham, Massachusetts, United States - Inc-BW-H-26-M | ecosystem: Environmental > Terrestrial > Soil >... | reverse complement strand
TGTGGCGGCGCCGGTTGTCGGGGCGGCAACAGCGGTCCCCCGCCCGCGGGTAGTGGCACGCCCTCAGAGGGTGAGGGCACCACCCGCTCGTCGCGGGGGAGTATCCCCACCCGCTCGTCGTGCGGAAGCACCCTCACCTCGGGCACGTCGATGATTGACGTTTCGTCGGTGCGGCCGTCATTTTGGCCGAGCGAGCTGTCCGGGCGGACCGCCGTAACCCGATCGCTGGACACCCAGTCAACGGGTGGGCTCTCGCCGTTGCGGGCCCAATCGCTGTAAGCGCGTGCGGGGGCGGCGTCCGTCTCGAGCGTCTGCGGTTTCTCCAGCGCCCGGTGGTGCTCGAGGTCCGTGTCGAACAAGATCTCCAAGCTGGTTCGCAATGCGGCCAATTCCGCCCGCAGCGCCGCCACATCGTCGGCGGCCTGGGCACGCAGCTCGGAGGCCAGCTCGCGACGCAGCTGCGACTCCACCGTCAGCTCGTACTCGCGGCGGGCCGAGATCTCCCGATCCAGCTGCAGGTCATATACCAGCTTCAGATCGCGCACCCGGGACTGGTCCGCGTCGCTCTGCCGGCGATAGAGCACCGACACAAAGGCACCGGCGACTGCGGCCCACAGCGCCAGGATCACAGCGAGCTTGAGCAGTTCCACGCGATTCGTGAAAACCAATGCGGAACTGGCCCCGATCGCGAGGACCAGCAACGCCGTCAAGAGCACCCAACCCGGCCTGCGGCCGCCGCGCCGGACCCGGGCGCCGCGGGACAGAACGGTCATGGCCTGACTGTACCTGGGCGAGGTCAAACCGCGTGTCGCGCGACTCCGGCGATTCTCACCTGGGCTGATTTCGGACTAATTGGGTCAGCCGATCGGCTCGCCTTCCCCACCCTCGCCCTGCTCGGTGGGGTCCTGTGGAGACTTGCAGCAATGCTGCAGCCACAGGGCGGCGACCACTAAAGCCAGCGCGCTGACGGCCGCCACGACCGTGCCGGAGGTATCCTCGGCGGCGGCCCGCAGCCATGATCGGCGCGGAAGTAAATACACCAGCACCCCGACCCACCAACCCAGCACCAGCGCACCTACCCATGCCGACGCCTTGGCGATCATCACAGTGCGGGCCACCGCAAGCGGGTGCAGCCAGCCCGGCCCGTCACCGATCTCGCCGTCGCTGATCTTGGTCCGCACGTAGCGCGCCCACAGCGTCTCGGCGATGGCAACCGCGAGCAGCGACAGACCGGTCCAAATGGTGATCGGCGGGAACCATCGGTACAGCAGCACCACCAGCAGGTAGCCCAGCACCCCAGCGCCGACCACCGCGGCCGTCAGCTCACGTTTCCGGGTGGGTCCCATCAGCTTGATTTCGGTTTGAGCGCCAGCCGGGACAACCGCACCCCTTCCCGGTCGGCCGGCTCTAGCTCGGCCAGCAGCCGGGCCACCGGCTGTGGTCCCCCGCTGATCGTCAACTCAGCATCGGGGTCGATAGCCAGCCACGGGACCATCACAAAGGCCCGCAGATGGGCGAGGGGGTGCGGCAACGTCAGGTTGGGCTCGCGGGCGATCACTTCGGTACGGCCGTAACAGGCGATCAGGTCCACGTCGAGGGTGCGCGGGCCCCAGCGCTGCCCGCGAACCCGACCCGCCGCCTGCTCGAACTCCTGGGCCCGGCGCAGCCAGGCGTGCCCGTCGCAGGCCGGGTCATCGGCGATCAGCACGGCGTTAAGGAATGGTCCCTGCTTTACCTCACCCCAGGGGTCGGTCTCATACACCGGAGACACCGCAACTACCGCGTCGCCCAGCCCGTCGACGACCGACTGCAGCCGGGCCATCCGGTCGCCCAGGTTGGAGCCGATAGAGAGCACGACGCGAGTCATGGGCGGCGCCACTCTCCCCCGCAAGCGGGTGGTACCCCCACGCTCCCGGCTCGACAACTATCCAGGCCGGCATCATCGTCGTCGTCGCGGGTCATAGCACCCTGCCGGCGGGAACCACGGAACCGCGACCGCCGCGCCGCGAACGCCGGACCACCACCGCCACATCAGCGAATTTCTGCGCGATCGGAGCCTGCGGCTTGTGCACCACCACCTCGACGGCGTGCACGCGCTCGTCGGCCATCACGCGGTCGGCGATCTCGCCCCCGACCGTTTCGATCAAGTTACGCGGGGGTCCGGCCACGATGCCGGCCGTCAGCTGGGCAAGCGCGTCGTAGTCATAGGTGTCAGCCAGGTCGTCGCTCGCGGCAGCGTCGGCCAGGTCGATCCACACTGTGATATCGACGACGAAGTCCTGCCCGCTGACGCGCTCGCGCTCGTAGACTCCGTGCATGCCGTGAACTGTCAAGCCGCGCAACTCGATTCGGTCAGCCATCGCATCCCGTCTCAGTCGGCAGCCAAGCCCCGACGACCTTGAGGGCATCGACCGTGGCCCGCACGTCGTGCACCCGCACACCCCAGGCTCCGTGCAGGGCGGCCAGTGCGGAAATCACCGCGGTCGCCGTCTCCCGCCCATCCGGCGGTCGTACCGCGCCATCCGGCCCGGCGGCGAGTAATGCGCCGAGGAACCGTTTGCGCGAGGCGCCCAGCAGTACCGGGATACCGGTGGCCACCAGCTGCGGCAGCGCGCGCAGCAGCGCCCAATTGTGTTGGCCCGTCTTGGCGAATCCAAGCCCGGGGTCGATCACTAGCTTTGCAGGATCGACACCTGCGGCGACCGCGTCGTCGACGCTGGAGAGCAGCTCGGCGCGCACTTCGGCCACTACATCGCGGTAGGACCGAGCCTGATGCGGGCGGTCGGCCGACACCGGCCGCCAGTGCATCAACACCCACGGCACACCGGCTTCGGCCAGCAGAGGAGCCATCGCGGGATCGGCCCGTCCGCCGGACACGTCGTTGACGATCTGCGCGCCGTTCTGCAGCGCGGCCTGTGCGACATCCGCGTGCATGGTGTCGATACTCACAGTAATCCCTTGTGCTGCAAGCGCTTTGATGACAGGTATCACACGATGCGTCTCGACCTGCGGGTCGATCCTAATGGCACCGGGCCGAGTCGACTCCCCCCCGACGTCAACGATCTCCGCGCCTTCGGCGGCCATTGTCAGCCCATGCGCTACGGCGGCGTCAGCATCGAGATAACGCCCGCCATCGGAGAACGAGTCGTCCGTGACGTTCAGAACCCCCATAACCTGCACAGGTGCATCGACTCACTTACGCAGGATGAGGTCGAGCGCTTCGGCTCGAGAAGCGGCACTCGTTTTGAACTGACCGCGCACCGCCGACGTGGTCGTCACAGCGCCGGGCTTGCGAACGCCGCGCATCGCCATGCACAGGTGCTCGGCCTCGATCACGACGATTACGCCGCGCGGATCGAGTTTCTTCACGAGGGCGTCGGCGATCTGGCTGGTGAGACGCTCCTGCACCTGTGGCCGTTTGGCGTAGAGGTCCACCAGCCGGGCGATCTTCGACAGGCCGGTCACCCTGCCGTCGTTGCCGGGGATGTAGCCGACGTGCGCCACTCCGTGGAACGACACCAGATGATGTTCACAGATGGAGTAGATCGGGATCTCCTTCACGATCACCATCTCGTCGTGGTCTTCGTCGAACATGGTGTTCAGCACCGAATCGGGGTCGGTGTAGAGCCCGGCGAACATCTCGCGGTAGGCGCGAGCGACGCGGGCCGGAGTGTCCAGCAAACCATCCCTGTCCGGGTCCTCGCCGATCGCGTACAGCAGCTCGCGGATCGCGGCCTCGGCACGCTGCTGGTTGAACGTGCGGATGCGCGGGGTCGCGGTGCGGCTATCCGGCAGCGCCATCTAAGTTCTCCGTTCGTCAGCCCTGGGCCGGCGGGTTGGACCGGCTCACGTCCTCGTCTGGCTGGTCGGGTGACTTACCGGCGTCTGGGGTGGATTGACCAGGAGGCGGATAGGGCGGATACGACGGATACGACGCTTGGCCCGGCTGGCCCGGATAACTCCCCGCCGGCTGCGGCCAGTAGGGCCGCTGAGGCGGTGCAGGCGGGTACCAGTAATCCTGGTGCTGCGGCGGCCATCCTGGCGCATGCCAGCCGGCCGGGGCACCGTAGTCAGGCTGGGTGGGGCCGGGTGGAACCGTCTGACGATCATCGGCCCCTTGACTACCGTGAGAACCGTTGGCGCCGTGGGCGTTTCCATCAGCCTCCGCTCGCGCGGCCTCGGCGGCCTGGCTAGCCTGGGCGATGGCTGCCTTAAACGGGGGCTCGGGGACCGGCTGGGGCCACGGCTCGCCGCGCTCGATCGCCAGCTCGCCCGGCGTCTTGATGGGCGGCTTGTCCGACGGGATGCGGCCACCGAAATCGTCGAACATCGTGAGCCGGGGACGCTTTTCGACATCGGCGAAGATTGCTTGCAGCTCGGGCCGGTGCAGGGTTTCTTTTTCCAGCAGCTCGCCGGCCAGAGTGTCGAGTACGTCGCGGTATTCGGTGAGGATCTCCCACGCTTCGGTGTGCGCGGCCTCGATGAGCTTGCGGACCTCGTCATCGATGTCACGGGCGACCTCGTGCGAGTAGTCGGCCTGATTGCCCATGGTGCGGCCGAGGAACGGGTCGCCATGTTCGGTGCCGTATTTGACGGCGCCGAGCTTGGAACTCATCCCGAATTCGGTGACCATCGAGCGGGCCACCTTCGTGGCCTGCTCGATATCCGACACCGCGCCGGTCGTCGGTTCGCGGAACACCAATTCCTCCGCGGCGCGGCCGCCCATCGCAAAAACCAGCTGCGCGATCAGTTCCGAGCGGGTCCGCAGCCCCTTGTCTTCTTCGGGTACCGCGACCGCGTGCCCGCCAGTCCGTCCCCGGGCCAGGATCGTCACCTTGTAGACCGGGTCGATGTCGGGCATCGCCCAGGCAGCCAGGGTGTGCCCACCCTCGTGATAGGCGGTGATCTTCTTCTCGTGCTCGCTGATGACCCGGCCCTTGCGGCGGGGGCCGCCGATCACCCGGTCCACCGCCTCCTCGAGGGCGGGGCCGGTGATGACGGTGCCGTTCTCCCGGGCGGTCAGCAGCGCCGCCTCGTTGATGACGTTGGCCAGGTCGGCGCCGGTCATGCCGACGGTCCGCTTGGCCAGCCCGTCGAGGTCGGCGTCCGGGGCGATCGGCTTGCCCTTGGAGTGCACTCGCAGCACCGCGCGTCGGCCGGCCAGGTCCGGGTTGGAGACCGGGATCTGCCGGTCGAAGCGGCCGGGTCTTAGCAGCGCCGGGTCCAGGATGTCGGGCCGGTTGGTGGCGGCGATCAGGATGACACCGGCGCGTTCGCCGAATCCGTCCATTTCCACCAGCAATTGGTTGAGCGTCTGCTCGCGCTCGTCGTGGCCGCCGCCCAGTCCGGCGCCGCGCTGGCGCCCCACCGCGTCGATCTCGTCGACGAAGATGATGCACGGGCTGTTCTGCTTGGCCTGCTCGAAGAGGTCACGCACCCGCGAAGCGCCGACACCGACGAACATCTCGACGAAGTCGGAGCCGGAGATGGTGAAGAACGGCACTCCGGCTTCGCCTGCGACAGCGCGGGCCAGCAGCGTCTTACCGGTTCCCGGCGGTCCGTACAGCAGCACGCCCTTGGGGATTTTGGCGCCCAGCGCCTGATACCGGGACGGGTTCTGCAGGAAGTCCTTGATTTCGTAGAGTTCCTCGACCGCTTCGTCGACGCCCGCGACGTCGGCGAACGTGGTCTTGGGCATGTCCTTGGAGAGTTGCTTGGCGCGCGATTTGCCGAATCCGAAGCCCATCCTGGCGCCGCCCTGCATGCGGGAGAACATCACGAACAGGCCCACCAGCAACAGCAGGGGCAGCACGTAGACCAGCAATTCGCCCAGGATGCTGCCTTCGTTGACGACGGTGCTGACTTTTGCGTTCTTGGCCGTGAGCGCGTTGAAAAGATCGACCGCATACCCGTTGGGGTATTTGGTGATGACCTTGTCGGAATTGTCGGTGTCGCCGTTGCCCTTCTTCAGGGTCAACCGCAACTGCTGCTCGCGATCGTCGATCTGCGCGCTCTTGACGTTGTCGCTGTTGATCTGCGCCATCGCCACCGAGGTGTCGACGGGCTTGTACCCGCGGGTGTCGTCGCTGAAGTAGAAGAACGACCAGCCAAGCAGCACCACCACAGCGATGGCGGTGATGGTGCGGATCACGTTTTTCCGGTTCATCAATCATCGGCCGTTTCGGCCAGGTCCTTCCCCGATAACACGCAGCTGGAAAAGTCCAGGCTACCGCTTTACCAACGACCGGCAGTTCCCGATGTGACCCGGAACTCCGCAAACCACCCCGCGCCGAGCGTCACGTTGGCGCAACGCCGGGCAACCGCCGCCACTCCCGCGTGACGCCCGCCGGCATTAGTCGTAGTAGCGGGCTTCGACCACGTTGCCATCCGGATCGGCGAAGTAGTACGCGTGCGGCGCCCAACCCCGCGCCCCGAACGTATGGTTCATCCGCGCGCTCGTCTCGACGCCTTCTGCCTGCAGACGCCGATCCAGTGCGTCATATTCAGGTTTCGACACCGCAAGGCAGACGTGATTGACCGGATGGCCGGCGCTGCCTTCGGCCCCTGCGACCGACCCGAGACCGTCAGCCATCTGCAGCGGCATTAGGTCGATGATGGAGTCCTCGGACACCCGCACACTCGGAAACGGTGCCTCGCCGGCCTCGAACTCACCAGACCGCACCGGCGTAAGACCGACCACCCTCGAGTAGAAATCCAGCGCCACTCGCGGGTCCTTCGTCCACAAAGCTATGTGGTCCAACCGCATGCACCAATATGATCCGCGCCTCCACCCGCGATATCCACTGGCTAATTCCAATCAGGCCGCGCACTTCTCAGCTCAGTGCCGTTGTGATTTGGTGAGACGGTGCTTTCAGCTACCGAACGGTTAGTGGATACCAATGGTGTGCGGCTACGGGTGATAGAGGCCGGGGACCGGGGCGCACCGGTGGTGGTCCTGGCCCACGGCTTTCCCGAACTCGCCTACTCCTGGCGGGCCCAGATTCCGGTCCTCGCCGACGCGGGCTACCACGTGCTGGCTCCCGATCAGCGCGGCTACGGCGGCTCGTCCCGTCCGGATGCGATCGAGGCCTACAACATTCATGAGTTGACCGCCGACATCGTCGGCCTGCTCGACGACGTCGGAGCCGAACGGGCCGCCTGGGTTGGGCATGACTGGGGTGCCATCATGGTGTGGAATGCGCCGCTGTTACATCCCGACCGAGTCGCGGCCGTCGCCGCGTTGAGCGTCCCGGTGGTGCCCCGCGCGAAGGTGCCGCCGACGCAGGCGTTACGCCGCACGTTCGGTGAGAACTTCTTCTACATGCTGTATTTCCAGGAGCCGGGTGTCGCCGACGCCGAGCTCAACGGCGACCCCGCCCGATCCATCCGTCAGGTGATGTTCGGCCAGCCGGCGCCCGGCGACCAGGGCGCGGCGCTGCGGATGGTGGCCCCCGGCCCGGAAGGATTCATCGATCGCCTTGCCGAACCTGACGGGCTGCCGGACTGGATCAGCCAGGATGAGCTCGATCACTACATCAGCGAGTTTTCCCGTACCGGGTTTACCGGCGGCCTGAACTGGTATCGCAATTTCGACCGCAACTGGGAGACCACTCCCGAACTTGCCGGCGCGAAAATCTCGGTGCCGTGCTTGTTCATCGGCGGGTCAGCCGATCCCGTGTTGTCATTCACCCGTCGCGACCGTGCCGCGCAGGTGATCACGGGCCCGTATCGCGAGGTGATGATCGACGGCGCAGGACACTGGCTACAGCAGGAACGGCCCGACGAGGTAAACGCGCACCTACTGGACTTTCTCAAGGGATTGGAGTGGCGATGAGCACCCCACTGCGTTTCGGCGTGTTTATCACTCCGTTTCACCCGATCGGCCAATCTCCAACGGTGGCACTGGAATACGACATGGAGCGGGTCGTCGCGCTGGACCGCCTGGGGTTCGACGAAGCGTGGTTCGGCGAACACCACTCAGGCGGTTACGAGCTGATCGCCTGCCCGGAAGTGTTTATCGCCGCCGCAGCCGAACGGACCAAGCACATCCGGCTGGGTACCGGCGTTGTCTCGCTGCCCTACCACCATCCACTCATGGTGGCCGACCGCTGGGTGCTGCTGGATCACCTGACCCGCGGCCGGGTTGTCTTCGGTACCGGTCCTGGCGCGCTGCCGTCGGATGCCTACATGATGGGTATCGACCCGGTCGATCAGCGACACATGATGCAGGAGTCGCTCGAGGCAATCCTCGCGCTGTTCCGGGCCGCGCCTAATGAGCGAGTCGACCGCCACACCGACTGGTTCACCCTGCGCGACGCGCAACTGCACATTCGCCCCTACACCTGGCCCTATCCAGAAATCGCCACGGCCGCAATGATTTCGCCGTCTGGGCCGCGGCTGGCCGGTGCGCTGGGAACGTCGCTGCTGTCACTGTCGATGTCGGTACCCGGCGGCTACGCGGCGCTGGAAAACACCTGGGAAGTGGTGCGCGAGCAGGCCGACAAAGTCGGCCGGGACGAGCCGGACCGTGCTGATTGGCGAGTTCTGTCCATCATGCATTTATCGGATACTCGCGATCAGGCGATCGACGACTGCACCTACGGGCTACAGGATTTCGCTAACTACTTCGGCGCGGCCGGGTTCGTTCCGTTGTCCAACACGGTCGACGGAGCTCAGTCGCCGTACGAGTTCGTCGAAGAGTATGCGGCCAAAGGAAATTGCTGCATCGGAACAGCTGACGACGCGATCGCGCACATTGAAGACCTGCTGGAACGGTCGGGAGGTTTCGGGGCGCTTTTGCTGCTCGGCCACGACTGGGCCTCGCCCGAAGCGACCTACCACTGCTATGACCTGTTCGCCCGCAAGGTGATTCCCCATTTCAAGGGGCAGCTGGAGGCGCCACGGTCATCGCACGACTGGGCCAGAGGTAAGCGCGACGAATTGATCGGCCGCGCTGGTGAAGCCGTGGTGAAGGCCATTACCGAGCATGTCGAGGAACACAACATGGAGGCCAAGTGATGCGCGCTTCGGTGCTGCGCGACGGCCGAATGATCTACCGGGACGATGTGCCCGACCCGGTACCCGAATCGGGTCAGGTGCTAGTCGGTGTGCGAGCATGCGGAATCTGCGGCTCTGACCTACATTTCGCGGCTCACGGAGCCAAGGTGGTGGAGCTGACCGAGCAGATGACGGGCGGTGCCGACGGTACGGGCGGCATGGGCATCGATCTGAACCGCGACGTATTCATGGGTCACGAGTTCTGTGCCGAGATACTCGAAGCCGGACCCGACACCAAGACCCACCCGCCAGGAACGCTGGTCACGTCGATTCCAGTGTTGCTGTCTGCCAGGGGCTTCGAGCCGATCGTGTACAGCAACAGCACGATCGGTGGCTACGCTGAACGGATGCTGCTCTCAGCACCGCTGCTGATACCCATCCCCAACGGCCTGGACTTCAAGGATGCCGCCCTGACCGAACCCATGGCGGTCGGGTTGCACGCCGTCAACAAGTCGAACATTCAACCGGGCGAGACCGCCCTGGTGCTTGGTTGCGGTCCAATCGGCATCTCCATTATCGCGGCGCTTCGGCTACGCGGGGTGGAAACCATTGTGGCATCGGATTTTTCGTCGAAGCGACGCCAGCTCGCTGCCGTAATGGGTGCCCATCAGACGGTCGACCCTGCCGAGGATTCGCCCTTCGACACCGTCAAAGCCGCAGTGGTCTTCGAGGCGATCGGCGTGCCCGGAATAATCGATGACGTGATGCGGCGGGCCCGTAGGGCTACCCGGCTGGTTGTCGTCGGCGTATGCATGGAGCCCGACACCGTGCACCCGTTCTTCGCCATCCCCAAGGAAATCAACATCCAGTTCGTGGTCACGTATGACCCGACCGAATTCGCCGAGTCGCTGCGCGCGATCGCGGAGGGGGACATCGATGTCTTTCCGCTGATCACTGGAGAGGTCAGCCTGGACGGGGTGGGCCAGGCGTTCGATGACCTGGCCGACCCCGAGCGGCACTGCAAAATTCTGGTCACGCCCTAGGCGGTTCGTCGGGGCAGCGCGGCCGGCGGTGTTGTCGGACCGACTATCTATAATCGAAAGTATGTTCGATTCAATGCGGGATTTGGACCCAGCTGCCCTGGTGGCGGTCGTCGAGTCCACGCATCGTCAGGAGTCGGTTCTGGTAGCGAGACGAATGGCGGCGGTCGCGGCATTGCT
>Ga0210400_10006042_pt1 | contig 10217 bp, 8 predicted proteins | sample IncBWH26MmetaG_FD_155456 | JGI IMG/M metagenome (GOLD analysis project Ga0210400, IMG submission 155456) | Forest soil microbial communities from Barre Woods Harvard Forest LTER site, Petersham, Massachusetts, United States - Inc-BW-H-26-M | ecosystem: Environmental > Terrestrial > Soil >... | reverse complement strand
AATGCCACGGGGCCGCAGGTGATCGGAATGAAAACCGTGATCGGAAACCAACAACACCGTCGTGTCTGGACCAGCCAAGTTCAACAGTGTTTCCAGCATCATGTCGTGGAAGCGATAAGCCCCATTTACCACATCTTTGTAAATCTCGTAGCGCTCCTCCGGAATCCCTTCCATGCGCGGCGGATGGTAATGCATGAACCCGTGGCAGAAGTGATCAATGCCGTTGTAATAAACCGCCAGGAAATCCCACGGCTCATTCTGCAGAATCCACGTAGCGGCATTGTGGATGGAACAGTTTTCCGACAGGATCTTGGCAAACGACATCAGGCCCTTGTCCTTCTCCTGATCAATCTCCGCTGCGCGGGGAATCCAGGGAAGGATAGCGGCCTCGGTAACGTCACCGGGATGCATACGCAGCTCGGCGAACGTATCGCGGAGGCTCTCAGGATGGACCGCACCAGGCGGAAGCGGCCAGGGCTTATCTGGCGGCGCCGTAGCGTACGGATAAAGATCGGAAACCGAGATGCCGTTAATCGGCTCGGCCGGGTGTCCGGCAAACCAGCCGAGAACGTGGGTCTTAAACCCACGCTGGGTGAGAATATTCCAAAGCGCTTTAACTTTGCGCGAGGTGCTGGAAACCGGCCGGATGCCGCCGTTTTGTGTATCCGGCTCCATGAATCCGTGGATGCCGTGCTTGTTAGGACGCTTGCCCGTAGCAATCGAATTCCACAGCATGGGAGAAAGGATGGGCCGCAAGGTCGCCAGATTCCCCATGACGCCATGATTGATGAAATCATCCAGCGTGGGCATCAATCCCTGATCGACCAGCGGATTGATGACTTTCCAATCGGCCGCATCCCAGCCGATCAGCAAAACCTTCTTAGCAAGGGCTTCAGACATAACAACACACACAGCCAGGGAAACGCCCCGACGGGGAAACAGTCTATCATTGTTTGGCTGGCAATTTGTCTACTTCCTTAGGAATACTTTTGGGATTCAAGTTCAGCTAAACTCATAGAACTAAAATGAAGCGACCCTTCTGGATGGCCATCCCGATCCTGCTTTTTGCGTTCTCTGCACGGGCGCAGAACACCGGACTTCCTCAGGACAAGGGCACAATCGCAGGGACAGTAATCGATGCCGTGACCGAGCAGGTGCTGAAGAGCGCGGAGGTCCGGCTAAGGGCTATTCCGAATGCCTTGGCGGGATCTCAGCCCGCGTCGCAGTCAATCCCACAGCCCGGGTCCGCGAACACCGATGCCAGCGGCCGATTCGTGTTTGAGAACTTGTCGGCTGGCCGATACTTCCTTCTCGCCTCTCACGAGGGCTACGCGAATATCAATCGCGCCTACGGTGAAGCACGCGGCAAACTGCTGGTGCTCGCTCCCGGCCAGCATATTAGCGACATCGTCATTCGATTATTGCCGAACGGCAGTATCGCCGGCCGAATCACCGACGAGATGGGCAAACCGCTTCGCCGCGTATTCGTCCAAGCTCTGAAATCCTCTTACCAGCGTGGGAAGCGCGAACTTCATGAGACGGCGAGCATCCCGACCAACGAAGCCGGCGAATATCGGATTCCGGCCCTGGTCCCTGGGAGATACTATATTCGCGCAAAGCCTCCGACTTCACTCAAAGCCAAGCCGGGGAGCGATAAGGCCTACGTTCCCGTTTATTATCCCGCTGCCAACGACCAATCCCACTCAGTTGCGCTAGTGGTGCGTGCGGGAGAAGACTTGGCGGGAATTGATATTAATCTCTCGCCCGTACACACCGTCCACATTCAAGGCCGGGTCATCAACGCCCATACTTCTTTGCCGAGCAGGCAGGCGGAAGTCACGCTCTTAAGCGATCAAGGGGAAACGATCTTTGCGCCGGGCAAGAACTTCTCAGCCGGCGGCCAAGCGAACTTCGAGTTCGAAAGCGTACCGCCAGGCTCTTACGTGCTGGTGGCGCAGCAACCGAGCAACCCACAAGAACCCAAAACCATGTGGGGACGGACATCCGTCGAGGTCAAAGATACCAACCTCGATCACGTTGAGATCGTGGTCGGCGCCGGAGTTGACGTCACCGGCCGCGTCCGGGTGGAAGGCGATGCCACCATAGACCACAGCAAAGACCTCATCAATATGACGGGCAATTTAGATCCCATGGAGGCATCGTCGCTGGCGAGCCTCACTCCCGACATTGACAACGCTTCGGTAAAACCCGACGGAACATTCGTTTTTCGCGAGATTCCCGAAGGCAGCTATCGCGTAAATTTCTTTCCCATCCCGGCCGGTTACTACCTCAGGTCAAGCGCTGCGGCGGACGTGCTCGAAGCCGGCATAACGGTCGGTCGAGGGCATTCGCCGCCACCTGTGGAACTGCTCCTGAGCCCCGGCGCCGGGAGAATTGATGGCATCGTGGGCAACGACGAACAGGCTGCTCCCGGCGCATCGGTCGTGCTGGTGCCCGACGGAAAAGGACGCGGGCAACCCAATGAGTATCGACAGGCAGTCACCGACCTGACGGGCAGATTTGCGATGCGGAGTGTTCCTCCGGGTGACTACACGCTCTTCGCATGGGAGCAGATCGACCGCGGAGCGTATTTCGATCCAGAATTTCTTGCACGATACGAAGACCGTGGCAAAGCCGTTCATGTCGAAGAGGGTGGCCACGTAAGTATGAAGCTGGAGGTTATCCCTGCGGCTGAGACCGTTCCCTAGCTCATCATCCAAGCTAGGGAGCCACGCCGACTCCAGTCAGATTAATCGATAACTGCCGCGCCGGAAGTTTATTGTCGATCGTCACAAATCCATTTCGCCTGCCTCCCATCGTGGGTTTGAAAGTCACATGAAAGATACAGCTAGCGCCCACAGCCAGGGCTCTCGGCGCCACTGGGCAGTTATTGGTTTGTGGAAATTCCGGAGAGTTCAAGATTCTTGAAATCAACAATGGGGCGCTGCCCGCATTACTTAGCCGGACCAGTCGGGGCTTGCTGCGCTTACCAATTTCTTGGTGGCCGAAGTTGAGCCGGTTTGGCGCCAATGCGAGGTTGGGCACACTGGGATAAACCGAAACCGAACTGCTGGCAAAATTGGCGATTGCCAGGCCCAACGCTCCAATGCCGTTGAAATCATCCAGGGCGATCGCCACAGCGTTGGTGCCAACCTCGTATTCCACGTGTGCCTGCAGCGTTCCGTCGCCATTTCCGCGCAATACCGAGACCTGGCTGGCAAAGGCGCTGGTGGTGAGGACGTCGTCTTTCTTGTCTCCATTGAGATCGCCGATGGCAACGAAGTCGGGAGAGTTCGAGGTGGCGTAATCCACATGTGGCTGAAACGTTCCGTCGCCGTTTCCAATCAGCAGCGAGACGTTGTCATTGTTGAAATTGGCCGTGGCCAAATCCAATTTGCCATCCCCGTTGAGATCGCCGGTAGCCACGGAGTTGGGCTGCCGACCGGTCGCGAAGTCGGTGTGCGCCTTGAAGGTGCCGTCACCTTTGCCCAACAAAACAGAAACCGAATCGGCGCCCGAGTTCGACGTGACCAGATCCAGAATTCCGTCCCCATTCACATCACCCGTAATCACGCACGTGGGTGAAGCTCCAGTTCCAAAGTCGGCGTGTCGCTCGAAAGTCCCATCCCCCTTACCTAGCAGGATTGAAACTGTGTTGTTGCCGGTGGCAACCGCAAGATCGAGCTTGCCATCTTGGTTGAAGTCTCCAGTGGCAACGTAAACCGGCGATGCCGCGGTGGCAAAGTCCTTCCTCGGCTGAAACGTTCCGTCGCTGTTGCCTAGCCAGACCGATACGGTATTGCTGCTCACATTGGCGGCCACCAGATCCATTTTGCCGTCGTGGTTGAAATCCCCCGTCGCTACAGACTGCGGGCTGTTCCCGGCAGCGAGGTCGTGATGAGAACGAAATCCGCCGTTCCCGTTATTCAGGAGCACAGACACGGAATTTGCGCCGCTATTAGCGGTCGCCAAATCGGGCTTGCCGTCGCCGTTGAAATCCGCGGCCGCCACTGAAAAAGGATTGCTGCCGGTGGTAAAGTCAGCGCGCGGACTGAACGTTCCATCGCCGTTGCCAAGCAGGACGGTTACCGTATTGCTTCCCGCATTGCTGGTCACCAAGTCCAGCCTCCGGTCTCCGTTGAAATCGGCGACGCTTAGAAAATCGACGAAAATGCCAGCCGCGTAGTCAACGTGAGTAGAAAACGTCCCGTCGCCCTTCCCCAGCAAAACCGATACCGAGTCGCCGCTGTTGTTGGCGGCGACGATATCAGGCTTGCCGTCGCCGTTGAAGTTGGCAATCGCAACGCAAAAGGGCCCGGAACCAACCCCGTATTCCTTATGGGCTTCGAAAGTTCCATCACCCTTCCCTAACAGCACCGAAACCATGTTGGACGCCCCATCAGCCACAGCTAAATCCGGTTTACCGTCACCATTCAGGTCCGCTACAGCTACCGACTCGGGACCCGTAGCCGTTGGGAAGTTCATCGGGGCTTGGAACGTTCCGTCGCCCTTCCCCAATAGAACCGACACATCATTGCCAATACTCAGCGGGTAGAAGTTGGTAGTGACCACGTCAAGTTTGCCGTCGCCATTCACGTCAGCCACCGCCAGGTTCAGGGGGCTGGCGTCTGTCGGATATTCTTTTTGGGTTTGAAGAGTACCGTCACCGTTGCCCATTAAGACGGAGATAAAACCGGCATCGCAAGGATTGGGACCACAGATTTCGTCGACAACCACCACGTCGGGCTTCCCATCAAGATTCAGATCGCCAATCCACACTCCACGCGGATTGCTGTCGGTCGGATAATCAACATGTGCCCGAAACGTGCCATCGCCCTTGCCCAGCAAGATGGAAACTGTGTTGTCGGCCTGGTTCGTTATCGCAAGATCGACATGGCCGTCCCGATTCAGGTCGCCAACAGCGACGAACCCAGGACCGTGTCCGGTAGCGTAGATCACTTGAGGTGCAAAAGTTCCATCCGGCTTGCCCAGCAGGATAGAAACCGTGTTGTCGTTGGCGTTGACAACCACCAAATCATTCAGGTGGTCTCCGTTAAAGTCGCCGATAGCCACGGCAGCGGGGAGCCCGCCGGTCGCGAAGTCAGCGCGGTTGAAGAGGTAGGTTTGTGCAGAAGCCGTAAGCGGAAACGTGGCTGAGGCTAAACTGACGCACAGAATCCAGGTCGCGAGTTTGATGCCGGGCATGACGCTCCTCATGGGTATTATCCGACCCTGTCTAAGAAAATATCTGGCAAGCGAGAAAGCCAAGCTGGTGGCCGATTCAGCCTGTCCAGCCGTCCGCAACTTTACAACGGAACTGAGCTAAAGATGCAACGAAAATGTAAAATGTGGCCGGAAGACCCGTTTTGTGGGCGCAGCGGAACCGACAGATCGATCGAGGTCCACGGTTAGATCGCCTGACGTACAACCGACGTCAAGGTTCCAGATTAACTTGGAATCCGAAGGCCTTCAGAAGGTCTGGAGGCACATACTTGTGGTCCTTATTCCGCAGTACCCACTCACGGAGCTCGGGCGAGCTCTGGTACTGCTCGGGAGAAAGCTTGAGAGAATCGACAACTCTTTCAAACGAACTCTCCACGAACGGGCGCGGATTCGCCGCAGGTCCGGCAGAGTTCGAGTTCTCGCGTTGCAGGGACATCCATGCCTCCGTGACCTGTTCATTATAGCTGGTCGTGGCCTGTTCAATTCTGCCAGCAGACTACACCCTTTGTCACGTCCGGGGGAGGTCGTGACATTCTCAAGGCACAACAGAAAATATACCTCATGCCTCCCGACTAGGGGGTCGAACCATCGGTAATACCTTCGATGTGAGCTAACGGTTGGCGAGGAGGGAAACATCCCGAGCTTTCAGCAGATGTTCATCGGCGGTGACTAGGGTGAGTTCAAAAACTTTGGCTGTCGCCAACAGGAAGCGATCCGCCGGATCGCGATGCGGAAGTTTCAGACGGTCGGTTTCCCGCGCCACTTCATACGTAATAGCAGCTTCTTGCAACGGTAGCGACCGCAGTGCGTCGGAAATCCATGTTTCGATATCCTCAGCCGCCGCCACCCGTCGCTTCTGCCACAGCACGATTAATTCCCAGACGCTGATCGGCGACAGCCATAGCTGATTGCTGGAGTCCTGAATTTCCTTCGTGACTCGCCGAGAAAGTCGTTCTGGTTCAAGCACGCTCCATAACCAGATGTGGGTATCGAGCAGTAGGTTCATGAGCGCAGGACTTCCCAATCGTCCTCATCACTGGCAGGAGAAACAATATCCCCTGTGATACGTGCGGTCCTGCGGAGAGCGCCAAGCTCCCGCGTCGGATGTTCCTTCACCGGCGGAGGTATGACCTCAGCGACCGGTTTACCGAAGCGGGTTACCAACACCGGCTTCCCCGTCTTGCGCACTTTCTCGAGGACCGCAAGGCAAGTGGCTTTGAACTTCGAGATCGCAATTTCTTCCATAGTTAGCTAACCCAAAATTATACCATAGTCAAAGACCATGGTCAAAATCCAACAACCCCTTTTGGAGGGAATAAAGAGCCCCCAAATGAGTGGATAATCCCGTCTACTCAATGCGCTGTCGCTACATAAAATTGGATTTTGGCGCGCAAAATCTACATGTTCTATCATTCCATCGCACCTAAATCGTTGATTCATAGCATCTTTGAGATGGCATCTCCCTTGCGACCTGTCTCCCAAAGACTACTGCACGAGCAGGGTGCGCTCCATGAAGCGATCGCGGCAAACCACGCGTCCCGGCAAGGTCCTCGGCTTAGCCTTGGCGACTGCGGCCTGGTTGACCATGGCTTGGTTAACCTTGCTCTGGACGACCGCATGCTCCCGTCAACTGGCGGCGCCAGCGGCGAGTGGAAACACGAAGAGCAGTCAGCTTCCCTTTGAGCGCGTTTCCGATAGTGGCGGAATCTCGCCGACGGCCGGGTTTACCTTCGACGAAATTCCCGCCGGAACCGAGTTCACCATCCGATTGCAAGCTGCGCTGTCCAGCGCAGACTCTAGAGTTGGGCAGTCTTTCGACGCCGTATTCGACGAACCGGTCATCGTCGCCGGCAAGACCGTAGTGCCGCGAGGGGCAACGGTTACTGGAAGTGTGGTCGCGGCAAGAGCTTTCCAATCCCTGCAACAGCCTGGCTATCTGCGGGTGGCCCTGCAGTCGATTGTGGTGAACGGAAAAGCCGTTCCTTTGCGAACGTCCACGGTTTTTGCCAAAGGCGCATCGTATCGGAAACGCGAAGCGCCGACGATGACGAGGTCCCCAGCCGATGGCAGAGCCTCGATAGCCGAGTCCGCCCTGAATTCCGCGAGTGGCACCCACCCCTCGCTCAGTCCCGGCTCTGGCGATGTTAGGTTTTCCACAGGTCACCGCCTGACCTTTCGACTGGCTCACCCTCTGCATTTGGAGAGCTGAAGAGCTCGCGAAGCGCAGTTGTACGTTATGCGCCTACGAGTTCCCGCCAACGCTTTCCTCCCATTTTGGATTCGGCTCGACTCCCAAAATTCCTGTTCAATCATCACAGCACTCCTAAGTCATGCTCGCCTAAACTTCCCAAATGGGGAGCACAGGAGGGCGTGACTCACCAGCACTTTTTACTTCGACCTAGGAGAGCTATGAGCGCGGTTGCACACCTCGAGGTGAGAGCTGAGGAGCCGGCAGAACGTCCGCAAACTGAGCAGCAACTGCGGGACGCTCACAAAATGGAAGCCATCGGACGTCTGGTCGGCGGGGTCGCGCATGACTTCAACAACCTGATCACCGGGATGGTGCTCTGCAGCGAACTGATTCTGGCCGGGCTGGAACCGGACAGCCGGTTACGCCGCTTCGCCGAAGAGATCCGCAAGGCAGGGCAGCAAGGTGCGGGCCTCATTCAGCAACTCATGGCGGTGGCGCGGCAACGGTCGGTCGAGCCTTGCCTGCTGCACTTGAATGATGTCGTGTCGGACGTTCGCGACCTGCTCACTCGCCTGATTGGCGAGAACATTGAACTGGTCGCGGAACTTGCCCCTGACCTCGGTTTCGTCAAGATGGATCCCGCCCAGGTTCAGCAGATCATCCTCAACCTTGTGCTGAACGCGCGCGATGCCATGCCCGATGGCGGTCGAATCACACTTCAGACCAAAAATAATGACGGCCCTAGACCGGAACGCGATGCGCATAACCAGTTTTGCGACGCCTGGGTCGCACTCTCGGTTACTGACACCGGTTTCGGCATGGACGCAGAAACGCGTTCCCGGTTGTTCGAACCTTTTTTTACGACCAAGAAGCCCGGCCAGGGCAACGGGCTGGGGCTTGCCACCGTGTATCGCATCGTGACTCATGAAGGAGGAACGATCGAAGTACAGAGTGAAACCGGAAAAGGCACGCGAGCGGTTGTGCATCTGCCGCGAGTGGTGGAATCCAAACCATTCACCGTTCCCGAAGTTGCGCACAAAATTAGCCCGCTTCCCAACCGAAAGGTCCGGGGAGTGAGAAAAAGTAAAACAAAAAGGGGAAAATCCGTATGACCAGCGCCCTCGCCCATGCCTTTAATCCGCCTCAGCTCGATGCAGCCAATTTGCTGAACCTGGTGATTGTCGACGACGAGCGCGCCGTCCGTGAGGTCTGCCGTGAAGTGGCGCAGTCCCTGGGTTTCAACACCACGGTTGCGGAGTCCGCCGAACACGCCTACCGTCTCCTCGAATCGCAGACCATTGATGTGGTTCTGCTCGATCTGAAACTGCCCGGCGCCGGTGGACTCGAGGCTCTGCGCAAGATCAAGCAGCGTCGTCCTGATGCCGAGATCGTCGTGGTCACCGGTTATGCCACTGTTCAATCCGCCGTGCAGGCCATGAAGAACGGCGCCTACGACTACGTGACCAAACCCTTCACCATGGACGAACTCAGGCTCCTCTTGGAAAGAGTGGCGGCCCACTTGAAGCTGAAGACCGAAAACCGCATGTTGCGCGAGAAGATTAAATCCAAATTGGGTTTCGGCAGCATCGTTGGGCACGCGCCGGAAATGGAGAAACTCTACCGCATGATCGCCAAGGCCGCGCTTAGCAACCACCCGGTGTTAATTCTGGGAGAAAGCGGAACCGGGAAAGAAATGGTGGCGCGATCCATTCATTTCTCCGGCCCATTCCGGGACAAGCCGTTCATCCCCGTGGACTGCGGCTCGCTGGTTCCGACGCTCATCGAAAGTGAGCTGTTCGGCTATGTGAAGGGCGCTTTCACCGGCGCAGTCCAGGCCAAGGAAGGCCTGCTGGCAATGGCCGAGGGCGGCACCGTGTTCCTCGATGAAATTGGAGAACTCCCCGTCGATCTTCAGGCCAAGCTATTGCGCGCCATCCAGGAGAAAGAAATCCGCCAGGTGGGCAGCACCAAACGCACCACCATCAATGTGCGAATCTTAGCCGCGACCAATCGCGACCTCGAAGCGGCGGTGGCGCAAGGGACCTTCCGCCGCGACCTGTACTTCCGCCTCAATGTGCTGAACTTGCGCATGCCCTCTTTACGCGAGCGGCGGCAAGACATTCCGGTGCTGGCAGCATATTTTCTGGAACGCATGGCACGCGACTTCGGACAGGAGCGCACCCTCAGTGACGATGCCATGAAGGCACTGCTCGCCTACGACTGGCCGGGCAATGTCAGGGAGTTGGAGAATTGCTTACAAAGGGCTTTCGCCATGAACAGCGGCTTCGAAATCCAAGTCCTCGATCTACCCAGCGCCATCCATGGAGGAAACGGCGACACTGTCGTCGACACGGATGGTTCCGCAAAAATCATCCCCATCTCTGAGCTGGAGAGGAAGACGATTCTCAACACCATCACCCAGCTCAACGGAGACAAACTCCTGGCGGCGCGGCTGCTGGGAATCGGCAAGACTACGCTCTATCGCAAGCTCAAGGAGTACGACTTCCAAGCCTAGCGACGTTGCCGGCAACGTCGCTACAGTAGTCATTCTTTGCGTGTACAGACGTAGCTTGCTACGTTTTAACGCCGACGACGATTGCGGCGTTCTTGAGTTCCAATCCGGCATGGTCCTCCCGCAATAGAACCGGCGCAACGGAGAAGATTCAGGTAACCCAAGTGTTATCAATCGAAGCGTTCTGGCGAGCGGCGTGCACTTGCGCAGAATATGATTCTGCTGATTACGTCCCTGGCAAAAGTTCAGGATTGCGCGAAAGCACTGCAGGAGGTTACGTCCGAACCGGTG
>Ga0210400_10006040_pt1 | contig 10219 bp, 9 predicted proteins | sample IncBWH26MmetaG_FD_155456 | JGI IMG/M metagenome (GOLD analysis project Ga0210400, IMG submission 155456) | Forest soil microbial communities from Barre Woods Harvard Forest LTER site, Petersham, Massachusetts, United States - Inc-BW-H-26-M | ecosystem: Environmental > Terrestrial > Soil >... | reverse complement strand
TGCGCCGGAATGGATCTCAAGGCCTTCAGCGAGCAGTCAGCCAAGCCGGCGGACGCTCCTCCCCCCGAAGCGGGCAGCGAGGGCGGCGGCGGGCAGGGGTTCAACCTGTTTCAAAATCCCTGCCCGAAGCCAATCATCGCCGCGGTGAACGGTGCCGCTGTCGGCGGCGGGTTCGAGCTGGTTCTGGCCTGCGATCTGGCCGTGGCGGCCGACAACGCCCGCTTCGGTCTGCCCGAGGTGAAGCGCGGGCTGTTGGCCGGCGGTGGCGGGACGCTGCTCGGCACCCGCCTGCCTCTGGCCCTGGCGCTGGAGATCGCCCTGACCGGCGAGTACATCGATGCATCCCGCGCCGCCGACCTGGGGCTGGTGAACCGCGTCGTGCCCGCCGACCAGCTGATCGAGTCGAGCCTGGAGCTGGCTGCCATCATCGCCGCCAATGGCCCTCTCGCCATCCAGACGACCAAGGAACTGACGCGACGGGCTGTCCTCGAGGACCCCAAGTCGGGCTGGGCCCGACCCGACGAGATCGCCCGCGTCTTCGGCAGTGACGATGCCAAAGAAGGCGCAGTGGCGTTCCTGGAGAAGCGCGCCCCGAACTGGACGGGCCACTGAGCGACCGGTATCGGTGGGAGCCCGGCCGATCGTTCGAGTTGGGGATGAGCTCGTTCGGAGTGCTTTGATGGCCTGATGGACGTCGAGCGGGTGGTCTTCGAGGGGTTCGAGGGGTTGCAACTGGTGGCGGATGTCCGGGGCGACCCCGACGCGCCGCCCGTGCTCCTGCTCCACGGGGGCGGTCAGACCCGGCATGCCTGGGGGACGACGGCCGAAACAGTGGCCAGCCGCGGTTGGCGGACGGTCGCCCTCGATCTCCGCGGTCACGGTGACAGCGAGTGGGCGCCCAACGGCGACTACTCGTTCACCGCCTTCAGCGCCGACTGCGTGGCCGTGGTCGACCAACTGGGACGGCCCCCGGTCCTGGTCGGTGCGTCCCTCGGGGGCATGTCGGCCATGCTGGCCGAAGGGACCAGCGACCGCACGGTCTCGTGCGGACTGGTCCTGGTGGACATCACGTCCAAGAGCAACCCGGAAGGCATCCAGCGCATCACGTCGTTCATGCAGTCGGGTCTGGAGGGGTTCGAGACCTTGGAGGCGGCGGCCGAGGCCATCGCCGCCTATACCCCCCAGCGCACCAAACGGGTGAACCCGTCGGGCCTGAAGAAGGTCCTGCGCCAACGCGACGGCCGCTGGTACTGGCATTGGGACCCCAAGTTCATCGGCCACGGGCGCACCGAGGTGGTCCCGGACCGCCTGGCCGGACTGATCGACGTGGCCATGAGCAACATCCATGTCCCCACCATGCTGGTTCGCGGACTGCTCAGTGACGTCGTGACCCAAGAGGGGATCGACGAGCTCCTGGCCAAGATCCCCGGGGCCACCGTCGTGGGTGTCGACGGGGCCGCCCACATGATCGCCGGGGACCGCAATGACGCCTTCTCCGACGCGGTGGTCACCTTCTTGGACGAGCGGATCCGGCCCATCATCGGCTAGGAAGGCACGGCCCACCCACATCGTCCAACGTCAGGGGAACCATGAACCGGGTCAAGGTTGGCTTCTTTTCGCTCTCGCACGCGTCGACCACCGGCGACGACCGGCCGTACCTGGAATGGCATCAGCTGGACCACATGCCCGAGCAGTACCAGCTCCCCGGGTTGGTCCTGGGCCAGCGATGGGCCTCGACGCCGTCGTGCCGGGAGGCCCGCGCGGCCGAGGTCGAGGGCTGGTCGGAGGTCGACCACGTGGTCTGCTACCTCATGGGCAATCCCGTCGACGAGACCATCGACGACTTCTTCACGTTGGGCGCGCATCTGGCCGAGCTCGGTCGGTTCTCCCTGTCGCTGCCATCCCACTATCGCGGGGCGCTGCGGCTGCTCGAGACCCACGCCGCGCCTCGTGCCCTCATCACCGCCGAAGTGGTGCCCTTCCGTCCCCACCGGGGCATCTACCTGATCGTCGAAGAGCCCACCGACCCGTCGGCCCAGGACGCCCATCTCCAACGCCGGCATGCCGAGCTGGTCCCCGAGCTGGTGTCGGTGCCCGGTGTGGCCGGAGCCTGGACGTACGCCACCACTCCGGCCATCCGGCGACCCATGTTCACCAAGGGCGCCTACACCATGACCGTCTGCTACCTCGACGACGATCCGGCCACCGTCGGCCAGCGCCTGGCGCCGATCCTCGAGCGGGCATGGGAGAGCGCGCCGGTCCGGCCGTTGTTGGCTGCGCCGTTCGAGTCCATGATGATCTGGGACTGGGACCGATTCGGCCCCGCCTCGAGCTGACGACTCCGGTCGGGAGGGCCCTGGGCTCGAGCTAGGGCGTAGTTCCCGGTGTTTCATCCGCAGGGCGGACGGCGAAGGTGAGCGTGGCCGTGGCCACGTAGAGGTCCTCGGCGCCCCGGTCATGCACGTCGACCCGGACCACCACGCTGCGCTTTCCCCGGCGCAGGACGTGGGCCGTGGCCCGGACCGGACCCACTCGGGCGGGAGCCAGGAAGCTGACGTGCAGTTCGGTGGTGGACCCCTTCTGCGGGATGGTGCCTCCCCGAAAGATGGCCGTGCCCGCGACCAGGTCGGCCAAGGTGGTCAAGAGGCCACCTTGGAGGACACCCGAGCTGTTGACCACCTGGGGCGTGATCTCCATCTCCATGGCCCAGTCCGAGCCCGGCACCTCGACGGTTCGCAGGTCGAAGGCCTCGAAGGCGTGGCCGGGCGTCAACCCCGGAGCGGGCCCGGGTGGTGCGGGAAGCGGGGCATCGGTCACGCCGAGTGCCTCACTTGGGGCTCTTGGGCCCGAAGCGGATGGCGCCGTCGATCCGGATGATCTCGCCGTTGAGGTACGAGTTCTCGCAGATCGACTGGACCAGTTGCGCGTACTCGGCCGGCTGGCCCATGCGCTTGGGGAAGGGCACGACCGGTGCCCACATCGCCTCCACCACCTCGGGAGCAGCCCCATAGGCGGGGGTGATGAACGTTCCCGGCGCGATGGTCACCACGCGGATGCCCACCACGGCCAGGTCCCGGGCCGCGGTCAGGGTCATCCCCACCACACCGCCCTTGGCGCTGGCATAGGCCACCTGCCCGATGGTGCCCTCGTAGGCGGCAATGGACGCGGTGTTGATGATCACGCCGCGTTCGCCGTCCTCTCTCGGTTCCGACTTGGCGATGGCCGCGGCCGAAAGGCGGAGGACGTTGAACGTTCCCACCAAGTAGTGGTCGATCACCTTGCGGAAGTCCTCCAGCGTGTGCGGGTTGCCGTCGGACTTCAACGTCCGGCCGCCGCCGCCGAACCCACCGTGCACGGCGACGGTCACCCGAACCGGACCCAGGCCGGCCGCAGTGTCCAGGGCATGGGACACGCTTTCCTCGCTGGTTACGTCGGTCTCCACGAACTCAGCGGCCGAACCCAGCTCTTGGGCCAGGGCCGCGCCCTTGTCCTTGGCCAGATCGGCGATGACCACTTTGGCCCCCGCAGCCACCAGGCGACGCACCGTCGCCTCGCCCAGTCCCCCGGCACCGCCGGTCACCAACGCAGCCGAACCACTGATATCCATGCTGACTCCTCCGGTTTCGGCCTCGCCATCGGCGACTGGTGGGCGGGGCTCGTGGGCGCGGTCCGCGCTGGGCGGGAACCACTGTTTTCATCCAGTCGGCGCCAACACTAGACGACCGGGTCTCGCGGCCGACAAGGCGAAGAGCCCGGAACGGCGGCGGCGATCCGGGCCCGGGGCTGTCGCGATCCGGGCCCGGGGCTAGGGCGATCCGGGCCCGGGGCTGTCGTATATTGCCGGGAGGGGGACGGCGGCCCGGACGCAGGTTCCGATGGCCGGCCGTGCTCGAGGAGGGATCGGCCATGCGTTTCAATCACATGGAGCTCACGTTTGCCCGCGGGGCGCTCGACGATGCGGCCCGGGCCGACATCGATTCGTTCTACCGCGATGTCCTGGGCTGGAAGTCGAATCCCTATGAGCTGTTCGGCCAGGTCGGGCAGCTGTTGGTTCCCGACGACGGCCAGTTCATCCTGCTGATGGAAGTCGACGAACCCATCCACTCGCCCAGCTACGACCATCTGGGTCTGCTCCTGGACACCCGGGACGAGGTGGACGACCTCCTGGACACCTGCCACCGATTTCAGGAGAAAGACGATCGGCTCCTCCTCAAGGAGCTCGAGGACATCGTGACCCCCCGGGTGACCCAGCACGCCTTCTACGTGCGCTACATCCTGCCTATCTGGTTCGACGTCAACGCGCTCGAGTATCCCCCCGGCGGTGCTCCCGGCCATCGTTGGCAGTACACCACCACGTGAGCGGGGCCCCGGTCGGGCTCCCTACTTGACAACCACCATTTTCCCGAACCAGGGTGGCGAGTGTCCGGGGGTTCGTCGGTGACCGGCGAGGAAGGAGGGGGTAGTGATCCAGTGGCAGCGATCCGCGACGACTTCCTGCCTGACGCCCGGCCGGCGCCGGAGCGACACCGGTCTCGTTACGCCCGGCCGGCACCGGAGCCGTACCGGCCCTCTCGGGGGTGAACGATGACGGTCGACGACTGGGCCGCCGGAGCAACGATTGCCGGGCTACCGATCCCGAGCGAGCCCGACTTGGTGAGGATGCGAGCCGACCGCCACGCCCGGCTGCAACAGAACCTCGAGGCGCAGGGACTGGACGGGCTGGTGCTGCTCGGATGTTCCTCGGTGGCCTATGCCACCGGGGCCGACGGCCCGGGCGAGGACAGCGGACGGGCGGGTCTGTTCCGGGCCGTGGCCGTCGTGGTCCGGGGAGCGGATGCCCCGCACCTGTACACCCCTTATTGGGACGCGGCCCCTCCCGAGCTGCCCGCCGACCACCTCCACGGGCCGCTGTTCCCCGATGTGGAGGACGGGATCGGCGAACTGGTCGAGGCCTTGGGCCAGCTGTTCTCCCCCGGATCCCGGCTGGGCGTCGATGAACAGACCCACCCGATGCTCCGCGCCCTGGGTGGCTACGAGTGGTCTGAGGCCCGAGATGTCCTGGGGCCGGCCAAACTGACCAAGACCCCCGACGAGGTCTCCTGCATACGGACCGGCCAGCGGATCACCGAGCTGGCCATGGACGCCACCAGGGACACCTTGCGTCCGGGGCTCCGCCAGACCGACCTGAGCGGGACCTTCTTGCGTCGGGTCTTCGAGCTGGGGGCGACGGCCAACGCCATCGATCCCATCTGGCAGGTGATGACCCCGACCAGGGCGGCCGGACCGTGGACCAGTCACGGCGACCTGGCCTACCCGACATCGACCACCGATGCCATCCTGCGAGAAGGCGACGTCATCTGGGTGGATGCCGGCATCTCCCACCACGGCTACGCCTCCGACTACGGCCGGACGTGGCTGACCAGCGCCAAGCCCGTCCCAACCCAGCGTCAGGTGTCCCAGTTCGAGCGGTGGCGAACGGTGGTGGACGCCGCCCTGGCCATCTGCAAGCCGGGGGTGACCGGCCTCGAGCTCGGCCGGGCCGCCATCGCCGCCAATGACGGGATCAAGCCCTGGATCGAGCACTTCTACCTGGCCCACGGAGTAGGCACGGACAGCGCCGAGATGCCCTTGATCGGAACCGACCTGGGCGAGGGCTTCGACGAGTCCCTGGTCATGGTGCCGGGCATGGTGTTGGTATTCGAACCGGTGATCTGGGACGAGGGGGCCGCGGGCTATCGCTCCGAGGACATCGTGGCCATCACCGACGATGGATGGGTGCCGCTCAGCGGCACCCGGTACGACCCCTTCGAGGTGACCCGGTGACCCTGGGCACGATGGCCCTCGAGGACAGCGCCCGGGTCGACTTCACCCGACTGCGCGCCCAACGACGGCAACGGTTGTTGGAGGGCATGGAGGGGGCCGGACTGGACGCTGTTGTCCTGGGACGCTCGGGGAACGTTCGCTACGCATCGGGGGCTCGCCAGTTGTGGCGCAGCGGCACGTTCCCCTTTGCCCCGGTGTGCGTGGTAGTAGGGGACACCCAGCGGGTCCATCTCCTGTCGGTGTGGGACGAGGGCATCCCCCCCGAGATCAGCCACGACGACCTCTACGGGATGTTCTGGAACCCCGCTCATCTGCTGGCCGCACTGGCCGAGATCCCGGGCCTGGACCGCGCCCGACGGCTGGGAACCGATTCCCTCACTCCCTTCTTCAGCCAGGTGCTGCCCACTGTTGCGCCCCAGGCCGAGCTGGCTGATGCCTCAGGCGTCCTGGCCCGGGCCCGGGCGACCAAGACCCCCGACGAGATCGCCTGCCTCACCGTGGCTGCCGCCCTGGCCGAGGCCGGGTTGTCGGCGCTCGAAGCCGCGCTGGTTCCCGGTGTGACCGAACGGGAGTTGCTCGCCGTCTACGACGAGTGCGTGGCCCGCATGGGCGCGCCCACCCCACCCAGCGAGAGCGTGGCCTTCGCCACCCCCCGCCGCGGGCCGGTCCGCTTCCGCAACCTGGCCCGCGACCGATCGGTGGGTGACGACGAGCTGGTGGTCCTGTCCCCCGGCGCCCTTTACGCCGGCTACGAGGGTGGGCTGGCCCGAACCCGGCCGGCCGGTGCTACCCCGCCGCCGGGCACAGCCGATCTGGCCGCGCGCTGCGGCCGAGGCCTCGACGCGCTGGTGGGCGCCTGTCGATCGGGGAACACCGGCGCCGATCTCTACCGAGCGTGGGAGGCGACCGGCGAGCCCGAGCCTTCCATCGCCCTGGCCCACGGCATGGGCATCGGGGCCGAAGCCCCCCTGATCGGCTTCGGGCGAGGTGCGGCGGCATCCTTGACCGAGGGCTCGGTGCTCAGTGTCCAGTCCTGGGTCACGGCCGAGGGAACGGGTGGGTACCTCCGGCGTGAGCTGGTGCGGCTGGGGACCGAGGGGCCTGAATTACTGACCAGAGGGGAAGGGTCCCAACCATGAGCGTGACCGACGATGCCGCGGTCGACTTCGACCATCATGCCGATGAGTTCTTCGACAACCGTCACGAGAAGTGGGCTGAGCTCCGGAAATGCCCGGTGGCCCACAACTCCCACTACGGCGGCTTCTGGATCGTCAGCGGCTACGACGAGGTGGCCGCGGTGTCGCGGGACGGAGCCACCTTCACCTCCAAGTACGAGGAGAATTCGCCCGACGGCATCGAGTACATCGGGATCATGGGGGTGCCACGGATGCCGGGGGTGCCTCCGGCCTTGATCGCCGAGGTCGAGGGCCAGACCCATGCCTCGTTGCGACGGATCCTCAACCCTTTCATGCTGCCCTCGGCCGTGGCCGCCTATCGACCGTTCATCGAGCAGTGCGCCACCTGGTTCTTGGACCAGAAGATCGCCGAGGGGCGCATGGACATCGTCACCGATTTCGCCAACGCCGTTCCCGCCGTCCTCACCATGAAGATGGTGGGGCTGCCCTGCGAGAGCTGGACGTACTACGCCAAGGTCTTCCATTCCGTGAACGAGGCCGGCGGGGAGTCTTCGGGGCAGGCCCGCTCGCAGGAGATGATTGCCGAGATGATCGCCGAGCTGCTGCGCACCGCGAACGAGCGTCGGAAGGACCCTCGCGACGACATCTTGAGCCAGCTGGTCAACCTCGAGATCGAGGACGGTCGCAAGCTACGCGACGACGAGCTCATCGGCGTGCTGTGGAACCTCATCGGGGGCGGGCTCGACACCACGTCCTCGCTCACGTCCCTTTCCCTCTACCACCTCGACGGCCATCACGACCTACGCCAGCGGCTCATCGACGATCCCGATCTCCTGGTGCCGGCGACCGAAGAGTTCCTCCGCTTCACCTCGGTCAACGAGACCCTGACCAGAACGGTCACGGCCGACGTGGAGCTGGGGGGTCGGCAGCTGAAGCGGGGCGACTTCCTGATGATGAGCTGGTTGGCCGCCAACTTCGACGAGAAGGTGTTCGATCGGCCTGACCAAGTCGTGCTGGATCGCACGCCCAACCCCCACCTGGCCTTCGGCGTGGGCCCCCACCGTTGCATCGGCATGCACCTGGCCCGGACCATGTTCGCCGTCCTCATGGGCGAGGTCCTGACCCGGATCCCCGACTACCAGGTCGACCATGAGGCGACCCGCTTCTATAAGGGGAACCCGGAACTGGCCGGAGTAGTCACCATGCCGGCCACGTTCACCCCCGGTCCGGCGATCGGCATCGAGCGACCGTTCTGAACCATCGATTGACATGCGGGTTCATGCTCTGCGCGGCGCCAGCGTGGGCCGGGGCAGGCGGACCGGCCCGGGAGCAGGCCGAAGCGTCGGGCCGCTGTCGAGCGGAGAGTGAGTAGGGCTCAGGGCGACGCCCCGGGCAGAGCGCACCAACGAGGAGGAACAAGGTCATGACAAGCGATCGCAAGGTGGCACTGGTCACCGGAGCCAGCCGGGGGGTGGGTCGAGCGGCGGCCGTGTCACTGGCCAAGGCCGGGTTCGATGTGGTGGTCACCGCCCGCACCGTCCGGGAGGGCGAGGGGTTCGACGTGGCCCACGACGGGACCCGCCGAGCGCTGCCTGGGAGCGTAGAGAGCACGGCCGAACTGGTGCGAGCTGAGGGGCGCCAGGCGCTGGCGGTGGCGTTGGACCTGACCGACCCACTGTCCATCGGACTGGCCGTGGGCAGGATCCTCGAGCAGTGGGGCCACGTCGACGTCCTGGTCAACAACGCCATCTACACCGGACGCGGGGCCCAGGCCGCCATCCTCGAGCTCTCGCTGGCCGACCTGCGCGATGAGATCGACATCGACGTGATGGGTCCCCTGGCCCTGATCTCGTTGCTGGTCCCGGCCATGGTGGAACGGGGCGGCGGCACGGTGATCAACGTGACCTCGGGGGTGGCCTACACCGATCCGCTGGACATGGGCAGCTACGGCGTCGGCTACGCAGTGGGCAAAGGAGGGCTGTTCAAGGTGTCGGGCATCCTGGCCGTCGAACTGGGTGAGCGGGGCCTGCGTTCCTACAACGTGCATCCCGGGTTCATCAAGACCGAGCGGATGCAGCTCCACGTGGCCGAGCAGGAGGGCCTGGACCTGGCCTACGCCGCACCCCCTGAGGTCTGCGGCGAGGTCATTGCCTGGCTGGCCAACGATCCTCAGGACGCGCCGAGGAACGGATCACTGATCGAGAGCCAGGCCTTCTGCGCCGAGCACGGTCTGGTGGAGGGTTGGCCCCCGGCCGATCGGGCTGCGGGCAATCCCCGGCTGGCCGCCGAGCGGGCGTGAGCCTCTCGGCCGTCGTTGTCGGAACCTCGTTCGGGGCGCGTATCCATGTCCCCGCCTTCCGCACCGCTGGGTTCGAGGTGGTGGCCCTGGTCGGCCAGGACTCGGCGCGCACCGCCCGCCGGGCCGAGCGCCTGGGTATCGAACACGCCCGCACCTCGCTCGCTGACGCCCTCGAGCTCGGCGTCGACGCCGTCTCCATCGCCGGGCCGCCGGCCGCCCATGCCGGGCTGGCCGCCCAAGCCATCGAAGCCGGGTGCCACGTGCTGTGCGAGAAGCCCTTCACCCTCGATGCCCCTGAGGCCCGACAACTGGTGCAGGCGGCCGAGGCGGCCGGCGTGGTGGGCTACCTCGGTCACGAGTTCCGCTGGTCGCCCGAACAGGCGCTGATCGAGTGGGCTCTCGGGTCGGGCCTGATCGGGACGCCGAAGCTGATGCTGGGGGCGTCGTTCCTGTCCATGCTCCGGTCATTTCCCATGGCTGACTGGTGGTACGACCCGGCCGCCGGGGGTGGATGGTTCGGCGCCTCCGGGTCGCATCGGATCGACGCCCTCCGCCAGTGGTTCGGCGAGGTCGAGGCGGTCAGCGCCGGCCTTCCCGCCGTGAGCGACCCGGCGCTGGCCGTCGACGACAGCTTCGACTTGCGCTGTGTCACGCGCAGTGGAGTCGACGTCTCCCTCATGCAGAGTGCCGCCGCCATCGGACCGGGCTTCTCGGTCAACCGCATCGTGGGCACGGGCGGGACCCTGTGGTCCGAGCAGGACGGCGTCCGGATCGCCGACGCCGACAGTCCCGAGGGTCGCCGGCTCGACCGGCCCGACTTCCTGGCGCTGCCCACTGTGGAGGACCTGGCCGTCGGGGCGCTGGCCGACATGACCCGCACCGAGCTCCCGCCCTACATCATGTTGACCCGTGCCTTTCGGCGGGCCATCGAGGGCGGACCGATAGAACCCGGCCCCCGACC
>Ga0210400_10006039_pt1 | contig 10220 bp, 7 predicted proteins | sample IncBWH26MmetaG_FD_155456 | JGI IMG/M metagenome (GOLD analysis project Ga0210400, IMG submission 155456) | Forest soil microbial communities from Barre Woods Harvard Forest LTER site, Petersham, Massachusetts, United States - Inc-BW-H-26-M | ecosystem: Environmental > Terrestrial > Soil >... | reverse complement strand
GCGTACCCGTCGCGGCAGTCGCTCCGTTGATGGGCGGCAGCAGGGTCAAATACCGGCCGGGATTGTTCATCGAGCCGCCGCCGATGGTCACCGCGTACAGGTCGTTGTCGAACCAGAGGCGGTTGTAGAACATCCAGCCGACGAAGGCCGTCTTGTTGGGTCCTTTCGTGCAGTTGAGCCCGCCCACCCCGCCGCCGTATTCGCATCCCGCGTCGAACGTGAACGAGAAAGCAGCCTTGGACAACCCCTTGCCGTTCAGTTTGCTGTCGTAGTATTTGAGCTCGATGCTATCGTCAGTGTGAACGCGATTCGCGTTGCGAATGGGGTTGGGCGGGCCGCCGGGCATGGAATAGGCGAGGTTATCCTCCCCAACTCCGTAATTGTTGAAGACCAACTTGAGGTTTTCGTTCGGCTGCCAGAGGACCTGGCCGCCGAAACCGAGATTCTTGTTGAACCTGCCGTAGGACTGCCAGCCGTTGATGATCCAGGGTTCGATTTTCAGCGTGTTGGTCGGAAAGTACTGGATGCGCAGCCCATTGAAGAACCAGGGCGTGTTCGATGACACATAGGACGGCTGATAGGTCCAATTGTCGTAGTTGTAGTAGCTGAACAAGCCGATGTACGAGACGAAAATTCCCGCGTCGACATTGAGGCCATGGGCGACGTCGAAGTGATACCCGGCATTGGCTTCCGAGAGGTAACGGTAAGCGTTGCTCAAGTCCCATTGGCCCACTCCGGAGCTCGCGTCGTTGCGCGGCGTGGTCGTCGCAAACAGACCCATCATCGACAGGAACCGTGCGCGCACGTTATCCCAGTGAAAATCGCCGCCGAAACTCACCTGTTCCAATTGGAATTCCCCGGAGCGGAACGACTCCGTGGACCCGACGATGGTGTGGTCCTTGGGGTGGTTGAAATCGTTCATGTAATGCACGTCGAGGCGGATGTCGGGCGTGAAGAACTTCGTGTCGAACACCGGCGCTTTGTTGCGGGGTGAGCCGTTCAGCCAGGTGAAATCACCGAAGGCGAATGGCGTGAAGTTGTCGACGCCCTCGGTCGCATCAGGCGAGTGGAGCGCATCGGGGACCGACTGGGCATCCGGCGCCGCAGGTTTGGGAGCCGCGGATTTGGGATCAGCCAAGAGTGCGGACCAGAGCGACGGCTTCGGAGCCGAAGACTTGGCTATCGCCGCGGCTTGCGTTTGCGCTGCAGGTGCTGCTTGCGCCGCAGGCGCTGCCTGTGCCGCAGGCTTCTGTTCGGCCGCCAGCACGGGCGACGCCGCAGGAGCGGCCGCCGGGACGTTCATCACCAGGTCATGCCGGGTAGCCTTGCTGGCGACGACCTGCAGCGAAGGCGCGGTCGCATCCGGGTAGCCCTCGACCTGCGCCGTGACAGTCCACTCGCCGGGCGCAAGATCGGCAAAAGAATAGATTCCATCGCTGCTCGACACCGTGGCGCGGATGGCGCCGCCATCCGCCCGGATGGCCGTTACCGTCGCGCCCGCAACGGGGAGCTTCGCCGAATTGGTAACGATTCCAACGATGACTCCTGATGTCGTTTTGACCACCGGCGCAGGCGACTCATCAGCTTGGACTGCCGGTAAAGCAAATCCCGTTGTCAAAACGGCTATCAGGAGACCCTTCAGATATTTTTGCAATTTCATTCACCTCATCCCTTCTTCCAAAACCCAAAAGGAGCAGATTCGTAAATCAAACCTTTCGCAACGCAGCACACAACAACGGCGACAAGTGAATGCTGGGGCGAGCCAGTGTACGGATAGGATCAGTTGTCGGTAGACCAAAGGTCGTTAAGAAAAGGGCGCTGCGTGTAATAAAGGTATTAAGAAAAGGTCGGGCCTGTCGTTGATATAGCGCATTCCGTCTCTGCGTTATGGGTCCGCACTCCCACCGCCAGAGCCGGCAACCTCACCGTGAACGTCGAACCTTCGCCCTCGCGGCTATCGAGCGCAACGCTGCCCTTGTGTAGTTCGAGTATCGTCCTGACCAAGTTTAGGCCGACCCCGCTGCCGACGATCCCAGACGTATTGCTGCCGCGATAGTAGCGTTCGAATACTTGTTCCCGCTCGGTCGCGGGAATGCCGATTCCCCGGTCTTCGATCACGATCGCGATCTGCGCGCCCTGCTTTACGCCAGTCACTTGGATGAGGCCGGCATCCGGCGAGTACTTGACGGCATTCGACAGTAGATTGCCGAAGGCCTGGCTCAGAAGACTCGCATCGCCATAGACCATGAGGGGTTGCGGCGTCAGCCGATCGAGAATGTCGGCATCCGGCGTCAATTCCCGCTGCAGATGGCAAATTTCGCGCACCAGCGCCGCCAAATCGACTTGGGCCGGATGGTAGTTGAGTTCGATACGGCCATCGATCAGACGGGCAGAGCCGATCAAGTTGTCGATCAGCTGCGTCAGGCGGCTGACCGTACTACGGACCTTGCGCGCTCGCTGAGTCAACTCGTCCGCGGTCAAGCGATCGCGCATCGAGATAAACCTTTGAGCGTGTCCGTCGATGATCGCCAACGGCGTGCGGAACTCGTGCGACGCCATCGATACGAAATTTCGCTGCAGCAGCGTAAGGCGTTGCTCTTCAGCGAGTTTTTCCTGAAGTTTGGCGGCCTGCTGCGCCAAAGCATGGCGATTCTGAGCGAGGTCGATGGCGTTGTTGCGGAACACAACGACGGCGCGCGACATTTCGCCGATTTCGTCGTGCCGCTTGGTGCCCTGCACTTCGATGCCGGTCTCGCTCCTGGCCAGCCGGTGCATGCGCTCCGCCAGATCGACAAGCGGCGCGGAAATGGACCGCGTGACGTGCACCGTCGCACCCGCCACCAACAGCCCTGCAAGAATTATCGCGAGGGCGATTCTGCTGCGGGCCTCCGCATAAGCCAGATCCGAGCGCTCGCTGGCCCTGCGAGCGCTCGCAACATTGCGATCGGTGAGTATTCCGAGAGTCTCGCTGGCGGCAGCGTAGGCAGATTTAGACGCCTGCTCATGCGGGCGCGTGGCAGCGCTTCCCGCGGCGCCAGGCAGGATAGCCTGGCCGCGAGCGACGATGCTCCGGTATTCGCTCCATTGCGCCTCGAAACGCCTATAGAGCTCATCCTCCGCCGCATCGTGACGAATCTGCCCATAGGCGTGCTGCGCGGCGGCAATGCCGCGGTCCAGGTCGGTCATCTGCTGCAGAACCGTTGCTCGCTCACTCGCACTGCCGGCGCGCAGACTGGCTGCGTCGGCCGCCGGGAAGTCGGTGGTGAAATTATTGAGGTCGCCCAAGGCCTGCGTGCTGGGCAGCCAGCGGACGCGGATCTGCGCCGACGCGTCGTTGACGGAACCCAGGCTGCGCAGGCTCTCGAGTCCGAGCACGATCATCAGCAGGAACAGAAACAGGAAGACGAGGGACAAGCGCGCCCTGATCGATTGCACTCGTCTGATGGAGTGGTATCGCATAACCCGCACAGCCTACAGCGTCGGTTGCGGCGTATTACACGGAATTGGTGCGGCGGAGAAATTTTATCTTTTCTTAATACGGCGGGTGCTAGCGTCGTCGCTCTATGGACTTGCGGGATGTGCGTCGACCATGATCGAGTTGCGCCGGAGAATCCTTTGTATCGAGGACGACCGCGACACAGCATCGTTGATCTGCGAGGAGCTGGTGGACCGGGGGTTCGAAGTTCGCGCCGCCTACAACGGCCGCGACGGTCTCACCGCCATTCTCAAGGATCCGCCGGATCTCGTGCTGTCCGACGTAGGCATGCCCGGAATGTCCGGGTTTGAGCTTCTTAGGACGCTCACGTCCATGGAGCCGCGATTCGAAAGCATGCCTTTCGTGTTTCTCACGGCGCTCTCCGATCACGACAACGAGCTCAAGGGCTGGCAACTGGGGGCCGACGACTATCTCACCAAGCCCGTGGACTACGACGTCCTTGCGGCGCTGGTTACGGCGCGGCTCGCGCGCGTGGCGCGCAATGCGCTCTGGCCAAAGCAGGTCGGACTGCGCGAACGCGAGGTCGAGACGCTCACTTGGGCCGCCCGAGGCAAGACATTTTGGGAAATCGGAGAAATTCTCGGCTTGAGCAAGCGCACGGTGGAGTTTCATCTGGAGAATGCGCGCAGGAAGCTCGGCGTCGCCACGCGTACCCAGGCGCTGATCAAAGCGGCGACGGGACACCTCATCCAGCCTTGAGCCGGCCGCGACACCGGGCGCGCAGACCTTCGGCTTTCGCAGCCTGCCATCGATTGCGGCCGCTGATTCTTGGTCTTCGATTGATTGCGCTCGGATTCGCCGGCGTCTTTCTGAGCGCCGTCGCCGGGGGCAGCGTTCCGGGGATCTGGCGCACAGACCGGATCTTGCAGAAGGATCATCGGGTCGCCAAAGACCGATTGCATGCAAAGAACAATTCAAACCGCGAAGATGATTCTTTTTTGAATGCCGTGGGCGCCGTATGGTCCTACGGCATCGGTAAATCGGCTGCGGGCTATGACGCGGCAACGGGCCAGGATGCGGCGACCGGATTTCTCATCGATCAATGCCATGTTCTTACCAACATGCATGTGGTGTACACCGACCATACGGTCGTCGACCCGCCGGTTGGCAAAGCGGTTGCATTTGCGGTCGGTCAAACGGAAGGCGACAAAGACAGAGGTGCCTTGCAGGGACTGAAGTTTCTCATTCAAGGGACAGTCATAGCGCATGGCGGCACCATCATCTTGGATCGCGTGGTGCACAATCCTGACAGCGACTGGGCGCTCATCCAGCTTGCGGACAATGTGGATGACAGCATCACCCCAATGACGATCGCCGCCATCGGTCTCGATCAGCTGTCGACACATTTGACGCTTTCGTCGGCCGGGTTTCCGACGGATCACAGACAGCCGCGCGGCGATGGATTCAAATTGAAAGATTTGTGGGGGTCCGACGGTGAAGTTGTCGGGATTGTTTCGGTCAGCACGGCCGGAGCCCTCATTCAGACCACGATTCAAACGACGCCCGGTAACTCGGGAGGTCCTATTTACGGGAACTTCAGTGGTCGAAGGCACATCGTCGTCGGAATGGTCCAGGGAATACGCGGTAACGGGATCGACGTTACGGAGGACGCGCCCAATGTGCAGGTCTTGTTTACGCCGAGTACGCTGGCGAAAATTACTGCCGCTCGAGGGCAAACTCCCTGCCGTTGACGCTTAAGGTTTGGGCTTCTTCAGCGCGGCGTCGATGGCCGCGGCTTTCGCCTCTTCGTCGAGTTTGGTCGGCCGCTTCCATCCGGCGACCGTGGTCTGCTTGGCGCGCGTCAACGTGAGCTCGCCGCCGGGGGCATTCTGAGTAATGGTCGATCCGGCGCCGATGGTCGCGCCGGCCCCGATTCTAACCGGCGCCACCAGCATGCTGCCGGATCCGATGAAGACGCGGTCCTCGATGATCGTCGGCCACTTGTTGTGACCATCGTAGTTGCAGGTGACGCTGCCGGCCCCGACGTTCACGCCGCCGCCCACCTCGGCATCCCCCACATAGGCCAGATGGTTTGCCTTGCTGCCGGCGCCGATTTGGCTGTTCTTCACCTCGACGAAATTACCGATGTGCACGTCGCGATGCAAAATCGTTTCGGGCCGAACTCTCGCGAAGGGACCGATCCGGCAGTCCTCCGCCACGCTCGCCTGGTCGATGATGCTGTTCGCGAAGACTTCCGTGCCGGCCCCGATCTCGGAATCGCTGATGACGCAATTAGGCCCAATTTTCACGCCCTTGCCCAAGCGCGCCTTCCCGATGAACACCGCGTTGACGTCGATGAAGACGTCGCGCCCGGCCGTGACATCGCCGCGGATGTCGATGCGCGCCGGATCCGCCAGCGTCGCGCCGGCGAGCATCAGTTCCTCCGCCCGCCCGCGCCGGTAGTAAGCCTCGACTTGCGCGAGCTGGATCTTGTCGTTGACCCCCATGACTTCCGCGGCGCCCGCGCAGCGCGTCGCCTCGACCGGATCGCCCGCCCGCACGGCGCCCGCCACGACATCGGTCAAGTAATACGCGCGCTGGGCGTTGTCCCTGCCCAGTCCCAGCAGCCATTCGCGCAGACGTCCGGCGGGAGCCGCCATGAGTCCGGAATTGACTTCCCGTATCTGCAATTGCTCCGGGCTCGCATCCTTTTGCTCGACGATGGCGCGGACGTGCCCGGCGGCATCGCGGACGACGCGCCCGTAGCCCGTGGCGTCGTCGAGATACACGGAGAGCAGACTCAAAGCACCCGCATCGGCCGCCGCGACCAGTTTGGTCAGAGATGACGCGCGGATCAGCGGCACGTCGCCGTACAGCACCAGCACCGTATGATCGTCGGGAATGACGCACATGGCCTGCATGGCGGCATGACCGGTGCCCAGCTGATCCGCCTGGAGTATCCACTCGACGTCTTCGGATCCCAAGGCTGCCTGCACCTGCGCGCCGCCATGTCCGTAGACCACGTAAATACTGGTGGGGCGGAGATCGCGCGCGGCGTCGATCACGTGTTGCAGCAGCGGCCGCCCGGCCAAAGGCTGCAGCACTTTCGGGAAGTCGGAATTCATCCGCTTGCCCTGACCCGCAGCGAGTATGACGACGGAAAGCTGCATGACAGTTCCGCTCCTACAATGCTCCTAGCGTTTCTTGCGCAGACGTTCGATGGCGCGAAGCTGCGCCACCGCGCGCGCGAGTTCGGCCTGTGCCTCGGCGATGTCGATCTTGTCGGTGCGCTGCCGCACGGCGTCTTCCGCGCGCTGCTTCGCGGCCAGTGCCGCGGCCTCGTCCAGGTCGCGCGCGCGTGCCGCCGTATCGGCGAGCACAGTCACGAGATTCGGCTGAATCTCGAGCGAGCCGCCGCCGACATAGAACGACTGTTCCTCTGCGCCTTCCGACTGCACCCGGACCTCTCCGGCCTTCAGCGTGGTCAGCAGCGGCGCATGGCGCGGTGCGATGCCGAGTTCGCCCTGCGAACCGGGGACGAACACCATGTTCGCCTCGCCCGAGAAGATTTGTCCTTCGGCGCTGACGATGTCGACGTGAATGGTGTTCGCCATGATCGCTCTTAGGCCAGGGTCTTGGCTTTTTCGACGGCTTCTTCGATGGCGCCGATCATGTAGAACGCCTGCTCCGGCAGATGGTCGTATTCGCCGGCGATGATGGCCTTGAAGCCGCGGATGGTGTCCTTGAGAGGCACGATCTTGCCGTCCTGTCCGGTGAACACCTTGGCCACGTTGAAGGGTTGCGACAGGAACCGCTGGATTTTCCGGGCGCGGTACACCGAGAGCTTGTCCTCCTCGGACAATTCGTCCATGCCGAGAATCGCAATGATGTCCTGAAGCTCTTTGTAGCGCTGCAATACGGCCTGCACGCCGCGCGCCGTGTCGTAATGATCCTCGCCCACCACCAACGGGTCGAGCTGTCGGCTGGTGGAATCCAGCGGATCGACCGCGGGATAAATGCCCAGCGATGCGATTTGCCGCGACAGCACCACCGTGGCATCCAAGTGCGCGAAGGTCGTCGCCGGCGAGGGGTCGGTGAGGTCGTCCGCGGGGACGTAGACCGCTTGAATGGAGGTGATCGAACCCGTCTTGGTCGAAGTGATGCGCTCCTGCAGCACGCCCATTTCCTCGGCCAGCGTCGGTTGATAACCCACCGCCGACGGCATGCGGCCGAGCAGCGCCGATACTTCCGTGCCGGCCAGCGTGTAGCGGTAGATATTGTCGACGAAGAACAGCACGTCGCGGCCCTTGCCGGAGGCCTGCTTCTCGTCGCGGAAATATTCGGCCATGGTGAGGCCGGTAAGTGCCACGCGCAGACGATTACCCGGCGGTTCGTTCATCTGGCCGTACACCATGGCCACCTTGGAGTTGGACAAGTGGTCCTTGTCGATGACGCCCGATTCGATCATCTCGTGATAGAAGTCGTTGCCTTCGCGGGTGCGCTCGCCGACGCCCGCGAATACCGACAGGCCGCTGTACTGCTTGGCGATGTTGTTGATGAGTTCGAGCATGTTCACCGTCTTGCCCACGCCGGCGCCGCCGAACAAGCCGACCTTGCCGCCTTTGGCAAAGGGTACCAGCAAATCGATCACCTTGATGCCCGTGACCAGGAGGTCCTGGCCCCCGGCCTGCTCGTCGTAGGCCGGAGCGGGGCGGTGAATGGGCAGATACTCCGTGGCTTGCACCGGGCCCTTTTCGTCCTGCGGCTTGCCGAGCACGTCCATGATGCGCCCGAGCGTGCCCGAGCCCACGGGCACGGAAATGCCCTTGCCGGTACCCTTGACCGTGAGGCCGCGGCGCAGCCCTTCGGAAGGACCCATCGCGATGGTGCGCACGATGCCGTCGCCCAGCTGCTGCTGAACTTCGAGGGTCAAGTCCACGTCATCGAGCTTGAGCGCGTCGTAGACCTTGGGGATCTGATCGCGTGGAAATTCCACATCGATGACCGCGCCGATGATTTGCACTATTTTACCGCTGGATTGCATTTTGATTGACCTCTGCTAAACCGCTGCCGCGCCGCCGACGATTTCCGAAAGTTCTTTCGTGATCGCCGCTTGACGGGCTTTGTTGTAAATGAGCTGCAGCTCGTCGATGAGCTTGCCGGCGTTGTCGGACGCGCTCTTCATGGCCACCATGCGCGCCGCCATTTCGCAGGCGACATTCTCGACCGCGCCCTGAAAGATTTGGGACTCGATGTAACGCATCAGAATGCCGTCGAGAATCTCGATGGCGTCCGGCTCGTAGATATAGTCCCAGCGCTCCTGCAGCTCGTCCTTGTCGATGGTCTGCAGCGGCAACAGCTGCGTGACGACGCCCTTCTGGGTCATGGTGTTGACGAACACGTTGTGCACCAGCAGCAGCTGATCGACTTTCGCGTCGCGATAGAAATCGAGCATGACCTTGGTGGTGCCGATCAGTTCGGCGACATGCGGCTTGTCGCCCAGGTGCGTGACCGAGGCCACGAGTTCGACGCCGGACAGACGGCGAAAGAACTGAACCGCCTTGGACCCGATGGCGCACACATAGACCTTGGCGTTCTTCCCTTGCGCTTCGCGGATGGCGCCCAGGGCCGCCTTGAACAGGTTCAGATTGAGCGAACCGCACAAGCCCCGATCGGTGCCGATCACGACGATGCCGACGGCCTGGACCGGGCGCTCCAAGGTGAAGGGGTGCTTGTAGTCCAGGTTCACCTGGCGCAGGTGGCCGATGATCTTGCGGATCTTTTCCGCATAGGGACGTGCCGCGCGCATCCGGTCCTGCGCCTTGCGCATCTTGCTCGCCGCGACCATTTCCATGGCCTTGGTGATTTTCTGAGTATTTTTGATACTCGCAATCTTGCCGCGGATTTCTTTTGCGCCTGCCATTGGCCTTCTCTTGCCGCCTGGGTTACAGCGTCGCGAAGAATTCGGTGCAGCACTTCTTCAGTGCCGCCTCGACTTCGCCCGACAGATCTGGTTTCGCGTTGATGCTCTTCAAGAGATCGGCGTAGCTCGAGCGCGCGAAAGACTGCAGCGCGGCTTCCGTCTCCACCACTTTGCGGCGGTCGACTTTGTCGAAGAACCCGTTGTTGGCGGCATACAGGGACAGCGCCATCTCCGCCACCGACATGGGCGCGTACTGCTTCTGCTTCATCAGTTCGGTGACGCGCTGGCCGCGTTCGAGCTGCCTGCGCGTGGCCTCGTCCAAGTCGGAGGCGAATTGGGAGAAGGCCGCGAGTTCGCGGAATTGCGCAAGGGCCAATCGAACGCCGCCGCCCAGCTTCTTGATGATGTTGGTCTGCGCGGCGCCGCCGACGCGCGACACCGAAACGCCGGCGTTGATGGCCGGACGCATGCCGGCGTTGAACAAATCGGTTTCCAGAAAGATCTGGCCGTCGGTGATGGAGATGACGTTGGTCGGCACGAAGGCCGTGACGTCGCCGGCCTGGGTTTCGATGATGGGCAGACCCGTCAGCGATCCGGTCCTGCCCTTGACGCGGCCGTTGGTGAATTTTTCGACGTACTCTTCGTTGACGCGCGCAGAGCGCTCGAGCAAGCGGGAATGCAGGTAGAACACGTCTCCTGGATACGCTTCGCGTCCCGGCGGACGGCGCAGCAGCAGCGAGATCTGGCGGTAGGCGACGGCCTGCTTGGATAAATCGTCGTAGACGATCAGCGCGTCTTCGCCGTTGTCCATGAAGTACTCGCCCATGGCGCAACCGCCGTAGGGTGCGAGGTACTGCATCG
>Ga0210400_10006037_pt1 | contig 10222 bp, 8 predicted proteins | sample IncBWH26MmetaG_FD_155456 | JGI IMG/M metagenome (GOLD analysis project Ga0210400, IMG submission 155456) | Forest soil microbial communities from Barre Woods Harvard Forest LTER site, Petersham, Massachusetts, United States - Inc-BW-H-26-M | ecosystem: Environmental > Terrestrial > Soil >... | reverse complement strand
GCGGCCAAGCCTCAACCATCGTTCTTGATGTGGAAGCGCGTTTCCGGAATTGCCGTAGGGCGTAGTTAACTCAAGTCGACAATTTCAGCTTCTCGGAGGATTTTCATATGCACACTTGGCTCCCATTGAGCCTCTTGGGCCGTGTAGTAGCGTCTGTTCGCCGCATGGTTTCACTCAAAACGCTGGCTCTGCCGGCCATCTTTGCCGTTCTGGCAGTAGCCCTGCCGGCGGCGTTTGCTCATTCGCCGGCCCAGAACACACAGCCACCATCCACGCAACAGCAACCTGTAGCTGTCGCCGGTTTACAGACGGCCACAACTGCTCCGGCGCCCGTAGCCAATTCCACGGCCAGCGCTCCTGTGCAGGATGCCGGCGGCGAGGCCAATCTCACCCTGCCGGATATGTCCACAGTCTCGTTTCTCAATAACAGCATTGATGGCCACAAGCTGCTGATGATTGGCATCTTGTTTTGCTTCCTGGGTGGGCTCTTCGGCCTGGTCATTTACGTGCAGTTGAAGAACCTGCCGGTCCACCGGTCCATGCGCGAGATCTCCGAGCTCATCTACGAAACCTGCAAGACCTACCTGACGACGCAGGGCAAATTCATCCTCATCCTTGAGGCCTTCATTGCGGTCATCATCGTTCTATATTTCGGTCTGCTGCTCAAGTATGAGACGGTAAAAGTTGTCGTCATTCTCCTCTTCAGCCTGGTGGGCATCGCAGGCAGCTATGGCGTGGCCTGGTTCGGGATACGGGTAAATACCTTTGCCAACTCGCGCACCGCCTTCGCCGGATTGCGTGGCAAGCCTTATCCCATCTATGCCATTCCTCTGAAGGCCGGCATGAGCATCGGCATGATGCTGATCAGCGTGGAGCTGCTGATCATGTTGTGCATCCTGTTGTTCGTCCCCCGCACTTACGCGGGACCCTGCTTTATCGGGTTTGCCATTGGCGAGTCCCTGGGAGCGGCGGCGCTCCGTATCGCCGGCGGCATCTTCACCAAGATCGCCGACATTGGCTCTGACCTGATGAAGATCGTCTTCAAGATCAAAGAAGATGACGCCCGCAATCCTGGAGTAATCGCCGACTGCACCGGCGACAACGCCGGTGACTCGGTCGGTCCCAGCGCCGATGGCTTTGAGACCTACGGTGTCACCGGTGTGGCGCTCATCACCTTCATCCTGTTGGGGGTAAAGTCGGAGACCGTCCAGGTGCAACTGCTGGTCTGGATCTTCGTGATGCGCATCATGATGCTGGTGGCGAGCGCCTTTTCCTATTTCGTCAACGAGGCCATTGCCAAAGCGCGTTATAGCGATTCCGACGACATGAATTTTGAAGCGCCGCTTACCTCCCTGGTGTGGCTCACCTCTTTTGTCTCGATCGGGCTCACCTTCGTGGTATCCAAGCTGATCATCCCTGATCTCGGCGGGGACGCCTCGCTGTGGTGGAAGCTTTCCTGCATCATCTCCTGCGGGACCCTGGCCGGAGCGATCATTCCTGAACTGGTGAAGGTCTTTACCTCAACCGATTCTCGCCATACCAAGGAGGTTGTGACCTCATCTCAGGAAGGCGGCGCTTCGCTTAACATTCTTTCCGGACTGGTGGCCGGCAACTTCTCCGCCTATTGGCTGGGTATCAGCATCGTGATGCTGATGGGCATCGCCTTCTACGTCAGCACCTTCGGATTGGGAGCAGCCATGCTGGCTCCGGCCGTCTTTGCCTTTGGCCTGGTGGCTTTCGGCTTCCTGGGCATGGGCCCGGTGACCATTGCCGTAGATTCCTACGGCCCGGTAACGGACAACGCTCAATCGGTCTACGAGCTTTCGCTGATTGAACAGGTACCCAATGTGCAGCAAGAGGTCAAGAAGGATTTTGGCTTTGACGTGAAGTTTGATCGCGCCAAGCACCTGCTGGAAGAGAACGACGGGGCCGGAAACACCTTCAAGGCCACGGCCAAACCGGTGCTGATCGGCACGGCGGTGGTGGGCGCTACCACCATGATCTTCTCCATCATCATGAGCCTTACCCATGGGCTGACCGAGGGCAAAGAGAACCTCTCTCTGCTGCACGCTCCCTTTGTGCTGGGCTTGGTCACCGGTGGCGCGATCATCTACTGGTTTACCGGCGCTTCCATCCAAGCCGTAACCACGGGCGCTTACCGGGCGGTGGAGTTCATCAAGAAGAACATCCGGCTGGAAGGCGTGGAGAAGGCCTCAGTGGAAGACAGCAAGAAAGTGGTGGAGATCTGCACCAAGTACGCGCAGAAAGGAATGTTCAACATCTTCCTGACCGTGTTCTTCTCTACCCTGGCCTTTGCCTTCCTGGAGCCTTACTTCTTTATCGGCTACCTGATATCCATCGCCGTCTTCGGACTCTACCAGGCAATCTTTATGGCAAACGCCGGCGGAGCCTGGGACAACGCCAAGAAGATCGTGGAGGTAGAACTGAAGCAGAAGGGCACAGCCCTCCATGATGCAACCGTGGTGGGAGACACTGTAGGCGATCCCTTCAAGGACACCTCTTCGGTAGCCTTGAACCCGGTGATCAAATTCACCACCCTCTTCGGGCTGCTGGCCGTGCAGCTAGCGGTAAAGCTGACCTCGGAAAACGGTCCAACCCACATTCTGGCGCTCGTGTTCTTCCTGGTCTCCGTCTTCTTCGTATGGCGCTCGTTCTACGGAATGAGCATCGGTGCGCAGAAGGCTTCCACGTCTTCAGTTGCAACCTCTGTGGCCTCCCCTGGGCGTTCTACGGAATGAGCATCGGCGCGCAGAAGGCTTCCGGCTAGCTTTCAAAGCAATTCAACAAAGCCCGCCTAAAAGGCGGGCTTTTTCTATGGAGTTTCCACGTTTTTTATAGACCATGCACCGAGCGAGGCATGTTTTCTTCAGCAGGGAGCGAGACAAACCTGTGGTTAAGATTACCAGGTAGGCGATTCAAGAAATCGTCTTCTGTCCTCCAGAGGCTTATTAGGGGCGGGCAGAGTGGATTCTCGTGTACCTTAAGAGCAGCGGAGCAGTTCCTTCGCTGCCGCTCAGGATGACACTGATCCTCTATCTGTAGAGAGAATCTCTTATGTAGAGAGAATTTCTTATCTAGAGAATTTCTTATCTATAGAGAGAATCTCTCAAGAGAGAATCTCCCGGCTGGCTGCTGACCAGCTCTGGAGCACAAAGACGATCTTTCAATGCCTGCCTAACGAGAACGGAATTCGCGGCCAACGCTCTAATTCGGCAGGTGAGGCGCCGGCGGCGGAAGAAGAACGGGCTTGGGGGCCTTGGCCGTTCCCTCTTTCATCTTGTCTTTTACCTTCTTGGCTAGCTTTTCCACTTCTTCCGCCTTTCTGATTACCTCAAGCGACATGGTATTTTCATTGGTCTTGTCCACTGCCGCTTTCAGATCGGAGGCGAGCTGAAAAAGTTTTTGGGTGTCCTCTCGAATTTCGTCCTGTCTTTTCTTGTTGGCTTCGTGGAAGCGGCGGTCTTCCATCTCCTGTTCGATCCGGGAATGGGATTCGGGCTGCTGGGCCGCAGGCATTGCCGGTAATGTGAGGAAACTGAGTGCGCCAAGCGGCAGGAGTATGGCGAGAACAGAAATGACTTTTCTAAACACAGAAACCTCTTAGCGAAGTAAGTGGTTTGATTATAACCAGTCCAGCCGAGTCAGATATAATCCGGCGAGAGGGACATGCAACCGGCAAAGTGGGAGAATCTTTTACGGGACTGGCACGACGACCTGATCTGGTGGGCGCGTCATGGTGTTCCCAGACTGCTTGTCATTTTCCTTCTTGCTTTTTGTCTCGTCCGCATTTTGGGCATTATTACCCGGAAGGTGGTTGAACTAAGCAAGAAAGGTTCAAGGCCAACCTTGCGAGTGCAGCAGGTGCGCACGCTGGCCGGAGCGATTCACAGCTTTGGCGTGTTTATCGTGGTCTTCATTGCGCTCCTGCAGATGCTGGAGGTCTTCAACATTGATGCGAAACCTCTGCTGGCCAGCGCCAGCGTTTTGGGGTTGGCTATAGGTTTCGGGGCCCAGACCATGGTCAGGGACGTGATCAACGGTTTTTTCATCCTGGTGGAAAACCAGTTTGAAGTGGGCGAGACAATCAAGGTGGCCGGTGTCCAGGGCGCGGTGGAAGAGATCACGATGCGCCGGACCACGTTGCGCGATGGTGATGGCACTCTGCACATCATTCCCAATGGCGCTATCCAGATCGTCAGCAACATGACGCGAGACTGGTCGCAGGTAATTCTGCATGTTACTGCGGATTACACCGAGAACAGCGACAAAGTCATCCTGGTGCTTCGAGAGCTGGCGGAAGCCTTTTACAATGATTCGACCTTTCATGAAGATGTCGTGGCCGCCCCCGAGGTTCCGGGAATCGAGCGGGTGACCGGCCTGGAAGTGGACTATCTCATGGTGGTGAAGGTGCGTCCAGGCCGGCAATATGGGGTGGCGCGCGAGCTTCGCCGGCGGATCAAGATTGCTTTCGAACAGAACAACATCAAGACGGGAATCCCGGGCCAGGTCTATATCGAGCAACTGCCGCCTGCCCAGAGATAGCAAATAGCAATTAGCAAATAGCAATTAGCAAATAGCAATTGGCAATTAGCCAGAACGGCCAGAACCTTGACCTGAGCCAAGCCTTTCTACCGGGGTCACCGGCCGAGGGGCAAGACTTTTGAATCGCTGATTCGCGCTGATGACCGTTGATCTTGAAGAGCGGCAAGTAATGAAATCATCTGTTGAAGCGGTTTTATCAAGAACCTGGGACGCTGGCGTCTGATACTTGCGTCTCGATGGGGAGAGAATTATGGAGCTTGGGCTTAAGGGCCGGGGTGTGATTGTTGCTGCGTCCAGCCAGGGTATTGGACGGGCTGCGGCGGAATTGTTTGCGCGCGAGGGCGCCCAGGTGGCGATGTGCGCGCGGACCGAGAAGACCCTGCGGGACGCGGCCGATCAGATACGATCTGAAACCGGCGCGGAAGTTTATTCTGAGCCCCTCGACGTGACCGATGGACCAGCCGTGCAACGGTTTGTCGAGCAGGTCTCAAAACGGTTCGGCCGCCTTGATGTCTGCGTCACGAACGCCGGGGGACCTCCGGCCAGGAATTTCCTTGCCGTTTCCATCGAGGAATGGCGCAAAGCCGTAGACCTGAATTTCCTGAGCGTCGTCAACCTGGCCAAGGCCGTGGTTCCGCACATGCAGAAGCACCGCTGGGGCCGGATCATCACCATTACCTCCGTTTCCGTAAAACAGCCCATCGACGCCCTGGTCATGTCCAATGCGGTGCGCGCCGGCGTGGTAGGGTTGGTCAAGAGCCTTTCCAATGAATTCGGCAAAGATGGAATTCTGGTCAACAATGTGGCGCCCGGCTATACTGCCACGGACCGGCTCATAGAGCTGGCGGAAAACCGTGCCCAGGCAGCGGGCATTTCAAACGAGGAGATCTACCAGCGCTGGGCCGCAGAAACGCCCGTCAAGCGCCTGGCTGATCCGAAAGAAATTGCGGACGTTATCGTCTGGCTGGCGTCTGAGCGCGCCTCCTACGTCACCGGCCAAACCCTCCTGGTGGATGGCGGCATTTATCGCGGTTTATGACCGCGATACAGGCTTTGGGCTATGAAACCGGACTCCTGGTTGCACGCATGAACATCCAAACCTGGTTCCCGGGGCATCCTAAGGTGTGGATGCTTCTTCTCGGAATTTGCTCGTTGATCGCCTTGCTCGGTTGTGCCGCGTGGTATGGCCTCTCGATTCGCCATAACCGCCGCAAGGCGGTGCAGGCGCTTCGCTGGATTGAGGCCGCTCTGTCCGGGCAAGGACAGGTAAGTGGGATTCGCTGGCTGGCCTCCTCGCGATTCAGGGTCCCCTTGCGTTTCAACCGTGGGACCTTTCTGCGGGCGTGGATCCTGGTGGAGCTGTCGCCCTGCGAGATGCCCTTGACATGGATGCTGAACAGGATCAGGAAGCGCCAGGATCTGCTGGTTTTCCAGGCCGATCTTGACCTGCCTCCGAGATTTTCCCTGGATGTCTACAATCTCCGCTGGTTCGCCCGCACTACCAGAAAGGAACCTCTGAACAGTGTTCAATGGAACTTCGAGCATGCTGCCCCGTTTATAATCAGCACGCGCACGGACTGGCAGAAGGACATCTCCTCTGCCATGACTTCATTGGTGGGAACCGCGAATCGCGAGTTCCTGAATGTCAATTACCAGAAAAAATCTCCGCATTTTTCCGTGACCCTCCCACTCGAAGCATTCGCCCCAAACTCTCCCGCCCGCAATTACGTGTTTGAGACCATGCGGGAACTGGCAGGAAGCTCTTCAGCCTCGTTGTTCTAGAGCAGTTTTATAGTTACTTGTAGTCCGCGCACCGGGAAGAACGGCCCTTCCTTCAGGGCCGTGTTCGGAAGTACAAATACAACAAAACTCCTCGCCAAAACCATACAAACTTGCGACCTCCCGGACACGGACTTTGGTCACGGGAACATTCCCCGGAAGCGCTTCAGCCACAAATTACACAAGTATTACAAACCGGTTCGTCCTTGCCTGATAGCTTTGTTGTCTAATCATTAGCACCAGACCAATGTTCAGATGTTCAGGAGAATTCATGGGCCTCTTAAAGCAGGACAGGACGTTCAGAGAACCGATCAGTTGGTTCACCACCCTTATCATGATTGCATTTCACGTGGGCGCCGTCGCTGCCCTGTTCATGTTCAGTTGGAAGGCGCTGGCATTAGCGGTTTTTCTATGGTGGGTCTCGGGCAGCCTGGGAATCGGAATGAGCTATCATCGTCTGCTTACGCACCGCGGCTACAAGACATACAAGTGGGTGGAGTATTTTCTGACGCTGTGCGGCACCCTGGCGCTTGAAGGCGGGCCATTCTTCTGGGTGGCGATACACCGCGTTCATCATCAAAATACTGACAAAGAGGGCGATCCTCATTCTCCGCAGGATGGCGGCTTCTGGGCCCACATGGGCTGGATCATGACCGGACGGGCCATGCACAACAACTCGCCTGAGCTTTTGCCTTACATTCCGGATCTTCGCAAAGACAAATTTCACGCCTTCATCAGCCAATGGCATTGGATCCCCATGATCGTGCTGGGTGTAGTCCTGCTGGCGATAGGCGGATGGCAATTTGTGATGTGGGGTGTCTTCTTGCGCACCGTGGTCGGATTACACGCCACGTGGCTGGTGAATTCCGCTACGCATATGTGGGGATCACAGCGGTTTCTCACCCAGGATGATTCCAAGAACAGCTTCTGGGTAGCCATACTGACCTTCGGCGAAGGCTGGCATAACAACCACCACGCCCATCCCCAATCCGCCCGCCACGGGCTTGCCTGGTATGAAGTGGACATGAACTGGTACGGAATCTCGGTATTACGGATACTGGGCCTCGTGTGGGATGTCAAACATCCAAAATTCAAACAGGTAGACGGATCAACTGCGAAAGTGCCGGGGAAGGTGCCGGTACCCGCAACCGCACCTGCCGCCTCCGGCGGTGACGACTAGAACGGGTTATTAATTCAATACATGCGAGTTACCGTAACGGATGCCAAGAATAGACTTCTTCAATTGATTAAAGCCGTTGAGGATGGCGAAGCTGTAACGATCTGCCGGGGTGGGGTTCCGGTTGTGGATCTTGTGCGCACGAAAGCTGCTACCGGAGAAAAACCAAAGTTCGGTACGCTCAGAGGCCGGATCGTAATCAATGATCCTGATTGGTGGAAGCCGTTGTCTTAGGCTGTTTAGTTTCTGACAGCCTTCCCTGGCATTTATTTGATCTTGCGGATCACAGTTTCTCCACATTCATGGTTTTCACCATGATGCCGCTAGGGATGATCGGGACTCTCCTGATACCCGACGCAAGTTGTAGAAAACGCAAAAGCCGAGTCCTGATTAGTAGCTGACAGAGTGATTCTCGTTGGACCTTAAGAGCAGCGGAGCAGTTCCTTCGCTGCCGCTCAGGATGACACTCATCCTCTTTGTATATCCGGTAATCTTCACCATAGGTTCTCTCGCGCCAAGCATTTGGTTTTTAGATCACCCGATCTACCGATCTACCGATTCTAGGCTTCTCAGCCTTCTATCAACTACAATTTTCCTGCAGGCCGCCATGCGCATTACCAGCCGCGCCAAGACGATTGCATTTTTCATTACGCTGGGCTCTTGCCTGGTGGGGCTGACGATTGTTCTCAACGTCAGTTGGATCATCCTGAGATGGCGCGACGTGGTGCCGCTGGTTCTTGGCATCGTGTTTTTTTGCTTCATCATTGCGGGCCTGGTCCTGAACACTATCTTCTTGGTCCGCGAGATCCGGCGCAATGAACAGCAGGACAGCTTTCTTAACGCCGTGACCCATGAGCTGAAGACGCCTATTACTTCTATCCGGCTCTATCTGCAGACTCTGGAGCGCCGCCAGCTCGATGAGCCGCAACGCCGCGACTTCTACCGGATTATGCTGGAAGACACGGACCGCCTTTTAGGCACAGTAGAGCAGGTGCTGAAGGCCGGTGAAGTCCGCAACAACCGGGCCAAGAAGCATTGGCGCGAGGTAGATCTCTCCACCATGGTTAAGGACACGCTCGAACTCGCTCGTCTGCGCCACGGCCTCGGCGCCAACGCGCTCAAGGCCGGCGGTGAAATTCCTCCGGACATCACTGTTATGGGGAATCCCGAGGAACTGCGGACCGCGATTGCCAACGTGGTGGAGAATGCCGTGAAGTACTCCGGCCCTGAACCGGAAATCATTGTCGATGTCCTGACTCCCGGCATCGACACCGTGGAAGTGCGCGTTCACGATAACGGCGTCGGCATCCCCAGCGCTGAGCTGAAGCGCATCTTCAAGCGCTTCTACCGCGTGCGCAGCCACGCCACGGAGCAGGTCAAGGGGACCGGCCTTGGCCTTTTCATTGTCCGCTCCATTGCCCGACGCCACGGCGGCGAGGCTTTTGCTGAAAGTGACGGCGAAGGCCGTGGCAGCACTTTTACCGTTCGCTTCCCCAGAATCTATCGCATATGAACGACCTACCGCGTATGAACGATCTATCCCGTATCAGCCGCATCCTAGTTGTGGAGGACGAGGCGCATATCGCTGCGGGGCTGCGCTTCAATCTTGAAGCAGAAGGCTATTCGGTTCACATCACGGACAATGGTGAAGATGCGTTGCACCGCCTGTCGACCGACCCGCAGGCCTTTGACGCCATGGTGCTTGACGTGATGCTGCCCGGCAAGGATGGCTTCTCCGTGGCCCGCGATCTGCGCGCCGCCAAGAACTACATCCCACTGCTTATGCTCACTGCCAGAGGACGGCCTGAGGATGTGCTCCATGGCTTCGAATCGGGCGCCGATGACTACCTGCCCAAACCCTTCAATCTCGACATCCTGATCGCCCGGATCAAAGGGCTGCTGCGCCGAAAGAGCTGGTCCCAGAACGTGAACGATGTGGCCGACGTGCGCGATAAGAACGACGCAGACGCAGTCCCGGCGCAATCCAGCAGTACGCCGGATGCATTCACCTTTGCCGGCAAGACCGTTGATTTCCGGAAGCTGCAACTGCAGAGCGGCAAGCAGGTGTTTCAGCTCACGCTCATGGAAACAGAGCTGCTCCGCTACCTGATCCGGAACAGCGGCCATCCCGTATCTCGCAAGGCGATTCTGGAGGAGGTATGGGACCTGCATGAAGATACCGATACGCGCGCCATCGACAACTTTATTGTGCGACTCCGCCGGTATATCGAGCAGGAACCTTCAAAGCCACGCCATTTGCTCACCGTCCGAGGTCTCGGCTACCAGTTCGTGCCCGAGCCGGAAGGGTAGGAAAAGCGGTTATAAGAAATTTTAGCCGCGAATTTGCGCGAACAAACGCGAATATGGAATAACTCTACGAAGTTTTTTTCGTCTTCAGCCCGGCCCACTCTTCCAGCATCATGATGGTGGCGGCATAATCCAGATCGCCGTGGCCTGCGCGGCTGGCTGCTTCGTAGACTTCATCGATTCTCTCCAGGCCGGGAAGCTTCACGCCGCTCTCCCTGGCTGCATCGAGCATGAGGTGCATGTCTTTGTGCATGAGGCGAAGCGGGAAATTTGGGGAGTAGTCTTTCTTCAAGATAAACGGCGCTTTGTATTCGGCCACTCCGGAGCGGATCATGGAAGCCTGTATAAGCTCAAACAGCTTCTCCGGCTGCACCCCCAGCTTTGATGCCAGGGTCA
>Ga0210400_10006035_pt1 | contig 10227 bp, 11 predicted proteins | sample IncBWH26MmetaG_FD_155456 | JGI IMG/M metagenome (GOLD analysis project Ga0210400, IMG submission 155456) | Forest soil microbial communities from Barre Woods Harvard Forest LTER site, Petersham, Massachusetts, United States - Inc-BW-H-26-M | ecosystem: Environmental > Terrestrial > Soil >... | reverse complement strand
GGCCAACCATAGAAGCCTCCGTCCTGAACCGAAGTCAGATAATCCGGAACCAGGTCGGGACCGATTTCATCGCGCTCGTTGGCGATGGCCCAGAGTTTACCGGTTTCGGGTTCCCACTGAAGCCCGGTGGGATTGCGGATTCCGCTGGCGAAGATGCGATGCGCGCCCGACGCCCGATCGACCTCCCAGATCGCGGCGCGTTCGTATTCGGCCCCAATTCCGTTTTCGGTGATATTGCTGTTCGATCCGACGCCGACATAGAGCTTGGAGCCGTCCGGACTGGCCAACAGCGCCTTGGTCCAGTGATGATCGATGGGGCCGCCGGGAAGATCGGTGAGCTTGGTGCCAGCCGCGGTGATGCTGGTCTGTCCATCTTCGTACGGATAGCGGACGATGGCATCAGTGTTCGCTACGTAAAGATCGTGGCCGACCAGGGCGACGCCAAATGGCGAATTGAGGTGGTCCAGAAACACGGTTCGCAGCTTGGGACTTCCGTCACCATTGTCGCGCAGCAGGGTGATGCGGTTCGCGTCCTTGGCCTTGGCGCCGGCGAACGACTGTACCCAGCCGGTGATGATGTCCTTGGGCCGGTTGATCGGCCCTTTCGGACCATTGCTTTCAACCACCAACACGTCTCCGTTGGGGAGGACGTACACCGACCGCGGATGCTGAAGGTCCGTAGCCAATGCATGAATTTGCAATCCCTGCGCCACGGCGGGATTTTCATCCTTTCCCCATCCGACGACTTTTGCGACCCGCATCGGCGGCATCAGGTACTGCTGTATCTCGGGCAGCACGGGATTGGCGCCGATCTGCATTTTCGGATCGGCGGCATGGTCGTCACAGCCGGCGAGCCCCAGGCCCGCGACGGTGACCAGCAGAAGGGCGAGACGCGGCAGCTTCGCCGAACGAGCAGTTTTGAATGCGTGAATCATATTGTTAACCTCCAACGCGAGGGCGATCCGCCGCGGCCGAGCCAACCAAGCCGGTCAGCAGGAGAACGGCAACGACAAGCACGGAAAGCATCAGGCCTGTCGGCACGACGGCGGTGTAGGCGTCGCGGCTGTGAACGAAGGCATTGACCAGCGAGAGCAGGGCAGCAATGGCGTAGCCGACCACGCCAGGCCACGTCGGTCCGTCGATTTGTCTGCTGCTTGCAAGGCCGATCACGTAAGTGATGGCAGCAAGGCCCGCCAGTATCAAACCCGCGACGATGAGCCAGATCGAGAACCGCTCCCACAGCACATTGGGCATCTGCCAATAGGCAAGATCGGTGACCAAAGCGCCGGTGAAATAGGCGGCGGAAAACCACACGAGCAATCTTTGGAGCAGTCGTCCGCGCGGTTTCGCTGCTGACTTCAGGTCGGCCTCGTTTATGAAAGTCCCTTCCGTGAGTGTAGCGTGCTGCTGCATGTTTCAATCCTCTCTGCGCCTCTGCGGTCCCGCGCGTCAGCAAGACGCCGGGGCTGATTTTTGGGCTCGGGTGGCGCCTTGAACCCTTTGCTTCGATTAAAAATAGGATCGGGTCCGCTTTGGTCGGTTAAATTCGGATTCATATTGCCGGGACCTGCTCAAACGATGGGCGCGGATCGAGGCGATCGAGCCATTTTGTGATGATAGCGACGATCGATGGGCAAACGCTTTTGTGTTCGACGCCGGTAATGATTTTAATTGTGCATCGCGAGTTCGCACTTATTTCGAGCCAGGAGCGAATGAAAGCTCACTACGGCGGTGTGATGACACTCGCGGAGCATCGTGCCCCATCTCACTTTTAGAAGACGCCCGCCGCGAGATGCAGTTGCCGCGACCAGGGCGTCAGACTGACGGAGATAAAGATGCGAAAGACAGTTATAACCATCCTCGGCGCGGTCCTGATTGCCGGGTCGGCGGTTCAAATGGCCGCTGCGTCCACGCGTCACCATCGCGCGCATGCCGCCGCGAGCCGGCAGTTCCTCAATGCCAACAATTCCGCTGAGGCCGGCGCGAGCACTTTTTGCAGCACTGAGCCCGGAAATCCCTACAACCCGCAGACTGATTTCCAGCAGTGGTCCGCTTGGCGTCAGTTGGGCGCCTGGGATAGCCGAAACGACTGCGAGTAAGGTTGGTTCTTTGCTTCTTTGCGTGGCAATCGCGGCGCAGATCAGGGCAATACTAACGCCTCAGGGCAATACTAACGACAAAGGACAAAGGGCGGCTGATAGCCGCCCTTTGTCCTTGCCACTTGATCGGGATGGTTTACGGTCAGCAGCCCGGCGGCGGCGATACGCCGGGCGTGGCCGCGGCGCCCGTGGCGTTGGCCGGTGCCATTGTGCCGGGCGCTGCCAGATTCATCGTCATGCTCTCGGCGCATCCCGACGTGTTCGGCGTTGGTATAACCCCCGTCGCCGGATCGATGCTGGTGCCGCCGAGCTGCGCGACGTCCTGCTGAATTGTGCCGGGCGGCGGGCTCGCCGGAATTTCCGGCGTCGAGAGCGGCAAGGCCGCGCCATTGGTCGGGGGGCCTCCGGGCGTAGAACTGCATACGACAGTCGAGGGGCTGCCGAGCGGGGATAGCGACACAGTCCCGGTCGTGCTGCCGACGACGAGCGTGGGAATGGTCCCCAATGCAGTTCCTGACATCATCGTGGTCGGCGGCATTATCGCGGTGCTGCCCGCCACCGAGGGGGAGACCATGGCCGGTACCGTCGACGGCGTCGGTGCGGAGGTTGCAGTAGAGGCAGACAGAGGCGTTATCGACCCCATCGCGGATGACGCCCTCGGTATCGTCGAGTCGGCAAAATCGGTCAGAAACGACGTAGCTGGTGTTGCGGACAGCAAGAGAGGTGCAGTCGAGCTGGCAGTTGTGGAGGTGGGAGAAGTAGCGGGGACTGTGGGCATCGTCGGTGCCGGGGACGCATAGGGCGTCGTTGCGATTGTGCCAGCCGTCGGCGACGGGGAAGTAACGGTCGGTGTTCCAGGGGTGATCTGCCCTGTCGGTGCGGCACAGGTCACGACGGTCCCCGGGGTTGTCGGATCGGAAGCCAACGGCACCGGCGCTAACGTTGTGCCGGGTGCCGCGGGCTGGGTCGTCGCCGAGAACGGGCTCGGGCCATAGAGCGGGGAGGTCACAATCGCCCCTGGCGTCGATGAAAGCCCCATGGCTGTGGTGCCCATGGTGGAGACCTGCGCCAGGCTGGCGTGACAGCCCAGCAGCAGAGCGATTGCCAACAAGTATCGCATCGCGATCGCCTCCTGCGTTCCGGTTAGGTTGCCTGTGCCTTGCGTACCGTGACTTTGCTGCCATCCGCCAGGTCGATCATCGGATTGAGGATCACCTGATCGCCCGCTTTGACGCCATCGTGCACCTCGACTTCCGTGCCGAAGTCACGCGCGATCGTGATCTTCTGCAGATGCGCGGCACCATTCTCGACAATCGCGACGTGCACACCGTTTTGATCGAAAACCACCGCGTCGGCCGGTATGATCATCGATGGTGTCTTGCGCGGGATAAACAGCTCGACGGTGCAGTAGACCCCGGGGCTAAGCGCCCAGTCCGGATTGGGGACGTCGATCTCGGTCAGCAATGTGCGGCTGCCGGGCTGCAATGCGTTCGCGATGCGCGTGACCTTGCCGGGAAAAGTCCGATTAGGAATCTCGGCAACGCGGACCACCGCGTCGACACCGGGTCCCACCCCGAAAGCCTCATCCTGCGGAACGAACACCTGGGTGCGGATCACGTCCGGGTGCATCAGCGTGAACATGAAGGTCGATCCTGACGTCACGAGGCTGCCATTGTCGATGTTGCGCTGTGTAATTACGCCGTCGAATGGCGCAACCACGTGCTGGTAGGCTTTCTCCTGCTCAAGAACCCGGATCTGGGCTTCCTGGGCGGCGATATTGGACTGCGCCACTCCCACTGCTGCTTGCTGCGCCTGCAGGGTCAGGCGATCGTTGTCGCCCTGCTGAAGCGTGAGCCATCCCTGTTTGACCAGCTTGCTGTCGCGCGAATTCGTGACATCGGCGAGTTCGCGGCTTGCCTGCGTCTGCTGCAATGTCGCCTGGATCTGGGCCAGCGTCGCCTTGGCCTGCGTAATCTGGTGGTCGAGCTCCGGAGCGATAATGTCCGCCAGCAGAGCTCCCGCCTTGACCCGATCGCCGATATCGACGTAGCGCTTTTCGATATAGCCGTTGGTGCGCGCAAAAATATTCGCCGCTTCAAATGCCGTCGTTGTCGCCGGCAAGGTGACTGTAATTTTACTGTCGCTGGCGCGGACCGCGGCCACGCGAACGGAGGGAACGAGGGTCCGGCTCCGTTGCGCGGTCGCCGCGACCTCGAGCTCAGCCTGGTAATGGCGCCAGGCACCCGTTCCAAGGCCACCGAACAGCAAAAGCAGCGCCATTCCGCCAAGCAGCGCCCCGCCGTAACGACGTCGCCGCTTGCCTCCCGTGCCGGGCAAGGCGACAACGCGATCGGCTTCCGGATCAGGCCGGTCCCGAACACCTTCGTTTTTTGGTCGCAGGTGAATCTCGGTCATTCCTGGATTTCCTCGAATACGCCGTGGTGGGGTTTACCGTCATTACCCTTTCGCAGCATGGCGAACAGGTAGGGCACGATCAGCAACGTTGTCGGTGTCGCGAACAGCAGGCCGCCGATGACGGCGCGCGCGAGCGCGGCGTTTTGCTCTTCGCCGGCGCCGCCGATCGCCATCGGGATCATGCCGACGATCATGGCAGCTGCCGTCATCAGCACGGGACGGATTCGGGTATGACCGGCGCTCAGGGCGGCCTCAAAGGCGGAGTGCCCCTTCAGCTGCTGCTCGCGCGCGAAGGTCACGAGCAGAATCGAGTTTGCCGAAGCGACGCCGACCGCCATGATGGCTCCCATCAGCGACGGCACGTTCAGCGTGGTCCCGGTGATGAACAGCATAGTGACGATGCCGCACAGCGTCGCCGGCAGCGCCAGGATCACCACGAACGGATCGCCGAAGGTTTGGTAGTTCACGACCATCAGCAGATAAACGAAGACCGCGGCGAACAGCAGCCCGATGCCGAGGTTGTGGAAGGAGTCGTTCATGCTCTGGATCTGGCCGACGACCTGGATTGAATTGCCGGGTTTGAGTTTCTTCTGCAGTTCACTCGTGACCTTGCTGATGTCGGCTGCGACACCGCCGAGGTCGCGGCCCTGCACGCTGGCATAGACGTCATAGACCTCCTGAACATTGCTCTGGTTGGAATTGGTGGGCACCGTTTCGCGTTTGAACGTCGCGACATTGCTGAGCATGCCGGGGACGATTTGGCCGCTCTGCGCAAGCGAAGTGGAAACCGGCGTATTTCGAAGCGCATTCAGCGAATTGACCTGGCGTTCCGGCGTTTGCACGGCCAGATAATACGGAATCCCCGAACTCAGATCGGTCCAGAAATTGGGCGACACCTGCACTGACGAACTCAGGCTGACATTGATGTTGGTGGCCACCGTGCTGGCGTTGAGGCCAAGCTGCGCCGCTCGGGTCCGATCAATCTCGGCGTAGAACGCCGGACCGTCGACTTCCTGTTGCAGGTGCGCGTCGGCGATGCCGGGAATCGCGGCAACGCGCTGACGGAGTTCCTTTGCAACCGCAATGTTGTTTTGGTCGCTGCCCACCGTCCGGATGTCGATCTGCGCCGGCAATCCGAAGTTGAGGATCTGCGTCACGATGTCGGCCGCCTGGAAGTAGAACGTGTCCTCGGGAAATGCAGCGGGCAGCACCTGCCGCAATTTCTTGACATAATCGGCGGTCGGCTCATGCCCCTCCTTCAGCTCGATCTGGATGATACCGTCGTTGATTCCGATCGTGGAGCCGTCCGCGAATGCCAGATTGTAAGCGCGCGCCGGCAGCCCGATATTGTCGATAATGAGCCCGCGGTCCTTCTCCGGAATGACTTCGCGGATCTTGTTCTCGACCGCCTGGAATATCGCCTCGGTGCTTTCGATGCGCGTCCCGGCAGGGGCGCGAACGTGAAGCTGGATCTGGCCGCCGTCGATCAGCGGGAAGAAGTCACGGCCGACGAACGTCAGCATCAAGCCGCCCAGGCTGAGCATCAGGACGGCGACGACAGGGACGATGTACCGCAGTTCCAGCAATGTCCTGAGCAGTCGCGCATATCCCTCGCGCAGGTGCTCGAAGCCGCGGTCGAATGCGGCCGTCATCCGCGAGAAGACGCCGGCAGGCGCGCCGTCCTCCGCGCCATGGCGTTTCTCACCCTTGAGCAGCAGGCCAATCGTGATCGGCGTCAGGGTCCGTGACAGTCCGTAGGAAGCCAGCATCGCAAATACGACCGCAAGCCCGAGCGGCGTGAACAGATACTTGGCCGGCCCCTCGAGGAACACCACCGATGTGAACACGCAACTGATGGCCAGCGTCGAAACCAGTGTCGGTATCGCGATTTCGGCGGCGCCATGCAGTGTCGCCTCGGAAAGCGGCATGTGTTCTTCGGTCCACAGACGGTGGGTGTTCTCGATGGTGACGGTCGAGTCGTCGACCAATATGCCGACCGCCAGTGCAAGGCCGCCGAGCGTCATGGTGTTCAGTGTCTCGCCGAGAAAATACAGCACGGTAAGCGACGACAGGATCGCCAGCGGGATTGAAATCATCACCACAAGAGTCGAGCGCCAGGAGCCGAGGAAGATCAGGATCATCAGCGCCGTAAGGCCTGCCGCGATAGCGCCTTCGCGCAGCACGCCGGTAACCGAGTTGGTCACGAATATCGACTGATCGAACAACTCGTGGATCTTGAGTCCGGCCGGCGCGGCGGCGCGGATCGACTGCAGCGCCTGTTTCACGCCGTTGACGACGGTCAGCGTCGAGGCATTGCCGTTCTTGATGACGCTGAGCAGAACGGAGCGGTGGCCGTTCTCCCGCACGACGTTCTGCTGCACCAGCGATCCGTCGCGGACCTGCGCCACGTCCTTCAAGAGGATGGTGGCGCCGTTGGTGAACTTGACCGGAATCATATTGAGGTCGTTGATCGTAGCCGGTGTCGCATTCGTCCGCACCGTATACTGGATGTCTCCGAGCTTCGCCGTTCCCGACGGCAACGTCAGGTTCTGGGTATTGACCGCGTTTAGGATGTCGAGCGGCGTCAGTCCCCGGGACAGCAGCTTGTCCGGGTCAATATCGACCATGATCTGCCGATACTTGCCACCGGCTGGCGTCGGCAGCGTGACGCCGGGAACCGGTGCCAATTGTTGCCGGACTTTGTAGATGCCGAAATCGTAGAGCTGCTGCTCGTTCAAATTGTCCGAGTCAAGGCTGAGTTGCAGGACGGGAACGCTCGACGCACTGAACTGCACGATGATCGGCGGCTCGATCCCGGGCGGCATAAGCGACCGGATGGAATTCGTGGCAGAGACGATCTGCGCGATGGCGAGGTCGAGATTCACGTCGGGCTGGAAGTAGATTTTCTGGATCGACAGACCATTGAGGGTCTGCACTTCCATGTTCTTGATTTCGTTGACGTTGGCGCTGATAGAGTACTGGCTGTAGGTGCTGACGCGCTGTTCCATTTCCGGCGTGGTGAGGCCGGTGTACTGCCATATGACAGTCACGACCGGAATGCGGATCTCCGGAAAGATGTCAGTCGGCATCGACTTGATGGCGGCGATGCCGAGAAACAGGATCAGGGCCGCTACCACGTAGAACGTGTGCGGAAACCTCAGCGCGAAGCGAACAATGCCCATATTAGTTCCGATCGTTTCCGGTCATCGCGTCGTCGAAAGACATGAATGATCCGCGGGAGCGATGGCCGCTGCGATCCAAGCGCATCACAACGCGGTCGGTGATCTTCGCACCGGACCATCCCCAAAGTTCTTTGATCAGTCCGCCTCCCAGCTCCTTCGCCCAGTTGCGAATGAGAAACGCGACCATCTCCGGCCGGTCCGGACTGAATTCAGCGCGTTTTCGCCAATAGCTGTCAGCCGTGTACGCGAGCAATACGCGTTCCGGATATCGGGTGTTTGAGTTGTCCCCCCCGGCGCAGACCTTCCGAATGGCGATCTCTTGTCCAAGTGGTGAAAGGGAGCGGTGAAGGCCTGCCATCTCTGTACACTTGGCCATAGCGGGCGATTGAGAAGACATTGGATGGAGGTCCGCTGTTTGAGCTTGGGCCAAAACGGCTGCACAACAACATGACTGCGCAACGTGCGCTCGCCAGGCTCAAGAGAGACGATCAGCGAAAGCACTGAGTCAAAATCTCGCTCGGGTCTGAAGTTTTCAATTAAATACCGGTTCAGAGTCGTCAACCGCATCACGCAGTTGTGCTGGCGAAGGAGATCGATTGCATTATCTGTTGATCTCGTGCGCGTCTGAATTCACGCGCAATTGTTTTTCTAAATTCAGATTTATCTTTCGAGGATATGAAGTTCCGCGGCGGGGCCGCCAAATCGGTCGCCTTTGTAGGTCATTCCTTGCTCCCTTTAGGGCGACACCCGAACTCAGATAAAAGCGTCAATGCCAAATTGAGTTTATGCCGCCTGTTTCAAATCAGTGAGGGACCGCTGTCAGCCCGGCCCGCGCGATTTCCACGTCATGCTCCGGCGTGTCAAAGCTCGCTCCGACGGCGCCGATCACCTCGCCATCGACGACAATTGGAAGGCCGCCTTGCATTTCGGTGAAGCCCTGTGCCGTAACGGCAGCGATCCGGCCGTGGTTGATCGCCTCTTCGAGCGCCTGACTCGGTTTCTTGAACAGCGCCGCTGTTCGTGCCTTGCCGGGCGCAAGCTCCACGCTGGCGAGATAGGCGGCATGGTCCATGCGCTCGATCAGGATCGGCCACCCGCCGTCATCGACCACCGCCACAACCCCAGCCAGGTGATTGCGCGTCGCCTCCGACTCGGCGGCTGTGACGATCTTTCGCGCAATCTCCAGGGTCAGCACCTTCTTTTCCGCAAATTGCGCGGTTGCGGCCGGTGGCAGCAACGCGACCGCCCCCAACACGATGCCGCATGCGATGGCGATGCGCATGATGGAAACCTCCTTTAGCAAGCTATTTGCCCGGCGCATCCGCGCATCGAACTGACAGCGTCATCGGCGCCTCATTTCGCGGCGAGGCGTCCGGCGTCCGCGGCGAGTTTCTCGGCGCGGTGCAAATGATCCACGATCTTCGGCAGGGTCTGGCGCGCGAACTCCTTGAGGTCAGGATCGGCACCGTTCTGGATTTCCTGTTCAAACAATGCCGCATTTCCCTTTTGATACTCGACCTGGCCGTTCACATAATTGCGATCGAACGCGGTGCGATGATCTGCCTCGAGCGTGAAGATCATCGCGTCATAAGCGCCGTGCAAAAGCGTATTCGATGGAGTGATGTTCTTTTTCCTGAGGATCACGTTCAGCGCATCGACAACCGGGATATGGGTGGTCACCATGAGATGGGCGTAGCCGCGGATGGCGGCGCTGGTGGCCTTGGTTTCCGCGAGCCTGCCCGAGTCGATCTGGAAGGGTGCGCCCAAATTCGCCTGGCCGACAAAATTGAAATCGATGGCGTTGAGTGTCGCCGGCGCCTCCGGCGGTGCGGTGGTCTGCGCCATGGCGGCGGCAGTGCCGGCCGACCAAAGCAGAACGCAGGTTAGCCCAAGGCCGGCGATACGAGCTGCTGCGTATATCGGTTTCATTTTTGACAACTCCATTATTCCAGATCTCAAAGAGTCTCGTTCTGAAAGCGCAAGTAGGCCGCGCATGACGTCAATCAAGCCAACGATCCCGACGTCGAATGGAATTGCGCAATATCGCGCCAAACTCCGCAAAGCCGGCACAGAGATCGATGAAGCCGCCGCGTGCCAAGCCAAGGCAAAGCAAAGCAAAGCAGCAACCCAGCCGGCCGCGCCGGATGAAATTCAATTTAACTGAGTGAAATTCAATTTAATGGTGCCGGGGAACGGCCCACCTAGATCAGCTTCACGAGCATCTGCACTCACATGACAAATTTCAAAATGGAGAAACCAAATGACCAGGACAAAATTGTTAAGTGCTGTGTTGATTCTTTCCGCTACCGTTGCCACGCCGGTGTTCGCGCATGATCATAGCCGAGCCCACGTTCGGCATTTTCGTGGCGCGTATAATCAGATGATCGGCCCCTCCTATTACGCTGTTCCGTCATCGCGGGCCGAGCGCAATCTCGAGAACTTCGGCTTTAGTGGAAGGGATCCGTCGCGAGTGGGCGGCATGGACCCGAACCTTAATCCTCCGAGCTGAAATCGAACCAGCGGGACATTGG
>Ga0210400_10006034_pt1 | contig 10227 bp, 7 predicted proteins | sample IncBWH26MmetaG_FD_155456 | JGI IMG/M metagenome (GOLD analysis project Ga0210400, IMG submission 155456) | Forest soil microbial communities from Barre Woods Harvard Forest LTER site, Petersham, Massachusetts, United States - Inc-BW-H-26-M | ecosystem: Environmental > Terrestrial > Soil >... | reverse complement strand
GCGCTGATATCGGTAGCCCAGTGAACAAATGACTTCGGAACGAAGATACATCAAGCGCGGGACGTTGAAGAGATGCACCAATTCGGCACTCGTTACCGGGAGTCTCCTCCCCTCGTGACCGGTACCGACTACCGGAGGAACCTGATCCGATCCTCCGAGTCCGGCACCCTCCTCGGTTACCCTATTCAGTCGTGATGATCCGCTTGGGTACCTTGCCTACCGGAATCTTGACCAGCTCCTTCAACTCCACAGCGTCAATTGACGACACCGAATTCCCTCCAGCGTTGGACACGTAGCACCGCGCTCCATCCGGCGTGAACGTCAGCCAATCTGGGCCACGCCCGACCGGGATGGTTTTCAGCAGTTGCAGTTGGGGTAGTGAGAAGACCGACACCGAATTATCGAGCAGACTAGTGACCCACAATGTCTTGTGGTCCGGCGAGATCCCAATCCCGTGTGAGAAAGTCTCCGAAATCAGGGGACGAGCTCCAGCCGGGGCGGCCGGCAGCAGGATCCGGTTGCCAACTTTGCGCGACGCCCAATCGATCACCGCAAATCCGTGCAGGTTGGAGAGCTGCACGAACAACCGGTTGATGGAGGCATCCGGATTGGCGTCGATAACGAGAGGCCGCGGAACACCACCCACCGGAATCTCGAACTCCACCTCCTGGCTCTTGATATTGATCACCGTAAGCTTATTTTCGTCCATCGAGGTGGCGATCATACGCTTGCCGTCCGGCGTGCGATAGACGTTGTGAGGCCCTTTGCCCACCGACACGCGCTTCACTCGCTGCAACGACACAGTATCCACGATATCCACCCAGGATTCTCCACGGATGCACACGTAGACGTGCTTGCCATCCGGCGTGATCGCTACGTTGTTCGGCCGCGTTCCAATGGGCACCCGCCGGATTACACCGAGCGTATTGCGATCGACTACGTCCAGAACGTCCTTGCTCTCGCTGGAAACATAGAACCGGGTCTCATCCGGCGAGGGCACGATGCCATGCGGGTTGGCCGACACCAATATCTCGCCGGCTACGCGGTCGATTGCTGGGTCGATCACCGTAATCTTGTTGTCGTCGCTATTGGCGACGTAGACGCGCACCGAGGAAGCCAGCAGCGGCGCCGTGACCAGGATGGGAAGCAGTTCTTTGAATCTCATCGCGCTCCTTCCGGACGAGTACATTATTCCTGAAGTTGAGCTGCGGCACCATGGTTCGGTCGCGGCGCCGTAGCGATATCCGGGAATATCGGTAGCGACCTCCATCGCGCACCCGGCTTCTGCGTCCGACGCTTTCTCCGAGTGGCGCGTGATCCGACCGAAGCCTCCACGACGTCTGGACGCGGCCAACCCGGGCATCGTCCGTCAACTTCGCACGCCGCCTGAGCCTCGATGCCGGAGGTACGCGATCACGATCTTGGTTTAACGATTGAGGAACGCCGGTCTCCGTCAACTTACAGACTGTTCACCCCCGCAAAAAGACGGTCCGCATCATCAGGCCACTTACCTGACCCCGAACATGATCACATTAGGCCGTGATGCGATCGCGTCCGGGCGTACAATGAACAGCATGTCCGGAACCAAGAAGCGCATCAATCGCCGCGAGCTCGGGAAGATAGCTCTCGCCTCCGCCGCCGCATTCGATGCGGCCCAGTCCGCGCCGGCACAGACCGCCGCCCGGAAGTACTACAGTGCCCTGGATGGAGTGGAAGATAGGGTGAATATGGCTGCGTTCGATCCCGTGCTGTTTACCAAGAAGCTGCACGATGCCGCTCCGCTGCGCCTCACGTTTGGGGCGCAGACCCGCGACGCGGCCGAACAGTGGCAGAAGACGCTGCGTGCCAGGATTGTCGAACTGCTGGGCCCGCTGCCGGAGAAGCCCTCGCCGCTCCAGCCGGAGACGCTAGAGGTGCGTGAGCTCCCCGGCTACACGCGCGAGAAGTTCGTCTTCGAAAGCCGGCCGGGCCTGGCCGTGCTCGGATATCTTCTGACGCCCAAGATGGTCAAAGCGCCGCACCCGGCGATCGTCTGCATTCCCGGGCACGGCCGCGGCGTGAACGACATCGTCGGCATCGACGAGGAGGGGCACGACCGTACGGTGAAAGTCGGGTACCAGTATGACTACGCCGTGCAGGTGGCGGAGCACGGCATGGCCGCCGTCGCCATTGAGCCCATGGCCTTCGGTTGCCGGCGCGATGCGGTTACGGCCGGAAAGGGCACCGGCACTACCGCCTGTCAGCCGGCCGCGGGGTCAGGGCTGTTGCTCGGGCAGACCATGATCGGATGGCGCACTTATGACGTGATGCGCACCATCGATTGGATCGCCACGCGCAAGGAGCTCGATGCCGGCCGCGTGGGCTGCATGGGGATTTCCGGCGGGGGCACCGTGACGCTGTTCGCGGCCGCCATCGAGCCGCGCATCCGTGCCGCGTTCGCCAGTTGCAGCCTGAACACGTTCCGCGACAGCATCATGAGCGTGTCGCACTGCATTGACAACTACGTGCCCGGCATCCTGAACTGGGCCGAGATGTACGATGTCGCGGGCCTCGTTGCGCCGCGGCCGTTTTTCGCCGAATCGGGCGAGCGCGACCCGATCTTCCCCATCGCCGCCAGCCGCGCCAGCTTCGCACGCGTCAAGCGGATATATGAAGTGTTTGGCGCCGGCGATCTCGCTGAGCAGGAGACCATCGACGCGCCGCACAGCTTCTCGGGCAAACTCGGCCTGCCGTTCTTGGCGCGGCACCTGTCGTAAAGGCTGTTGCTCGGTAGACAGCTCGGTGACGAAGCGTGGCCTTATCGGAAGGCTTTTTTCGTACTGCTTTGTCGATCGCAACGCTGTATAGCCCAACGGCTCGCCACGCCGAGAATGGGTCACGCTGGAACGGCATCCGATAATGAATATTAACGCTGTTGGTTTCCGGATTGTGCGTGACTCGTCCGCCATGTTGGCCGGTCCCCGCTCCACGGCTTTGATCGGAAGATGAAGCTTTCGACTATGGTTCACTGTCGATGATGTCGTCTCGATACCTCTCGAAGAGAGCCCACGAATTCTTCACGTTCCCGATCGCTGATGCCGTTCTCCTGAAGTGCGGCCCGCGCATGGTCCAGACTTGCGGTCCATTCCTCTTCCGTGATGCCTAGGCCGCGATGCGCTGTCACCATGTCCCGCCCGGTGTAATAACAGGGACCGCCGGCAAGGGCGCATAACTGGATGACGGTCATCTGCTCAGTCCTGCGGCGCGAGTCGATGCTCCGCCCGGTTCCGAAGCGGGCAAACTGCGGATCGGCTTGCATCCTCGCGAACAGCCCACGCACGATGGCGGCGATCTTGTCGTAGCCGCCAATGCGTGCGTATAGCGATGCCACGGCTATCCCGGGTGTTTGGCTCATGGTTACCATTATGGACGAGGCAGCGAAGTCAGGTTCTGTCCGACTCGTCGGCCACTCGGAGATAGCGAGTTGCGCGAATCCTGCCGGCCACGGCGTTAAGAGTGAATATCGGTAGCCAGGTCGTGGCGCGGGCCCCTGCGTCCGCCGGTCATCAACGATCGCAAGTTTCCGCCAACGGAACTCTTCTTACAAGTGAGATCGGATCCGTAAACACTACGCCGTTACTCAGGACTAGATATGACAAGTCTTACGTCCAGCCAGTCTGAGCAGCCCCTCCAAAGTCGCCTCCTTCGAAAGCAGAAATTTCAGAACATTCAGATTATTGAATTCGCAGGTTTCCAAGACCGTTGCCAGCACCAGGTACTCCTGCAGCGAGCGTTCAGTGAAACGACCATCGGCGTCGCGGCGATACTTGGCAAAGCGTTTGATGGCGTGCTCGGCATTATTGTTATTCCACGGTACTCCGTCATGGTCAAGGAACGTGAACATCTTTCCGCCGCTTTTTTGAAATCGCTTTTTGTACTTGCTTGCCAGCGGCGAAACGAAGCTGGTAGAAGCCACTGCCTTCAGAAACCGAGCGACTGACTGCTTGTGCTTGTGCAGATATCGCTTCTTTAGACCGCGCTTGTCCACCGTCTCGATTATTTCTCGCAGCAGGACACCAAAATCCTGGGCGATGCCTTTGAGTTCGGTGTCCAATGGGTTCTTGAGTACGTCGTCATCAATGTCGCGGACGAAATGCACGAGACACTTCTGTTGCTCGCACTTGAAAGAGTCGTACGCTGTGTAGAAATCGGATATCAGAACACCCGAGAAGTTTGCGAGCATCTCTTGGAGGAACGCCGCTTCCCGAGATGGCTTGTAAAAGTAGTAGACCTTGTCCATGGTGGTCATGACCCAGACATAGCCCTTCTGCTTTCGCAGTCGCACCGTGGTTTCGTCAATGTGGATCACTGAACTTTCCAAAATGTTTTGGAGGATCTCGTCACAGAGGGGCTGGTAGAGGGCCATGATGTATCGCTTTGACCTGAAGAACTGGCTCTGGTTAAACGCCAGTCCGAAGACATCCTCCAGGCTCTTCTCCACGCGACCCATGTTCAAGCCGCAAGCAACGTTGGAGTAAACGCACCAGCTCATGAGGCCGTGGCCAAATCTGTACGGGTTGTGCGAGCCTTCTCCGGAACGGAACTCACGTTTACACTTGGAACAGGAGTACCGCCACGAAACGGTGCGAGTGATCCACTTTTTCACTCCGCCCTTGAAGAACTTCAGATCCACCAGAACGTGGCTCATCTGCTTGCCTTTGTGAATATCCTTGCTTCGGCATTCAGGACAGCGCTGGCTTTCAAACGTGTGGACCTTGTCGACACGGAGCGAGGTCCGTTGGAGTTTTCGGTGTCTCTTGTTGATTGTCTTGAAGTGCGGATGCGTGCGGATGAAGACTTTGTCGCGCTGGTAATCGAAATAGCCGCATTTAGCGACCTTCTTGAGGTCTTCGGACGCGCATTCCCTCGGCCTGAACAACTCCCAGCGTGGGCGATCCGTGGCCAATTCCTCGGTTCGGATGGTTTTGAGAGCAGTCGTCGGGGCTATAGCGGTTGCGGAATCCGCTGGGATCAATCCCCGGATGAAGTCGGAAATGTGTCTCAGTTCCCGGCAGTCGTCCTGGTTGTATTGAACGAGCCTGGCTTTAATGTCGGCATCGCGATTGTCATCCCAGCTCTTGCGCCACACGATGCTATCCAGTCCCGTGGCGTCTCCCCCAGCCCCCTGGAATCCGAGAAACCGTCCAATCTCTTTGAGGCCGTTCGAATAGGTTGGAAAGTAGACGTGCGGATGGATGGCCGACAGCACGTTCGTCGCTCGGTTCAGAATCACCAAGATAGCGCAGGAAAATCTCACGACGTTCCCCTTCCTGACGCACGCGTTTACGCCGATTGAGGTAGACCGCCAGTTTCCTTCCCACGGTCTGAAGGCCGAGCCGCAACTCCTTTGTGATTTCGGGATACGATGCGATGGCTTCTTTCGATTCACTGGTAAACGGCACCCATACGCTGGCGACATGCACCATAACGGTGACCGGACCGACCGGCAATTGACCACGGGATTGAGCCAAACCGTAAGCCCGCCAATTGGTCCCAGTAACCGACTGCGTAATGGCACAAGCCGCGGGCTGGAACTGAAGCGGAACGCGGTTCGCGTAGCGCAGCACCTGCATCGACTGGTTTTCACTCAAGTTCACATGTTTCATTGCGGCGAAGAGTTGACCGATCTCCTCCTTCTTGAGCTTCGAGGGCGATTGACGAGTACCCATCTTCGTCTGCGATAGGATCTTGTCGGCGCCGGTCGCGCCGACTCCATCGAATGTTGTAATTAAGAATTGTTTCAGCGACCGGGCATCGCTCTCGCTGAGCAGGTCGGCCAATGCGTCCAGCGTGACCTTCTGGGTTGAACTGGCGCCACCATAGGCAAGTCCGACCTCGATGAGAAACGGGTTCCCTCGATACACCGCGGGCGGACGCGTCGCAGCACAGAAAAACTCGCCGGGCAGCTGATGATGAAGCCCTTTGAGAATCAGCGATTCACCGATGGGTGAGATGCAATCGGTCGTGGGAGCGCTGATTTTGGTTTCCTGGATTGCTTTGTAAAGCGAGTCGGCTTCCTGGCGTCCAATCTTCTTTGGATTGGCGCGAGCGCCGATCTTGGCAGTTTCGCAGATTTTCTGTGCGACTCCGGAACTGACACGGGAAAACGAGGTCGTCAGGAACTGTGCCATCGAAGGCGCCGAGGCGTCCTTCAACATGGTAACCAACTGGCCGAGTTCGATGCCATATGGATGCGGCTTGATCTCGACGGGTTCAGGCGGAAGCTCAGTTGTGGAGCGCGAATATGTGGTGTCGCCGCCGTCGGGATCGACATAATGAATCGTCACGTGTGGATTGGCGATGGCCGTTTGTTCCAGATATTCGTCCACACTGCCGCGCCCGCGTTGGTAACGGCCTTCGAACTCGATCGTGACACGCGTGCCGGTGCGCACTTCGTGGTGATGATGAGACTGTTGATCCGGAATGGGGTAGTGCGACACCCATTCGATGCCATGATCCGTGATGTACTTCTGGCCCTTTTCACCGGCTGGAATGTCTTCGCCGTCACCTTTGCCGTTGATAATTTCCGGCATGTTCCGCCGCGTGTCGATTTGGATTTCGAAGTAGTGCGCCGGCTTCCTTGGCGAAGTCATAGAAACGATCTTCACCGGTTTGCCCGTAGTCAGCATCCCGTACATACCCGCTGCGCTGATACCGATTCCCTGTTGTCCTCTACTCATCCGCAGTCTATGAAATTTCGAACCATAGAGCAGTTTTCCGAAGATGAGCGGGATCTGTTTTTTGACAATGCCCGGCCCGTTGTCCTGGACACCGACCTTGTACCGATTGGCGCCGGTAGGTTCGATATGAACCCAGATCTCGGGAACAATGCCCGCTTCCTCGCAGGCGTCGAGTGAATTGTCGACAGCCTCTTTAACCGCCGTGAGCAGAGCCTTTCTCGGATTATCGAAGCCAAGCAGGTGTCTGTTCTTCGCGAAAAATTCGCTGACGGATATGTCGCGCTGTTTTGCTGCCATCGACTCGGCCGTGACGGCGCCGCGCTTTTGCTGTTTACCTGTTTCGTTGACGTTCGGCATATTTTCCGTGTTCTTTCATTTTCCCGCGTCACCTTCGGCCAGTTCGTGGGCGGCCCGGACAGCTGGAAACCGCGGCCTCGGGGCCGGCCAACTTCTTGTTTGCGCGTGACACGTCCCCAAGCCACCTCCTGGTGAAGCCGAGTCTCAGTCTGAGCCCGACGACCCCACGTCGATGCGAACTCCCACGATGCGGCACCCCAGGTGCGATATGCTGATCCGCTATGAAGATCGCGTATTGGTCCACGCTCGCACTGCTAACAGGCATGGCACTTCCGGCGCAACCGGTTGACCGCAACAAACCGTTCCCTGCCCACAAGGTTGTCGGCAATATTTACTTCGTCGGCACTGCGGACTTGGGTAGTTATCTCATCACCACGTCCGAGGGTCACATTCTGGTCAACACCGACTACGAAACAACCGTCCCTCAGATCCGCAACGGCGTTGGAGAGCTCGGCTTCAAATTCACTGACATCAAAATCATTCTCGGCAGCCACGCTCACGGCGACCACATGGAGGGCGATGCCATGGTCAAGGAACTCACCGGTGCTGGAGTGATGGCGATGGAGCAGGATGTCCCCGCGCTGAAGCGCATCACACCCGGCGGAAAGCCGCACCCAATCGATCGCGTTTTGCACGACGGCGACGAAGTGAAGCTGGGCGGTGCGACACTCACGGCCCACCTCACCCCTGGTCACACGCAAGGCTGCACCACGTGGTCGATGAAAGCCACCGAAGCTGGCAAGACCTACGATGTTGTGATCGTGTGTAGTGTCGGCTGGAATCCAGGCTACATTCTCGTAAACAATAAGGACTACCCTCAGATCTCTGATGACTATGTGAGCAGCTTTGCGATCTTACGCAAACTACCATGCGACATCTTCCTCGCCGCCCACGGCGGATTCTACGGTCTCGCCGGAAAGTACGCGAAGCTCGGGCAGGGAAGGCCTAATCCGTTCCTCGATCATGCCGGTTATCTCGCTTACATCGACCAAAAAGAAAAATCCTTTTACGCCGAAGTAGCTCGCCAAAAGTCCCAGCAGGACAGACGATGACGGGCGTGTAGCCCTTCGAGCAAGCTTTATCCGACAGACCGCCGTCCCTCGGATGCAATGCCGCCCCGCCGCAACGCCCGAAGAACGCTCTACGCGCGGATATGCCGCCCCGGACCCCAGCTGCAGGGTCGGCAAGTCAGAAGCAATCCATTTGGACGTGCAGTCGGCGACTCGTAGAAAGGGCCGATGCCGCAGAGCGCTACCCATATTCCCGGATAACGCTTGACAGCACGGGTTGGCTCCTGGCAGCCCGGAGAGTCTGGACTTACGCTACTTCATTCTTCGTCCAAAGTCGCCCCGACCTTTTCCCTGGTCATAGCCCGTGTCTCATCCGGCGCGAAGGTCACGCTTTTCTGGAACCCTTGGGTGATCGTCGCGAACCTTGCCCTGTTGATCGGTCAAATCCAGTCGTGTTTCTCTTAGGAAGCACAGACATTTCGCGTCGGGGAGACGTGGGACCATATCGGGTATGAAGGACGTGCGAGCGGCGGCGGCACAGTTCGAGGCGGTGCAGGGCGACAAACGAGCGAATCTGGAAGCGGTTCGCCGATTCTCGGCGCAGGCATCCGAACAAGGCGTTCAACTGCTTTGCTTTCCAGAGTGCTGCATCACGGGGTACTGGTTTCTCCGCAAGCTATCGCGTGAGCAATTGGCCGCGTTGGCAGAACCGGTATTCGACGGGCCGTCGTCGTGGGCGCTCGCGGAGTTGGCAGGCCGGCACGGAATGACGATCGGGGCGGGGCTAGTGGAGGCCGGCGAGGATGGGCGATACTACAACACTTACGTCGTCGCGATGCCGGATGGCGGTATGCGGCGTCATCGCAAGCTACACGCATTCGAGAACGCTCACATCGCTTCCGGCAACGAATTCACGGTCTTCGACACTCCGCACGGTTTCCGCGCTGGCGTGCTCATTTGCTATGACGTGAACGTCATAGAGAACGCGCGGATCACGGCGCTGATGGGCGCGGAGGTCCTGCTGGCCCCGCACCAGACAGGAGGCTGCCGCACGCACAACGCTCACCTTATGGGGCTAATCGACCGGCGGGTGTGGGACGAGAGGGGGCGCGATCCGCAAACCATCCGCAGCGAGCTTCTGGGCGACAAAGGACGCGGCTGGCTGATGCGGTGGCTACCCAGTCGCGCGCACGACAACGGCTTGTTTGTGGTGTTCGCCAACGGGATCGGCGTAGACGATGATGAGATCCGGACCGGCAACTCCATGATCCTGGATCCATATGGGCGGATTCTGCGGGAAACAGTTGAGGCGGGGGAGGACATGGTCGTCGCGGACCTGTGCGGAGCGTTGCTGCCGCATAGCACGGGACGGATGTGGATTCAGGCGCGCCGGCCAGAATTGTATGCGCCGCTGACGATACCTACGGGGTTGGAGCGTGATTCCCGAGTGCTCAAGTTTGAGGAGTAGGTACAATCAGTTCATTCGGGACCTGCGAAGGCCATCGCCGCCGTCTTTCTCGAAACACCTTCCGATATTCGTCCATAGTGCCGCTCTTTACGAGTGGCTCGTCGCTCAATCGGAACTTGGCAGGATCGAGCATCCGGACCGCGCCGAACCGGCTTCACTTTGGGGATCTATTGCGAAGCAGCACCAGAACTCGCCTTTTTCCGTCCGATCGCCGCCTGCATCGCACCTCGTCACGACCAGAATAGAATTCCGGTCGGGAACTTCGAGCTTCATCCACCGAACCGTAGCGCAAGTCCGAGGATGATTGCACTCCCATGGCAGACGCTACTGGGGATTGCCCACGACTGTGCTTCTTACGAGCGCCTGGGGTGAACCCGCTTGTCCCTAGCCTCGCATTGAGCATCGCGAAAATAATTGAGGCGAATACCGCAACGCCAACTTTACACTGATCTCGCCCTCCGCCAATACCCAATGAGCAAGGCTATTGGCAACAACTACCTGACATATCCGCTTGTGCTTCGTCTGGTGGAGAGAATACAGTGCCGTGTGCTCTGGTTATCAAATTGCAAACGCCTACCGCCGAGTACAAAGGAACAAAGTGCGACTAGCAGTTTCCCTGATAACTTTTGCTATCTTGGCGAGCGGTCCGGCTTATGCCAAGCATTGGCACGAG
>Ga0210400_10006033_pt1 | contig 10227 bp, 5 predicted proteins | sample IncBWH26MmetaG_FD_155456 | JGI IMG/M metagenome (GOLD analysis project Ga0210400, IMG submission 155456) | Forest soil microbial communities from Barre Woods Harvard Forest LTER site, Petersham, Massachusetts, United States - Inc-BW-H-26-M | ecosystem: Environmental > Terrestrial > Soil >... | reverse complement strand
GCGCTGTTTGCGTCCTCGGGGCGGCAAAAGCAGGAGCCCTTTAGCTGGTCTGGAGTCGCGACGGAAGACGCGCCCAGGGGTGTGAACCATGGCGTGGAAGACACCTACAATCCCGCGAACAGATTGTCCCGCCCGTTTGACCTGAATTTCCTCAAGGTAGATACGGACAAAGCCTTTGAAGTGGCGCAGGAACACGGGGGCAAGAAGTTGCTGGAGAAAGATCCCAAAGTGAATGTGGGATACCTGCTGGATTTTGATGCGCAGTCCAGCCAGCTGCGCTGGCACGTGATCTACGGCAGCGATTCCATCGGCAAACTGACGGTCCTTGTGGACGCAAGTTCCGGAAGCTTTCTGCGCAAGGAATAATTTACTTTCACATATTTACTTACCCGTTATTTATTTGCCCAGGACCCAGTCAATCTGCGAAATCGCTTTTTTGGCGTTTTTCGCGAATTTTCCCTTGGGCTGGGCTTCCAGATATTTCTTGTAGTAGAGCCGCGCGGGATCGAGCCGCTGCACGCCCTGCAAGGCCTGCGCCAGACGGAACCAGATGAGAGGATTGTCCGGGGTAAGGCGAAGGGCCTCTTCAAAGCGTTCCCGAGCGCTCTCAAAGTTATTGCCGGCCAGATACGTTTCACCCACGTTAATGTCATGCGCCGCGACTTGCTCCGGATTGGCGCTGACGTCTACGGGATTGCGTATTGCAACATGCGGCGCCACGCGCTTCAGCCCATCCTGCGCCTCTTTTGACCTGGGACCATTCGGCAGGATTTCCAGATACTTGCGATAGTTCTGATCGGCCAGGGACAGAAGATCGAGCTTTTCCTGCGTAATGGCCAGACCGAAAATGGCTTCGGCGTCATTTGGTTTATACGTGAGCGCGTGATTGAAGCGCTCCAGCGCCGCGCGGTAGTTCTTAAGCTTCAGGTAGTACTGGCCGACCTCAACGTCTTTGGCGGCCTTGTGCGGGTCCCAGGGCTTCAGGACAGACTCGTCCTCAGCGGGGGCTGACGGCTCTTCCTTGGCCGAATGATTTTCCGTGTCAATTTGCGAGTCCTTGCTGGAACTTTCACCCGTAACGCTGCCACCCGTGGGTCTGGCGCCGGGGGCGTCGCCGGGGAAGGGCGGACGCTCATACCTGTCGTCGCCGGGCTTGGGTGAGGGTTCATTGGCTTGAGGCTTCTGCTGGACGTCACCGGGAAACGGGGGGCGCTCGTACTGATCTTTTTTGGCCGGAGGCTCGTTAGCGGCCGGTTTGGGAGTGGGTGATGGCGTAGGCGTTGGGGTGGGCGTGGGAGAGTTGCGTGGCTGGATATGGGGCTGATTGTCCTGGCTTTCCTGGGCTGAGGCCTGCGGCGCAGCCAGAAGCAGCAGCAACGAGCCAAAAAACAAAAATCCGGTGACAGAATGAGGGCGGAACTTCATACTTAATATTCTATTGGAAGATCGGATGGCGCGAGGATTCTTGCGGGGGCAGACAGCGTTGGTCGCGGCAAAGCGGCAAAAAAACCAAAGGCCGCCAGAAAATCTGGCGGCCTCTGTTTCTGCGCAATTGTCCCGGGGGAGGAGAGACTACCGGCTCGGGTTAGGAGTGGTACTCTGCGCAGAGCTTGGTGTTTCGGTGCCGAGAACATTTGTCATCAGGCGAACGTCCACGCGGCGGTTCTTGGCGCGGCCGTCAGCAGTGTTATTGTCAGCAGCGTACTTGTCTTTGCCCATTCCGATCAGATAAATCTTGTGAGCCGGAATGCTCTTGGATGAAAGATACTGAACCACGGCGTCAGCGCGTTTCTCGCTCAGCTTGTAGTTATATTTTGCCGAACCGACGGAGTCGGTATCGCCTTCCACTACCACCAGATAACCCTTGGTGTTGGGGACTTCAGCGAGAAGCTGGTCCAGAGCGGTCTTCGCTTTAGCGGTCAAATCGGCCTTGTTGAAGGCGAAATGCACTGAGGTTTCAGCCACGGGGCGGTAGTTATCCAGATTGGCGACCTGGTTGGCCAGGGCGTCAGCGCGGGTATTGGCCTGCGTAGCCAGGGTCTGGGCCTGGTCTGCACGGTTGCCGGCGTCCAGCGCCTTTGTGTCGGCCTCGCCGGCCTTGGTATTCGCGCCTGCGATACCGGCGGTTGCCCGGGTATCAACATCGTGAATGGCGGCGTTGTTCTTGGCCGTTCTGGCGTCAAGTTCGTTGGATTTATCGACAATTGGCTGGGTCTGCTTGCGCACATAGTTCTTTGTTGTACAACCAGTGCCGATCATCAGTGATGTACCAGCCAGCAGAACCAAAAGGCTCGATTTCAAATTCATGGGGAAAGCTCCTTAAGACCCGACGCGGCGCAGGGTGTTGCCGCCTATAAAGTCACCCTAGACAAGAGCAAGTGGGATGCCATTGCCGCGGACGAGACAGCCTGATTGTAAATGATTTATAATCAACAGGTTGAATGATTTTAAGCGGCGCTTCCGACCCTTAGCCAAGTACCTGACAGTAGAAATTTTACGCACCCAGGGCCTTACAGGAAGAATCTAGGTAGTAAGCCTCAGCTTTCCCCCAATGGATCTGACAGAGAAAATCCGGACAATCCCGCTCCGGCCGGGAGTTTACCTATATAAAAATGCCGAAGGCGAGGTCATTTACGTAGGTAAGGCCAAGAACCTGCGCGCCCGGGTCCGGACCTATTTTCAGGAAGGCGTGGGCGAAGCGAACGCCAAGACGGGCAGCCTGCTGCGCGAGGCGGTGGACGTTGAATATATCGTCGTCGATAACAACAAAGAAGCGCTGGCGCTTGAAAACAACCTGATCAAGCAGAAGAAGCCGCGCTTCAACATCCTGCTGCGCGACGACAAGACTTATCCTTATATCAAGCTGACCCTGGGCGAGCGCTTTCCCCGTGTTTATGTGACGCGCCGCCTGCGCAAAGATGGCAGCAATTACTACGGCCCCTATTTTCCGGGGAACCTGGCCTACCGGATTGTTGACCTGATCCACCGCAGTTTCCTGGTGCCCTCGTGCAAGGTTGACCTCACTCGATACCATTTGCGACCGTGTCTGCAGTTTTACATCAAGCGCTGCCTGGGGCCGTGCGTGCAGGACCTGACGACGCCGGACGCGTATCTGGAGGCCGTCCGCGACGTGCAGCTTTTGCTGGAAGGCCGGCAGACTGACCTGGCGAAATCACTGCGCGTCCGTATGGATGAAGCCGCATTGCAGCAGGAGTATGAGCGCGCGGCGCGGTACCGCGACATGCTTTCCACGGTGGCGCAGCTCCAGGAAAAGCAACGTATGGCGGCCGCTGAAGGCGACGATCAGGACGTCTTCGGCTATCACTATGAAAATGACATGCTGGCGGTAAATGTGTTTCACCTGCGCGGCGGAAAGATTCTGGATCGGCGGGAGTTTTTCTGGGATGAACTGCCGGAAACCAGCGCGCCACGGGCACCCTTAGGCGAGGGTGATAACGCTCCAAATGTTGCTGAGAGCGATGGGGTTCCAGCGATTCCAGATGCAGCGTTTCATCCGGGAGAATTTTTCTCAGCGCTGATGAAGCAGGTTTACATCGACCAGCAATACGTTCCGCGGGACATCCTTGCGCCGGTGGATTTTGAAGACCGCTCGGAGCTGGAGGAGTTACTGTCGGAAAAGCGCGGCAGCAGAGTAGAGATACTGGTTCCGCAACGGGGAGAGAAACGGTCGTTGATCGACCTGGCGGCGCAGAACGCGAAGCAATCTTTTGATCAGCGTTTCCGCGTGATGAAGCCGCAAGCCAAGGCTGTCCAGGAAGCATTGCAGGACGCGCTGGGATTGCCTGATCTTCCAAAACGCATTGAGTGCTTTGACATTTCGCACATACAGGGCGCGGAGACCGTTGCGTCGATGGTGGTCTGGGAAGGCGGCAAGATGAACAAGAGCGAATATCGCAAGTTCATTGTGCGGACCGTAACGGGCGTGGACGATTTTGCGTCGATGCGCGAGGTGGTCACACGCAGGTATAAGCGCCTGCGCGATGAAAACCAGACGTTCCCGAGCCTGGTGCTGATCGATGGAGGCCTGGGGCAGCTTCATGCGGCTGCGCAGTCACTGGAAGAACTGGGGATTACCAACCAGCCGCTGGCAGCGATCGCCAAGAAAGAAGAGATCATCTACGTTTTTGGCCAGGAAGACGATCCGGTGGTGCTGGACCGCCATTCCCCGGTGCTGCATCTGGTGCAGATGGTGCGCGACGAGTCACATCGATTTGCCGTGACGTTCCATCGCAAGCGCCGCCAGATGCGTGACCGCAATTCCGAACTCCTGGAGATCCCCGGCGTGGGCGAGAGGACGAGGCAGCGATTGCTCCAGCACTTTGGCAGCGTGCGCGCCGTGCAGCAGGCCGACGCCGCCGCGCTGGGCGCGGTGCTGACGAAAAGCCAGACCGAAGCGGTGTTGCGGCACTTTCAGAAGGAAGTCTCGTAGAAGCGGCCAACGCTTTGCCGAGACCCCTTACTGAACCACCAACGTAAGATTTATTTGCCTGCTAACGCCCGCACTCGTTGCTGTAACAGTGAGGGCATATGTCCCGGGCGGCGTGTTTTGAACGACATGCTGGGGTGTAGGGCCGCCTCCGCCTCCTCCACAGCCAGCGGCGCCAATACATGTCAAGACCAACAGGATAGATAGAGCGGCCACTCCACGAGGCCGCAGCAAGTCTCGCAGCTTGCGAGAAAGCAACATCGGAATTAGGCCGAGGAACGATATCAGCCCAAATCCTGCCACAAAGACCTGCGGAACAGTTAGCGCAGAGATGACCTTTTGTGTTGTGACGGCTACCGTGAACGGAGAAGACCCATTGGCAGCGAGTTGAATTGTGGAAGGAGTCACAGTGCAGGTAGCTGACAGTGGAGCTCCGGAGCAGGCAAGGCCCACGCTTCCACTAAACCCGCCAGCACCTCCAACAGCCAGGTTATAGTTGGCGGGCTGGCCGCTGGCGACGGTTGTGGACAATGAACCCGCGACGTTGCCGCTAAGCTCAAAGTCAATTCCGTTTCCCGTCAGGTTGATCAGTCGGCTAGCGGAAGAGGTATTGTCGGTAATCGTGATGGTTCCCGTTCGGCCGCCGACGGCTGCAGGCGAGAACGCGACTGTGATGGTGCAGGAGGCCCCTGCTGCCACAGAAAAACATGTCTGGCTTGCGCTGAAATCCCCGGTCGCCACCACGCTACTTATTTCCAAAGGAAGATTGCCCGAATTGGTAACCGTAAGCACTTGAGAATGGGTTGTGAGGAGAATCTGGCTGCCAAAATCCAGAGCAGGAGGCACAGAATAGGCCGAGCCCAGGCCGTTGCCGGAAACTGCAAAGGAGTGGGGACTCCCAACCTGATTATCGTTAAATATGATATTGGCGTTTCTTGTGCCGGTTGCGCTTGGAGTGAAAGTCACAGAAATCAGGCAAGTGGACGCCGAGTGCATAGTGGCGCACAACCCAACATCGGCTTTGAAGTCGGACGCATTCGGGCCTGCAACAGACAAGCTTGAAATCAGTAAATCCGCGTTTCCTCCGTTGCTGATTAAAATCTGATCTTTTGTGAAGTTACCCAACAAGACTTGACCAATGAATGTGGGCGCGGGAAGGCCAATAGACGGCCCAACACCGGTGCCAGTAAGAGTAAGGGAGTGTGGGTTGTTGAGCCCGTTATCGGAGATCGTCAAAGTCGCCTGCTTTTGCAATGGAGCGGCAGGGTTGAACCCGACTTGAATCGAGCAAGTGGCGCCGGCGGCAACGGTGGCACACTGTCCGGGAGCCACGCTGAAATCAGAGGCATTTGTTCCGCTCAGGGAGAAGCCGGAAATCGTAAGGGCGGCATTGCCGATGTTGGAAATTGTGACCGGCCGTTGAGCCGCGGTAGCCACCGGAGTGCTGCCAACGTCAAACGTGGCAGGCAGGCTGACAACGGCCGCTGTGTCAATTCCAGTGCCGTTCAGAGTGATGACCGACGTCTCAGTGATGCCGGGATAACTGACGGTCAACGTGCCTTGCTGAGGGCCAGGTGTTTTTGGTGCGAATGAAATCTGGATAAAACAACCGAAAAAGCCCGGCATCGGGTTAGCGCAAACGTTCTGGCTGATGACGAAATCACCAGCAATCGTGAGAGTGTAATCCTGCGCCGTGCCCTGCCGGCCATTGCCGAGGAGTACGCCTTGCGACGGGCTGGTTGTGCCAGTAAGAGCGGAGCCAAAGTTGAGGCTGGCTGGCGACACGTCAAGCGGTGTGACGCCGACACCTCCGGCCAGGGTTAGCGTTTGAGAAACCGACCCGCCGAGAAAATTTATGGTCATAGCGGCATCGCGCGGCCCGAGCGCTTGCGCGGAGAAGCCGACCAGAACGGTGCAGGATCCATTCGCCGGAACGGCACCCAGGCAGTCGTCGGTTTCCGAGTAGTCCGGGAGCGAGAAGGTGAAGCCCGCGATTGCAACCGCGGAAGCCGAGGTGTTGGTGAGCGTGAGACCTTGCGTGGTGGGGGATCGGTGCACGATTACCGGGAAGAAGTTCAGCTGTAGAGGCGAGAGCTGAATGACGGAATTGAATTCGCCTTGTCCGAAGAGCTGGACCTGGCTGCCGGCGATATCGAGCAGGGCGCTTCGGCTGCCAGCGATTACAGGATTAAATTGAACGGCGACGGCGCAGCTCTGGTGCGCGGCCAGAGGAGCGACACAGGTGTTGCCCGCCAAGGTGAACTCCGGATCGCCGGTGAGCACAGGAGCGGGAACGGAAAATCCGCTGTTGCCCGTGTTGGTGACGGTGATGGTGCGGGGAATGGCGATTCCTTGGACCTCCTGGATATTGAAGCTGATGCCCAGAGTCGAAAGCAGGAACTGGGTGTTGGAGACCGGCACAAACAATTCGTAATCCTTGAAGCCGCCGACATCATAGGTAAACCGCAGCGAGGGCTGGCCAGCCCCGGCGGTCACCGTGGCCTGCACGGTGCAGCTGGCGCCGGGGACGAGTGTGGACGGACAGTTGTTGGTCTGTGCGGTCCCTCCGTTGGCAAAGACGCCCGTGATTGTGGCATTCGTGGTGCCCACGTTTGAAACCGTGAATGTTCGCGGGGACGTGGCATTGCCGGTCAGCTCGGGAGGAAAGAAAGTCGGGGTAGCAGAGAAATAGAGGAACTCGCCAACTGGAGAGTTAGCAACAGCGCCCTGAGGCAGAGTGATGGTAAAGGCCTGCACGGCAGGCTGAGCGTCACTGGTAATGGTGACGGTGCCGGCGGCAAGATTGCCGAGCGCATTTGAAACTGTAAGCACGCAGGAGGTACCGGCTGGGACAGTGTTGGAGCAGTTGCCGCCGCGCGTGACCAGGCCGTTGCCCAGAACGATTCCGCTGATATGAAGGTCTACGGAACCGGGGTTGCGCAAGAACAGGAAGGGCGCGACCGTGCTCAGGCTGATTTGAGGAGCATCGGCCGGAACGATTTTGGCAAAGAACGAACCAAAGCTGGCCCCGGTGATCGATCCCAGGGTGGGGCCAACTACAACCGGATCAGGATGGGGAACTTCATTTTGCGGCGAAAGCGGGCCGGCAAGATAGACGTTCCCGGCGGCATCAGCCGCGATGGCAGTGGGGGGTTCCGCAGTCAGCTGTCCACCGTACTGCGTGACGGTGACGGGCGTTCCCAGCGCGTCCAATTCCATAGCAAAGCCGAAAGGATTGCCGGGAGTGATTCCTGCATCGGATACCACGGCGCGGGTGAAAGGAGGCACGTTTTGCACTCCCTCTCCGGCAACATAGAGATGATTATTAGCGGGGTTTAGGAAAAGCGCGTTCAGATTGCCATCGCCGAGATAGGTGGCATAGGTGAACTTGGTGAGAGTTGGATCAATGGCTGCGGCAAACATACCATTGCCGTTATCCCGGACCATGCGGAAGGAATTCAGAGTGAAGGGGAAATCGCTGAAGGCGCGGCCGGCGAGGAAGATCGTTCCGTCGGTGCCTGCGGCAATCCCCGTGATGGTGCCGTTGCTGCCGCCGAAGCCGGAGGAGAAGAGCAGCGTTTTGCCGTCAGAAGCAAATTTGGCGACAAACAACGCGCCGCCAACCTGCCAGGGATTGACGATTGGCGGGTCACCCTGTCCGGCGAGATAGATGCTGCCGGAGCCATCCAAGGCAATTCCTGTGGCGAAAGTTTCTCCGCTGCTGTGGTTGGGATTAGCAAAGTAACTGGCGAAGATGTAGCCAGTGCCTGCCGCATTCAGTTTGGCAAAGAATGCATTCGTGCAGTTGGTACAGATCTGACCAACAAGTGACGGCTGGAAGGCATTCACTGTTTGCAAAGTATTGTCTGCAGCGAGTCCGGCTACATATGCACTACCAGAGCTATCCACGACCAAGCCCTTGGGCAAAGCCTGTCCTGAAGAGAGCAAGGTGGAGTACGCCAGGGTTCCGTCAGGCGCGAACTTGGCAACAAATCCTGCATTGCAAAATTGGGAGCAAGTACCCAGATTGGTTGAGGTTAGGGGGAAGTCTGGTCCACCAGCTATTCCCGCCAGATAAGCGTTTCCGTCACCATCGAGCGCAAGAGAATGAGTGGAACTGAATCCCGAGGCCGGAATAAACGTGGAGTACAGAATGGTGTTTCCAGTGGGATCCAGCTTGGTGATATAGACCTGGTCGCTACTATTTGTTAAAGGCGGCTTCCCATTCACCACTGGATAATCGCTGGCGAACGTGTCACCGGCTATGAAGAGATTGCCAGCGGCATCAACTTGGATACTATTCACGTTGATGCGATTGCTCACCCCGATGATGTTTGAATACTGGACTACAGGATCAATGGTGAGGGGCTGCGACTTGTCATAATTTCCCACGGTGAAGGCCACCGAGCCATCCGCTTGAATTCGGTATGCGCTTGGCACAGCCTGACGCTTGCTTCCATGAAGCTGATATGCCTGGGGTGGCAGAAGCCGCCAGCGGGCCTCTCCGGCAGAGAAATCGAGGCCTCCATCGGCTGAGATCGTGAGTTTGTCGGCACCCTGAAACGTGAAATTGATGTCTCGAGGCGAAGCTCCTGGAGCGATTTCAAAATCGTACTCCAGTTGGTCGTCGCGGCCGTGAAAGAGAACATCAATGCCATGTCTGACGTTGGGATAACGAACGGTTGAATATAGAGGGATATGGGTTAGCCACTGCTTGCGATCCTGGGAACGGTAGTAGTTTACGAACCCGCCGGTAGCTGCATCTCCCGAGGGCCTGATATCAGCGAGACCATTCCAGCGAAGGCGCACTGAGTTCAGGGAGGCTTTCGAGGCTGCGGTGAGGACGGCCCCGTCCTGAGTAAGAACGACCGTGCCGCTGGGAGTTCGTGCAAGAAAGATGGCGTCAGCAGCGGCCTGGCCGCGGTTTTCTTCAAAGGTCAGGGGCATCCGGATCGAATGATCCTGGGCCAGAACGGGAGTTGCGAGACTACACCATACTGCCAAAACCACGAAAAGGATGCGCAGCCGGTTGAACATAGTTATACCTTTCCCTGGGACACAAGTCCCCGTTTTGCCAATAAAATAGCAATAAGTTAGCTGGGGGAACTACATACTAACCTTTGGTCTTAAATGTTGTATAGGAGAAAATATGGCAGCAAAACGGAAGATCTATGCCTTACTTTACAGCCACTGCATCGGAAGCAATTTTCCCGGAAGGTTCCCCTGTTTACTTCACCAGCAACAGCACACCGACGCAGACCAGCGCGGCGGAGAGCCAGCGACGGCGGTCGACATTTTCATGCAGCAGGAATTTGGCCAGGATGGCGGAGCAGATGTAAGTAAGCGATGCGGAGGCGGGCGCGACGAGGCTGGCATCGCCCCAGGAAAGGGCGGTCAGCAGGCAGAAGAAGCTGAAGATGAGGCAGCACAGTCCGAGAAGGAAGAGTTTTTCGCGAACGACATGGCCGATCACCGCCAGCAGGCCTTTGTTGACACGAATTGCGTCGAGATCGCCGATGCGCTTCATGGCCGCAGAGAGCATAACGTCACCGGCGCTGGAGGCCAGCACCAGCATTCCGATGGCGGTCCAGAGCTTAAGCGAGTTCATGCTGCTCCTTGGCTGCTAGAGCTGCGTCTTTACCGGCGAGCGAAGCGTCTTTACCGGCGAGCGCTGTGTCTTTTGATTTGCGCTCGGTGAGGGAAGGCCCGCGTGCAACGAGGCCCACGCCGCACGTGATCAGCAGAACACCCGCCCATCGCCACGGGCTGACAGCTTCATG
>Ga0210400_10006032_pt1 | contig 10228 bp, 11 predicted proteins | sample IncBWH26MmetaG_FD_155456 | JGI IMG/M metagenome (GOLD analysis project Ga0210400, IMG submission 155456) | Forest soil microbial communities from Barre Woods Harvard Forest LTER site, Petersham, Massachusetts, United States - Inc-BW-H-26-M | ecosystem: Environmental > Terrestrial > Soil >... | reverse complement strand
ACCGGTTTTCCGAAAAGATCATGCTCTAGAAATTTCGAGGAGGACACATCATGGGCCGCATTCGTTCCCTTCTGATTCCCGGCGTCGACAAGAAGCTGCTGGTCCGGGACGCGGTGAAGGCGATGCCGGATCTCGCGCGCCGGCGCTTTATCGCCGGCGGCGCAAGTCTTGGCGCGCTGACGCTTTTGACCGGCTGCGACGTAACGGACAGTTTCTCGGCCGAGGACATGCTGAAGAAAATCTCGAAGTTCAATGATGGCGTGCAGGCGCTGATCTTCAATCCCAATGTGCTGGCGCCGACCTTCCCGGAAAGCGCGATCACGCGGCCGTTTCCGTTCAACGGCTATTACGATCAGGACGATGCGCCCGACATCAACGGCAAGGATTGGAAGTTCGAGGTGCGGGGTCTCGTCGACAACAAGAAATCATGGACGCTGGAGGAACTCTACAAGCTGCCACAGGTCAAGCAGGTCACGCGCCATATCTGCGTCGAGGGCTGGAGCGCGATCGGCAGCTGGACCGGCACGCCGCTGCGCGATTTCCTCAAGCTGGTCGGCGCCGATACGCGCGCGAAATATTGCTGGTTCCAGTGCGCGGATTCCGACGGCTACAACAGCCCGCTCGACATGGAGACGGCGCTGCATCCGCAGACCCAGATGTCGTTCAAATTCGCCGACGAAATCCTGCCGCGGATCTATGGGTACCCGATGAAGATCAGGGTGCCCACAAAGCTCGGATTCAAGAATCCTAAATATGTGATCTCGATGGAAGTCACCAACGACTACAAGGGCGGCTACTGGGAAGACCAGGGCTATAATTCGTTCAGCGGGAGTTAGTGGTCTTCGTCATTCCGGGATGCGCCTCTTGGCGCAGGCCCGGAATCCATACTCCCGATCGTGTTTATGGATTCCGGGCTCGCTCGCTTTGCTCGCGCCCCGGAATGACGAGCTTAGTTTCGTACCAGCCTCCTCTGAAACGCCGATGCGATGGCGCCGACCGCCAGCATCGCGGCCGAGACGTTCAACGCATAGGACAGGCTGCCCATGGCGTCGGTGATGGCGCCGACCGCAATCGGCCCGACCGTCTGACCCACTCCGAAAGCAATCGTCATCGCTGCAATTCCCGTTGGCCATGCGGCCGGGGGATAGTTGAAGCGCACGAAGGCGGTGGTCGATGCCACTACCGCGAAAAACGCGACGCCGAACACCAGCGCCGATATTGCAAGCAAGACCGCCGAATGTCCGAACAGCGGCAGCGCCGCGCCGAGCGCATTGAAGCCGAGAATGATGGCGGTAGAGACGCCGCCTCGGTCGAGCGCGAGCACGCGACGCCACACCCATGGCGTCACGAACGCACTTAAACCGATCAGGGACCAGAACGCGCTCTGCGCCAAAGCGCCGCCGCCGGCGTCGCGCACATAGGCGATCATGAAGGTCATGTAGGCGATGTATCCGGCGCCGAACAGAAAATAGCCGGCCAGATAGATCAGGATGGGTCCGACGGCGAAGGTCGCGGGCGCCGGCTTAGCGAGGTGCAGACTTGAATCGATCGGCGTGAGAAGCAATGGAATGGTCATGGCGAGCGAAAGCAGCGTCATCGCCCACCAGACGATCCACCACGAGCCCGGTCCGAAAGCCTGCAGCATGAACGGCGCGATCAGGCCGGACGACAGGATGCCGAGCCCGGGTCCTGCATAGAACAGGCTCAGCAGGAAGTTCGCCCGCTCAGGGCGCGATTGGGCGATTGCTGCTGCCAGTGCGCCACCGGCGACGAATCCGGCCGCCGCCCCCAGACCCGCGAGCAGCCGCGCAAAGCTCAAAATCACGAAATTTCCTGAGAGCGCACACAGCACCAGCGACACGACGCAGGCCAGCGTTCCCCAGCGCAGCGCGGCGGTCAGCCCAAATCGCTTGACCAGCCGAGAGGCCATCAGCGCGCCGGCGAGATAGCCGGCGGCGTTGATGGTGTTCATGAAGCCCGCGGCGGAATATGACCAGCCAAGCGCGTCGCGCATGTCCGGCAGCACCAGCGAATAGGCGAAACGGCCGATGCCGAGACCGACGGTAGGCGTCAGCGACAGGATCAAGATCAGCCGCGTGGGATGCGCGGGCGGCGAAGGACGTTCGGGGGCGTGCAAAGGGTTACTCCGGCAGAGCGGCATTCTGGCAGGCCAAGCCGCAGTTGCACAGGCGCACCGCTGGCAATGGTATCTTGCCAATCCCGCAACGCCGCTCTAGCACTCCGCACAGCAAAATTGGTCGTCATTGCCGGGCTTGTCCCGGCCACGACCCGTTGGATGAGGAGATAACCAATGGCGACCCACAAACTATTGCTTCTCCCCGGGGACGGCATCGGCCCCGAAGTGATGGCGGAGGTGAAGCGCCTGATCGACTGGCTGAACGCCGAAGGCATTGCGCATTTCGAAACCGGGCAGGGCCTGGTCGGCGGCGCCGCCTATGATGCAAGCAAGCTGAGCATTACCGACGCGACCATGGCCGCGGCTGACGCCGCCGACGCCGTGATTTTCGGCGCGGTCGGCGGTCCGAAATGGGACAGCGTCCCCTATGATGCGCGTCCGGAGGCCGGGCTATTGCGGCTGCGCAAGGAACTCGGCCTGTTCGCCAATCTGCGGCCCGCCGTGTGTTATCCTGCGCTTGCCGACGCATCGAGCTTGAAGCGCGAGGTGGTCGAGGGCCTCGACATCATGATCGTGCGCGAGCTCACCGGCGGGGTGTATTTCGGTGAGCCGAAAACCATCACCGATCTCGGCAACGGCCAGAAGCGCGCCATCGATACCCAGGTCTACGACACCTACGAGATCGAGCGCATCGCGCGGGTCGCGTTCGACCTGGCGCGCAAGCGCCGCAACAAGCTGACGTCGATGGAAAAGCGCAACGTCATGAAATCGGGCGTGCTCTGGAACGAGGTGGTGAGTCAGGTGCATGCGCGCGAATACAAGGACGTGCAGCTCGAGCATCAGCTCGCCGATTCCGGCGGCATGAATCTGGTGAAACAGCCGAAGCAGTTCGACGTCATCGTCACCGACAACCTGTTCGGCGACATGCTCTCGGATATCGCGGCGATGCTGACGGGTTCGCTCGGCATGCTGCCATCAGCCTCGCTCGGCGAGGTCGATGTCAAAACCAAAAAGCGAAGGGCGCTGTATGAGCCGGTGCACGGCTCGGCCCCCGACATCGCCGGCAAGGGATTGGCCAATCCGATCGCGATGATCGCCTCATTCGGAATGGCGCTGCGCTATTCGTTCGATATGGGTTCGCTGGCCGACAAGGTCGATTCGGCCATCGCGGCTGTGCTCGCGAATGGCCTGCGCACCGCCGATATCAAGTCCGAGGGCACCACGGCGGTGAGTACCGCGCAGATGGGCGAGGCGATCCTGAAGGAATTGCAGGCGCTGCACCGGTAGGACGCATTTCCCGTCGTCCCGGCCAAGCGAAGCGCGAGCCGGGATCCATAACCCCTGGTCTCAATTGTTGCGAGTGGCATCTACCACACCGCAAAAAACGAGTGACCTTGCGCTATGGGTCCCGGCGTTCCGCCGGGACGACGCGGTTAGTATCGCCGCGCTTTAGACGTCACGCGACAGACGCTACGCCGCAACCCTCAATACAGCGGGAAAGTCTGGGGATACCAACCACCCAGATCCGAAGGCGGATTGAGCGGCTGGCGGTCGATCGGGCGATTGAGGTTCTCGCGGCCAAACGATGGATACCCGTACTCCGATGGAATCGCGTAGTCGGTAAATTTGCGGTCGCCGGGCAATACTTCGGTGCCGGCATCGAGCCAGGAGCGCTTGGTGACGAAGATGCGGGTGTGCGGACCCTGCTGATAGGAGACGTTGGGGCCGTTCGGCCCGTAATAGGGACGGCCGCGGCTGTCGAATTTGCGCTCGGGCTGCGCGCTGGCCGGTGTCATATCGAAGCCAACAGCGACGACGGCGATCGCCGCAAGCAACACCGCAAGCTTGTTCGCAGCAGGGAGTTTCCAGGTCATCATATCCTCATGGGGCTGGCCGGTCGCCATATCGATTTGGCGTCAAGTTAGCTGCCGGCGGTGTACCGCCACAAGGTCAATCCGGCCACACCTGCCGACAATAATGCAATGAGGAGCGAGAAAGTTGCATGAAAACCAGCGTCTTGGCAGACGGGCGATTAGAGCGCGCCGCGCAGCTTGGGGGGTTCGGCAGAGGTCACCCAGTCCGCCGATGCGGCGGCGGTGCTGCAACTGCCCCGCTTGAGCTCGGCGCGAGCGAATAACTCAGCCAGTTTCGGCTCATTTCCAGCCGTGAGCAGCATCAGCCGGTTCAGAACACACCCGATCGCCGCGCGTCGGGCCGGCAATGCGTCGCCCGACCAGCCGGAAATCCGCAGATTGGGTTGGTCGAAACGCTTGATGAAGCCAAGACAAGACGGTGCGTCGTCGGCATTCCCTGCGAGGCGGAGCAGGGTCACCGGGCCGAATTTACTGTCGATCACACCAGCCGCTTCCATTTCGCGCCCAGCCTCGGGGTTCATTCGCGCGGCGATTTCCGCGACGGCGGGCCCTGATTGGCCCAATTCGCCGCCGGGGCGATAGATTTCGAGCTCCGCAATCGGTTTTTCGCCCTGCTTTCCGTCTCCGGCGGTCCAGCGAAAGATGTCCTTGCGGCCGCCTTGGGGATGCCGGAGGATCTCGTAAGTTTCTGTTTTCTCGGGAAAATCGAACTGAGTGACGGCGAACGCCGGGTTCACGCGCGAAGCCACGCTCCAGCCCCCTTTGGCGGAAGGCCCGCCAATTTCGGCGGCGGGTAACTGCTCCCAAACATGAATGCCGAGGATGGCAAGCAGCGCCAGAGCGCCCACATAGACGATCAAGCGCGCCGCCGTGGCGCAGCACTCATCGGCAAAGCTGTTCAGCGCGGGATGAATATGGGTCGTATATGAGGGATTGGCCCGGTTGGCCCAAAATGATCGCATCAAAACGCCCAAACGCATGGTCCAACGTTGTCTTAACGGCGTTTCTCGCATAGAAGCGCTGCCTCTTCCCTCTCCGCCGCGGACGGAGGGAGGCATTTTTCTTCGGAGAGTGAACGATGGGTTACAAAGTCGCGCTGGTCGGAGCGACCGGCAATGTCGGGCGGGAAATGCTCAACATTCTCGACGAACGCAAATTCCCGGCCGACGAGGTCGTGGCATTGGCGTCGCGCCGCAGCATGGGCGTCGAAGTGTCCTATGGCGATCGCACCCTGAAGGTCAAAGCGCTGGAAAATTACGATTTCAGCGACGTCGATATCTGCCTGATGTCGGCGGGCGGCGCGGTGTCGAAGGAATGGTCGCCGAAAATCGGCGCCGCCGGCGCGGTCGTGATCGATAATTCGTCGGCGTGGCGGATGGATCCGGACGTGCCGCTGATCGTACCCGAGGTCAATGCGGACGCGGTCGCAGGCTTCGTCAAGAAGAACATCATCGCCAACCCGAACTGCTCGACCGCGCAACTCGTGGTCGCGCTGAAGCCGCTGCACGACAAGGCGGTCATCAAGCGCGTCGTGGTTGCAACCTATCAGTCTGTCTCCGGCGCCGGCAAGGACGCCATGGACGAGCTGTTTTCCCAGACCAAGGCGGTCTACACCAATGATGAGCTGATCAACAAGAAATTCCCCAAGCGTATCGCCTTCAACGTGATCCCCGAGATCGACGTGTTCATGGAGGATGGCTACACCAAGGAAGAGTGGAAGATGATGATGGAGACCAAGAAGATTCTTGATCCCAAAATCAGGCTCACCGCGACCTGCGTCCGGGTGCCGGTGTTCGTCGGCCATTCCGAAGCCGTCAACATCGAGTTCGAAAATCCGATCTCGGCGGATGAGGCGCGCGATATCCTGCGCAATGCGCCGGGTTGCCTCGTGATCGACAAGCACGAGCCCGGCGGCTACGTCACGCCGTATGAGGCGGCAGGCGAGGACGCTACTTACATCAGCCGTATCCGCGAGGACGCGACGGTGGAAAACGGCCTGGTGCTGTGGTGCGTGTCGGACAACCTGCGCAAGGGCGCCGCGCTGAACGCAGTCCAGATCGCGGAATGCCTGATCAATCGCAAGCTGATCAGCGCCAAGAAAAAAGCGGCGTGAAAGCGCTGAATAGAGATTGCCGAATAGCGGGAATTCCTACTCGCTATTCGCCTTCCCTGACGCTGCGGAATTCTTTCGTTGCGGGATCGAGCACCGACAGCGAACCCTCGGCGACGCCGAAATAGGCGCCGTGCAGATGCAATTCGCCGCGCTCGGCGAGGGTCCGGACAAACGGAAACGTCATCAGGTTTTTCAGGCTTCTGAAAACCGCGGCCTTCTCGATCCGGACGGTGAAATCAGCCATCGTCTCGTGGTCGCGCTGCTCCACTTTCTCGCCCGGCTTGATGAACATCGACATCCATCTGCCGATGAAGTCGCCGGGCGACAGCGGCTCGATATTGTCGATGAAGGCGCGGATGCCGCCGCATTGGGCATGACCGAGCACCACGATGTGTTTGACGCGCAGCGCCCGAACCGCATATTCCAGCGCCGCCGACACGCCGTGCGCGCCGCCGTCGGGCTGATAGACCGGCACCAGATTGGCGACGTTACGCACCACGAACAGTTCGCCGGGGCCGGCATCGAAGATCACCTCCGGCGAGACCCGGGAATCGCAGCAGCCGATCACCATGACTTCGGGTGCTTGCCCGCGCTCGGCCAATTCGCGATAGCGCGACTGCTCAGTGGGCAGCCGCTGCGAGGTAAAGGTCCGGTAGCCGTCGAGCAGATGTTGCGGGAACGATGACATGGCACTGGCTAACCATATGCCGGAAGCCGGAACAAGGCTTTCGGACGAGGGGCTGAAATGATATCGCGGGGGTTTCGAAGAGCGAAAGGAATAACATCATGATCCGTCCGCGCCGCAGCCTGCTGTTCATGCCCGGATCGAATGCGCGGGCACTGGAAAAAGCCCGCAATCTCGCCGCCGACGGCATCATTCTCGACCTCGAGGATTCCGTGGCCCCCGACGCCAAGGCGATGGCGCGCGACCAGATTGCGCAGGCGATCGCAGCAAAGGGGTTCGGCAAGCGCGAGGTCCTGATCCGCACCAACGGTCTCGATTCGCCATGGTGGATCGATGACATCACCATGGCCGGCAAGGCCCGGCCTGACGGCATTCTGGTTCCAAAAGTCTCCACTGTCGAGGATCTCAACGCCATCGGCGATCGCCTGAGCGAGGTCAACGCCGATACATCGATCAGGGTCTGGGCGATGATCGAGACCGCGCGTGCGGTGCTGCACGCCGAGGAACTTGCGGCGGCGTCGCGCGATTCCAGGACGCGGCTGGCGGGCTTCGTGTTCGGACCGAACGATATTTCACGGGAAACGCGGATCCGGATGCTGCCCGGCCGCGCGGCGATGCTGCCGCTGATCACGCACTGCATTCTTGCGGCGCGGGCTTACGGCCTCGAAATTCTCGACGGACCCTACAGCGATTTCAGCAATGTCGATGGCTTCGCGCTGGAGTGTGCGCAGGGCCGCGATCTCGGCTTCGACGGCAAGACGCTGATCCATCCCGGCCAGATCGAGGCCTGCAATGCGATCTTCACGCCGCCGGCGGAAGAGATCGCGCAAGCCCGCAAGATCATCGCGGCGTTCGAACAGCCGGAGAACGCCTCGCGCGGCGCGATTCGGCTGGACGGGCAGATGGTGGAACGGCTGCACGCCGATATGGCCAGGCGCACGATTGCGATTGCCGACGCGATCGCGGCGGCGGGGAATTAGCTAAGCTAGCCGCATGAACGTTGCGGCGCGTCATTCCTAGGAGCAACGCGACGAAGCAATCCAAAAACCCCATACCTATAAGATGGATTGCTTCGCTTCGCTCGTAATGACGGTGTCGGTTCCGAACCGTTCTGCCGCCCACGCATACAGGCTGCCGGCAACGGGCGCCTGGGTGCCGCGGCCTTTCGGTGAAATGTGAAGCCCGATAATCCCGGGATCGCCGATCAGCGTTGAAAAATCCGACGGCTCGAAGAACAGTTTTGGGTTGGAGTGCACCGCGTAGAACGACTTCTTCCGCAATGCGTGGCTCAGTTCGCCGGCGCGGCGCGCGAGCGCGGTCAACGCCGCCGGACCATAGATCGCGACGCGAATATCCGACAGCCGTTTCGAACCGCCGCGCAGCTTGTGAAGGGCGAACGTCAGACGGTGCCGCAGCGCCAGCCAGTCCGGCGTCAGTTCCTCCTGTTGCACCAGCGCCGTGAACGCCGCCACGATCGGATCGCTGGACGGCAGATAGAGCACGGAATTGCCGAGTTGGCGTGGCCGCTCCCAGGCGAAATAGGGTTTCGCCGGATCGATCTCGACCGGCTTCAGCAGCAGCACGTCGGCATCGAGCCACAGGCCTGCGCTCAGCGCCATCAGCCGCATCCGGAAAAAGTCGCTGAACTGTAATATGGTCCAGTCACGCCACGCGCCATCGGAAGCCGTCGGGCGCAGTCTTTCCGCGAATGCATGCGGCAGGATCGCTTCGGCTTCGGCGTTGCCGACGCCATCGGGCAATTGCCCCAGCGGTTCGAAGCTGTAGACGGTGACTTTATGTCCGGCCGCGACCTGCGATTTCAGGCAGGTGAGCCGCAGCCCATCGAGCGGGCCATGCCAGAAGGTGACGACGTCGGGCCGCATGGGCGTCGCCTCAAGAGCGTTTTCGAGTGAAGCATGCCCGGGCTTGACCCGAGAGTGAAGACCGGTTCGGAGAAAACGCGTCAAACAAAAGGACGGAGCCTCGGTCCTGATCAATCAGAACCGAAAGGCTCGGGGAGGGAAGGGATCAGGCCCAGGCGCGCTCCGCCTTGGCTTTGGCCTCATAGCTGTCGATGGAGGTCTTCTTTTCCATGGTAAGGCCGATGTCGTCGAGGCCGTTCATCAGGCAGTGCTTGCGGAATGGGTCGATCTCGAATTTCAGCGTGCCGCCGTCGGGCCCCCGGATCTCCTGATTGCCAAGATCGATGGTCAGCGTCGCATTGGCGCCGCGTTCGGCATCGTCGAACAATTTGTCGAGGTCGTCCTGGCTGACGCGGATCGGCAGGATGCCGTTCTTGAAACAGTTGTTGTAGAAGATATCGCCGAACGAGGTCGAGATCACGCAGCGGATGCCAAAATCGAGCAGCGCCCATGGCGCGTGCTCGCGGCTCGAACCGCAGCCGAAATTATCGCCGGCGACCAGAATTTTGGCTTTGCGGTAGGCCGGCTTGTTGAGGATGAAATCCGGGTTTTCGCTGCCGTCATCCTGGTAGCGCTGTTCCGAGAACAGGCCCTTGCCGAGGCCGGTACGCTTGATGGTCTTCAGGTACTGCTTCGGAATCACCATGTCGGTATCGACATTGATGATCTTCAGCGGCGCCGCGACGCCTTCCAGCGTGGTGAACTTGTCCATCGATCGCACTTCTTGGTTGGTTGGAATTGACGAAAACGCTCCGATTTGAAGTTTATCGCGAATGCAGCCGGCATTAAAGGGCAAATTCGCTTGGCGCGTATTCCGCAAAGGGGCTACCGGTTTTGTGAATGGAATACTCGTCACTTAGTCGGAAAAGGTCCTATCCGGCTTGCGCCTCGATAGCTTCCATATCGTCGTCGGAGAGGCCGAAGTGATGGCCGATCTCGTGGATCAGCACGTGGCGGACGATCCGGCCCAGCGTCTCGTCATGTTCGGCCCAATAATCCAGGATTGGCCGGCGGTATAGCCAGATCATATTGGGCAGCCGTGCGACGTCGTCATTGCTGCGGAACGGCAGGCCGATGCCCTGGAACAGGCCGAGCAAGTCGAATTCGCTCTCGGCGCTCATCTCGTCGAGAACCTCGTCGGTTGGGAAGTCGTCGACGCGGATGATCACGCCCTCGCACAGATCGCGAAAGGCCCTCGGCAGGCGCTCGAAAATGTCGTGCGCCATGGCTTCCATCTCGCCCAGCGATGGCGCTTTCGCTGCTGTCCACATCGCGGCTTTTTAGCGCGTATTCCGCTATCGTGCATACGGTTTTGAGCTCTGCCGGCAGTTGACGTTGGCACGCCAATCGGAGACGTTGCGGCCACAACAGGTTTGGGTGGGCGTCATGATGCGGATCAGGACAGCGGCAATATTATTCGCTTTCGCAGCCGGGTTTTCGTTGCCCGCCGGGGCGAGCGCGCAAACCGCGCCATCCGGAATGCGGGTGGCGCAGGCA
>Ga0210400_10006031_pt1 | contig 10228 bp, 7 predicted proteins | sample IncBWH26MmetaG_FD_155456 | JGI IMG/M metagenome (GOLD analysis project Ga0210400, IMG submission 155456) | Forest soil microbial communities from Barre Woods Harvard Forest LTER site, Petersham, Massachusetts, United States - Inc-BW-H-26-M | ecosystem: Environmental > Terrestrial > Soil >... | reverse complement strand
CGCCGACGTGCTGGAAGGAAAGAAAAATGGCTTGGCACCAACAGGATTCCACATCCAGGAAACTAGACTTTTGATGCTGAGAGGTTTGACATTGGCGGCGAGGAATGGCGCACTCCCAACCGAGGACACTCAGGCGTGGGCATCATGGCCGTTACTTGTGAACTCTGCTCGAACGGCTGTAGTTGCAGTAGTTTCGTTGATCGTTGCGCGACTATTCCGCTTGCCAGAGGCTTATTGGGCGCCGATCACGACTTTGGTGATTACACAATCATCGCTCGGTGCCGCTCTCTCCGTCTCCTGCGAGCGGTTCATGGGAACGGTGCTTGGCGCAGCAGTTGGAGCGACCGTAACCGGTTTCTTCGGACCGAATATGCTTATCTTCGGTGTCAGTGTTTTTGTCCTGGGACTCCTGAGCGCCGCAGCAAACGCGAATCGGAATGCATTCCGATTCGCAAGCGTGACGCTTGCCGTTGTACAGCTTGTACCGCGGGTGGGACCTCCATGGCGCATCGCGCTTCATCGGTTCGCAGAAGTGTGTATAGGCCTTGTGGTGGCACTGATATTGTCAGTGGTGTGGCCAGAACAGGAGGAAGTTCGTTGAAGCACGGCGTAAACAGGGTTGGTTAAATTCGCAAACAACCGCCACTTTTCAAGCTCAAATTGATGTGGTCGTCGTTACCGATAACCAATCCTTCGATTGTTTCCGGAAAAATTGGCTGTCAGGCCGCTTTCAGTTTCCATCTAGTTTCCAATTAAGGCCATCACTCGGAAAGCTAAGTGCCGCCAGATCAATCGCTTCCAGAGTTTGATTCAGAGGTTCCCAAGCTTCGGAAACGGGTTCGATTCCCGTCGCCCGCTCCAGATTCTAAAGAACTTACTTGGTTTCGGCACCTTTCCAACGTCAGAAGCTTCCCGAGCGTCGGATATTGGCCACGACGAGATCGAGTCTGCAAAGAACCCTGCTTGAGTTGCTGGCTGTAGAAGCCTTCCGCGCAGGTGCGGATCGTCCCGCTGCTCGATGTCGATAGCACGATTTTGCTTGGCGTCATACGCACACCAGTTTATTCCTATACGCCTTGTCGCGCGAATACGATTGCAAACGACAAATCCGATTCGTTTGGCAAAGAAGCGGCCGGCAGTGTTGCGAGTAAATAGCTGTGAGTCGCTGGGTGGGCGGGAGCAACCGGCTAGGGAAGGTGGCGCCATGAAGCACGTCGTGATCGTAGGGGGCGGATTCGCCGGTTTGAGCTGCGCTCGAAAGCTTGGCGAGTCTTCAGAAATCCATGTAACTCTGATTGACAAGAATAACTATCAGCAGTTCCAGCCGCTTCTCTATCAGGTTGCCAGTTCGATTTTGTCGCCGAGCAACGCGGCGTTCGCCTTGCGGGGCGTCCTTCGCCGCCACCCCAACGTTGACGTGAAAATGGCGGAAGTCGTTTCGGCAGACTTGAAGACGCGCACCGTCAAGACCTCGGACGGGAGGAGCTACGAAGGAGACTTTCTCGTGCTCGCCTGTGGTTCACAGGTGAACTTCTTCGGAACACCCGGGGCGGACAAGTATGCATATCCTCTTTATTCTTTGCGGGACGCCGAGCTGCTCCGCTCCCGCATTCTGATGTTGCTCGAATCGGCGGACCGGAATCCATCTCTGGCCGGTCAGGGCGCGCTGACGATCGTGGTAGTCGGAGCGGGGCCTACCGGGGCGGAAACCGCCGGGGCACTCGGAGACTTGAAGCGTACTGTATTGCCGGAGGTTTATCGGGATCTGGATGTCAGCAAGATCAGGATTGTCCTAGTCGATATCGTAGCCAGCGTGCTGAACGCGTTCTCTCAAAAATCCCGTGTGTATGCAACGCGAACCTTGCAGGAGCGCGGTGTAGAACTGCTTCTTGGGGTCGGCGTGAAGGAAGTGCATTCAGACCACGTGCTGCTTTCAAACGGGGACAAGATTTTGACGCGAACAACGATCTGGGCCGGTGGCCTCAAAGCGGCTTCGTTGTCCGGCGCGGTGGGCGTCCAAACTGGCCGAGGTGGACGCATTGATGTGCAGCCGGATTTCAGTGTGAAGGGGTTCGAGGGCGTATACGCCCTCGGCGATTTCGCGAATATCGCGGGCTCGGATGGCCAATCGCTGCCGCAACTCGCGTCGGTTGCGCAGCAGGCCGGCAAGTATTGTGCCGGGGCGATCCTGACAACCATTTCGGGCAAGTCCCAAAAGCCCTTTCGATATTTGGACAAGGGCATCATGGCCATGATCGGGCGCAACGCGGCAGTAGCGGAAGTTGGCCGCGGCCGCCACGAAGTTAAGGGCACTGTAGCGTTTCTCGCCTGGCTCGGGGTTCATGCCATGTTGCTCGACACTACGCGCGCCAAAATCGAAGCGATTTTCGAGTGGGCTCGGGAGTATTTTCACCTGGAGTATTCGAGCCCGATTCTCGATCAGCCTGAGCAGGCGGCAGTCAATCTGACTGAAAGCGAGAGTTAGGCGAAAAGCGGCTCCGCGGTTGCGACGCGGATCAAGCTGCTGAGGCCTTTCCGCGATCGAGTTCCCGCTGATACATCGACAGGCTAACGAACGCAGCTTGGAGGAGCGGTGCGGATATATTGTGCTTCTCTGCGCGTTCGATGAGATCGCCTAGAATCGTGTCGGCCTCGACCGGAGCGCGTTTTCTAAAATCGCGGTACATCGACGAGGTTAGCTGGGAACCCGGAGCGGTTTGCTGAGCACTTTTTTCGGCAAGAAACGGCTGAGACGGCGGATACCCGCACGCGGTTGCTATGGCTGCGCACTCTCCAAGGGTGGCGAGGGACAGCGCGGCTCCACGCGGAGCCGCGACAATCTCGCCGACATTTCCTCGAAGGAGGCAGGTAATGGCTCCCAAGCTGGCGAGCTGCACCCACTTCTGCCACATGTCCTGCAAAATTTGCCCGGAAATCCCTGAGTCGAACCCAGCGCCGCGGAAAGCTTGATCCAATGCTTCGACACGCTGTGTCTTTTCTCGACCGAGTTCGCCGTAGCGGAGACTTTGGAAATCTGCGAGCTGGACGATGCGGCCCTCAGGGTCGATTTCGGTGGCGACGATGCAAACCCCGCCGAGCACGGCATGTTTTCCAAACCGATCCATCAGGACGTCCATATGGCGCATGCCGTTCAGCACGGGCACGATTACCGTCTGCGGTCCGATGGCGGCTGCGAAATCATCCATTGCGGAAGGAAGCGAATAACTCTTTACGCCCAGAAGGATCACGTCATAGGCGGACGTGAGTTCGGCCACAGCGATTGTCTTGGGATGAACTGTGAAATTGCCGTGCGGGCTGACAACCTGCAGCCCATTTTGTCGAAGCGCATCGGCGCGCTGCGGTCGAACAAGGAAGGTTACGTCTCGGCCCGCTTGCGCGAGGCGTCCTCCGAAGTATCCGCCGACGGCGCCCGCACCAACCACGAGAATTTTCATGACGACATCTTTACCTCTCTAGCCAATTGGATTACAGCCGAATGGGATTCGCCACACCGGTGTCAAGTGCTGGGGACGGGACACGGCGAATCGTGCGTGCGATGTCGTCGCGAGGGACGAGGGAGAGAAGGCGACGGGGGAAGGAATTTTCTTGACGGCAGGCATCAGGCGGTCACTGCGAGAGCAGAGCGGCGAGCAGGGTGCGAACTGCTTGCTGGAACGCTTTGCCCAGTTCGTGGTTTTGGAGGGGAAGGAATGGCGATGATTTGAGCACGAAGCGTTGAAGCGCGGCGCGCGCTCATGTGAGGGACCATGCGGTTTCTGAGGATTTCCTTAGCGCGGAAGAATCGCGCCTTGGCGGCAGAGCGACTAATCGAAAGGGCAGAGGCCATCTCTTGCAGCGACCTTTCCTGGAACTGTCTAGGTTCGACGACGACTCTGAGTGTCGGAGGCAAGGATCGAATTGCTTCTTTGAGAATTTTTCCTTTGTCTTTCTGAGCGAGCATTGCCTCGGGATTTGGGGCCGGGTCCTTGAAATCCAGTTCTTCCCGATCGTCTCCCGTGAACCGCAAGAAAAACTGCCGGCGCTTTCTTAGCAGCATCAGCGAGGAATTGATAGTGATGCGTGTTGCCCAGGTAAGAAAACTTGAGCGCTCGTCAAACGTAGACAAGTTGACATACGCGTTCAACAAGGCCTCCTGCACGGCGTCCTGTGCATCTTCTTCATTACGAACGATGTTTCGTGCCATACGCAGCAGGCGCGGCTGCGCACTTTTCAAGAGTTCTTCGATGGCGGCTTCCTCGCCAGCGCGTGCTCGTGCGAGTAGGCTTTTTTCGATGAAGGGTTGTCTGTCGCGGCAAGCGCCGGATTGATCCTGGGAAATCGAATGACAATTGTGGTTCGTCGCTTTCATTTTGGATACCAGTGTCCCTTCCATCGAAGAGGATGAGCGGATCATGCAGGCTAGAAAATAGAAGCTGAACACCGGTGAGGATTGAAGAAAGCAGCCGGTTTTTGCAATTTCTGCCGCGAAACCGAGAGGGCGGGTTCTGATTAAGCGAGCTTTTCGCCCGGTTGACGCGTCGTCCCCAGGCATGGCCCACGTTTGGTGCGGACTCGGGAATTGCGGCGAGAGAATTTTGTTCTGAGCTCCGGATGCCGGTGCGCATCGAAAGGGGGACGTTGACCGTGGGAGGAAACATGAGCGCAGCGCAGTCAGACAGTTCGGTACTGGGGCGAATCGACTCCTTAGTTCAAGAAGAGGAGCGGCTCTACGCAAAGACGCAGCTCGGTGAAGAAGATGGCCAGCGACTCAGCAAATTGAAGGTTGAACTCGATCAATGCTGGGACCTGCTGCGCCAAAGACGGGCGCTGCGGGAGTTCGGAAAGGACCCGGAAACAGCAAAGGTTCGGTGGGTCGAAATCGTTGAAAACTACGAGCGGTAGCCCGTTTGGTAATCGCAAACTTTCCGCGTCGCCACTTTTCTCAACACCTGGTCATTTTCGACAAATAAGGCCGCTTTCGCCACGACCGCGAGGCTGACGGACTGCTATACGAGGAGGACACCGCGGGACCTCTTGCCGGTTTCACGAACGTCTTGTGGTTTGGATTCGAGCAGCCTCGACCCCGAGGCCGGGAGGAGTTCGCACGATGGGTATGTCGCGCCGAGAATTTGTGGAGACGGTGGCGTTCGCGGGGGGCGGCGCATTGACGCGCAGCAGACGGCGATTGGGGGACAGGATGAGTGACGAAATCCTCAAGGAAAAAATACGACGCGCGCGCCTCTCGGGGCCTTCGACGGTGACAGCGGAAGCGACCGTGGCCGAAATGGACGCGCAGGGAAACCTCAGCGTGCTGCACCAAGGAACGAACGATTGGATATGCTTTCCCGGGAACGAAAATGTGATTGGGGACGTGCCAATGTCGTTGGATCCCATGGGCATGCAGTGGTATCGGGATCTTCGAGCGCGCAAACCGAAGCCGACGAATGCGGCACCGGGTCTGATTTACATGCTGTGCGGAGCCACGCAGCGCAGCTACACGGATCCATTCGACACGACGAGCCCGGCAATTCCCATCGGGCCGCATTGGATGGTTCTTTGGCCTTTCGACGCGAAGGCAGCCGGGCTCGGGACGATCATGCGGGACGCCGGAACGATGGTGATGTTCGCGGGCACGCCATGGGCGCACCTTCACATCTGCGGTTCGCCATGGGATGGAAGTGAATACCATCCAGGGGATCGTGCCGTGTGGACGATGTCTTATAGCCGCCCCTGAGGAGAGCACATCACGAGCACAATGAACGAACTTCTTGAGAAAGCCCTTGACGCACACGGGGGCCTCGACCGCTGGAGGACCTACGAATCGGTGCATGCGACGATTGTAAGTGGTGGCCAGCTCTGGGACCTGAAGAAGGTTCCACAAGATCCGACTCCTCGAGAAATGCGTGTTGCGACGCAGCGCGAATGGGCATCGGTCTCGCCCTATGGTTTGGCGGACCAGCAGACAGATTTCACCCCGGAGCGGATTGCGATTCAAAAGCGGGATGGAACTGTCGTGAGCGAGCGGTTCCACCCCGCCAAACATGCGGAAGGTAAGGCGGTTGATGCTCCCTGGGATGCTCTTGATCGAGCGTACTTCAACGGATATGCGCTCTGGACGTATCTCACGACTCCCTTTCTTTTTGCTCTTGCCGGCTTTGCTTGCGAAGAAATCGACTCCTGGAGCGAAAAGGGAGAGACGTGGCGCGGTTTGCGTGTGATCTTCCCGCGGGACATCGCGAGCCACAGCAAACAGCAGGATTTCTACTTTGGACCGGACTTTCTGCTTCGCCGACACGATTACCATGTCGATTCGTCGGGAGGTTTCGCCGCGGCGCAATACGTCTCGGATGCGATCACGGTCCAGGGCATCACTCTGCCGACGAGGCGCAGGGCTTACATGAGGGACGATAAGATGATGCCGATGCAGGACAAACTTATGGTTTCCATCGACATCTCGAACGTCCGATTCCGCTAACGCCGGGCGGATGTGCCCCGGCTAGTCCCTCCGATAGAAAAATTGTGCGCACGTGCGTTCATTTCTCAACGCGTTTTCACTTGTACCTTGGCAGCAGCCGATAGTCATTCGCATAGAACTTCCGGTCCTCCGTTGATTAGAGGATTCAATGACTGTACATCTTGGCGTATTCGGCTTTCGCTTGCTGGTAGACAGGAAGGTCTGAATCCGCATCCTTCCAGAGCGTTAGGAATTCTTGATAAGACTTGCGTGCCGCGGGGTCGTTCCCGGAAAGTTTCTCGGCTCTTGCCATCTGCAAATGTGAGAGCGCCCCGATAACATTTCTTCCAACGATGCCAGGGTGATCAAGCAATTTTTGAAACTCCTGCATCGCCTGACGGCCTTCGTGCATTTGGAGGTAAGCCAAGCCACGAATGTAGGCGGGATAGAGGCTGTTGAAAGCGGCTGGATAGGACATCTCGTATTTTTCTGTATCACGCAAGATTTCGACGGCTGCAACCGGATCGTTTGCCGCCAGTTTCATCGCTGCGCGAATCGTTGGAAGGGAGTAATGCTGAATTACGGTGTCTGACGGCCCGGACTGATCTACCAAATCCGCCAACTTCCGAGCCTGCTCGAGATTACCTGCTCGTGCGAACGTCAAAGCCAGAGCAAGTCGTGCATTACGCCCCTGAGCCGTGTTAAGGGCTTTCTCCGCCATTTCCCGGGCGCGGACCAGATTACCGGCTTCGGCCTCATTCAGGGAAACTCCACTGTCGTAAACTGTTGTTGGAGGCGAGGTTCCCCCGTTGGCGGACAACTGAACGGCTCGCTCCTCTAATAGGCGAGCAGAGCGATAGTGGCCATAGTACGATTCCACCAGGACCTTTCCGGATAATAATCTGTATTGAGCCACTGGATTGTCCGCTGCCCAATTCCATTGTTCTTTCATCGCAGCCGTGTCCTTTTTCAAGAACGCAAGCAGGAGACGGTCGTCGCGCAGGTCAACGCTATCGAACTTCAGGGCATCGGCATCGGCGAATGTAGCCTGCGCTTCATCGAGCCGGTCTGCTTCAATGCTGTTCAGTACGAGGGCTTCGTAACTGACCGGACTGGGGTACACACGAGCGGCTTCCCGTGACTCAGCGAGAGCCTCGTCCCTTAGTCCCAACAGTGACAAGCACGCGGCAAGGTTCACGTGCGCAAAGAAATCGTCAGGGAAGCTTCGTACCCACTCCGAGAGCACTGCGCGGTTCTTCTCTTCTTCTCCAGTTACGAGCTCGTAATAATCCTGTTCCGCGTGGAACCGGCGGGGTAGGGTCAGGCGGGCTCGCAGTTCGTAGCCCTTCGTTGCAGCCCTTGCCGCTAACACATCCTCGCCCAGCGAGTCATTGGCATGCGCAAGAGCCGAATAAGCTATTGCGAAGTTCGGGTCGATCTGAATAGCACGTTGGTAATACTGAATAGCACCGCGGAAGTCAGCTACGAGATGGCGTCGATAGCCTTCTATCATGAATTGCAATGCTTCAGGAGACCCGCTCGTTGTCTCCTCCAGTGGTGTGTCGAAGCTGGCGACGGAAGACGCAGGTTCACCCAAGTTGCGGCGTAGTTCAGCAACACTTAGGCCAAGCATGTGTATGATTTCGGTTCGACTTGGCGTCTCTTTGCGGACGGCGGTGATCGTCTTCCCTGATGCGCAGTCGATCCCTGCCGTTTCGACGCGGAAGTCGTTGCCTGCTTCTGTAAGAGAGGCGGCTATCACGATCCTGCTATCGCTTTGAACACAAATTTGACGTGCTATTTGCGGGGTTACCGTGGGAGAGAGGGGTAGGTGAAGAGCGTTCAGCGCTGCGACCACCTTGGTCGTTCCGAGCACATTGAGATAGGGCGTCTGCTCTACTCCGATGGACAACGCGAAGTACAATGCATCGTTGAATACGGGATCGCCAGTTTGATTGCTTGCCCCAATTACGATGGTGTCATTCCGTGAGAGAGTCACACGATGATGTGAGCGCCAATAAGTCCATATCACCAGACCTAAAAGAACGAGGAACGTACTCGCAGAAAGCCATATCCGTAGTTGGCGGCGAGCCGGCTGCATCTCCTTCTTGACTCTCTCGATGTCCCGCCGCATTTCCGCACAAGATTGATAGCGTTGGGTGCGGTCTTTTTCTAGGGCTTTCGCGATCACCGCTTCCAGACGCCGCGGAATTGCCGGGTTCAAATCGCGCACAGAAACCGGCGCCTCTTGAAGAATTGCACTGTGGACCACCGGCGCCGTGTGGCCCGTAAAGGCGCGCCGGCCAGCCGCCGCTTCGTACAAGACCAACCCGAAAGAAAAGACGTCGGTTCTAAGATCCAACTTCTCCTTGCGAATCTGCTCGGGCGACATGTAGCCCGCCGTCCCCATCGCTGTCCCCGTGCGGGTCAGAGTCGTGTAGATTCCTTTCACACAGCCATCGTTACTCCCGTGGGACACGTCCGGATCCAGTGGGGAATTGTCTTCCCGCATTTCCATTGCAGCCTCTTCAGGGAGTTCCTGGCCCGCTGCCAACTTTGCCAACCCGAAATCCAGGATTTTCACAGGTCCTTGTTTTGTCAGGAAAATGTTGGCCGGCTTGATGTCGCGATGAATGATGCCTTTGTTATGAGCAGCCTGCAACCCGTCGCAAATTTGAATCGCAATGTCTACGAGCTTGGCCAGTGGGATCGTTTTCGAAACGGAAGCGGCCAGGTGGTGAAGCAGCGTCTCTCCCTCGAGTAACTCCATAACGATAAAAGGCTGGCGTTCAAATTCTTCAATTTCGTAAATCGTGCAAATATTTAGATGGTTCAACGCTGAAGCGGTTTGCGCTTCGCGTTCAAAGCGCTGAAGGGCAACTGGATCACTAGCCAACTCCTCGGGCAAGAACTTCAGTGCTACTCGACGGCCGAGTTTGAGGTCTTCAGCCTTGTACACCATGCCCATGCCACCGCCGCCTATAACTTCAAGCACGCGATAGTGGGAGACCTTCTTCCCAATCAGGCTGCCAAGCCCGGGCTGTGACTTCACCTCTGCTTGCGCGACGCGCTCGAGGGGCTGAGCGACCGCGAGTTCCGCGGCAGCTTCCAGCCAGTTTGTCGAAACGAGTAGTCGATACCCTCGCCTGGCCACTGTCTCGATATACCGCGGGTCATCGGCGGAGTCACCCAGTACTCGCCGCAGTGTCGCTATGGCTCCATTGATGCCGTGGTCAAAATCCACCACAGTGTCGTTGGGCCACAGTTTCCCCTTGATTTCCTGGCGAGTCACGATCTCGCCTCTGTGCTCAATTAGTAGTCGCAGAACCTGGAATGGCTGTTCCTGGAGAAGGACTTTGGGGCCATCCTGCCTGCCGCCCGGACACAATTCACCGGTCCTAACGTTAAGTTCAAATTCTCCGAACTGGACCCGAGCTGAGAGGGCGTCTTCCATTGGATTTCGATACTGTCAAAGTCTACTCCGGGTCCGTGTGGTTCCCAAAACTCGCCTCGTTAGTCCTTTAGAGCCAATTACTTCCGCGTCTGACTCGCGTCTGATTGCCAAATGATTGTCAGCGCATTTACAAGCTGGTGGGTCAGGGCGTACGAATCACATTTAGCGGCGTCGGAAATTCCCGGAACGGGTAAATACGGAGGTGGGCCATAGCGATCACGTCTGAGGAACCGGGTGCATACGGCGCGCAAATGGCCAAGTATTTTCGGCTCGCGAAGGCGGAGAGTCTAGTGATTTCCCCAGCATCGAAACCCCCAATT
>Ga0210400_10006029_pt1 | contig 10230 bp, 11 predicted proteins | sample IncBWH26MmetaG_FD_155456 | JGI IMG/M metagenome (GOLD analysis project Ga0210400, IMG submission 155456) | Forest soil microbial communities from Barre Woods Harvard Forest LTER site, Petersham, Massachusetts, United States - Inc-BW-H-26-M | ecosystem: Environmental > Terrestrial > Soil >... | reverse complement strand
GATCTTCTTCGCGTTGTATGCGGTGGGTTGGCGCGCCATGCTGCGTCCCTTCGACCCCCAGGGACGGGCCGGATTCGGCTACGTGCTCTGGGTCACCACCGTGCGCGAAGCCGTTGACCGGCTGCTGCCGGTGGCCAGTGTCGGCGGCAGCGTGGTGGGAATCCGGCTGATCCGCTGGCGGGGCCTTGCGACCATGCCGGTCAGCGCCACCGTTATCGTCGAGATTCTGCTCACCCTGATCGCGATTTACCTGTTCGCGGGGCTTGCCACCCTGATTCTCCTGGGCACGGGCGCGGGCGGCAATCATCAGGCGGTTATCGTGGTGCTCGCCCTGAGCCTGCCGATTCCGGTCGGGTCGTTGCTGCTATTGCGTTACGGCTCGGTATTCCAGCGCCTGCAGCGCTTTATCAGCCCGCTGGTCGGCCTCACGGGAGCCGATGCGGCGGCGTCGCTGGATGCGGATCTGCGATCCTGCCTGGGACGCCTGCGAACGCTCGCGCTGGCCGGTGCGCTGCAACTCGTGGCGCTGATCTCGGCCGCATTTGAAATCTGGTGGGCGCTGCGGCTGTTCAACCATCCGGTCAGCCCCGCCGCATCGGTCATGCTCGAGGGACTCACCCAGGGGGTTCGTCACCTCGCCTTCATCGTTCCGGCAGGTCTTGGCGTGCAGGAGGCCGCGCTGGTGCTGTTTGGCCATACCTTGGGCGTGGGTACCGACCTGGCGTTGGCCGTCTCGGCGGTCAAGCGCCTGCGCGAGGTGCTGTGCGGCGTGCCACCGCTGCTGTCATGGCACTGGCTGGAGGCGCGCCGACTGCGCGTCGTGGACCCACTCTAGGGGTAATGGCACTTACTTAAGCCCCAGCGAGATTGATTCGCGGAGCTAAGTGATTGTAAAGATGAGAAGGAAGGCTGGCCCAGATTGGTAGGATGGTTGTTACCACACACCCAGACCACCAACCCGGAGACCAGCCTTTGAGGGATCGTAATGTCGGACTTCGTCCGAAGCAACGTGGAGATCGCATTGGCCGGCAGATTCGCCAAGCCGGCGCGGTGGATTTCTTCAACCTTCTGACCGGACCGGAGCTTCTGGAGATGACCGAGGAGCACCTGCCCGAGCATCGCGAGCGGCTCTATCCACCTACCGTGGCCCTCTCGATGTTCATAAAGCAGTCCCTGGCGCTGGATCGCTCGTGTCAACGAGCGGTGGATGCGTGGGCAGGGCAACGTGCCGCTGAGGGCTTGAGCACTCAGAGCATCCGCACGGGTGGCTACTGCCGAGCGCGCGCCCGCCTGCCCTTGGAGATGATCGTTGCCCTAACACGCGAGACGGGTCGCCTGCTCAGTACCCGAGCACCACGCAGCTGGGGTTGGCGCGGTCGATGCGTGAAGCTCGCCGACGGCACGGGTATCTCGATGCCCGATACCCAACAGAACCAGGCACGCTATCCGCAACCGCCCAGTCAGGTCCCCGGAGTGGGCTTTCCCTTGGCAGGGCTGGTCGGGATCGTGTGCCTGTCGACCGGGGCGGTGTTGGAGGCGGCGATCGGAGCGCACGCGAGGAAGGGGCACAGCGAGCAAGACCTGTTTCGGGGCCTGCATGCCACGCTGCGTGCGGGGGATGTACTGCTGGCCGATGCGCTGTACTGCAGCTACTTTCAGATCGCCACGCTCCAAGCAAGTGGCGTGGATGTGCTCTTAGAACAGCACGGTGCGCGCACCACGGATTTTCGCCGGGGTCAGCCCCTTGGCAAGCGTGATCAGTTGGTGCGCTGGAGCAAACCCCATACGCGGCCACAGTGGCTGAGCCTGGAGCAATACCGAGCCTTTCCCGATGAGATCCTGGTGCGTGAAGCGCAGGTCAATGGCCAGGTGCTCGTGACCACGATGCAAAATGCCCGCGCGGTGCCCAAGGGTGAACTGGCTGCGCTCTACGCGCGTCGCTGGCATATTGAACTCGACATCCGCAACATCAAAACCACCTTGGGGATGGAGGTGCTGCGCTGCATGACCCCAGCGATGGTAGAGAAGGAACTGTGGGTGTGCTTGTTGGCCTACAACCTGATCCGCCTGCTCATGGCCCAGGCCGCCCGCACGGCCGGAGTGTGTCCGCGTGAGCTTTCCTTCAAACACACCGTGCAGATCTGGAGCAGCTGGCCCCACAGCGCCGAGCCCAGCGAGCTCTTCAGGCTCATCGCGCAGCGCCCGGTCGGCAATCGACCCGGCCGAAGCGAGCCGAGGGTTCGCAAAAGGCGACCCAAATCCTTCCCCTGGCTCAAAGTGCCCAGGGCAGTCGCGCGTCGACGGCTACGCAAACATCGTCATCCGTTATGCGCTTAAGTAAGCGCCATTAACTCTAGGGGGTCTTCGCCGGGTCCGTCGCCCCCTGCTTCGGGAAATACATCCGGTTCATCAACTGCACGTATTGCGCCAGCGGCATCAAGCCGAGCGCGGTGCGGCGCTCATCGACGTGTGCCTCATCTTCAATGGGATTGGAGACCAGGCTGCCGTCCACAATCCTGGCACCGCCGCCATACAGCTCCGGCAGCCCTTCGTGGTCGCGGATCCGGTCGACCAGGAGCGCGTAATTGCTACCCTCGACCTCGCCCGCATGCCAGCCGGCTTCCACCAGTGGCAGAAATTCCTTCTGGATTTCGAAGTCCAGGTGCTGGAGCATGGTCGATGCCGCACCGGCGCCATCGAGGCCGACCCGATCGAAGGTGGGCCAGCCGTGCTGATGCACGATCTGCACCAGCCGCACTTGGGTGCGTGCATCGATGGCCATCATGCGCTGGATCAGCTCCGGTGCGACGTTCGCCGCGCCCTTGGCGATCATCTCCATGCGGATCGCCTGGTCGGTCTTGAGCATTTCGAGCAGCTCCCGCCGCAGCGCGAGATCTGCCAGCACCTCGGCGCGTCCGCCGTTTTCGGCGCCCTTCGGGTCAAACCACAGCAGCAACCCACGCGGGGCCGCGTCTGCGGTGGCCCCCTCTGACACATGCAACGCCACCCGCAGCGAGCCACTGCGACCCGCCGGCGCCTTCACAATCAAGGTGAAGTCCCCGCTGCCAGGCTTCATGAGCGCGAACCGTCCCGCGTCGCCGGAAGTGGCGGTGGCGAGCGGCCGCCGGGTGCGCTCATCGAACAACGCCAGGCATGCATTCACGACACTGATGTGCTGGGCCGGTAATGCCGGGTTGGTCGTCACCGTCTGGCCCGCCAGTTCATCGATCACCAGGCGCGGCGCGCTGCTGCTCGCCGCGACGTAGTCGATCGGACTGCAGGCCGCTGGCGCCCCCGCCCAGCCGGCACGGGCGATGGCGGCGAGCAATAGCAAAATCAACGTTTGCGGACGGCGATTCATTTGGCCCTCGGAATTCGTTGCGGTATAATCATATATTATCGTATTACGATAATATAATTCCCGGGAATGTCAACCAGGAGAGCACCGATGCACGCCCTGATCGCCGACCAGGATTCCCCCACACAGCCTCGGCTGAGCAGCCTGCTCGGGTTCGGCTGCCTGCTCCTGGCCGTATCGATGCCGCCGTTTGCGCTCGGTGTGGCGTGGTTTTCGGCGGAGACCTTTGTGCGCGGGCTGAACCTGTCCGCGACGCTGACGGCCGGATCCCTGAGCGCCTATCAACGGGTGGTCCTTGAGGTGATGGTCCTCGTGCCGACGCTGTTCGAGTCGTATGGCCTGCTGTGTGCGCGACGCTGCTTTCAGTCGTTCGCCCGCGGGGAATATTTCAATCTCGCAGTCGTCACGGGACTGCGCGGCTTTGCCGCCGGCATGTTCCTCGCCGTGATCGCGGCATTGCTCGCGCATCCGCTGGCAAGCTTCCTGCTGACGCTGTTCGCGCCTGCCGGCCAGCACACCGTCTCGTTCGGCGTCGACTCGGGGCAGCTTCTGAGACTGCTGTTCTGCGGCATTCTCTGGCAGATAGCCGCCGTCGTCGGCAAGGCAATTCGTCTCGCCCAAGAAAACGCGCAGTTCGTCTAAGGAAGGGCTGCAGCCATGTCCATCGTCATCAAGCTCGACGTCCTGCTGGCGGATCGCAAGGTCAAATCCAAGGACCTCGCGGCGTTCGTCGGCATCACGGAGGCAAACCTGTCGCTGCTGAAGCAGGGCAAAGTGAAGGGTGTGCGCTTCGATACGCTGGAGAAGATCTGTGAATATCTTCGCTGCCAGCCGGGCGATATCCTGCGCTACGAGCCCGATCCGCTGTGGCGCGATCAGGATGTGCCGCTCGCGAGACGGGCGTGACGGGAGGCGCCCCGGCGCACGCCCCCCGACACCATGCGCGGCTCAATAACCGCCCGGACGGCTCGGCGCCGCGCCGTTGAACAGGAACGGCAACTCGTGGATCTGCTCCTTGCGCGCCGCCGCCAAGGCGGTGTGCACGTCAGCCTCATTGAAGCCGCCGTGTTCGGACAGCCGCGCTATGTGACAACGCGAAGAAGCCGGGTACCCTTGACGGCGATGCCGGAGCTTCCCGAAGTCGAAACCACCCGCCGCGGCCTGGAGCCTCACCTGGCCGGTCAGACCATCCTGCGCCTCGCGATCCACGATCACCGGCTGCGCTGGCCGGTGGACGCACGACTGCCGCAGACCCTCGCGGGCCAGCGCGTCGAATCCGTCGAGCGCCGCGCCAAGTACCTGCTGCTGCGTCTGACCCATGGCACGGTGCTGTGGCATCTGGGCATGTCCGGCAGCCTGCGCGTGGTACCCAGCGGTCTGCCCGTTGATCCGCACGATCACATCGATCTCATCCTCAGCTCCGGTCACACCGTGCGCTTCAATGATCCGCGCCGCTTCGGCAGTGTCATTTACGTGACCGGAGATCCGCAGCTGCATCCGCTGTTGGCGAAACTCGCGCCGGAGCCGTTTGATGCGGCCTTCGATGGCGCTTACCTGTGGCGCATCTCGCGGCGCCGCAAGGTGTCGGTGAAACAGCTGATCATGAATGGCCAGCTGGTCACCGGCGTGGGCAACATCTACGCCAGCGAAGTGCTGTTTCAGTCCGGGATCCGTCCGCGTCGGCAAAGCCGCGGCCTGAACCGCGATGACACGGCGCGCCTGGTCAAAGCCATCCGCAAAGTACTGAGGCAGGCCATCAAGGTTGGCGGCACGTCCCTGCGTGACTATGTGAATCCCGATGGCAATCCGGGATACTTCCGTCAGAAACTGTATGTGTATGAGCGCGCCGGGGAGCCCTGCCGCAACTGTGGCACCTCAATTCGCGCGCTCACCCAGGGACAGCGCTCGACTTACTACTGTCCCGCCTGCCAGAGGTAAGACCGTGACCGAAGCCATCATCGCGCACCTGGGCCATGTCGACCCGGTGATGAAACAGCTCATCGCCGCCGCCGGGCCCTTCGCCATCGAGACCCGTACGGAACATTCACCCTTCGAGTCATTGGCGCGCTCGATCGCGCACCAGCAGCTGAACGGCAAGGCCGCGCAGTCGATCCTGAACCGCTTCGTCACGACCTGCGGGCAGGGGGCATTTCCGGATCCGGGTGCATTGCTCGCCCTGGAAGACCAGGCGCTGCGCGCTTCCGGATTCTCCTTTTCCAAAATCGCCGCCTTGCGCGATCTGGCGACCAAGACCTTGAGCGGCATCGTGCCGCTGCGCGAGCAGCTGCACACCTTGAGCGATCTTGAAATCATCGCGCGGCTCACCGCGGTGCGCGGCATCGGGCGCTGGACGGTCGAGATGCTGCTGATGTTCCAGATGGGCCGGCCGGATGTGCTGCCGGTGGATGACTTCGGCGTACGCAATGGCTTCCGCCTCGCCTATGGGCTGCGGAAAATGCCGGCGCCCAAGGTGCTGGCGCTGTTTGGTGAACGCTGGGCGCCGCACCGCAGCGCCGCGGCCTGGTACCTGTGGCGCGCCGTGGATCTGCACCGGGCCGGACAGCTGCCGCCACCGGCGCAGGCGTTGCAATTGCCGCGTCTGCCGCGCAAGCGGCGCAAACTCAAACGCGCCGCAGTTTCTTCAGCTCGGCCAGCACGAGCGGGTGCACAAACTCGTGCACGTCGCCCCCCAGCACGGCGATCTCGCGCACCAAAGAAGAAGAAATGAACGTGAACTGTTCCTGCGGGGTCAGGAACACCGACTCGATATCGCGGCACAGGTGCCGGTTCATGTTTGCCAGCTGGAACTCGAATTCGAAATCCGACACGGCGCGCAGGCCGCGGATGATCACCGACAGCTGGTGCCGGCGTGCGAACTCCACGGTGAGTTCCGAATAGGCCATCACCTCCACATTCGGCAGATCGGCCAGCACCTGACGCGCCATGTCCACGCGCTTATCCTGGCTGAACAGCGGCGCCTTGCCGGCATTCGAGGCGATGGCCACCACCACCCGATCAAACAGACTGCAGGCACGCCGCACCAGGTCGGCATGCCCATTGGTGATGGGATCAAAGGTTCCGGGGTACAGGGCGTGTCGATTCGTCAAGGTGTTCTCCGCAGCAGATGATACCCGACCTCGCCGGCGCGTCCGGTCCTGACCACCTGCCACTGCGCCGGCAGCGGCGCCAGTGCCTCGCGGGCCGGACACTCGGCGTAGACCCATGCATCCGGCTTGAGCCAATGTCCGGTCTCCAGGCGTTCCGCGACCCGGGTCAGCATGCCGGCCGAAAATGGCGGATCGAGGAAGACCACATCAAAGCCTTCGGGCTTGCCGCCCAGGAAGCTGAGCGCATCCGCGACCTGGATCTGCGCCGCCGCCGCGGACTCACCGCCCCATTTGGCGAGCGTCTGGCGCAATTCCCGCGCGGCCGCGACCGAATGTTCCACGAACACGGCGCGGGCGGCGCCGCGTGACAACGCTTCCAGACCCAGCGCACCGCTACCCGCGAACAGATCCAGGCAGCGAGCCCCGGCAATATGCGGCGCCAGCCAGTTGAACAGCGTCTCACGCACCCGGTCGGGCGTCGGGCGGATGTCGCCCTCGGGGAAACGCCAGGTGCGGCCGCGCCAGCTGCCGCCGATGATCCGCAGCATGCGCGCTTTGGTGCCGCGGGCGATGCGGGGCGCGGAGGAGCGCCGATCGGGCTTACCAGTTGCTGCCAAGTCCCACGCCCGCCTTATCTGCCTAGCCAAGCCGGTTCATCATACAATAGCGGCATGCTTTTCCGACGAGACAAAACGGCCGGCGCGGACGCCGGCGGCTTTTTTCAGCAGCTGCGCAAGAAACTCAATCGCGGCAGCTCCTGGCTGACGGAGGGTCTGGCGACCCTGTTCGGGGGCCGCAGCATTGACGCGGAAATCCTCGAGGAGCTGGAATCGCGCCTGCTCACCGCGGATGTGGGCGTCGAGGCGACGCAGTACATCCTGGAGGATCTGCGCGGTCGCGTCGCGCGCCGCGAACTGGCCGATGTGGCGGCGCTGATCGCCGCACTGCGCCGTTCGGTGACCGACATTCTGGCGCCCTGCGCGCTGCCGCTGGTGATCGATTCCCGGCACCGGCCCTATGTGATCCTGGTGGTGGGCGTGAATGGATCCGGCAAGACCACCACGATCGGCAAGCTCGCCCAGCGCCTGTCGGCGTCGGGTCACAGCGTCATGCTGGCGGCCGGCGACACCTTCCGCGCCGCGGCGATTGAGCAACTGCAGATCTGGGCGACACGCACCGGCGCGGCGGTGGTCGCGCAGCAGGCAGGAGCCGACCCGGGGGCGGTGATATTTGATGCGGCGCAGTCGGCGCGCTCGCGCGGCACGGATGTGCTGATCGCCGATACCGCCGGCCGGCTGCAAAGCCAGAGCCATCTCATGGAGGAGCTCAAGAAGATTCGCCGGGTGCTCCAGCGCGTCGATGCCACGGCGCCCCACGAGGTGCTGCTGGTGCTGGATGCCAACCAGGGGCAGAACGCACTGTCGCAAGCGGTGCAGTTTCATCAGGCCATCGGCGTCACGGGCCTGGTGCTGACCAAGCTCGATGGGACCGCGAAGGGCGGCATCGTGCTGGCCATTGCCCGCAAGTTGAAACTGCCCATCCGCTTCATCGGCATCGGCGAACAGGCCGGGGACTTCGGCGAGTTCAATGCCGAGGCGTTCGCTGCCGCGCTGGTCGAAGGGGTGGGCACGGCCGCGGACGCCGCTGACGTCCCGGCCGCATGATTCTCTTCGAGCGCGTCACCAAGCGTTATCCCAATGGGCGCGAAGCGCTGCGGGCCGCAACCTTCAGCATTGATCGGGGCGAGATGGTCTTTCTGACTGGTCGCTCGGGCGCCGGCAAGAGCACCGTGCTCAAGCTGATTGCCATGCTGGAACGGCCGACCCGTGGCACGGTCGTGGTGAACGGGCAGAACCTCGCGGCGCTCAAATCACGCCACCTGCCTGCCTACCGCCGCGCACTCGGCGTGGTCTTCCAGGAGCATCGGCTGCTCGATGACCGTCCGGTCTTCGACAATGTCGCCCTGCCGCTGGTGGTGGCCGGTGCCAGCCAGTCGGACATGGGCAAGCGGGTGCGGGCGGCGCTGGACCAGGTGGGACTGCTGGGCAAGGAGCGCATGCTGCCCAATGAGCTCTCGGTCGGTGAACAGCAGCGCGTCGGTATCGCCCGCGCGGTGGTGGCCAAACCTGCGGTGCTGATTGCGGATGAACCCACCGGCAATCTGGACCCGGCCCTCGCCCTGGAAGTCATGAAGCTGTTCAGGCGTTTCCAGGATGTCGGGGTCACGGTGATCGTCGCCACGCATGATCTGCATGTGGTGCATGAGTTCGGTCAGCGCACCATCGTGCTGGATGATGGCCAGATCCAGGGCAGCGCGGATGTGCCGTTGCCGAGTATGACGGCGACGCGCTGAATGCTGGGCTACCTGACCCATCACGCGCAGGCTCTGCTGGGTTCAATCGGGCGCCTGGTCCGAACGCCCTTCGCCACGGCGCTGACGGTGCTGGTCATCGGGCTGGCCCTGGCGCTGCCCCTGGCATTGGCGCTGTTCGTTTCCAACGCCATGCGTGCCACCGGCGGTTTCACGGGCGCCGTGGAGGTGTCGGTGTACTTCAAGCCCGAGGTGGCCATGGCGCGGGTGCAGCAGCTGGCACAGAGCGCTCGCGGGCGCGCCGATGTCGCCACGGTGCAGGTGATCAGCGCCGCAGATGCCCTGAAGGAGTTCCGGCAGTACTCCGGATTCGGCGCGGCGCTGCAATCCCTGGGGCAAAACCCGCTGCCGAACGTGCTGCATGTACTTCCGGCCGGCAATGCCAGCGGCCCGGCGGATCTGGCCGCCCTGCAACATTACCTCGCGGCCTGGCCGGAGGTGGACCTGGTGCAGGTGGACGCCGAGTGGGTGCTGCGGTTCAATGCGATCCTGGCGTTGCTGCGCCGGGTGCTGGGCATTGCCACCGTACTGCTGGGGGCCGGGGTCCTCGGCGTCATCGGCAATACCATCCGTCTTGAAATCCAGGGCCGGCGTACCGAAATAGAGGTGGTGCGACTGGTGGGTGGGTCGACGGGTTTCGTGCGTCGGCCCTTTCTGTACGCCGGCATGCTCTATGGCCTCTGGGGCGCGGGGCTGGCCTGGGCCCTGGTGGCCGTCGCGGTGCTGGTGCTGCGTGCGCCGGTGGCGATGCTGGCCCAGCTCTATGGCAGCAGCTTCACCTTGAGCGGCCCTGGCCTGCAGCAGCTCGGCCTGGTATTCGGCGCCGGCTTGAGCCTGGGCTGGCTGGGCGCCTGGCTGGCGGCGGCGCGCCACCTAAGAGGGATTGAGCCGCGAGCGTAGCGGTATTTAAGCTATTGTTTCTATTGGTTATAACGACAGGAACAAAGTTGAACTCCGGAAGGTCTTAGCACTCCAATACCCTGAGTGCTAACATTTGCCTCAACCAAAGTTTGAAATCCTAGGGAGCCACATGACTATCGCCACTGCACTGGTCGCTCCGCAGTCAGAGCTCGCTCTGGCGGGACCGCTCGGCAGCCTCGATGCGTACATCGATCGCGTCAGCCGCATCGCCGTGCTGTCGCGCGAGGAAGAACACGATCTGGCCGTCCGCTACCGCTCGGAAGACGATCTGGATGCGGCGCGCCGGCTGGTGCTCTCGCACCTGCGTTTCGTCGTGCATATCGCACGCGGCTACACCGGTTATGGCCTGCCCATGGGCGATCTGATCCAGGAAGGCAATGTCGGTCTGATGAAGGCCGTGAAGCGCTTTGACCCCGCGCTGAATGTCCGCCTGGTGTCGTTTGCCGTGCACTGGGTGCGCGCCGAGATCCATG
>Ga0210400_10006028_pt1 | contig 10230 bp, 9 predicted proteins | sample IncBWH26MmetaG_FD_155456 | JGI IMG/M metagenome (GOLD analysis project Ga0210400, IMG submission 155456) | Forest soil microbial communities from Barre Woods Harvard Forest LTER site, Petersham, Massachusetts, United States - Inc-BW-H-26-M | ecosystem: Environmental > Terrestrial > Soil >... | reverse complement strand
TCGCAGCCTATAATCTTCATCTTCGGCTCCTTTCTCCCGAGCCTTGGTCGCTCACACGCCAAAGCCTACCGGGTCAGAGGAGCCGATGTCATTATGAAATCAAGAAGCCCGTTTCACAGAGTCGAAAATAACTACGCCTGTGCTTGGCTGGCTTGAGGATTGGGTAGTTCGATCCGGTACCCCAGATTTCGGAGTTGCCGAATCATTCTCCACGTGCGCTGATACCTGGATTGTTTGCTGACTGCTGGGCCCCGTTCTTCGTAGCGGGCTCCCTGATGCAGGATCAGCCAGATCAGACGACACTGTCGATGCGCAATGACCCCGATGGCTTGATTATGTCCGAGGCGCGGGACGCAACGGCGATAGATGATCTCGAAGATGCTTCCTTTGACTTTTACGGCGGCGTTAGCAGCCTGATTGAGTAAGCGCCGCATGTGACGGTTGCCCTTCGGAGATCGGTGGCTGTAGTTCACGCCTGCGCTCTCATCGTCGCCGGGGCAGGCGCCCACCCACGAGGAGAGCTGCTCCGCGGAAGGAAAGGTCGTGGCGGTGGAACCGACTTCGGCAATGATTTGTTGCGCTGAATCCACTCCCAAACCGGGCACCTCCGCCAGCCGCTGAACGGCATCTTGGTGCTCGCTGAGCAGACTGGCCATCTCCTTGTCCAGTTCGCCGATCTGCTCGTCGATCAATCGCAACTGCTCCAACGCCATCTTCAGCAGCCGCCGGTACACGGGCTTGAGCTCCGTGCATGCGCCGAGCGCATCACACAATTGTTCCGGCGTAGCCCGCAACCTCTCATGGGCCAAAGCAGCCAGCGCTGCGGGATTAGTTTCTCCGTCAGCCAGCGCCTTCAGCATGCGCCGTGCACTGGCGCCGAGCAGATCGGAGACCAGGCTGGACAACTTAATATGCGCCTCTTCCAGAAGGGCCTCCAATTGGTTGTGTATCCGCACCCGGTCGCGCCTCAACTGGTACTTCTTGCGCGTTACCGTTCGCCATAGACGTTGCTCGGCATCGGGCACAAAGCTCAGAGTCAATTCCCGGGCCACCAGCCGCTTCACCAGGCGTTCGGCATCGGGGAAATCCCTCTTGCGTCCTCGTCGTCCGCGATTGGATAGCGCCTGTGCCAGATGCAACGTGCCGCACCTCCGCCTGGCGCCTTCTCGCTTCTCGCGTACTGGCTTCCAATACCTTTCCAGTGCTTCCCATACGGGTTTCCAATATTGCGCCGTCGACTCCATGACTACTTCTTCGGCCTCTTGCTCGACGAGCCACCCAGCCAACGATCGCAGTTGTTCAGGGTTGCTGCTAAACATCCTCCGCTCAAATCGGTATTCGCTTTCGATTTCAACGTCGGACACCACTACAGCCAGCATCTTCTTGTGGACATCAATTCCCGCTATCTTGTAGGACATAGTTCCTCCTGGCGAGGAGCGGAGAGCGTGCTGCGATTACCTTAACCAGAGTCGCGGGCTATCGCTGCTCCCCGAGGGGAAGAGAACGACGCCCAATTATTCGCTCAACACGCACGCCCCGGATCAGACAGATGGACGGCCTCGAACTCTCCACTGAAAAGCTCGACCTCGCCGCTCCAGGCCGTGGCGATTTTACCATTGAGCCATTTTCATAAGGTTTCGCGGGCCGAAGGCCCTAAAAGGACTTGGCAACATGGACGAATCGACGTGGCTCTCTGCGGGATGATTCGGATACCATGCAAATACGGCGACGCCCGTTGAAGGCCCAGCCCTTCTTATCCACTCTATTATGACAGGTATTTTGCCTTACGTAGCGCCGGCATACATGTGCTACAATTTGGTGCATGAAACGAGTTGCTCTGTTCTTGACGGATGAACAGGTTCGGAAAGCGAAAAGCCTGGGCAAACAGATCGATGCGCCCTGGGCAGCAGTCGTGCGACAGGCGGTCGAATTTTACTTCGCGGCGTTGAAAGAGAGCGGGATCACGCATCGCAGCATTTGACGGGCTTGGTGGGCAACTTGGCCCGTCACACGGAACGAACGCGGCCGCCCCCGTTCTACCCAGTGCTGAACGCTGGAGAATACTTTGCTAGCAGGCTTCGACCGAAGTCGATCCCCAAAAACTCGCTAAACTCATTAAGGAAATTGCGCGTCTGCTCGAAGAGAAAACAGTTGTGAACAAAAACAAATGAGACGGATGAAACAAGGCGATTGCGTTTTAGGTGTCTATCAGGCAGTACCCGCTCTCGGTCATTCATCGCCCGTCAGGCGTCCGGGGGCAGGGCCGGGCTGTTTCGCTCCGAATCCTGGCGCGGATACTGTTTTAAGATAAGTTCGTCCACCTGATTGAGGATGACGCTCATGCGTCGGAGGTATTCCCTTCGTTGTCCCGCGTCTTGACTGTCGTTCAGGTCGCGCACCAACGCCTCAAATTGTTTTGACAAGCGTTGGAATCGCCATCGAGCCGCTGTCATAGCGAGCGTTGATATCACGACTAGCACGGATCGTGACAATACACTAATTCCTGTACGTATTTGCCTACATTGACACCACTGGTTCCACACACTAACGTGTTCGCACCCCGCCATTTTGGCAGGCTCGGTGGGCGACCACCTGCCGCACGAACGCGGTCAGTCCATAGGAGGAGACGCTGACCGCGTTCGTCGTTTCTGGGCACGCCGATGGGCGGCGTCAAGAGAGTAAGAGAATAATGAAGTATAAGGGTAGGTCTGCGCAGCTGAGAACGGAACACCCCGATATCCAGTTCCGTCGACTGAAAGGACACCATTTGATGGACCGCCCCATCGTGCGACGTTACCCAAACGTTGTGCGGAGGCGTGTCGTCCACCGAAATAAACATTTCGAAGTCTAATGGCGTGCCGATTGCACCGCCGATCCCCGAATACGACCAACACGAGGCGGTGGAGCAATTGTAAGGTTGCCAGAGATTCGCTTAAGAGTTACCGTAAGATCCATAGGTTAGCTTTCCGCCGCGCTGTGGAAGCGAGAATAGAGGCATACGAAGATTGAGTTCCCTGTTTAGGGGATTAACCGAATCAATATCTCCTTTTTGGAACGAACTGTATGGCTTGAATCCTTGTTCGAAAATTGGGTCGTGTTGTGCCTGAACACTCAATGGCACGCAAGGAAGCAAGCAAAATGCAAGCACAACCCCGACTAAAGCGTGCTGAGTTAGCATCGTTCTCCTCGATGTCAGAAGTTTTGAGATCATCTGATTTGGAAGTTCTGATCGCTAACAGTGCCATTCGGCTGAATGAATTGAAGTTGCAGTACGTCTACTTTCTCTTTCCCAAAGTAACGCGTCAGTGTAGTAGGAAATACCAGGCTACCCGCTGAACTAAAATCTGAATACACAACATCGATCGGGGCCAATGACAAAAAGTATGTGTCGTCCGTCTCCTGATAATAGTGGAGGCGCGCGGGAAGAGATGTGGCTGGATCAACGTACAGTACGTATTCGCCACGATGGCCGTCTCTTTTCCAGGGATTCAGCGGGCGAATTCTTTGCGAGTAATCGACGATTGAAATGTGATTTAACGCGGTCCCGTCAATAGTTTCTAAACCGGCGAAACTCGGCTTTATGTCCACCGAGCTCAACCAGCGCGAGAGGAGAAATACCGGAAAATTCTCCAGTTTCTTGTTGCCGATCTGCCACGCCAATAGAGGATTGGTAGCTGAAGCAGTTTGTGACTGTGCGTTCTGACCGTTGATGACTGTAGCCGTCGTTCCTTCCGGCAGGTCCATCTCCCAGCGAAACTTTATCTCTGGCGCTTAGTCGCAAAAACTGGATTCACATCGGCAGCGAGCAAGCCGGACCCAAAGTCACCGCCATCCTCTCCGTCGTCGAAACCTGCCGACGGATGAACATCCCCGTGCGCGAATACTTGGCCGCGGTCTCCCCGGTCTCGCCGAAACTCCCATCCATCGCCTGCCCCAACTCACCCCGATCGCCTGGGCCGCACAAAACCGCTGACCTCCACTCTCGCTGTCAACCATGGCTTTGCTCTGACGCATACCGCTGTTTCTACCGTACGCTATCACCGCTGATAGAAAATTGGAATGGGACCAAAGTACCAGATTCAGATCACTGAACCGAGCCCAGTCAGCTAGACCTCAGTACTCCAGGTCTATTGTGGCGTGCTCAATTGACGTTCACTCTCAAGGTGCTGGAGATCAAGTGAATACTGCCTCAACCAATCGCCGCAAGGCTCATCGCTATTGTTTCTACGCAGACTTGGAGATCGATTGGGGACCGAATACACTGTGGGGCCGTGTTCGTGATATTAGCCGCGAAGGGATGTTCATCGAAATTGCCGAATGGCCCTGGGTAAACGCCCATTTTTCGGCGCGATTGGCGCTCGATGCGCCACTACCAATGGAGTGTGTTGTGCGTCGGATTGTGCCTGGCGAAGGCATCGGGGTGACAATCGCGTTTCAAAGCACAGAGGGGGAGACACGATTCGAGGCACTTCTTCGGGCACTGCGGATTGAGATAGACCCGGCTGCGGCCCCCAGCTTGACCACAGTTGATTCTAGTAAAACCCGCCGCATGAGTTCCAACCACTATGAGATATTCCGACAGCGCGTATTTGACGAACTGGCTGATTTGCAACATGCCGATAGGCAACGGATTCTCATCGATCTTGTCCAAGCCGGTCATCGGTGCGGTATAGATGTGATCACGGAGATTGTTGACAAACAGCGCCCGGCATCAGAAGTCCTAGCAGAAGTAAAACGAAAGCAGGAAGAAAAGTGAATCCGGAGCGCGCCGCGATAAGACTACAACCATGAACGATGACCCTGTTTGCGAATACTCTGGGCACGGATTCTCAGTCCATAATAGAAGTGTTCGTGATGACGGGCGCACAACGAGCGTGGATGAAGCGTTCCTGCCCCCGAGGCGCTACGATATCAACACGGATAAGCCCGCTGGGCAATCTGGGTGTAGCGTGTGTTCTTGCCCTGCATGGAGACCTTAACCCGGAACATCCCGGCGCGCCCGTCAATCCTCTCCAGGATTTTCTCGGCAATCGAAATTGATTGCGGTGGCGCGCCTTCACAAATCGAATCTGTTCCGAGCCGACCTTAACTAGGTGTCGGCTCTTTGTTTTTGGAATCGGGGACGGCCTCAGTTCAGCGACGCCGCCCCCGCTTGGCCGCGCTGGGTCGGAGGACCGGCGTCGGCACAAGTTAAACGATGCAGGAAAGACCGCGCCTTCAGCTTCACTGTTCGTCGTTCTCGCCCAGTTCACTGCCAATAGGCGTCAAGGTCCCGAATAGACCATTCTTCTCGTTATCGGGGCCAGCAGTAAAGAACAGAGTGTGCGCGGGTCCAGCAGCACTCTCGTTGCCGAAGACAAGCGCCCACAACCCGTCAATATTTACTGGCGAGCCGTCGGGGTTCAGGACATTTCCGATGAAGCGTCCTGTGATCGGGTTGAGAGCAGCAATTGTGCCACCGCGAAAATTGCCAACCAGTATGGTGTGGCTGAACTCGCCGAAGTCCGCCGTAGTGAGCACGACTCCCCACGGCGCGTTGAACCAAGAACCGTGTTCGAGGCGCTGCAGGAGCCTGCCCTTGCTGCTGAACACGTCAACAAAGCCCAAGCCTTCGCCGCCTACTGGATCATGCTTCGGCGTATCTTGCTTGGCGTAGGTTATGTAAACATTGGGGCCAACACCTTGAATGTTGAAAGGGGCAAAGCCGTCCGGGAGTTCTTCGTCGTTGAAGGCATCATCTTCTCTCGACGAGTGATGCACCTGATTGAATGCAGAGTCAAAAACATCCACGTGTCCGCTACGGAAGTTCGCGGCCAGGATGAATTGCTTCCCATCCATTTCAACGATGGTCGCTCCCTTGTAAACCGCTCCGTTTGCTGCGTTGGGGTTTACGGAATTGTCGGCCACTATTGTCGCGCTTGGTCCGCCGGCCCAGCCTTGAACAGTGCCGTCTTCGGTCACAAAAATGAATCTCGCCGGATTGCCGTTGAGAAGGTGGAAATCGGCAGCATTGCCGTTAAACATCACGCCAGTAGGCGAGCCGGCGGCTCCGTTCTGGCTGGGAGCACCGGGAATGGTAACGATTCCATTGCCGTTAATTGGAACGATGGCGACTGGCGGGACTGACGGAGGCGACAGGGTTAGACCGGTGGCGTCGTAGAGTGTAGAGGTGCCTCCAGCGTTATTGGAGACCCACCACGGCGAAGTGGGACTGGCGACCAGCCCCCAAGCATTCTGGAGGTTTGGATCAGTTACGGTGGCCCTGCCCGGGATATTGGAGACTAGATTCGTTTGAGTGTAATGTTGCGCGAACGTTAAGGTTGGAAGCATCGCTAGTGCAAAGCTAAGGATGAGGAACGATCTTAAGAGGTTATTGGCGGCCTTTATCATTTTGTTTTTCCCCCTAACACGACTTTTTGCAGAGCGCCACCCAGCCCACTCATTACTACCCACACCATGAACGTGAGTTTTCTGAGCAGCAGCCAAGCTTGATCCGCACGCCGGTAGTGCGTGTCATGCGGATGTAAAAAATTTGTTAAACTAAATTGACATCAGCAGGCAGTTTAAATGCAGATGATGGCTTTCCTTCGCACAATGCGAATCCGATAATTCAAGGATGCGCCTGGCCAAGTTCTGTCGTCTTTTCAGGCCGCATAGAAAGGGTGATCTGTGATTATTGCTGTTCATGGTCCAGAAGATGGCGAAGCGGAAGAAGGTTTGACTGCTAGAGAGAACGGGGATATATATTGTCCAGCTATTTTAACACATTGAAATCTTAGGCGTTCCGGCCTCTTAAGAGACACTGCCAGTGGAAAAGCCCGCATCCATCTGCCAAGCACCGCAATGAGAAGAAGACGCTTACGAAGAGATAATGCATGAATGGCGCGTGTATCGACGGTCGTCATCGAGTAGGCTGCGTGGGTGCTCCCTTACAGGCATTTCCGCTAGGGCCTCCACGCTGACAACCTTCTTCCGACCCAACTCTGTTCGCAAAGCGGACGCACGCGGCGATCCGGCGCGCCTTCATTGTTTCCTTGAATGTTTTGGGGTTGCGGTAACACAAATGGAACCCGGATGGGCGAGCTGGTAGCCGTACGTGGTAGAGTCCGACATAGGGACTAAATGATGCGGGAGAAACGTTACCTTGTGACGACGGTGGAATGCCTACGCTGTAAAACGAAACAGAAGATTCATATTGCCAACGGAACTGAATTCGCACAGAGGGGCAACGAGAAGATTCCCTGTATCAAGTGCGACTATCATTTCGAAATTGAGGTCCCCGATAGATTCATTCGCGGTCCGTTCCCAGCGTAGCCCACTCCCAAAACGATGTGCCAGCTTCTACCCTAACTGAAGAAATAGAAAGAAGTTCGCTCCGGCTCGGCGTGCCGCGAAACGCCACGCCGAAGGTTCACTTGGCTCCAAGCTGGAGTATGGGATTAACGTTCTCGATCACAATCGTTTTCTTAACGCCCGCCAGACGGATTTCCACGAGGGAGCGCGACCCGTCGGAATTCACCCGGAGCAAGGCCGCGTCTTCCGAGTACTGGACGGCATTTTTTACCCAGGTTCCCCGCGCTGTGGCAAAGAAGCGCCCGTCTTTCCACAACGTCACGCTTACTTTTGAGTTTTGCGACTCCCAACTGAGCTCATAGAGTCCCGCGGGCACTTCTGCTCCGTTCATCGTGACCGCAGTCCGCAAGAAGAATGGGCGGGCATTGTTTGCGCGAGCAGGGAAGCTTACGAGCAGGAGAATGACAATTGTCGGTATAACGAGCTTGAATTTCATATTCCGCTCCCTAGTTTCTGCCCAAATTGGATGGAAAGGCATTGAGGATTGTGCGCGTAGGCCCCAGCCCGACCTGTCTTGCGGAGCCGATGCCACCACCCCCTTCATCTTCCCGGTCAGTAAAAGGAAGCCTGCAGTGTTCAGTTTGGCTCTCAATGTTGCCGCACCTCCGCTTCGCGGTGCGGCTCAGGTTAGGAGCCTTATAAGGAATTACAAGAGTTTACGGGTGGATTCCAGATATATTGTTTGTGGCCAGCTAACTCACACTGAGTCGGAGAGTTACTTTGGCGAGGACCGATGAATTTCCATTCGAGCGTCTAACTTTTTCTAACGTCGTCACGTCAAATACACCGAGGTCACCATGGGTGTGTCCTATCCAGATCGATCTTCAATCGTTCGCTTTGGTGCTTTTGAATTGGATTTGCAAACCGGGGTCCTGCGGAAGGATGGAATTCGCATTCGCTGCCAGGAGCAGCCTCTGCAAGTTCTTGCCGCCCTGGCGGAACGACCGGGCGAACTCGTCACCCGCGAGGAATTGCGGCGCCGCGTCTGGCCCCAGGATACGTTCGTCGATTTCGATCATGCGCTAAACACAGCGATCAAGAAAATCCGTGCGGCTTTGAATGATGACGCTGACTCCCCTCGTTATATCGAGACGGTGCCAAGGCGTGGCTATCGGTTGATGGCGCCGGTTGAACAAGAGTCGAAATCATCACCCGGTCCGGCACCACCCGGCCGGGCAAAGCATCGTGGATTATTCGCGATGGCTGGGGTTGCAATCGTCATTCTGGCCATTATTGCATTTATTTGGAGGCTTGCCCCCTGGCATGGCGATGTGTCCACATCTCCGCAATTCCAGCGGCTGACTTTCGATCTACCCGAACTCGGTAATGCTCGCTTCACACCGGATGGGGCGTCCGTGGTGTACTCCGCTGGGGGGTATCCCCATAAGACGAATATCTATGCGCAACGCGTCGGCGCACCCGGTCCTCAGCAGCTCGGGATCACCAGTTCTATTCTGCTGGCCGTATCGCCCCAGGCTGAACTCGCCGTCTTAGAGGAAGACCCGGATTCCCAGTTACATATGGAGATGTCCGGAACGCTGGCGCGTGTTCCGCTGAATGGAGGAGCCCCACGCGAACTCCTTCCGAAGTCGGAAGCTGCCGATTGGTCGCCCGGCGGTGAGCTCGCCGTAGTGAGACGAATAGGAGGTAAGAGCCGCCTCGAATTCCCCGTCGGCAGGGTGCTTTACGAGAGCACCGGCGGGATCGCCACGCCGCGTTTTTCCCCCACGGGAGATTTGATCGCATTCCTGGATCATCCTAGTGTCCCGGATGATCGAGGCTCGGTTGCGGTCGTCGATTTGAACGGCAATAAGAGGACGCTTTCGGTGTTCTGGGAAAGCTTACGCGGCCTGGCGTGGAGCCCTCACGGAGACGAAGTTTGGTTTGCTGCTGCCCGTTCAGGCGTCTCTCGGGCTCTCTATGCCGTTACGTTGAACGGACGCGAACGCCGCGTTTTGACTGTCGCCGGGGGTCTGTCGCTGCGGGACATCTCGCACGAGGGGCGCGTGCTCATTTCCCGCGACAATGGGCGGCTCGGCATAGCGTTCGTGGGCGCCGGTGAAACCGAACCTCGCGAGCTATCCTGGGAGGACTGGTCCATGGCCACGGACATCTCTCCAGACGGCAAGCGAATCCTGTTCGGCGCCGAAGGAGAGACCTCCGGCTTCTCTTATCAAGTAGGATTGCGGCCGACCGACGGTTCAGCTCCGGTCATTCTTGGCCCGGGTGGCGCGCAGTCGCTGTCACCCGACGGCAAGTGGGCACTTTCCATCATGCCACCACCCAACAACCAGATCGTATTGCTGCCGACCGGCGCCGGAAGCCCAAAAACTCTGGAGCGTGGTCCCGTCGATCACTACGTCGGAGCAAAATGGTTTCCCGATGCCAGTCAAATTGTATTCGTCGGCTACGAAGCAGGTCACGGCCCCCGCTGCTACGTGCAAAGCGTCGAGGTGGGCAAGCCCCGCGCGTTCACCCCGGATGGAATGATGCTCTGCACCGCTTCCCCCAGTGGGCGCATTCTGGCAGTCACCGAAGATTCTAAAGCCCTTCTCTACAACTCCCAATCCAGCCAACAGCCCGACAAAGAGTTCAAACTCGCACAGGGAGAGATACCGAGCGCTTGGACTTCGGATGGCAAGTTTCTTTATCTTGTTCGGACCAGGGAGGCGCCAGCAACCATCACGCGTTTTGAAATCGCAACGGGACATCGCTCGCTCTGGAAACAAGTTCCTCTGCCGCCCGCAAATGGCGGGGTGAAAAGCGAAGGAGTGGTCATTACCCCAGACGGGCAATCTTATGCATATACGTACAGCAGTCACTCTTCGGACCTCTACCTGGTGCTAGACCTGAAGTAATTCGCTGGCGCTTCCTGAT